>JGI10214J12806_10060577_pt1 | contig 24810 bp, 20 predicted proteins | sample WisConreferecore_FD_12806 | JGI IMG/M metagenome (IMG submission 12806)
GGCCGCCCGCCGCGCGGGGGTGCCGGTGCTCACAGGCGGCGCCCCCCTCACCGGCCCCGGCTACGACGGCGGCTATTTCATGGCGCCGACGCTGCTCGAGCACGTCGGCGGGGAGTCCGAGATCTCGCGGACGGAGCTATTCGGGCCGATCTCGATGCTCTACCGTGTCCGTGGATTCGAGGAGGCGCTGGCGCTCGCCAACGCCTCGCCGTACGGCCTCACCGCCGCCATCCACACGGCCAATGTGCACCGCGCGATGACATTCCTCACCCGCGTCCGATCAGGCGTCGCGGTGGTGAACGGCGCCACCTACGGCAGCGAGCCGCACATGCCGTTCGGAGGGCTGGGCGATTCGGGGAACGGCTGGCGCGAAGCCGGGACCGAGGTGCTCGACGTGTACTCCGATTGGAAGACGATTTACATCAACCACGATCCGCGGGCGGTGTGAGCCGGTGAGCACCCCGACCCGAGTCGCCCTCATTCCCGCCCGGGCGGGCTCCAAGCGGGTGCCTGCCAAGAACATCCGCGTGCTGGCCGGGCATCCGTTGCTGGCGTACAGCATCGCGGCGGCCCGCCAGAGCGGACTGTTTTCCGACGTCATCGTTTCGACCGATGCCACGGCCATCGCCCGGGCTGCCGCGCACTACGGCGCCGAAGTGCCCTTCCTCCGACCCCAGGAGCTGGCCGGAGACCAATCTCCGGATATCGGCTGGGTCACCCACGCTCTCGGCGAGCTCGAACGAGCCGGACGCCGGTACGACTGCTTCAGCGTGCTGCGCCCGACGAGCCCCTTCCGGCGCGCCGACACGATCCTGCGCGCGTGGCAGCGCTTCGCGGCTGCGGAGGGCGCCCACTCCCTGCGCGCGGTGGAACGCTGCCGTCAGCATCCAGGCAAGATGTGGGTGCTCGACGGCGATCGCATGCGCCCGCTCCTCGCCGGCGGTCCGACGACCCCGCCCTGGCACAGCATGCCCTACCAGTCGTTACCGCAGGTCTACGTGCAGAACGCCAGCCTGGAAATCGCCTGGTGCCGCACGGTGTCGGAGACCGGCACCATCGCCGGAACCGAGATCGTGCCGTTCCTCACCGAAGGGTTCGAGGGATTCGACGTGAACGAGCCGTCCGACTGGTGGTATGCGGAGTACCTGGTTACGCAGGGCGAAGCGGCGCTGCCGCCGGTGACGGCGGAGCCCTGGCGCGTGTCTATGGTAGAGACGCCCCGATGACTGCGCTCACGTACGTTCCGGTCCAGGAGGTGGCCCGTGTTCGGGGGCTGCCGCTCCCGTCGACGGATCGCGCGGCGTTGGTGGCCACCCTCTGCCGGCTGAACGCGCTCTACATGATCGCTCGGGCTGGCTCGGGCCACATCGGCAGCAGCTTCAGCAGTCTCGATCTGGTCACGTGGCTCTATCTGGAGGAGATGCGCGATGCTGACGTATTCTTCTCTTCCAAGGGTCACGACGCGCCGGGCTTCTACGCGTTGCTGATCGGGCTCGGGCGGCTGGACCCGGAGCTGCTGCACGGGCTCCGCCGGCTCGGCGGTCTCCCGGGGCATCCCGACGTGGGGACGCCCGGCGTTGCGGCCAACACCGGCTCGCTCGGCATGGGGATCTCCAAGGCCAAGGGGATGGTGCGGGCCGACCGTCTGGCCGGGCACGACCGCCGCTTCTTCGTCATGACGGGCGACGGCGAGCTGCAGGAGGGGCAGATCTGGGAATCGCTGGCCTCGGCCGCCGCCGCCCGCATGGGGGAGATCACCGTCGTCGTCGACCACAACAAGATCCAGTCGGACACCTGGGTGACATCGGTCAGCGACCTGGGCGACCTCGCGCGGAAGTTCGAGGCCTTCGGCTGGCACGCCGTCCGCTGCGACGGGCATTCGCCCGCGGCGCTGCGCGAGACCTTCGCCGCCCTCGCCCGCATCGGTGACCGGCCCAAGGTCGTGATCGCCGACACCGTGAAGGGCAAGGGTGTGTCGTTCATGGAATCGACCGCGCTTGGCCCGGGCGAGAAGTTCTACCGGTACCATAGCGGAGCGCCTGACGACGCCGCGTACGCGCGGGGAGTGGAGGAGTTGCTGGCCGAGACCAATGCCAGGCTGGCCCGGGCCGGGGCGGCACCCCTCGTCGTGGCGACCATGGCACGACCGGGCCGGGTCGTGCCCGCCGCGACCGAGCGCCTGGTGGCGGCCTACTCACGCGCTCTGCTCGCGCACGCCGAGCGCGACCCGCGCATCGTGGCGCTCGATGCGGACCTCGTCCTGGACACCGGCCTCATTCCGTTCGCCGACCGTTTTCCGGATCGCTTCGTCGAGTGCGGCATCGCCGAGCAAGACATGGTATCGCAAGCGGGCGGGCTGGCGCTGGCCGGAATGCTGCCGGTGGTCCACTCGTTCGCGTGCTTTCTGTCGACCCGGCCCAACGAGCAGATCTACACCAACGCGACCGAGCGCCGGAAGATCGTGTACGTGGGATCGCTCGCGGGTCTGCTTCCTGGGGGGCCGGGACACTCCCACCAGTCGGTGCGCGACATCTCCGCGCTGTCGGCCGTGCCCGGGCTCGAGCTGATCCAGCCCGCGTCGGAAGACGAGGTGGCGCACGCAGTGGCGTATTGTCTGGAGACGACGGTGTCGAGCTGCTATCTCCGGCTGGTATCCATTCCGTACCGGGTTCCGTATCGCCTTCCCGCCGGCTATCGCCTCGAACGTGGTCGGGGCGTCGCCCTGACCGAGGGCGACGACGCAGTGCTGTTCGGGTACGGGCCAGTCATGCTGGCCCAGGCGTATGGGGCGGCTGGACTGCTGCGCGAGCGCCATCGCTTCGGCCTCCGCGTGGTGAATCTGCCGTGGCTCAATCTCGTGGACGACGCATGGCTGGCCGCCGAAACGGACGGCATTCGCGATGTGTTCACGCTGGACGATCACTACGTCCAGGGCGGACAGGGCGAAATGCTCGGGGCACATCTGGCGGAGCTCGGCCCGGCCCCGGGCACACGGCTGCGCCGCTTCGGCGTGCGCACGATTCCCGCGTGCGGCCAGAACGACGAGGTGCTCCGGGCCCATCGCCTGGACGCCGAGAGCCTGGCCGCCGACGTGCTCGCGGCGGCGCGGGAGCGGGCCGACTGATGCTCCTCTTCTGGGACATCGACGGGACGTTGCTGACCACCCGGCGGGCCGGCATCTTCGCCTGGGAAGACGCGCTGCACGATGTGGCCGGCGTCCGTGTCGACCTCTCGGGCTTCGATACCGCTGGGCATCCCGATTTTCTGATCGCGGCGCGTCTGTTCATCGATATGGCGGGCGCCGCGGCCCCGGACGACCAGGTCGAGCGCCTCGTGCGGCGATATGAGGACCTGCTTCCGGCGGCGCTCCGGCGGCGGCAGGGGAATGTGCTCCCTAACGTCCGGGAGATCCTCGAGCAGCTCGAGGGGAATCCGTCCGTCCGCTCGATGCTGCTCACGGGGAACACGCGGCGCGGGGCGGCGGCCAAGCTCGTTCACTACGGGCTCGACCGGTTCTTCGACGACGGTGCGTTCTCGGAGGGCCCTTACGACCGTGACCAGATCGCTCGCACCGCGCTGGAGCGGGCCCGTGCGTCCGGCTGGCTACCGGCGAGCGGCGCCGTCGTGATCGGCGACACCCCGCACGACGTGCGCTCCGGCCGAATCGCCGGCGCTCGCACGCTGGCGGTTGCCACCGGAGCCTACGGCGTCGAGCAGCTCCGCCAGCATCAGCCCTGGCTGGTCTTGCCGGAGCTGCCGCCGCCCGACGAGCTCCTGCGGCTGCTCAACGGCGCGGAGGTGGCAAGTGATGTCTAGCGCACCCAAGGGCCTGTTCCGGCCGATGGGCGATGGCCGGGAGGTGGCCGCCAATGCCTAAGACGACGGTGCTCGCGGCCGCGCCATTTCCGCTCACGCTTCGCAACTTCGTCCCTACCGGACTGGTGGCGGAGCTGGAGCGACGCTCTCAGGCCCGCGTCCACTTCGTGTCCCCCTATCCCCAACCCGAATTCACCGACGCGACCGGAGCCTCCTACCCCAACCTGCCGGTCACCGCGGGCGCGGGCACCGGAGGCGTACCCACGGTCGCCGGAGTGACCCCGCTGGATCGCGCGCTCAAAAGCGTCCACCTGACCGGCTTCGCCACGGAGTATCCTGACGGCAGCCTGCAAAACCTGGAGTTGAGCCGCCGCCGCGCACCGCAGAACGTCATCGCCCGCACGCTCACGACGCTGGTGCCGCGCCGTTCCTCGGCGCGCGGGTGGCTGCGACAGTTGTACGCGCTCTACCGGCCGCGCCGCGCCGACATCACCGCGGCCTTCGATCGGGTGGCCCCATCGCTCGTGCTGGTGGCCTCGCCGGGACACTACTGGCTGGATCACTTCGTGCTCGACGAGGCGCGGCGCCGCGGGATCCCGAGCGTCTGCGTGGTGTTGAGCTGGGACAACCTCTACTCCCGCGGCCCGATGTGCCGCCGGCCCGATCACCTCATGGTGTGGAGCGAGGAGATGCGGCGCCAGGCCATCGAGGTGCACCAGTTCCCGGCCGACCGCATGACCGTCGTGGGGCCCCTCCAGTTCCGCTTTTACGCGGAGCCGGTCACGCCGGGGGAGATTGCCTTGATGCGGAGTCGGGTGGGGCTCGGCCCGATGGAGTCGTTCGCGGCCTACGTGTGCGGCGCGCGCACCGCGCAGTACGACGTGGAGGACGTCCGTGCCATGCTGAGCGAGCTGCGACGCGGACCGTATCGCGACCTGCGCGTGGTGGTGCGTCCGCATCCGCAAGGATCTAGGGAGGAGTACCAGGCGCTCCTCGAAGACGGGATCCTGCTCGACCGCTCCCCCGACCTGACGGACGTGCGCACCGGGCCGGAGGCGCTCGATGTCGGCGCGATCAGGCACATGGCGAGTCTCCTCCGGGATGCCCGTTTCGTGGTGAGCAGCTGGGGGACGACCGCGCTGCTCGAGGCGTGCATCTTCGATACCCCCAGCGTACAACTCCGCTGGATGGACGCGCTGCCCCGAAGCACGCCGGACGAGGCCCGGCTGGTGCGCGATTTCCAGCGCTACATCCACATGCGGACGTTCGACGCCACGGGCGCCCGACCATATTGCGATCATCCGTCCCAGCTCAACGGGGTATTGGCGGAGCTCGAGAGTCACGAGGATGCCTACTCGCAGCGGCGGCGGGAGGCAGTGGCGCGTCTCACCTGCCTGCCACTCGGCGAGGTCGTGGACCGGGTGATCGATGCCCTGGCCCCGTTGCTTCCGGCGGCACGCGCCCAGGCTGGAGCGAGGATCGGCGCCGCATGATGTTCTTCGGCCTCAGCGTCGCAGCGTACGGCGCTCTCATCGCCTGGCTGGCGGACCGGCTGGACGCCAGCACGGCAGAATGGGGCTACGCTCTCGCGCATCTGGTTCTGGCGGCGACGGTCAACACCTTTCTGATCGCTTCCACCCGGGCCAAGTCACTCAGCCTCCTGGGGTCCGCGCCGGTCGCGTTTCTCGTGGTCTCTCAGCTGTACTTCACGATCAACGGCCTCAAGTACTTTTCGCCGACCCTGGGGAATCCGCAGCTTGAGCTGAGCCTCACGACTCAATTTGTCGGGTCGGCTGCGGGTGCGCTCGTGCTCTTCGCCTGCGCCTTCCTCCTCCGGCTTCAACGCGGGCCGGAATCCGGCCGGGTGCTCGCCTGGATCGATCGGTACTGGGCCGACCTGCGTCGCCTGATGATCGTCTCGGTCGCGGGATCGCTGATCTGCAAGGCCGCCTTGTTTCAGCTCGGGTATGGATCCACCTATACGGATGCCGCGTACAGCGATCGAGCGGTCCGGACATATTCGGATTTCTTCATTCTCCTGGCCAACGACACGTTCGGTCAGCTCTCGCTGGTTCTGGGGATGCTGTTCCTGCTCCGGCGGCGTGCCGGTCGCCCACGGCCGGCCACGGGGTTCGTGGCCCTCATTGGTGTATTGATCCAGGTGGCGTATGCGCTGCTCTACCTCAAGGCGCGGCTGATTCTCCTGATCACATTCGTTGTCCTCGCCCTCACCGCCGAGGTGCGGTCGCGACGTCTGGCGGAGCGCCTGCTTCAGGTGATGCTCATCGTCCTGCCTGCGGCGTCGCTCTTCGGTGTTCAGCTCACGTTGTGGCTCGGGCGCGTGAACCTTCCCGAGGATACCGGTACGCGGCTGGGGATCGCCGCGGTCAATCGGCGTGCGGACCTGACCGACTTTGCGACCGCCATCGTCGTGAACTCGAACGGCAAGGCGCACGACGCGGCGATCATCACTGCGGCGGTGCTCAACGCCATTCCGCGGGTGGTATTTCCCAATAAGCAGGACGTGGTCAAGGATGTCTACTCGGAAATCCTGGAGAAGCACCTCGGGTGGCCTGCATACGCCGACGGGGAGATGATCGCCGACTACCAGGACTCGGCGTTCAGTGCAGGGGTCATGTCCTTCGGAGTCCTCGGGTTCGTTCTGGTTCCGCTGGGCCTCATCTGGGGACTGTACCTGCTGTCCCGCGGGCTGGAGCGCACCTTCCACGGGCTAGCCTATGGCGTGGGCCTGCTCTCACTCTGGGTCGCGGCACTGCGGATCGAGATCGAATGGTCCGCCATCCCCTTGAGCCTCCGTTCAGCCGCTGCTATGGGCCTTGTCGCCTACGTGGTCCTCCGGATCTCGCGGCTCTTTCATGGCGCTCTCAGGGTTGCAATCAGCCCACCTCACCCAGTTATGGGGGCAGTGGACCCTGGCGCAACCCCCGTCTGAGGGCCAAATGGCTTCGAAGGACTTCACTGATCGACTCACGTGGGAGGAAAAGGCACGGCGCAACCCGCTGTGGGCCGTCATGTCAGTCGACGAGTTCGCGCAGTCGGAGGGAGACCCATCATCATGGACAGCCGAGCAGCTGGCCCTCTTCTTCGAGAAGGGCCGGACACTCTTCGACATCTTTCTGCGGCCGTCCCTGCAGCGGGCCGAGATTCGGCCGGAGCGCGGCCTGCTCGTCGAGTATGGCAGCGGGATGGGCCGCATACTCCGCGCGGTGCACGAGGCGGGTTACCGCTGTTCGGGCGTGGACATCTCGGCGACCATGTTGGAGCACAGCCGGCGCCTTCTGCCCGCGGTCACGGATCTGCACCTGCTGCAGACGGGTGGCGGGGTACCACTTGCCGATGCCTCGGCCGACTACGTCTACTCCTACGCCGTGCTCCAGCATATCCCCCGCACGACCGTCGTGCGCCGGGCGGTGTTGGAGATGTGCCGGATCCTGAAGCCCGGTGGCCTGCTCCGGCTCCAGTTCCAACCGGGCTCCATGCCGTTTGGCGAGCGGCGCCTGGGTGCGACGCGGGCGGTGAACTTCGAGCGGAGGAGTCTCACGTTCCGCTGGGTCAGGCTGCAAAAGCGTTGGTCGGTTCCCTCATGGATCCCGCAGGTGCCTGTCGTGCTTCTCCGGCAGCACAACAACTGGACCGGCGTCCCGCTGCGCTGGGGTGCCATGCGGAGTTTTCTCGCGGCCGGGGGGGTTCGCCTCCTGAGTCTCGAGCGCGATCCGGTGGCCCAGTGGAACAGTGTCTGGCTGCTCGGCAAGAAGGATCTGGTCTGACCAGTCGAGGCATCCTGGCCATGCGATCGCCCATGTCAGGCCCATCGGAGGGGCCGGCGGCATTCTCCGCCGCGCGGGGCGCCATACTGGCCGTGGTAAACGCATGGCCGCCGATGGCCGCGGGCACAGGCCGGGCGGTCCACGGCATGCTGAGCGACCGTCCAGACACGGTGGTCCTCGCTCCTCGCGCGGCGTCGGTGACCGGGACGGGTCGAGCTCGGGTCCTCCCGGTCTTTCGCTTCAGCCTTCGGGCGCGTGGCCCGCTCAAGGTCTACAGCGCGCTCCAGCACCTCGAAATGGTCATGGCGCCGCTCATCTGGTGCGCGGGCCGAAGGCCGGAGCGACGGCCCTCCGTCGTTGTGGCCATCCAGCCGCTCTTCGCCGGGGTGGGGGCGTTGCTCGTGCGGCGCTGGTTCCGGATCCCGTTCGTGGTCCTCGTGCACGGCGAGGAGCTCACGACCTGGCGCACCGATCGCGCCCCCTTCCAGTTGCGGCACCGCCTCCTCGGCGCCGTCCTGGGCGCTGCCTCGGGCGTGGTTTGCAACTCCATCAAGACCAGACAGTTGGCCAGCGACTTGTACGGAGTCGGGGACGGGAAGCTTCACGTCATCTATCCCGCTGTGGCCGGATCACAACGCGGAGAGGCCGGACCCCAGGCCGCTGCCATCCGACAGCGTTTCGTCGGCCCCGGGGATCACCTGGTGCTGATGGTCGGGCGGCTGGGCGAGACGCATAAAGGCTTCGACACGGCGATTGAGGCTTTGCCGTTGATTCTCGCCGAGCAGCCGAGCGCACACCTGGTCATGGTCGGCCCCGGCGACCAGGCGAGCCTGCGCGGGCTGGCGCACGCCCGAGGCGTGGCGGAGCGCGTTCACTTTGCGGGTCTGGCGGACGACGCGACCCTCGCGGCCTTGTTCGCGGCGTGTGATCTCTTCCTGTTGCCGGGGCGGGAGGTCGCGGGGAGTGCGGAGGGATTCGGTGTGGTGTTCCTCGAGGCAGCCCTCGCCGGCAAGGCGGTGGTCGGGGGCCGGGTTGGCGGGGTCCCCGACGCGGTAGTCGACGGAGAAACCGGCCTCCTGGTCGACGGCCGCTCGTCCGCCGAGGTCGCTCGCGCGGTCGTGCGACTGCTGTGCGACCCGGCGCTCGCCACGCGACTCGGCACCCGGGGCCGCCAGCGCGCCCTCGCGGAATTCGATGGGCGGCGACAGCACGAGCAGTTCGAGAACGTGCTGCGCACCGTCTCACCAGTCGGTCCGAGGGCATGAGGGGCGTGGTTGCCGCCAGCGTCATCGTCCCGACGTACAACCGACCCGGGGTTCTGGAGCAGTGTCTGGGGGCCCTGCTCTCGCAGGACGCCGAGACGCCGCCCTTCGAGATCATCGTGGTCGACGACGCGTCTACCGACGACACGGCTGCTCGGGTCGAGGCACTCACGGCCGACGACCGTGTGCATTACGTGCGGCACCGGGCGAATCGGGGTCTGAGCGCCAGCCGGAACACCGGAATCCGGCGTGCGCGCGGTGACGTCGTTGTCTTTCTGGACGATGATATCGTCGTCGAGCCTGACTACCTGCGAGCGCACTTGGCTCGACACGCCAAGGCCGACCGGGTTGCGGTGGTGGGAAACCTGGTCTATCCCGACGCACTTGTCGAGCGCAGCAACTGCGCGCGCTACCTGCAGACGCGGGGTATCGGCTACCGGTGGGCCTCGGGCCGGGAGTTGCTCGATTTCGACAACCTGCATCCGCGCTTTCTCGGTGGGGGCATTCACTCGATACGGCGAGAAGACCTCGTCGGCATCGGCCTGTTCGACGAGGCGGTTCGATTCTATGGCTATGAGGACCACCTCTACGCTCACCGGCTGCACCAGGCGGGGATTCGGATCGTCCTGGCCCCAGAGGCACGCGCCACGCACCTCGACGCCGTGACTGTCGCCTGGTTTCGCGCCAAGATGCTCCAGGCGGGGCGTGACGGTCTCGCGATGCTGCGCCAGCACTGTCCCGACTTCCTCGAGGAGACCGCGTTACCCACGCTGCTGCCGGTCGACTGGTCGCGCGATCGGAGCGGACGATTGCTGCGCAAACTCGCCGTGCGCGGCGTGTTGAACCCGGTGACGGTCGCCGTCCTTGAGCGTTGGGCCTCAATGACCGACCACATCGGCGCACTCTACAGCGGCATGATCTACCGCGCGCTCAATGCCGGATGGATCTTGCGGGGCCAGAAGCTTCGGCGGGACGGGCGGCCGCTGGTCCGGTACGGCGACTGAATGGCCCACCGGTCCATGGCTCGCTGATGCATCGACTCGGCATATCGGTGGTCATCTATCATGCCGATCCCGGGCTCCTCCGGCAAACCATCGAGTCACTCCGCGTTGCGCTCGATCGTGCCCGGTCGGCGGACCTGCTGGCCGGCGCGGACCTCTGGCTGGTGGACAACGGGTCGACTGACGCGGAGGCGGTAGACGGGCTCGTCGAATCGGCGCTCGGGCCCCCAGTCGATTGGCTCTTCCTTGAGGTCCTGCGCGGTCATGGGAACGTCGGGTACGGACGAGGGCACGATCTCGCCCTCGCACGGGGTGACGACGTGTATCATCTCGTCCTCAATCCGGATGTAATCCTCGCGTCCGACGCCTTGGTCGAGGGACTTGGCTATCTCGGCGCGCATCCCGCCGTCGGTATAGTGGCACCCGAGGTCAGAGGGCCCGCGGGGGAGCGTCAATTCCTCTGCAAGCGATACCCGAGCGTGCTGGTGCTGGCCCTCCGTGGCTTTGCTCCAGAATGGCTGCGGCGCCGCTTTCGACGGCGGCTCGAGCACTACGAAATGCGGGACCTCCGGGGAGACGCGCCGGCTACCGGAATTCCCATTGCCAGCGGATGCTTCATGCTCGCAAGGGGAGCCGCGCTCCGGGCGGTCGGCGGCTTCTCGCCGCGCTACTTCCTGTACTTCGAAGACTTCGACCTCAGCCTCCGGCTCCGGCGCGTCGCGGACATTGCCTACGTGCCGGCCGTACGGATCGTCCATAGCGGAGGTGAGACAGCGCGGAAGGGGTGGCGGCATCAGCGTCTCTTCTTCCGCTCCGCGCTCACGTTCTTCACCACCCACGGATGGAGACTCTGGTGACCCGTGCTCTGCCCGGGTCGGTGCTGGTCACTGGCGCGAGCGGATTTCTCGGCGGCCACGTCTGTGCGGCATTCGTGGGGCGCGGAGCGGCCGTTCGCGCGCTTGTTCGCCAGCCCGGACGGGTACCGGCCGGCACCGAGCCCTGGGTCATCAGCGGGCTGGAAGACACGGCGGGGCTCCGCCGCGCGCTGGCCGGCGTGACGTTCGAGGATTTCGATCTCAGTCTCCGCTTCGCGCGGCAAGCCGCGATCGCTTACGTGCCAGCGGTGCGGATCCGCCATGCTGGCGGGGACGCGGCGGGAAAGGGCTGGGCACACCGCGGCATGTTCATCCGCTCGGCATTCACCTTCTTCCAACGCCATGGCTGGAGGCTGTGGTAACCCGGCCGTGGGGGCCAAGAGTGCTGGTCACCGGCGCCTCCGGATTTCTGGGTGCTCACGTGGCCCATGGGCTGCTCGAACGGGGGCTGGCCGTCCGCGCCCTCATACGTCGAGGCAGCCGGTCGGCGCCCGCCGGGACCGAGCCCGCGCCCATCGCCGCCCTGAATGACGCGGCGGGCCTCCGGCGCGCTCTCGAGGGTGTGACGAGCGTGATCCACCTGGCGGCCTATGTGCACCGGCCGCGCGGCCCGGGCGACGAAGCCGCATACCGCGAGGTCAACGTGGACGGCACGGTGGCGCTGCTCGACGCGGGAGTCGCCGCCGGGATCCGTGACTTCGTCTTCGTCAGCACCGTCAAGGCAGTGGGAGAGGTGAGCCACGAGCCCTGGACGGAGCGAACGCCGCCCGCACCCGCGGATCCCTACGGCCGTACGAAGCTGGCCGCCGAGGAAGCCGTGCGCGCGGCGGCAGTTCGGCACGGGCTTCACGCCCCGATCCTTCGGCTGCCGTTGGTGTACGGCCCTGGGATGAAGGCGAACGCCCTTCGGCTGTTCCAACTGGTCGATCGCGGTCTGCCGCTCCCCTTGGGAGCGGTTCGGAACCAACGAAGCCTCCTCTACGTCGGCAACTTCGTCGCGGCGGTCGTCACCACCGTCGAGCACGACGCGGGCAACGACCTGTTCTTCGTGAGCGACGGCGCCCCCATCGCCACGCCGGACCTGATCCGGGCCATCGCGCGCGCGCTCGGCCGGCCGGCCCGGCTCGTGCCCGTGCCCGTCGGCTTGATGCGTGTGGCGGCGCGGATCGGCGATCAGATCGCGCGAGTCGCTCCCACCGTGCCCTTTACCAGCGTGAACCTCGACCGGGTGGTGGGCTCGCTAGCGGTGGACAGCTCGAAGCTGTCCACCGCCGTCGGCTTTCGCCCGCCCTACACGCTCGACCAGGGGCTCGCCCCCACCGCGGCCTGGTACCGAACGCGGGGAGCCGCGTGAGCCCGCTCATCGCCGCGGTTCCCGCCTTCATCGGGGCACTACTCCTCACCGGGCTCGCGCGCCGCATCGCGGTGGCGCGGTCGGTGCTCGACGTTCCCAACGAGCGCAGCTCGCATACGTCGCCCACTCCCAGCGGAGGCGGGCTGGCCATCGTGGTGGTGGTGTTGTCCAGCGTGGCCATTCTGTGGTTGATGGGGGTGCTGGGGCGAGGTGAGAGCTGCGCCATTCTGGGAGGCGGAACCCTCGTCGCGGTCGTCGGTTGGCTGGACGACCGTCGGAGCCTCAGGGCGTCCACCCGGCTCGCGGCGCACGTAGCGGCCGCGGCATGGGCCCTCTGGTGGCTTGGTGGGATGCCGTTCCTCACCACGGGCCAGGAGGTGCACTCACTGGGAATGTTCGGCGCCGCGCTCGCGGGATTCGCCATCGTCTGGGCGATCAACGTGACCAACTTCATGGATGGGATCGACGGACTCGCCGCCGGGGAGGTCGTCACGGTGACACTGACCGCGGCCGTGCTGCTGGCGGAAGTCAATCCTCCGCTGGCCGCCACCGCGGCGCTCACCGGCGGCGCCGCGCTCGGCTTCCTGCCGTGGAACTGGCGGCCCGCGCGTATCTTCATGGGAGACACGGGCTCCGGGTTCCTGGGCTTCGTCCTGGCCGTGCTCGCCGTGGCCTCGGAGCGGGCGGGTGCCTTGCCGGCCCTTGTCTGGATTGTGCTCTACGCGGTCTTCGCCACGGATGCCACGGTGACGCTGCTCCGGCGGGCGTGGCGGGGGGAGCGGTGGTACAGCGCGCACCGGTCCCACGCGTATCAGCGCGCCGTCCAGGCCGGCTGGTCGCACGCGCGGGTCACCGCCACCGTGCTCCTCGTGAACTTGGGCCTGGGCGTGCTGGCCTGGCGCGCCACTGCCCGACCAGCGTTGCTGGGGCAGGCACTTGCCGTGGCGGCCGGCGTGACCGGACTCGCCTACTGGCTGGTGGAGCGGCAGCGGCCCATGGCTCCGAGGGCGCCCACGCTGTGACTCCCCTCCCGGCCCCGGCTATCTTGAGGCACCTTGGAACTACGTAGCGCGACCGCCATGGGAGGTCTGTGAGCGCCCAATCACCGTCCACGACCACCTTCCCCGCGACCGATGCGAGCGACGGCGAGGTGTCGCTGCTCGCCCTCGCGAACGTCCTGCTGCGCTACCGGGGCCTGGTCATCGGCACTGCTGTGGCGCTCACGCTGGTCGTGGCCGTGGCCACCCTCCTGGTGCCCCGGACGTTCACCACGCATGCGACGCTCACCCCGCAATCGCGCCGATCCACCACGACGCTTACCGGCCTCGCCTCGCAGTTCGGCCTCGCGCTGCCGCTGGCCGACGGAGGACAGTCGCCCGCATTTTACGCCGACCTGCTGACGTCCCACCACATCCTCGGTGCCGTGGTGGATACCAAGTTCGAATTTCCGACCGATACGGGGGCCGCCCACGGGACCTTGATCGACATCTACGAGTCGCAGGGTGCCACCCCCGCGCTCAAGCGCGAGGCGGCCATCCGGCGGCTGGGCAACGACGTGCAGGCGACGACGGTACAAAAAACCGGGGTGATCGACCTGGCCGTGACGACCCGGAACCCGGCCCTGTCGCTGCAGGTCAGCACTCGCCTGATCGAACTGCTCAACCAGTTCAACCTGGAGAGCCGGCAGACCCAGGCGGGCGCCGAGCGGCGTTTCACCGAACAGCGACTGGGCGAGGTCAAGGGCGATCTGCGAGCGGCCGAAGACCAGTTGCAGCACTTCCTCCAGCGGAACCGCGAGTATCGCAATGCGCCCGAGCTCAACTTCCAGCAGGAGCGCCTCCAGCGCCAAGTCCAGCTTCAGCAGCAGCTCTATACCACGCTGTCCCAGTCCTTCGAGCAGGCGAAGATCGAGGAAGTCCGGGATACCCCGGTGATCACGGTGGTGGAGCCGCCCGAGGCGCCGGTTCGGCCAGACCCCCGCGGCCTGGTTCGCAACGCCTTCCTGACGATCATTCTTGGAACTGCTCTGGGAATGGCGCTGGCGATCGGCCGCGCCTACGCGGTAAACGCCCGCTCGCTCCGGACCCCGGAAGTGACTGAGTTCGACCGCCTGCGCCGCGAGGCGCTCGCCGACCTGCTCCGTCCCTGGCGTCCCCTGCGGCGGGCATTCCGGCGCTCGGACGCGGCCGTATCGGGTCAGTCCGACACGTCCGTCGCCTCTCCGAGGCCCTGAAAAGGTGCCTCATCGACTGGCGCGAGGTTTGCTTTGTAGGGTTCTTCTTTCACCTTGGAGGACATAACCTCAGCTTTGCCATTGCCTTGACTCTGATACCCTGGTCGGAGATACTCTACCGGAATGGCACCCGATACGCACCTCCCCGTGGCCGGCAGAATACGCAACCGGTACCTGTTCGCCTCGGATCTCCTGTTGTTCTTCTCCGCGACGGTGTTGTCGTTTGCCCTCCGGTTCGAGGGTTTTGAGTGGGGCCCGGCCCAGAACCACGCCGCGCTGCTGTTCCTCCTGATCTGCCTTCCTCTCAAGCTTGCGATCTTCTGGCGCGTCGGCATCTACCGGCGGCTCTGGCGCTATGCCGGCATTATGGACATCGAGCGCCTCATCTCGGCATCGACGGCGTCCGGCCTGGCAGGCCTGGTGATCGGCGCGATCCTCCTGCCGACGCTGGGGCTCACGGTCATGCGTGTGCCGCTCAGCGTCCTGTTCATGGACGCCCTGCTGACCGCGGCGTTCGCCGCCGCCCCCCGCTTCACGGTGCGGGCCTTCGGGCGTCGGGGACAGCAGCACCGCCTGCTGGACGCCCCGCGGGCACTCATCGTCGGGGCGGGTGCGGCTGGGGAGATGATCGTCAAGGAGCTCCTGGCCCACCCGGCGCTCGGGCTCAATCCCATCGGGTTCGTAGACGACGACCGCTCCAAGCACGGACACCGGATGTGCGGCCTGCCGGTCCTGGGAGGTCTTGCGGCCATCCCCGATCTGGTGCGGACGCACGGGATCGAGGAGCTGGTCATCGCCATGCCGCGAGCACCGGGCGCAGTCGTGCGGCAGGTCGTTCGCGCGGCGCTCCAGGCCGGCGCGAAGACCCGCACGGTGCCGGCGATGTTCGATATCATCTCCGGCCGGGTCACCGTCGGCTCGCTCCGCCGGGTGGAGATCCAGGACCTGCTGCGACGCGAGACGATCCAGACCGATCTCGAGCAGGTCCGAGGCCTGGCCACCGGGGAGACCGTGCTGGTCACTGGGGCCGGCGGGTCGATCGGCAGCGAGCTCTGCCGACAGCTCGCCCGGTTGGAACCTGCCCAGGTGGTCGTGCTGGGGCACGGCGAGAACTCCATCTTCGACATCCTCGCCGAGCTGACCGAGCGGTTTCCGACGGTGAGCGCGGTTCCCGTCATTGCCGACGTCCGTGACCGCGAGCGGCTCCGTCAGGTATTCAAGCAATACCGGCCATACTCGGTGTTTCATGCCGCCGCCCACAAGCACGTCCCCCTCATGGAAAGCAACCTTGCCGAGGCCGTGACCAACAACGTCCTCGGCACCAAGAACGTGGCGGAGCTGTCGGCGGAGTTCGGGGTCGAGCATCTGGTGATGATCTCGACCGACAAAGCCGTCCGACCCACCAACGTCATGGGCGCCACCAAGCGCGTGGCGGAGCAAATCGTCCAGGAGATTGCCGAGGCCCACGAGCGGAAGTTCGTCGCGGTCCGGTTCGGCAACGTGCTCGGCAGCCGGGGGAGTGTGGTCCCGACGTTTCTGCGGCAGATTCGGAGCGGCGGTCCGGTCACGGTGACGCATCCCGAGATGCGGCGCTACTTCATGACGATTCCGGAGGCGGTGCAGCTGGTGCTGCAGGCGGGGGCCATCGGGCGAGGGGGCGAGGTGTTCGTCCTCGACATGGGAGAGCCGGTGAAGGTGCTCGACCTGGCCACCGACCTCATCCGGCTGTCCGGGCTCGAGGTGGGTACCGACATCGAGATCCGGTTCACCGGCACGCGGCCCGGGGAAAAGCTGTACGAGGAGCTGTTCTTCGACTCGGAGAGCTCGATCCCGACCGATCACCCGAAGGTACTCCGCGCGAAGAACGGGGCGCTGCCCCTCGGTCTGAGCACGGTGGTGGATGGGCTCGTAGAGGGCGCCCGGAATGGACGGCCCGACGACGAGATCCGGGAGCTGCTGGCCCGCCTGGTGCCCGACTTCTCCCTGCCGGTCCAGGCAACGGAACGGGTCGAGGTCGGGCCAGGTTAGAAGCTATCTCACAACTCTTAAGGCCCCCTCGCCCAGCCGCAACGAACTGCCCGCCTGCCGCCTGACTGAGGAGCTTCAGGCGTGAACCAGCTCTCCAGAAGTTTGGCAACCGTCGCGGCGGCGCTGCTGCTGCTCGGGTGCCGGGATGTACCGACTGGTGGGGGCAGGGAGCCGGCGTTTCGCGTGCTCCTGTTCAGCCGTCACCTGGGTTACGCCCACCAGTCGATTCCCGCAGCTATCACGGCGCTGCAAGGCGTCGGGGGGTCCCACGGGTTCGCGGTCGAGGCAACCGAGGATGCCGGCCGTTTCACCGACGAGCAGCTCCAGCAGTACCGGGTCGTCGTCTTCCTCAGCACGACCGGGGATGTGCTGAACGGCGTACAACAGGACGCGTTCACCCGGTATATCCGGGGCGGCGGTGGGTTCGTCGGTGTTCATTCAGCTTCGGACACAGAATACGACTGGGAATGGTACCACCGCCTTCTGGGTGTCTACTTCGCGGCACACCCTCCGATTCAGCAAGCGCGACTGCAGGTGAGCGACCGATCGCACCCCTCGAGCAGCGCGCTGCCGGAGACGTGGGTGCGGACCGACGAATGGTATGACTACCGATCGCCGCCGCCGCCCGGCGCGCGGATCCTGGTGAGCGTGGATGAGAGCAGCTATTCAGGCGGTCGGATGGGTGCCGCCCACCCGGTCACCTGGGCGCAGGAGTTCGAGGGTGGCCGGTCGTGGTATACGGCCATGGGGCACACCAGCAGCAGCTTCGCCGAGCCGGCGTTTCTCGAACACCTCGCGGGCGGAGTGATCTGGGCGGCCGGAGCGGGCGAGGCCGTCGACCTGCCTGCCGCCACACCTTCGAGGAGCGCACCATGATGGTGCATGGCGATCGTGGCTAGGCAGTTCCGCGCTCAGAACTGGATCGTCGTCGCCGCGCTGGCGAGCTACTGGCTCGGCTTCGCGCTTTTCCCGCCCGCCGCCCTCGGGATCAACGATGAGGTCTTCTACGTCCATCAGGCCCAGGCGTTCGCCAAGGCCCAGGTGGCGGAGACACTGCCGGATCCTCTGACCGGACAACTGCGGCGTGTCGTGCCGAGCGAGTATCCAGTCGGCACCTCGCTGCTCCAAGCGCCCTTCGTGCGGCTGGGCGGCTGGAGGGCGGCCCCGGTGGCTTCCGCCCTCGCGCTCACCGTCGCCGTGCTCCTGCTGGCGCGCTGGATCGCGCTCGGGGGTGGTGCGCCACTCGCGGCACTCCTCTTCCTCGGTTTCCCGCCGACGCTCGTGCTCGGGCGAACGGCGATGAGCGACGTTCCCGGCGCCCTCGTGGTCGTCCTTGCGCTCTGGCTCTTCTGGCTTGGTCAGGAATCGCCGCCGGCGAACGGCGCTTCCGGCATCGAGCGAGCGCGCAGCTTCGGCTTCGCGGCCGGCCTGTGCGCGGGTCTGACGTTGCTCTTCCGCGAGACGAGCGCGCTCTTGCTCGCGCCGCTTCTGGCGGGCGCGCTGCTGCGGAGGAGGCCCGGCGCGCTGGCTCTCCTGGCGGGCGGCCTGGTGGCCATTGGGATCCGCTTGCTGGCCGCCTACGTCGTGTATGGTGATCCGCTGTTCGTCCGCGATCCCGGCTACCGGCTGTCGCTTGCCGCGATCGCCAGCAATGCACCGCTCTACCTGTTCGCCCTCATGGTGCTCATTCCCGGGGGCCTGTTCGCGGCGCTCGCCTATCGCGGTCCCCGCCGGCCCGAGATCATCGTCACCGTGGTGCTCTACGTCGCCTTCTTCCTCGCGTACGCGTTCAGCGGGATGGAGAGCGGCGGGCTCAAGCGCCTCGTGGTCGGGCCGCGCTTTTTTATCCCGCTCGCACCGCTGATCGCCTTCGCGGCGGGGCGCACGCTGCCGGCATGGGTCGCGCGCCGAGGAGGCTGGGCCCGTGCCGGCGTCGGGGTCTATGCGGCCGGCGTCGTGGTCGCCGCGTTCGCGGTCCACGTCGTGCATGGACGGTGGGGCCAGTCGCAGGCCGGGATGGCGCAAGCGATCCACCAGGCCACGCAACCGGGCGAGATGGTGGTCACAAACCTGCTATCGACCGGGAAGCTTTTCCCCGAGCCCGAGTCCGAGCGTCCGCGGACGGATCTCGCGGACATGCGGGCGGAGGATGTGCCGGTCCTGGCAGCGGGGGGACGCAAGGTCGCGCTCGCGGTTCTCGATCGCTCGGACACGCCGTACTTCCTGCAGCGAGCGGCCGAGAACGCGCGGTTCGTCGCGCACGTCGCCGCGCTCTGCCGGCTCACGCTGCGCCACGATCGGGCCGCGACTGCGACCGACCGGCTGCGGATCTGGGAAGTCGAGGACTGCGAGTCGGCGCGAGGGCCGAAGTAGTGCGGCCGAAGGGGGCGCCGGTCTAGTTCCTCGCCACCACGATGATGGTCACCAGAGCGCCGAGGAGTTGCGCGGCGGTGCCCAGGATGGCGGTCAGGTTGCTGGATGGCTCGGCTGCCGTCAGCGTGGGAACGAACACCACGGCCCCCGCCTTGGGGTGGGGCACCCTGTCCGCAAAGATCTGCTTCCGCTTGACCCCTTCCCGGGTCCCGCCTGGCTGGGTGACATATGGATGGCGTGCATCGCCAGCCTGCGTGTAGCCCCCGGCCTGATCCACATACCAGTCCAGATTCTTCCCCGGCGTGTACGCCACCGCCCCCGGTGAATTCACCGCCCCCTGTACCAGCACGATCGGGTTGTACTCGGGGATGTGGATCGAGTCGCCGCCCGCGAGGATGATGTTGTCGCGGAATTTCGGGTTCTCGAGCACGCGCGGCAGATTGATTCCCACCCGCTCGGGAAGTCCGCGGCGCGTAGTATCCCGGCCGGGCAGGTCGGATGGCGCGAGCGACTGGAGCCGGTCGGTCCCGGTAGGCGTGGTGCCGACGTACGAGCGATAGAACTGGATCCCGCCGGGGTACGCCTCCTTGGTCAGGCCGCCGGCGCGCTGGATCAAGTCGGCCAGGCGCTCGGTCTTGGAGCGGAGGGAGTAGCGGCCCGGCGACTTCACCTGCCCGCTCAGCACCACCGTGCGCTGCAGCGACCACTCGCCCTGGCGGAGCACGAGAACGTTGTCGTATGGCTGGAGCGGTGCATCGCCCTGAGACCCAGGAGCCGGGACGGCCCCGGCAGGGGAGCCCGGGCCAAAGACGTAGCTGGAGTCGAGCGGCACACGCACGGTCTCGGCGAGCGCTCCGGCCGGCCGGCTCGCAGGGAGCCGTGCGATCTCGGCTTCGAGCTGCGCGTCCTGGGTCAGCCCGTTGGCGAGGAGGATGAGGTCGCGCATCGTCATCCCCTCACGGTAGGGCACCTGGCCCGGACGGCGCACGGCGCCGACGATCGCGACGTATTTGTCGGGGCGGAACGTGGTGCGGGAGAAGATGCGCACCTCATCCAGGTCCTCCAGCGTGAGGTCATCCTGCACCCGCCCCGTGGAGTCGGCGAACGCGGCGCGGAGCTGGATGAAGCTCGAGTCCTCGCGCATCCGGGTGACCAGGATGCGGGAGAGGTAGACGTCGGGCTTGGGGCCGCCCGCGAGCCGGATGGCGTCGCTCAGCTTCATGCCCGGCGTGAAGCCCACCTGGCCCTCGACCCAGACATTGCCTCGCACGGTGACGAAGCCACGCTGACGGTCGGCTACCGGATGGACGGTGACCGAGTCTCCGGGTGCCATGGGCACTGCGGGTACCACGCCGCCGATGAACTGGTCCGCGCCGACCGCGATGACCACGCGCGCCCGCCCACCCGGGCCGCGCGACGCGGGCGGCAGGATCCGGTGAATCGTCACCCGGGCCTGCGCTGCGCTGGGATCCAGTCCGCCGGCGAACGCGATCGCATCCTGGAGCGTCTCAGTGGGGAGTACCTCATACATCGCCGGCCGCAGGACCCTGCCGGTGACCGTGGCCCGGGCCCCGTGCACCGGGACGAACACCACGTCGCCGCTCTGGAGCCGGATGTCGGTGGGGTTGCTGCCGCGAAGCAGGTACTCGTAGAGGTCGAGGCTGTCCACCAGCGCTCGGCCGCGCCGGATCTGGACGTATCGGAAGGTCCCGTTGGTAGTGGGGCCGCCCGCGGCATAGAGCGCCGTCAGCACCGTGCCGGCGCTGGACATCTGGTACGCGCCGGGCCGGACCACGTCGCCCGCGACGTAGACCTGGATGGTCCGGAGCCGCCCGATCGACAGCTGAAACCGCGTGGTGGCGTTCGGGCCGCGCCGCACGCCGGAATACACTCGGCCGAGCCGGCCATAGAGCTGATCCTGGAGCTGCTCCAGCGTGAGGTTGGCGACGTAGACCTGCCCGACCTGCGGGATGACGACGAAGCCCTCGCGGGTGACTTCGAGGGTGTGCGAGCGCTCGACGTCGCCGGTGAGGATGAGGACGAGCTGGTCGCCCGGGCCGAGCCGATAGTTCTGGTCCACCGGACCCGCCTGCGCCGGCTGGAACCGAGTGGTCGCTCGTCGGAAGGTCTCGATGCCGAAGACCTTCAGCCCGGCCCCGCGGAGGACCGCGAGCGAATCGGCCAGTGAATCGGCGCGCGCCGAGTCCGAACGGAGCATCTTGATCGAGTCGAGCACCGCGCGGAGCGAGTCCGAGGTCGCGCCGACCGAGTCCACCAGGCGGAGCGAGTCCGCCTCGTCGCTGGACAGGACGCCGAGCGCGCGGACGGCGTCCAGGGTCCGCGGGCCGAACTGCGCGGCCACGGACGTGTCGGCGCCCTGCACATAGTCGTCGAGCATGTTCTCCGGATAGCCTGCCGCCCGGAGCCGCGACCGGATCTGGTCGGGCGTCAATCCCGACCGCGACAGCCGGTCGCGCAGTTGCTGGACGAGCTCCGGCTGCGCCTTGAGCAGCGACTGCGCCTGCTCGGGCGAGGGCAGCTGCTGCGGCTGACCCGTCGTCGGAATCTGGGCCGAGAGTGAAGTGGCGAACGCGATCAGAACAGCCGTCAGGGCAGGCCACACCCGGGCGGGGAAAGACCTACGCGATTCCGAGGTGGGCATGGAGGGCGAAGATCGCTCGTAAGTAAGGCGAAGTCAAGCGGTTGCGCGAAGGAGATCACGCCAGAAGCCGAGGGTTCGCTCGGCCACCGCGGCGTCGCTGTAGAGGTCCATCGTGCGGCGCCGGCCGGCGAGCCCCACCCGCTGGACCTCCTCCGGATCGTCGTGCAGCCGCTGGAGCGCCTCACTCAACGCTGGGACGTCTTCCTCGGGGAGAACGAGGCCGGCATCGGCGATGGTCTCGGGCAGAGCGCCGCCGGTGCTGCCGATGACGGCGATGCCGTGCGCCATTGCGTCGAGCGCCGCGCGGGGTGTGGCCTCGACCCAGCGCGGGGTATTGCGGGAGGGCACGACGACGACGTCGAGCCTGGGCCAGACCTCGTCCACCGCCGCCCGGGGGAGCGCGCCCAGCCAGGTGACGCGCCCGGCGATGCCCAGCCGCTCGGCGAGTCCCTCCAGCTCTTCCTGCGCGGGGCCCGTGCCCACCACCGTAATGGTCCAGCGTCCGACGACCTTGACTGCGGCGCGGAACAGCAAATCGAGCCCCTTCTCGTGGATCAGCCGGCCGACGAAGCCGATGGCCAACCCCGTGTGAGGGACGCGTTCCACGGCGAGCGGCAACGGCGTGCCGAGCTGTGGGATCGTGCGGTGGGGCAGGGACGGGTGGCCCTTGAGCGCCAGGCGTCCGGCGAGCTCGTTGACCGAGATGACGCCCGCCGCGCCGGCGAGCGCGCGATTACGGCGGAGCAGGGCCAGCGTGCTCCGCCGGACCGGCTGGCTCTCACGCGTCAGGAGCACATACGGGATCCGGAGCCGGCGCGCCGCGCGCGCGATAGCGGCAGCGCCGTTGCTCCACGGCTCCTCTTCGATCTGCACGACCTCCGGGCGAAAATCTGTCAGCAGGCCACGCACCGTGCCGCCGTGCCAGAACGGATTCGCCGCCGGCAGCGCGCTGCCGCGGATGGGCACGGGGATGGTCCGGACGCCGCCATCGTTGCCCCAGCTGGTCTGCTGCTGCTCGATCAGGCCCGCCGGCACCCAGCGATCGGGCACGGCGGCCGCGACGGTGGCGCCCAGGCCGGCGAGGGCGCGAAGCTTGCCACGCGCGGAGGGGTCCGCGTAGACGCGAGAGATCACGAGGGCGCGCACAGCACCAATCTCGCCCCGCACGGGGCCAAGACCAAGGGGACGACGTGGTTGACTTGGATCGCAGGTCGTGGTGAACTTGGCGAGACTCCCCATGCGCATTCTTCATCTCGCGAAGTACTACTGGCCGCGCTCCGGCGGCATGGAACGGGTGGTCCAGGGACTCGCCGAGGGTGCGGCGAACCTGGGCCACCAGGTGGAGGTCGTGGCCATCGAAGGCCGCGGCAAGGCCGGAAGCTCCGGGCGCCAGCGCTCGGCCGTGACGCGGGCGTTCTCCTTCGCGGCCCTCGGCTCACAGGAGATCGCGCCGGGCTACATCGCGGCGGCTTGGAAGCGGGCCGACATCATCCACGTGCATCATCCCCACCCGCTGGCCGACGTGGCCTGCCTGCTCCGCGCCGGCAGGACGCCGATCGTGGTGACCCAGCACGCCGACTCGCGGCGCTCGATGTACCGGCCGGTCACGGGGCTGGTGTTGCGGCGGGCGGCGGCGGTGGTGGTGCCGAGCCGCGCGCACCTGGCCCTCTCGAACGAACTGGTAGGGTGGGAGAGCAAGGTCGAGGTCATTCCCTTCGGCATCGACCAGGCGCGTTGGGAGACGGTGCCCCCGCCACCGCCGGGTGCCGCGCCGCGGGCGATCTTCATCGGCCGGCTGGTAGCCTACAAAGGACTGGATATCCTGCTCCGCGCGCTCGAGCGCGTGCCCGAGCTCCGGCTGGACATCGTGGGATCCGGCCCCGAGGGGCCGCGGCTCCGGACGCTGGCGCAGGCGCTGGCGATCACCGACCGGGTGCGCTGGTACGGCGAGTACCCCGACGAGGACCTCCCGCGCCGCATGGCCGACGCCGATTTTCTCGTGCTGCCGTCGGTCACCGTGGAAGAGATGTTCGGTCTCGTCGTGCTCGAGGCGATGGCTGCGGGCCGGCCGGTGATCACCACGGCGCTGCCGAGCGCGGTGCGCGAGGTCAACGTACCCGGTGTGACCGGTCTCGAGGTGCCGCTCCGGGACGTTCCCGCGCTGGCCAACGCGCTCGAGGCCCTGTGCCACGATCCGGCCCGCCGGCGGACCATGGGCGAGGCTGGACGCCGGCGGGTGCAGGAGCGCTTTACTCAGACCGCGATGGCGGAGCGTCACATCGGGCTGTACCAGAGAATCCGGGCCTCCAAGGGCTGAGATTCCCGTGGGGGCCGAGCGAGGTCATCATGACGAAGTTCGGACGACCGTCGGGCCTGGAGCGCCAGGCGCGGCTCAAGCCGCAGTACGCCTCGCTGTATCCGGGCGTGGTGGCAGGCGAGTGGATCCCGGCGTGGGTGCTGGCGGAACAGTTGATGAACACCGCGGAGCAACGAGGAGTCGCGGCGGGCGCGCGGGTGTGCGACCCGGCCCACTGCGAGTTTCGCGGAGGTGGCCAACGGACGGCGGAGTTCCGCAACCTCCGGACCCGGATGGCTGACCAGCAGTAGCCGTTCGCGGTGGCAAGAACGGCCAAAACCCGTGGCAAGAACGGCCGAGACCGTCAGCCACAAATTTGCCGCGCGCGTACCAGTAGCGGTCGGGTGGTACCTTCCACCATATTCGACGCCGAAGGTTGCCAGGTCTTCGTATCCGCTCCACTCGCAATTCACATTTGCTGGGTCGTGCTTTCCCCGAGTTGCCGCTGCGCCTCTGGCCGGGGCGCTGAGGTGTCCCCCGTCGCGCGCCGCCAACGTGAGCGGTTGGAAAGGGTCCCACCATGATTCGGGCGTTCGTACTCGCAGGCCAACCGATCCGACTGCGACCGCTGGTGCCGGCCGTGCTTGTCACACTGCTCGGCGCGGGCTGCGGCACCGACATTGGAGCGCCGGCAGACACTGCCACCCAGGTCGATCCGACAGCCATGGTACCAGCCGCGGTGACGTACACCGGCATTCCCTACGGGCCGGTGGCCCTGTGGACCATGAATAAGCTCAACTATGGCCCGGCCCCATTTACGGCGAGTCAGAACTTCATCAATGCGGACACGCTCATCCTCCAGATCAATGCCGCGCGCAACAAGGGGCAGCGGTTGATGCTCGCCATGACCGGCGGTCCGTCGGAGCGGTACACCACCAACGGACAGTTCGACATGACGAAGTGGAAGAACACGATGAACAAGTACAACAGGAGCGCCCTCAAGACCGCGGTGGCGGCGGCGGTCGCGGACGGGACGATCATCGGGAACCAGATGATCGACGAGCCCGAGACCAAGCAGTGGGGCACCGTGTTGACCAAGGCCAAGCTCGACCAGATGGCCGT
>JGI10214J12806_10000999_pt1 | contig 21842 bp, 12 predicted proteins | sample WisConreferecore_FD_12806 | JGI IMG/M metagenome (IMG submission 12806)
AGCCGGCCCCGTCTCGAGCCGGCTCCTCCGGAACAAGGGCGACGGAACCTTCGAGCGGGTGTCGCAGCCGGCGGTGGAGTTCTTCGCCCGGACGAGCGGCGCCGTGTTCGCCGACCTCGACAACGACGGCGCGCTCGAACTGTACGCGGCGAACAATGCGAAAGCGGGCGGGGGGAAAGGCGACGAACCGCAGAAGTCGGCGAAGAGCCGCCACTCGATCCTCTTCCGCAACGACCGCGGAAAGCTCGTCGACATCTCCGCGGAAAGCGGCGCCTGTCCCGAAGCGCTGCTGACCGCACGGAACGTCGGAGTCCTCGACGTCGACAACGACGGCCTGCTCGACCTCCTCGTGCTCGAAGACAAGTTCACGAAGAACCCGAGGTCGGTGCTCCTGCGCAACAAGGGCGGACTCAAGTTCGAGATCGCCAATGCCGCCTTCGGCCTTCCCGACGACATCTTCGGCCTCGGGCTCGCGGTGGCCGATCTCAACGGCGACGGGCGGCCCGATTTCTTCGTGGGTCACTCCAACCGCCTGTTCCTCAGCCAGCCCGACGGGAAGTACCGCGAGGCGGCCGAGCTCAAGCCCCTGTTCGCCTGGCAGCCGTTCAACGGCGAGGACTGGCCCTGCGGCGCGGCATTCTGCGATCTCAACCGCGACGGGCGGCTCGATCTGGTCATCACCGCCCATCACGAGCGGGGCCGGATCCGGCTGCTGCTCGGCGGCGACGTGAAGGACGGCATCCCCCAGTTTCGCGACGTGACGAAGGAGGCGGGGCTGGCCGACATCGTGCCGACCAAGATCCCGCACGTCGAGTTCCAGGACTTCGACAACGACGGATGGCCCGATCTTTACGTGTCCGCCGGCTGGTTCGAAAGCGGAAAGGTGACGCCGCTGATCTACCGACATGTCGGGGTCAAGGACGGTATCCCCCGGTTCGAGCCCAACCGGCCGATCCAGGGCCCGATGGTCTACTATCCGGCGGGGCCGAGCGGGGACTACGACAACGACGGCCGGCTCGATATCTTCCTGATCAACTGGTTCGCCGGCCGCCGGTGCACGCTCCTGCACAACGACAGTCCCAAGCGCCATTGGCTCGATGTCCAGGTCCGGGGCAAGACGATGAATCGCATGGGCATCGGCGCCCAGGTGAAGATCTCGGTCGGCGGCAAGCTGGTCGGGTTCCAAGAGATCACGACCGGCTACGGCTACGCGAGCGGCCAGCGCGCCTACGCCCATTTCGGCCTCGGCGACGACACCAAGGTCGGGGTCGAGATCAAGCTGCCCAACGGCAAGAAGATCGTGAAGGACAACGTTGATGCGGACCAGCTCCTGACGGTGGAGGAACCATGATCTCCCTCCTCGCGGCCCTCCTGCTCTCGTTGCAGACGTTTCCCCCGAAGCTGCCGGACGGGAAGGACGTCGTGACCGACACGTCCGAGGTGTTCCTCAAGCCGGGGTCGACGGTGAAGAGCGGCGTCGAGATCGCGAAGACCGCCCCGACGATCGACTTCCTGTATTTCCCGGGGCAGGACTATGCCGGGAAGCCGTGGTCCAACTGGGGAGACAGCATCGTCGCGGGAGGAAAGTACTACGCGTCCATCGGGGACCACCTGGCGCCCGCGGGCGACGGCTTCGTGTTCGAGTACGATCCCGCGACGAAGACGCTGAAGAAGCTCTCCAGCATCAAGAAGATCCTGAGTCTTCCCGAAGGCCACTACGTCCCGGGCAAGATCCACGGTCGCCTCGATCAGGGCGAGGACGGATGGATCTACTATTCGACGCACCGCGGTGGGACGAAGGTCACGACGGATCAGTACCACTACAAGGGAGACTGGATCCTGCGGACCAATCCCTCCTCGGGGGTCTCGGAGATCGTCGCGTGCGGGCCGGTCCCGAAGCACTGCATTCCCTGCAGCGTGCTCGATCCGAAGCGGATGATCTTCTACGGCGGAACGGCGCCCGGCAGCGCGGCCGACGGCGGGATCAACTTCTTCGCCTATGACTGCAAGGCCGGAAAGGTGCTCTACTCGGGCCCCGACGGTCCGGCGCGGTACATGATCCTGGCGAAGTCCACGGGCCGGGTCTACTGGACGCCCGGCAAGGAGGACGCGGTCGGCGATCTGGTGCGCTGGGACCCCGCGGCCGGCGGGGCGCCCGTCAAGCTGGAGACGTCGCTCGGCCTCCGTGCGGCGACGCAGGAGACGCCGCAGGGGATCGTCTACACGGTCTCGAAGGCGCGCAAGGGCGACTCCGCGATGCTGTACTCGTTCGACGTGAAGACCGAGAAGGCGGAGGAACTGGGGGAGGCGGCCGTCGGGTCGATGAACTACATCACGTCGCTCGACGCCGATCCGTCCGGTCGGTATCTCTACTATATCCCGGGCGCCCACGGCGGCGCCGAGCGCGACGGCACGCCGGTCGTCCAGTTCGACGTGAAGACGAAGCAGCGCAAGGTGATCGCGTTCCTCACTCCCTTCTATCGCGAGAAGTACGGCTGCACTCCGGTGGGGACGTTCAGCTCGGCGATCGACGAGAAGGGAGAAACGCTCTACGTCACCTGGAACGTCAACCGGTCCGGAAAGGCCTGGGACTGCGTCGCCCTGACGGCGATCCACATTCCGGCTTCGGAGCGGCCATAGGGGTCAGGGAAGGCGTTGCCACCAGCCGGCCTCCCGGTGTTTCAGCAAGCCGTTCCGGGCGGCTGCCTCGAGGAGGACCCGCTGACGATCTGTCGGTGACGGGGCAAAGAGATCCCGCAGGTTGTGCCGGGACATTTCCCCAACAAGGTCCGTCGGGCTCCCGGATCGCAGGAAGACCACTCGCCGGCTGAAGTCCGGACGATAGAGAAGATAGGAAGGTCCCGTCGGCCCCCCGAAATAGGCGACGGCTTCCTCGCTCGAACCGGCGCCCATTTCTCGATAGCTGTAGGCCGCCGCCGTTCGATCCCTCCAAGGCATCCTCAGGAGCGCCAGCGCGTGCGGTCCCTGGAGATCATAGCTGAAGGTCGACGCGGCGAACGACAGGGCGAGCGCGACCCCGCCGAGCCAGCGCAACGGGGGGGCTTCCTGCATCCGAAGCGCGACGGCGATCGTCAACACGGAGGGGACGTAGAAGACATACTTGAGGCACCAGGGATCGTGCTGCACCAGGAGCAGGGTTCCCAGAAGGGACACTCCCAGGGAGATCGCCAGTCTTCGAACGGGAAGGGACGTTCGGCACGCGTGCGCCAGACAGAGGATTCCGCAGGCGAACGCGCCGGCGCCCCAGCCGGCCATGTGGTCGACGTTGGGACCCAGAATCCCGATCGCGTCATAGATTCGAACGTCGATCAGATCTCCAAGATTCCGGATCAGGGAGGACCAGCGGGGCCCGAATTGGACGATCGTGGGATCGTGGAAGTTCGATTCGCCCATCGGATAAAAGGGATTTCCGTACCACGCGTAATTCCTCACGTACCAATAGGACCCTACGATCAGGCCCACGACCGCGCACCCCCAGACGGGGCCGGTGCGACCCTCGACCGGAGCGTGCGGTTCCTTTCGGAGCAGCGCGTAAAGGCAGACGACCCCGGGGAGCGCAAACCCGACCGTCGGCTTGATCCCGAGACCCATCCCCGCGGCCGCGAGCAGTGCGGGAAGGGGTGCCCGTCCCACCATCAGGGCGAAGATCGTCAGCGTGATCGCTGCGGCAGGAGCATCGTTCATGGACGACGTCGCGCTCAGGTGGAAGCCCGGAGTCAGGATGAACAGGATCGCGGCGAAGGTCGCCCATTTTGCGTCGAGTCCGCACGCGGCGGCAAGCACCCGGACCGCGAAAAAGGCAAGGACGACGAACTCCACCCCCGCCATTTCGATCAGGACATCGTGATGCGGGAAGACGACCCACCAGGTCTCGATGAGTTCGAACCCTGCGGGAAAGGTGACATGCGTGTGGGCCCCTAGCTCCCGGGTCAACGCCCCGGCCTGGACCCACTCGGCCACTTTGGGCAGATGATAGGAGAGAGCGTCCGCGAGATGCGGCGTGAAGACCCACACCTGGACGAGCAGCCGGATCGCGACGGCGGCGAGAACGGCGCCGAGCAGCGGCCCCGCCTCCCGCCAATGGACCCTCGGCAGATCGCGATGATGGCCGAACCGGAGCAGGACGACGATCGCCGCCGCGGAAGCGCCCGCGATCACGGCTCCGCGCAAGATGCCCAGAAGCCCGCAGCCCAAGACGACGGCCGAGATGATCAGGAGACGAAGGAGGAGAAAGAGAAGAACCTCGAGATCCGCCGATCCGCACTTCCAGGACTTTCGGAGCGCGTTGGCGCCGAGCCCTGAAGCGACGTTGGCCAGAACGATCCCCAGGACTCCCATCATCATGGCTGGCCGATCCAGGCGTAGAGCATCCACTTCGCCTGTGCCGCGCAGTAGATGCCCAGGAGGTAGAACATCAGACAGAGTTCGATTCTGGCCTTCCTCTCCCGCGGCAGCGTGAACGCCGAGGCAAGAAGGTAGACCGCCAGGACGACGACCCAGTCGCGCCACAGAAAGCCGGGGGATTGTGCGGCGAGTCTCCACGCCAGGAGCGCCAGGGCGAGCAGCAGCGACCCCGTCGACTCCAAGCGAATTCTCGAGGGGGTCGAGGCTGCGGGGGAGGGAAGACCCATCGGGGACAGCATACTCCCGCTTCGTCCTCCGTCCAGAAGGTTTCATCGAGCGGGGCCAAAATGACCGGGGGAACTCTTCGCATTTCGTCCCGCAAAGAAGACTCGCGACTTGTCTCCGGGTCGCGGATTCTGCTCGACGCAAATCCAATGTGATTTTTTTTTCAACGAGCGGGTCGGGTTTCTGTTGACCCCTCCCTCTGCGTGAGTAGAATCGGCCGCACTTCACCAGGTTTCAAGCCCGGTGAACACGGCCGACTTGCGACCGGGAATCGGCCGGAAGGTTTTCGGGAAAGGGTTCCCGACGGTAGGGAGGGAGTGCATGTCTTCAGCACCGGTCTCACTCTCGCCGTCGTTCGGTCTCCATCCTGTCAGGAAATGCTCCCGATGAAATGGATTCTCCTTCTGTTGATCGCGGTCGTGCTCCTCTTCGGCGTCTGGCTTCTGACCGGGCCTGCGAGAAACTCCTCCGACGACGGCAGTTGGCTCGAGATCCCCGCCGCGACCGCCGGCAAGACCGCCTGGGTCAAGGCCGCGCAGCAGTTCCTCGCGATCGATCTGCGCAGGGTGGATCCGAAAGACACCGTCGAGCTCCTCCGGCGGGTCGTGGAGCACCTGGGGGACGAAGACTGGCCGGAGGTGCAGAGAGCGGTCTTCCACGGCTGGGAGGCCGTCAGCGGCACCGAGGAATGTCGCACGCTGCTCGCTCCGATTGAAGCTCTGTTGATTCGTCGTCTGGTCGAGTTCGGTTCAAAGGACGAATTCGCGAGGATGATGGACGTCGCGGACAGGAACCCGAACTGGAAGCCGGTGCTGGAGGGGGCGCTTCTTCGGGCGGTCTCCCAGGAGGTCTCGGCGTCGGCTCCCGAGAAGTCGAGAGTGCTTCCGATTCTTGGCGCCGCGGTCGCCCGCCGGGATTGGGAGCGGGCGTCAACGTACGTGTCCAAAGTCAGATTCGAGACCGGCGTGCCGGACGCCCTGCGCGAGCAGGTCGTCCGCCTCGAGGAGGCCCTCCGTCTGTTCTACGACGCTCGCGGGCAGGCGCCGTTCTCGATGGCGCGCGTGGTGTCCCTCTGGTCCACCGGCCCCAGGGACTCCCTGCCCTCGCCCGTGCTGCTCTACATCGGGATCGACCTGGCCAAGTCCGGGCAGTCGACCATGGACTTCGCCAAGCTTCGGACGGCGGTCGCCGATTCGAAGGGGGAGTCCGGCGCGAAGGGCTACTGGGACGAGGTGATGAAGAGCTACGAAGACTCTCTCCCGGAGCAGGGGGCGTACCTGGAAGCCCCGTCGCTCGAGGCGATCAGCGGGGCGGTCGCGGAAGGATTCGGCGACAAGTCCCTCGGGGTGCGCTTCTGGAAGTCCGTCGCGGCCAAAGCGACGACCGGAACGATCGGGGAAGGCATGTGGAAGGTGGAGTGCCTGAAAAAGGCCTTCCACTCTTCGTCGGACATCCGGCAGAAGATCGGTCTCTTGAGAGATATTTCCGCGGGATATCAGAAGTACATGCCCGGGGCCGCACGGGCGTCGGTGGAGCAGCTGGCCTCGGAGCTTCCGGAGCAGGAGAAGAACGCCGAGTTGGCGAGCATTCTGGCGGACATTCTGGCGGGCGCACGAGAGGCGAACGCCAAGCATGACGCGGCCCGGAAACGGCTGAGCGACGAGCAGGCTCAGATGCCGACGAAGACGACGCTCGGACTGCTCCAGCGGCAGCTGGTGGAGCTCAAGGCCAACAACGGAAACCCGGAAGTGATCGCGAATACGGCTCGGCAGATCCGAGAGCTCGAGAAGAAGCTGACGGAATAGGGAGACGGAGAAACAGCCATGCGCAGAATTGAGAAGATGTGGGTTCCGGTCCTCGCCTTCGTGGTGGCCGCAATTGCAACGCTCGCGGCGTCGCCCGCGTCCTGGAGCGCGCTTTCGCGGCGCCTCTTTACGGGTGAAACCGGCACCCAGCCGTGCGGTCTCTGCGTTGCCTGCGGGGACGTGGGCTTCAACTCCTCGACGTCCGAAGGCAATTGCATGGCGGCGTGCGAAACGAACAATCCTCCCGGATGCCTCGGCGCTCCGGAAGAGGACAGCGAGAACCTTCCGACCATCAGCCCTCGAAAGAGCAATTGCAACTATTACACCGGGGAGCACCTCTTTTCGAGCGGAGATCTTTTCGATCACGGCTTCGATGGGATGAATACGTCGAGGCACTTCGTCACCGTTCCTTCTTACTGTGACACGACCTTCGGCCCCTCCTGGAGGCACGGCGTCCCTCAGCTGATCGATGTGGGGGGAGGCAAGGTCAACATGGTCCTGGGGTCGCGTCACGCCTGTTCCTGGACGAAGGTGGTCGACGGCGGGGGGAACGTCATTTCCTATACGCCCGACTACTTCTCGAAGAACACGCTGACCATCTTCGACGTCAACACCCTCTTCTTTCGGGATGAAGACGGGAACAACATGACGTTCTACAACTTCACGTACTTCGACCCCAATTTCCGCGGCAAGCTCTACCAGGCTTACAGCGCCTACACCGTCCTCCCCAACGCCGGCGGCGTGACCACCAGCTACGTGGCGCCGTCCTACACGTCCGGGGGAATTCTGGGCGGCATCATTCAGGCGCAGCAGACGGCGGGCGTGGTCGATACGGCCAACGAGAATCAGTACATCTACAACCTGGGCGGGTCGTTCGCGACCCTGGTGACCACCAACGCCTACCAGTTCCACTACGTCGCCAACGCCGTCAACACCGTCCGCAACGTGCAGTACGAGTACTACGACGGGACGGCGCCGGCCAACGGCCCGGCGGGGTCGCTCATGCGGGTGACGATCTACGAAGGCAGCAGCCTCAACGTGATCGAGCGGAAGGTCTACCGCTACGGCAACTCCAGCGGCTTCATCACCCTCCGGACGGTGCTGGAGGGGAAGGCGTACGACCGGATGAAGGCGGATCCGGCGGTCCTGACGGATGCCGCGATCCTGACGGCGACGGACGCGAAGATGAACCAGTACGCCAATACCTACGGCTACAGCTCGACGGGAAGGGTCGTCTCGGAGGTGATCCAGGGGAAGGGGACGATCACCTTCGACCCGACCACCGACAGCGGCTTTGCCAACAACGTGAACTCCTGGAAGCGCAAGACGGTCGAGCATCTTCCGGACGGAAACACGAACACCGTCTACACCTCCTTCACGGGTCAGGCGGTCCTGAAGGTGCAGACGAGCGGAACCAGTCAGTGGTGCAACGCATACACGTACGATTCGGCGGGGCGGTTGATCCAGGAGGCGACCCCGTCGGCGGTCCAGTCCTTCTCGGAAGCGTCTCCCAGCCTGGCGACGCTGAAGACGAACGCCGGCCTGATCTACCTGACGAACTATGCGACGACGACGACGGCGACGACGTCGACCGCCGGGGACGTGCAGGGGTATGTGAAGAGCCGGCAGGTGAAGCAGGGATCCGGCGGGACGCCCGTCACGACGGAGGCCTTCACCTACATCGCCCACACGGCGACCATGTCCATTTCCACGACCACCTACCAAAAGGCGTCGAGGACGGTCTACGAGGACACGGCGGGAACCCTGCCCCGAACCACGACCTACACCTACACGTGGCTCGTGCCCCCCGGCCAGTCGTCCCAGAGCAACCAGATCGAATCCATGACCACGACTTTTCCCGTCGTGCCGACGGCGAAGAACGGATCAAATGCCGCGACCTCGAATGTGCAGTGGTTCGACCAGTGGAGGCACTTGACCTGGTTCAAGGACGAGGACGGCTTCATCAAGCTCCAGCGCTGGAATCAGCACACCGGCGCGGTCACCCAGGCCATCACCGACGTGAACACGACGACCACCACCGACGAGCCGGCGGGCTGGGTCACTCCCGCGGGAGGCGGGCGCCATTTGACCAATGCCTTCGTCGACGATTTCCTGGGCCGCTGGACCAAGTTCACAAGCCCGGCGAACGTGGCTACCTACATCGTCTACAAGGACTCGGCGTGGGAAAGCCGGATTTATCCCGGCTGGACGGGAACGACCGCGACGGGGCCGACGACCGTCAGCAGAGGGGACAAGGCGGGCAGTTACGATGAATCCCTGACGATGACGGCTCCGCCTCATGTCACCTCGGGTGCGCCGGACGGCACGGAAGCCATTGCCAGCGTGGTCACCGACGTTCGTGACTATCTGGATTCCGGAAACCGACTGATCAACCGGGACTCGTATTTCAATCCTCCGGCCTGGACGGCGTCGAAGACCTATGGAACGCTCGGGACGCATTTCTATCGGGCGAGCTTTGCGTACGACTCGAAGAGCCGGTTGAACCGGACGGTGGACTGGACCGGGACGATCCGGAAGCGCACGTACGACGCCCGCGACCGGATCACGACCACCACGATCGGGACCAACGACAGCGGCGCCCCCAACATGATCCAGGATTACGGCTTCGAGTATGACAACAACGGGATTGGCAACAGTGCCCTGACCCGCTCCAAGCAATTCACCAGCGCGTCGGTGTTCCTCGCGTCGGACTATCAATACGACTTCCGGGACAGACTCATCCAGGGTCGGGGACCCGACAAGCTCGCCGTCCTATGGACCCTCGACAATCGCGGCCGCCGGACGGTCGAACAGACGTACTCCGACACGAACGCGAATTTCGTCATCGACGCGAATGAACTCAAGGGGAAGACCCAGACGAACTTCGATGAAAAAGACGAGGTCTATCAGAGCGTCGCCTTCAACGTCAATCCATCAACCGGCGCCGTCGGGAACAGCCTGACGACGAATTTCTGGAGCAATCGCCGCGGCCAGAAGGCCAAGGTCAAGGGCCCGAACGGGCAATTCGCGAAGTGGCAGTACGATGGACTCGGGCGCGTGATCGCTCAATTCATCTGCTACGACGATGCGGAGACGCTCTACGCGGACGCCCTCACCGTCACGAACGACACGGTCATCGAGCAGGACGTCATTGCCTATGACACCGACGGCAACCCCATCCAGACCACGAACTATCGCCGCACCCAGGGGACCGCGAAACTGGGGGATCTTTCGGCGACCTGGTCCGCCAACGACTCCCGCCGGATGTTTACGGCGTCGTGGTACGACGCGCTCAATCGCAAGACCGCGTTCGCGGATTACGGCACGAATGCAGGGGTGACCCTCTCCCGGCCTCCCTCTCCGCCGGCCTTCGGCGGCACCGCTCAGATCCTGACCAGCTACGCCTATGACACGGGCGGCCGTCTGAACCAGACGCGAGACAACCTCAATCGGCTCACGAGGCAGACCTTTGACGGTCTCGGCCGGACGACCCAGGTGGTCCAGAATGTCTCGACCGGTCTCGTGGAGACCTCCCTTGAAAACGACAAGACCACCCAGATCTCGTTCGACACCGTGGGACGCCTGTCGACCGTGGTCGCCAGGAACCCCAAGGGCCTGGGCCTCGGCATTGAGAGCCAGACGACGACCTGCACCTATGGGACGACGGCCAATCCCGCGCGGAATGACCTGCTCGTGGCCGTGCGCTATCCCGACAGCGATGGCACCGCTGCCGACCGAGTCCAGTACACCTACGACTACGCCAGCCGCATGTCGACGATCACCGATCAGCGAGGGACGGTCCGGACCCGGAACTACGACACCGTCGGACGGCTCCTGTCCGAAGCGGTGACCGCCCTCGGCGGGGCCGACGGGACGGTGCAGCGGAAGGAGTACGCCTACGACTCGGCCTCGCGTCTCTTGACCGCGACGAGCTTCAGCGCGCCCGCCGCCGGCACCATCGTCAACCAGCTGAAGTTCACCTACGACGGATACTGGAATCTCACCAAGCGGGAGGATTCCCACGTGGGAGCCGTCGTCTCCGGGACGACGCCGGCGGTGACCGTGGCCTACGCGGACGGCGCGTCCGGCGGCATCGCCAAGTATGTTCGCGAGAGCTCGACCACGTATCCCAACGGTCGCATCGTCTATACGAACTATCCTTCGAGCGGCATCGGCGACAAACTGAACCGCCTGGACAACTTCTCCAGCGTGGCCAACGATCCCCACACGGGCACGACGACCCCCTATGCCGTCTACGAATACCTCGGGGTCTCGGACGTCATGGACATCAACCACCCCGAGATCACGACGCTCGGAACGGCGGGCTTGGTGTTCCGCCAGGGTCCGGACACGGCTCCCGGGGCCTGGGACCAGTTCGACCGGCCGCTCTTCACGAAGTGGCGGAACACCGCCAACACGAGCACGCTGGACCAGTACACGTACACCTACGACGTGTTGAGCAGGCGCGTGACGAAGCAGGTGGCGGCGTCGACGCTGCCGCCGGCGGGGCAGGAGAAAGACGAGGCCTACTCGTACGACGGCCTGAACCGGCTCACCAAGCTGAACCGCGGCCTGCTCTCGGCCGGGACGATCACGGACGCAAACCGAAAGTTCGGCGAGAACTGGAACGCGCTGGAGTCCCTGGGGAACTGGAGAGGATACCAGAAGGCGCCCACCGGAGGGGCCACGTACTCCTTCGTCCAGACCCGGACGCACAATCTGGCCAATGAGATCGACAACAACAACATCGATACCGATCTGCCTTCGGGATCGATTTCGAACAGCTGGATCCTTCCGACCTACGACAAGGTCGGGAACACCACCACGGTGCCCGTGCCGGGGAATGAGACCGCCGGGTACTTCTGCACGTACGACGCGTGGAACCGGCTGGTGAAGGTGCAAAACGGCACCCGCGCCGCCCCCGGGACCGAAGTGGCGGAGTATCAGTACGATGCGGGCAACTGGCGCACGGTGAAGCTCGTCCCCAACGGCGCCAACTGGAACCGGACGGACTACTACTACAACCTGGACTGGCAGTGCCTGGAGGAGCGGAAGAACCTGAACGTCGTGGGGAAGACCACGGTCGCCACCACGCTCTACGCGCAGTACGTCTGGGATGCGCGGTACATCGACGCCGTCGTGAAGCGCTGGAGAGACAGCAACGGCGACGGGACGCTCGACGAGGAAAAATACTACTGCCAGGACGCGAGCTTCAACACGACGGCGATCGTGGACAAGACGACCGGCACCGTGACGGAGCGCTACGTCTACGACGCGTACGGGAAAGTCACCACCTTCACGGGCAGCTGGGGCACCCCCGGCACGACGGTACAGAACGAGATCCTTTTCGCCGGATACCGACGGGATTCCGAAACGGGTCTCTACCAGGTCCGCAACCGCACTTACCATTGCACGCTGGGACGATGGATCTCGAGGGACCCGATTGGATACGCGGCCGGGATGAGCCTGTACGCATATGTCGGAAGCAATCCCGGCAACCTGATCGATCCGTACGGTCTGCAAGACCAGGATACGACCGCCGGCCCTCCGGCCACCTGCCCGAGGGCGAAGGGGAAGGGCGACGGGCACGATCACCCGGACGGGAACGACCAGAAGAACGCCGGGCCCAACTATGGAGGGCCCAGCTCCAGTCAGAATCATGGCGGGACGCTCCCCGGCAACACCGTGGTGTCGGGAGGGACCGGGAGATCTCGATTTGATCCCAATGCTGCTGCCGAAGCCCAGCGCAGAATCGGAAACAGGCCGGGAGTGACCCAGGCGGATCTCGGAGGTTCCACGCCGCCTCCGGCAAGCCCGTCCACAGGTCCGGGAACCACGACGACGGACATGCCCAGGAGGGGGCCAGGACAGACCCAGACCCAGAAACTGGCGGAAGACTGGCTGAGGGTATCCCCCTACCGCGCGAAGGAATTCAGGTCGGGATCCGGCGTCACCGTCACGACGCTGGACACCAATGGATTCGCGGCGGTCAAGGAGTTCACTCCGTATCTGTTCGCATCCCTGCTGGGCAAGCTGATTCCCGCATTTGCCGGGACGACCACCACGACCCTTGTCCGAGCGGGGACTCGTGCCGCACCTCTCACCGCAGAGGAACTAGCTTTTGCGGAACGCTACCTGGCCGGGAGCGGAGGCAGGTGGGGAAGCGGCGCAACGCGGGCGCTCAATCACCAACTGGCGTCCCAATTGCGCCAGCAGGGATTTAAGCTCCAGGGAGGCGGCTTCGCCTCCGAGGAGTGGATTGCAGGACCGGGCGGCGGAACGAAGGGCGGAACATGGGTTGACATCACGGCCACGAGAGGGACCCAGACGGTTCGAATTCAGACCGTGACCACGCTGGCCGATGGCGTCACCCCCACAGCAGCCGAGCAGGCGGCAGCAGATCGGATTCGTGCAGCGTTCCCGAACGATGAACTGATCCTCATTCCAAAATAGTGATTTGAGATGAAGAACATTCACTTCTATGCTCTGAAAGGAGACCTCCTTTCCGTTCTTGAGGCCGTCGAGCGCGCTGAGCCCTTGCAGTACGTTCTTTATGATAATTCCACGAAACCGGATTTTCCGACCTACAGTCGCGGATCGGACATTCCGAATCTGGGAAAGTCGAATCTTGAGACTGGCTCGACGAGCACGGCCTATGTGGTCGGGTTGACCACCATCCCCATGAAAGTCGACAGGATCAGGGGAACCGATGGGAGGCCACGGTATTGCATGGACCAGTCCTTGAATCCTGATACCGTGGTCTTTACGCCGGCGGGCCTGTGGGGCGACGATATCGTGCTCAACGGGAAAGTCAGCACCGTGTCGGACTCCCCGATCGCGCAGAAACTGATGAGAAGATTCAACACGGCATTCAATAACTCGTTTACACGGGTGAAAGCGTTCCGAGTTGGTCCGGAGGCTTTCGCACTCCTCAAAGCGGGAAAGCGATTGACCCTCTCGGTCCATTCCGCACGCACGTTCGACTTGACGACTGAGCCTGAATCTTGAACCCTCGCGATCCCGCCAAGGGGATTGCCCAGGTCAGGTAGTGGAGTTTCTTTGAGTCGCGCCAGCTCAGCGCTCAGATGGACTTCCAGCGATTCGGCATCCGCTCGACGCTCCGGTTTCAGGGGCGGGAGTCGGTCTGCTCCAGCACATGCGAGCGGTTTCGAGCGGTTCTCCATCCTTTTCTATCTGGTTCGAAGAAAGTAAGCTGACGAGACTCGATCCCGGCTCGTTTCTTGGCGAGGGATGTCCATGATGCTTCGAACAGCGCTGATGCTGGTCTTGGTCGGCACGTTCCAGGACATCACGGAGCTGGTGAAGAGCGGGACCCGGAAGTTCGAGAAGCGCGACTACGCGGGTGCGATCGAAGACCTCAGCCAGGCCCTCGAGCTGGCGCCGAAAGAGTGGCCGATTTACGGCCTCCGGGCCCGGGCCAAGAAGGAGGCGGGCGACCTGGACGGCGCCATCCTGGATTATTCCAAGGCGATTGATCTGGATTCATCGCATGCCCTGCCCTATGCCGGGCGGGCCTCCGCCAGGCATCGCAAGAACGACCTGGACGGCGCGATCCAGGATTACTCCGAGGCCTTGCGCCTGGAGCCGCGGAACGTGGATCACTACGTCAACCGGGCCGCGGTGAGGATCCAGAATGGCGACCTGAACGGAGGGATCGCCGATTGCAAGAAGGCGCTCGAACTCAATCCGAAAGAACCCGTCGCCCACCAAAACCTGGGGAGCGCCCATCTCGAGAAAAAGGACTTTGACCTGGCGCTGCAGGCCTTCTCCAAAGCCATCGAGCTCAACCCCCGCTGGCCGTTGCCCTATTTCGAGCGGGCCAAGGCGGGATACCGAAAAGGGGATTACGCCGCCGCCTTGAAGGATGCCGACCGGGCCTACCAGCTCCTCGGTGCCGAGGATCCCGATCTTCACTACCTGCGGGCCTGCTGCCAGATGGCGAAGGGCAACGGTAAAGAAGCGAAGGCCGCCTTCGACCTCGCCCTCAAGACGGCCGGGGAGGGCTGGAACTTCCGGCGCCGGGCGGAGAGCCTGCTCTCGGTCCTCCCCGACCTCACGTCGGGATCGTCGACCGCGCCCTTCCGACGGAGGATGCTCGAGAAGGGGCGCGAACTGATCTCGAAGGGCGAGACGGAGAACGCCATCGAGGTTCTCGAAGAGACCCTCCGCCTGGATTCCAAGTCTCCCGAGGTCCACGAGGCGCTGGTGGGGGCTTACCTCAGCCGGTCCGACCAGAATCGAGGGGACCGCGCGAGGGCGAAGGGTCTCGTCTTCGACGTCGTCGATCTGGGGAAGGGGCTGTCGCCCCAGATGCAGCGGTACCTGAATGCCGTCACCTCCCAGGTGCTCTCCAGCGTCCGGTGGCTCGCGCGCCATCAGATGGCCGACGGCCGCTGGAGCGGCGAATCGGTCGTCGAGGCCTGCCGGAAGGACGGGACGCCCCAGTGCGACGGAAAGGGCAAGCCGGGATCCGATGTTCGGGCGACGAGTCTCGCGATCCTCGCCCTCCTTGGCGCCGGCTACTGCCATCTCAGCACGGACAACTACGACACGAAGCCCCTCGGGGAAACCGTCAAGAAGGGGCTGCAATGGATGATCGCGCAGCAGAAGGCCGACGGCGGCATCGGAGATCCCGCCTCTGAGCGCTTTCTCGAGGATCACGCGATCGCAACTCTGGCGATGAGCGAGGCTTACGGGATACCGGCCTCTTACGAACCCTGGAGGATCCCCGCCTCGCAATTCCTCAAGGCCCCCGCGCAGAAGGCGGTCGATTTCCTAGTGGCGAGGGTCAAATCCAGGAAGGGGGGTCCGGACCCCATTGCCACCGGATGGGCGCTCTTCGCGCTCCAGAGCGCGAGGCTCTCCGAGCTCAAGGTTCCGGCCAACGCGATGGAGCAGGGTCAGGAGGGGCTGATCGGCGCGATGCCCAAGGCGCCGCCCGCCCGCGGGGACGTGGCCGGCATCTTCGCCGCTGCGGCAGCCTCCGCCCTGGGGAGAAAGCTCGACGGCGAACTCCTGAAGGCCGTCTCCGGATTTCTTCCGGCAAAGGAGCCTCAGGAGCACGACGCCCTGGTCACCTTTCTGAGCGCCGTGGCGTTGCGATTGGGCGACAATGGCGTTCTGTGGCAGTCCTGGGTGGACCGGGCGAAGATCACGCTTCAGGAAGTGGCCCGCTTTGATGACCAGGGAAACGGCTGTCCCGCCGGTTCGTGGGACGCGGTCGGGCCGGCCGACGGCCCCCGCGGCCGGGTGATCACGACGGCTCTGCACACCCTGACGCTCGAGATCTGCTACCGGTTCGCCAACGTCTTCTGCACCTCATCGCAGCAGTCCCAGAGTAAGTAGTTGCCCGTCAAATCTGATTTTAGTCAGCGGGTCTTGAGGTCGACGATCCGCACACCGCCGGCCGGGACGACCAGCTCCAGCAGGTCGTCTTTAGGCTCCAAGTTCTCCGTGGGGAACAGCCAGTCGGAAGCAGACTCGATCGGGACCCGCGACCGGATTCGAATCGCCCGGTTCTGACGGAAGTCGGTCGGCGTGATGCCCTGCTGCGGCTTCGCCTGGCCGGCCGCGTTCAGCAGCGTGACGATCCAGCCGGTCTTGTTCCGGTTCACCATCCACTCGACGTCGCCGTCCACCTCGATCGGCATCAGGCCCCGCGTGAGGTGAGCGAACAGGCGGGCCACCACCGGCACCGCCGCCCGGTCGATGCCCAGCCCCCGAGGCACCGAGAGCACGATGAGCCGTCCCTTGCCTTTGTCGAAGGCGGAACAGAATGCCTGTCCGCCGGGTTCCGTCGCGAGCGCCCGGCCGCCGACGATGGGCTTCATCCGGAACCGTTGGGACGAATGTCGCGTGCCGGTCGGCGTCCAGACGTAGTCCGTCGCCTCGAGGACCGCGCCCATCTCGGGAAGCTCCAGCGCGGCGACGCCCGGCCCGGTCATCTGGCCGTCCGCCACCAGCAGCGTGCCGCCCCGAGCCAGGTAAGACGCCAGGAGCTTGCCTTCGTCGGCGGTCAGTTCGAGATCGCCCGCCGCGATCACGACCGGATAGGTCAGGAGCGTGGTCCATCTCTTCGCGTCCGGATACGCGTAGATCACGTCGAAGATGTCGCCGAAGACGCCGGGGACGTACGTCTCGTTCGTCGCGGTGATCGGCTCCTCGCTGCGGGCGCCGATCGGATGGTACGCGGTCCAGAAGTACTCGCGGAGCATCTGCTCATGGTCGCCGTAGAGGGTGAGATCGGGACGCTTCGCCATCTCGCCGAACGCGTGGGGGTGGAACGGCGCGGGATCCCAGCCATGGGCGTAGTCGACCAGGATCGCGACCGGGGTGAACGGGGTTCCGCGATCGGGATGGGCGGCCGTGACCTTGAGGAATCGGTCGACGAGCTTTCCCTTCGGCGACAGCTGCACCTCCTTGACGCCGGCCGCCGCGGTTCCGCCGGGGATCCAGAACTCGTCGAACCCCTGCTCGTGGTAGAACATCGACGATCCGGACATGTACTGGTGCCAGAGGTCCATCTTGTACCAGGTCATCCCGGCGCCGGAGAAGACGCTGTAGAAGTTGTCGAGGATGTTCTTCGGCTTCGTGAAGCTCGACTGCTCGCTGAAGATCGTCGACGCGTCGCCGAAATTGCACGAGCGGTAGGTCGCGGTCAGCCCGCCGTTCTGGCGCGCGGCGCCCCGCAGGAACGCCATGCGGAGCGAGAGGAGTCCCGCCGTGATCGCGGACGACTCGTAGCCCACCGTGCGGGCGCCCCACGAGTACGAGATCGGCGCGAACGCCGTCATCTCGATTGACTGGCAGGGGATGACCTCGCGGTAGGCGTCCGGCCAATCCTCGCCGAAGACCTTCCGGTACTTCTCCGCGTTGGACGCGAGGCAGAGCGGCGAGAATGCGGCGACCAGCTCGCGCCGCGTCCGCGCAGCCGCGGTTGCGGCCTTGAGGTCCTCCTCCTTCGGATAGAAGTAGCCCAGGCTTTCGCCGGCGATGTTGCCGACGTAGCGGTCGCGGTACTTCAGGAAGTTCGCCTTCGCCGCCGGCGTGACCGCTTCGCCGCCGTGGTAGTTCATCATCTGGGCCCAAGGCCGGTCGGGGTTGGCGTCGAGCCACCGGACAAATGCCTCGGCGGCCGTCTTCTTGGCCGCGTCCTTCACGTCGGTGGCCAGGATCGCGGGGCCGACGTTGTGGAACGCCGGCACGATGCGAGGGTCGGAGAAGATGGGCACCTCGGCGGCGCCCGCGTACTTCTTCTCGAAGGCCTCGCGGACGTCCTTGTCGCCGATGTGATAGGGGAAGGGGACCCGCTTCGGATCCTCCTCGGCCCATTTCACGTGGCTCATGTTCCAGAGGTAGAGGAAGCCCTTGTCGCGGAACGTGGCGGGCTTCCACGACTCCGGCGTCTGGAATTCGCCGAGGCGGCGCGCGAGCGGCTCCAGCTTGGGATCGATCCCCTTCCCGTACTGCCGGAGCAGCTCCGCGGTCGGATGGCCCGGCCGTTCCTTGATGAGCGGGCGGTAGGCCGCGTCGGTGGTGAGGACGATGCAGTCGACCTGGCGGCACTGCTTCTCCGCGAACGACGAGAGGAGCTCGAGGCGGACCTTTCCCTTGGGAAGAGTCGCCTCGTGCCGTTCCCACGCGAAGGCCCAGTCCCAATAGAGTTTGAGCTCGTTGTCCTCCTCGACGATCGGCTTCTCGCCGTAGGTGAGCAGCGCGCCGGGCGGCGTGAGGCGGGCCTGGAAGCGGCTCGACGCGCCGCGGTTGTCTCGGAACCGGATCCACACCCGCCAGGCGCCCGCGACGGGAACGTCGAGATCGAGTCCCGCGACCGCCTTGTCGTCGGCCGCGCCGCAGGCGATCGACATGAAGTTGCTCTCGCCGCCCTGGGTCCATTCGGCCGCCCACCCGGGGCCGGAGATGCCCCAGTGGCCGTCGGTGACGGGCTTCGGTCCGCCCGGCCAGCAGTAGCCGCGCACGCCCTGGAGATGCTCGGCTTCGACCCAGATCGTTTCGGGCGATTGGACGGACAACAGGAGCGACCAGAGAATCGAGATCATCGCGGCCTCCCCCGAGTGACCCTCAGTTATATAGCGGGGAGACCGGCGGCGGTCACTTCTTCTTCAACTGACGGACGAAGAAGGACACGTAGGACTCGATCGTGTCGGCGCCGACCTTCAGCTCGCAAGGAACGGCGAGCTTGTCCATCTCGTCTTTGAGGATCTCGCCGAACGTCGAGCTGTGGATGCGGCCGGGGTCGGGACCTTCGTAGGTCAGGTAGACCGGAGGATCGTCCTTCGTCAGATGATGGATCGGGGCCGCTTCCTCGTAGAGGCGATGGGCCTTCTCGGAATCCGACTCTTCGGGGGGCAAACCGTAGAGCTTGGCGATCGCGTCGTGCTGGTGGGCCTTTCCGCCGATGTGCTCCCGGATCCAGCGGGGATCGTACGACGCCTGGGCGGCGACCGCGACGACCGCCTGCAGCCGCGTGGACTGCCGGAGCACGGGATCGGAGTTGGCGGGATCCGCCAGGTCGTCGTGGAACGCGAGCCAGAGCGACATGCCGCCGCCGGCTGATCCGCCCGTCGCGCCGAATCGGGTCGGGTCGAGATTCCACTCCTTGGATTTGCTCCGAAGGTACTGGATCGCCCGGGCGGCGTCGTGGAACGGCGCGGGGAAGGGCGCCTGAGAGGAATACCGGTAGTTGATGGCCGCGACGGAGATGCCGTGCTCCCGGCAGCGCCGGATCAGGTCGGCCTTGACGTACTCCTTATAACCGACGAGGAATCCGCCGCCGTGGATGAACACGACCAGCGGCGTCGGCTCATCGGACTTCGCCTTCCAAAGGTCGAGCACGTTGCGCTCGTGGGGACCGTACTTCTCGTCCTTGACGTCGGGCTCGATCCGTTCGGGCGGCGCCTGCAGGAGCGCGAAGAGCATCAGAGCGGGAAGGTTCATGCAGGAGGGTGTAGCCAGAACATTCGTTTGCGACCTAAAACGACCGCCGGCGGATTCCGAAGGAGACGGAGGAGGTGAACGGATGGCATCGAACCGAGGTCCATGGCGGAGAACGATTCTGGCGGTCCTTGGCGGCATGACGCCGCTCGTCCTGGAGGGATGCAAGATCACCGACCAGATGTCGCCCTGCGAAAAGGCGGCGCTTGGGACGCTCTATGTTCTGGGGCTCGTGGTGGTCACGGCGCAGGCGATCGGGGCCGCCCTCGCCGTCTCCCTCCGCTCGTGACGCCGCCCTACCGCTGCTTCGGCTTCCACGTCGACAGCGCCTTCCGAAGCGACTCCACCTCGCTTTCGCTGAGGTCCTTCGAGACTTCCGTAAGATTCGCTTCGACGATGTCGCAGATCTGGATCCAGGAGGGGGTCTTGTCCGGATGGGCGGCGGGGAGCAGGACGTCTTCGCCCAGGGTCACTTTGGGCCGGACCACCTTCCCGAACGCGTCCTCCGCGGAAAGCGGGAGCTTGGCCATCCGAACCAGGCTCTTGATCATGAGCGTGACTCCGCCATCCTGCTCTTCCCGCACCTTGCGCGCGAGCTTCGGGATCTGCTCCGCCGTCAGCTTGCCGCGCAGGAGCTCCTCCCTCGACTTCCATCCGGCGGCGTCGACGGGTTTCCCATAATCCTGCTTCGCCCAGCCGTACATCAGTTCCTCGATCTCCGCCGACTGATTCGGGGTGAACTCGACCGCCGGGCCATAGCGCTTGACCCAGACCGCCCCCGGCTGCCGTGCCAGCATCTCGCGCTGGGCCTTGCTCTCGTCGAGTTTCTGCTGCAGCTTCGCGTTCTCGTCCGCGAGCGCGGCCGCCTTCCGGTCGAGAGCCTCGACCTTGTCCGCGAGCTCCTTGAGCCGTTCCTCGACCGTCTTTGCCGCCGGCTTGGGATCCTGACTCAGCAGCAGCGCGAGCGCCAGGGTCGCGATCATGATCACCTCTGAAAGCTCTTCAGCTTCGACAACTGATCCGGCGTGAGCACGGACTGCAGGCGGTTCGTCCCCTCTTTCATGAGGCCGGTCCAATCGGCGCCGTGACCCTCCGGCAGGAGCATGCCGCCGTCCGGCCGCCAGTCTCCGAGCGTCTGCTGGTAGCGCAGGATCTCATCCTTGTTGGCGCCGATCATGCTTCCCAGCGACCGCCCCAGGTTGTTCCACTGCAACTGGCTCTGCTTGGCGGCGCTCTCGTTGAGCCGGCCTGCCTGCTCGACGCTGAGCCGGGCGCGGAGGTCGTCCTCGCGCTGCAGCCAGGTTTCGCGGGCCGCCGGCCGGCCGCCGTCCTCCTTCGCCCACCTCGTGCAGAGCTCGATCAGCGACTGCTTCTGCGTCTCGGTCAGCCCGAGGAGCTGCTCCCACTGGCGCACGCGCCATTCGCCCAGCATCCGGGAGCTCGCCTCCGTCTGCTTGTCGGTGATCTGGCGCTCGAGGTCCTGGTTGGAGGACGTCAGCTCGGCCCTCTTCGCCTCGAGCGCGAGCAGCTTCTGCTCCATCAGTCGGATCCGCTCTTCGATCACGGAGAACTCGCCGTCGGACGCCGCCGGCGCGGCGGTCTTCGGAGCGGCCGGCCGGGCCGGGGCATCGGCGAAGGCCATCCCCTCGGCCGTCGCGGTCGGCTTGACGGTCTTGACGATTGGCTTTCCGGGGACCGGCTTCGTCTCGTGCTCTCCCCGGGCCGCCAGGGCGGCCCAGAGGAGCACCAGCGCGCCGAGGCCGAGAGGCGCCGAAACCAGGATCGTCTTTCGCGACATGGCTACTTCTTCTCCTCGCGCTCGATCTTCAGGCCGCCTTTGCCTTCCTCGATGATGACCGTGGTGCCGCCGGCCGCGCCGCCGGGGCCCGACTGGATCACGCGGACGCCGTTCTGGCCGGGATTCGTGGTCCAGACGGCGCCGCCGGGCGCGTTCGACGAGAGCTGCAGCTTGAGCTGCTTGTTCTTCTGTTCCAGCTGGGCGACTTCGCTTTCCAGCTTCGCGACGCGGGCGGCCAGCTCCTCGAGCTTCCGAAGCAGCTCTTCCTGCTTGTCCTGCGGCGCCGCGAGGAGGAGCGGAGCCTCGGCGCGGGCGAGCACCGCGGACTGTCCGGGCTGCGCCTCCACGGTTCCGTTCGCGTTGGACAGCGAGATCGATCCGGCGAACACGGTCACGATGGCTCCGGCAAGGACGCTTTTCATGGGGGTGCCTCCTGATTCTTCGGCCACGATCTTCAGATCAAACTTTCCGTCCGCCGCTTCCACGCGGCCGGCCGGCGAACACACGGTGAGGACTCGGGCGTCGGGCGCGACGGAAAACGTCGCCCGGCCGGACGAGAGGGACGCCTGGACGCCGCGGCGCCCGCCGGGCGAGATCGAGAGGCTCGAACCGGC
>JGI10214J12806_10260058_pt1 | contig 20499 bp, 28 predicted proteins | sample WisConreferecore_FD_12806 | JGI IMG/M metagenome (IMG submission 12806)
CCTGTCACTGATGCCGAGCGGCGGCCGGCCGATCTCGTGTATGTCGGCAACGACTGGAAGCAAGAAGGATCTCCCAGGGCTGCCGGTCTCGCGAAGTTCTACGGCGGTCCGAAGGACAAGATCTACGGCCGCTGGACCGACGCGAACATCGAGCTGACCGGCCTGTCGCACGACCTGTTCGAGCCGCCGATCCCCGCGTCTGGGGTGACGATGGCCTACAGCTATGCGAAGGCGTCGGTGATCCTGGGCCTGCCAGCCTATTACAAGGTCGGCCTCGTGACGCAGCGATACCGCGAGATCATCAACGGCGGGTGCCTCGCGCTGATCGACGCGGCCTACGAGGAAGGCATCAGCAAGATGTACGTCCACGAGGACTATCGGGTGAAGGACCGCAACGACGTGATCTACTGGACCGCGATCATGCAGGACCCGCGCGTGCTCAAACAGCACGTCGAGTTCCAGCGCGAGTACGTGCGCCAGAACGCCGCGCTGCAGGTCGAGACCTGGATCAACGCGCTGGAGCATCTCGCGAACGATGAGAAGGGAGACGTGTCGTGAAAGTCGCCTGGTGGATGTATAACACGACCGACCCGTCGGTCTTCACGATGAACTCGCCGAAGCACTGCAACGCGGTGTTCCGGTCGCTGCTGGACCGCGGCCACGAGATCGTGTTGAACCACCTGGTCAAGCCCGACCCGACCACGAACGTGAAGGTCGGCTTCGTGGAGGACAAAGGCCCGTATGCCCACCTGTGGGACCAGTCGGGCTTCAGCTACGAGGTCCACAAGTTCTTGACGCAGGCCGTGCGGCATAGCCTCGATCCGCAGTATAAGGCGCAGAAGCTGCTGCGCGAGTTCATGGACTCGTCGGACTGGAAGCCGCTGGAGGGCATTCATGTTCAGTATGTTGAGCTGTTTCCCTGCGTATCGCTTCGCGCGAAGCTCGAGCTTGCGCATGCGGTTCTGCGTGGCGTCCTGTCCGGAGTGCATACGGTCCTTGTGGACCAAGACTTCAATGCCAGCGTTGTCATGTCCACCATCGACGACCTCTACCGGCTCGGGGATAACGTTAACGGTTGGAGCCGAGAAGAATTCCGTAAGTATTTCCATCTGTGGACACCTTACGTGCGGCGCATGTACGCGGGGGACCAGCAGGTAGCGCTTCCCAGCTACTCGGTCGAGCGTGAGGACGAGAACCCGCTGGACCGGGACGCCGAGGTCGACTACCACTTTGCGTACGTCGGCAACGACTACCAGCGCGAAGAGTATCTCATGAAGTTCTACAAGCGCAAGCACGAAGACGGTCAGGAAGTCCGGAACGCTATTTGGGGACGATGGGATGTCAACAAGTACGAAGGCCTGGCAGAAACGATTGGAACCGAAGCGTTTCTGGGTCCTATTCCGCCCGCCGACATTCATCGGGCTTATCGTCGAGCCGCGGCGTCGATCGGGATTACGCACCGGGCGTTTTACGGCCCCAAGCTTGTTGCGTTTCGATGGCTCGAAGTCACTGAGGCCGGTCGCATGTTCTTTATTGATCGACGGCTTCACAATGGCCTTGGGCTATTCGAAGACGACCGATTCGTTGGAAGTCCTGAGGAAGCTCGAATCCATCTTGAGCACGCCATGGGTCTGGGGTACTATTGGGATCGAGTTGAAGCCGACCGCGCACGTCTACGCGGTGACTTTAGGCTTCACCCCAAGTGGACCGTCTATGCCTTAGAGCACTACGGGATGGGTCTTCACAGCGATCTGTTGTGGACGCTGCCCTCCCAGCACGACGTTGAACCGAAGGTGATCTGATGGAACTCGACCAGAAGCGCGTCTACGAATTTCACGAGAAGTATGGCTTCGCTCGTGGCATGGCGAAGCGGTGGCCGCAGATGTTCGACGAGGCCTCGTGGAATGCCATCGGCCTCCAGCGCGCCCAGCTGATGACCGAGGAAGTCGGCGAGTTCATCCTGGCGTGGGGCCAGCGGGACCTCGTCAAGATCATGGACGGGCTGGGAGATCTGGCTTACGTCACGTTCGGTTCGGCCGTGGCGATTGGAGCCGACCTCGCGCCGATCTTTCGTGAGATCCACGAGTCGAACATGAGCAAGGACGTCGGCAACTACAAGAACATCATTCACCCGGTGAAGGGCGCGAACTTCAAGCAGCCGCGGGTTCGCGAGCTGTTGCTCGCGCAGGGCTTCGATCCGAGGGTGCTGTAAGCTTGGGGGCTGTCCTCGAGACGACACGGTGCGGCAGCTGGCTTGCGGTGTGCCAGCCCGATCATGAGTCCTGGTTGGAGATGATCCTCCGAAGGGATGTGGTTCGACTCCACCCCACCGTGCTATTAAGGAAGAGAATATGGCTGCAAGCATCGTGCCTATCGAGATCAAGCACCGCGATGGCCGCTTAGAAGGCGCGCACTTCCTGATCGGCAGTACATGCTACGTGGTCGTGTCGCGGTGCAGCAACGACCACATGATTGCGGTCGAGCTCAACGACATGAAGCGAGGTCTGGCCAAGCTGTATATCGTGCCGCTGCCCATGGACGTCAGCGCGTTTGCGTTTCACCGGGTCGATCCTCAAGAGATCAAACGACACACAGACGGCATTCCGTCTTACTAACGGTAAAGGGGAACGAGGGATGGGTGAGGTAACGGCGATTGGGTCTCACGTCTTCATGGGCGGGATGACCCGCGGGATCATGGAGGCGTTGGACGTGCAGGCGCAGTACGAGATCTTCAACCTGGGCGAGCTGACCGTGGAGCACAACACGGGCATGCCGTTCTTCCAGGCCGACGACGCGAACTGGTGGCACGACATCCTGAAGTCGAATCCCGCACACGACGAGGCGCCGGTGCTGTACGGCAACCCGCGGTGCACAGGCTTCTCGGCCCTCGGCCATGGCTGTTCGGAGGACGCGCACGGCGCCTGGTCGCGGCCCACGCTCGACATCCGGCAGCTGTGCTGGCTGAAGTCGATCATGAAGGGTCCCGACGGTCGTGGTCCGCTCGTGTGGGGCTTCGAGAGCGTGCAGCAGGCGGCCACGACCGGTCGGGACCTCATCGAGGCCATGCATGCGGAGCACGGCGCGGGCTACCGTCGGGCCGAGCTGTTCCACAACGCGGCCCAGTTCGGGAACTCCCAGCACCGGCGCCGCATCATCTTCCTGTGGTACCGCAACGACATCAGCCTGCCCGTCGAGGAGATCACGGAGCACTGGCTGTGGCGCGGCGAGCACGTGACCGTGGGACAGGCCCTGCGAGGCGAGGCGCCGCACCACGGGACGATCAACCTGTGGGACATCGAGCCGACGGTGCACAAGAGCATCGACGGGTTCGACACCATCGAGAAGGTGAAACTGGCCTCACCGTGGCGGCCCGTGGAAGGCGTGGTCGAGGCGCTGGAAAAGTCGTCGTACGCGGTGCCCGTCCTGAACCACTACCACAAGGAGATCACGGACCCGTACCTTGAATGCTCGGTCAAGCTCGTGCGCGAGGGGCATTCGATGAATCGGCTGCCGGCCGACATGCTGGAGGAGCACGGCTACGACGAGTTCGCCGAGAAGAAGCGCGACAAGATCTCGTTCAGCTGGCATGCTCCCAGACGCCTGCATCGCGACGGCGCCTGTCCCGTGGTGTACTCGGCCAGCGGCAAGTTCATGCACCCGGAGCATCCGCGTCCGCTGACCGTGCGCGAGCTGGCGCGGCTGATGGGATTCGACGACGAGTGGGCGGTGCTCGGGCCGGACCCCATCGCCCAGCTCGGCAAGGGCCTCTGCGTCCACGTCGGACGCTGGCTGGGGCACCTGATCAAGGCCGGCGTCGAGGGCTCGGTGAAGCGGGCGAACGACCCCGGCCACGAGTTCGAGCAGTTCCGCCTCGACCGCGACTACGGCTGGGTGCCGAAGAAGCCGAAGGTCGAGAAGGACCAGTACGACGAGTACGATGACGATGATGACGAGTAGCATGGCCGCCGTCTGGCCCTTGTTAAAGGCCGGTCGGCCGTACACGCTGTACGTGACGCCGGAGCAGTACTGGCAGCTGAAGCGACTGGTCCGCGACATCAATGGGCTCGAACGCACGGGCTACTTTCGCGGCGAACGGGTGATGCCAGACCTCGTTTCGGTTCGACATTTAATGTGGGAAACGCCGTTCAGCGAAGAGCTGTGGCAGTACGGCGCGGAGAAGATCCTGGGGCATAAGCTGGACCCAATGACGGTTTATGAGTTCGTGGTGGTGAGAGGCTGACATGGAAATCAAAGGCTATTCGCTCGAAGACGTTTGGACCGCGGCGGCTCGCGAGGTGGTCTTCAGCGGCGAGAAGCGCGCGCCGCGCGGCATCAAGACCCGCGAGCTGGTCGGCATGCAGCTGATCGTCGAGAACCCGCGTTGCCGGGTGCCGCGGTTGCCCGTGCGCGAGTTCTCGCTGGCCTACGCGATGGGTGAGCTCGCGTGGTACGCCGCGGCCGACGATTCGCTCGAGTTCATCAAGTACTACGCGCCGTCGTACGGCAAGTACAGCGATGACCAGAAGCGGTTGCACGGCGCGTACGGACCCAGGATCTTCGGCAAGCCGTCGACAAACGATTGCCAGCAGCCGCAGTGGGACCGGTGCGTCGAGATTCTCAAGCGCGATCCCGATTCGCGGCAGGCCGTGACCGCGCTGTATCGGCCGGATGATTGCGGCCATGCGACCAAGGACATGCCCTGCACCCTGTCGCTGCAGTTCCTGATCCGCAACGACCAGCTCAACCTGGTCGTAAACATGCGGTCCAACGACCTCTGGTTCGGCGGCGTGTACGACATCTTCTGCTTCACCGCGCTGCAGGAGCTGATGGCCAACGAGCTCCAGGTGCCGGTCGGGACGTACTATCACCACGTGGGCTCGTTCCACCTGTACGAGAAGAATCTCGAGGACATCCAGCGGTGCCTGGACGCTAGCGACAACGAGATCTTGAGGGCGCCGCTGCCCTATGCGATTCGGACCGACGATTCGATTCCGAATCTCCTCCAGCTTGAGCGGGCGATCCGGCTCGACTCGCCGGTGCATTCGCTGGAGAAGCTGTGCGTGCTGCTCGAGGACTGGCCCTCGATCCCGACGCTGTGGCAGCTCAGCGTGGCCGCGTGGCGATGGAAGAAGATCAACGGGTCGAGCGAGATCAAAGAGGAGCAGCGGCGCTACGTGCGTGGCCTGCTGCAGGACCGGATCGGAACGGTCTTGTTCGACCGGTGCTTCTGCTAGACCTCGCGCGGGCGGGGATGGGTAAGAGAGAAGGGTGCATCAATGTTCATCGTGGAAGGCCTGGACTACGCGGGCAAGACGACCGTGCTCGAGTCGCTCCAGAAGAAGATTCGAGCCGGCCGGTGGGAACGCTGGTTCGGCAACAAGTGCATCAGCGAGGTCCAGCGGTGGGGCAAGCTGCCGGCGGACTTCAACTATTGCACGGCCTACATCGTCGCGTGTCACTCGGCCCAGCTCTGCGACCGATTCGTGCTGAGCGAGCTGGCCTACGGGACCGTGTTCCGCGGCGGGCCGAATGCGAAGTTTGACAGCCACGCCCGACGTCGAGTGCAGCGCGAGCTGAACGTCACCGGGTCCGTGACGCTACTGGTCAAGGCGGACTGGGAGACGACGGAGGTTCGGGCCAAGCAGCGATGCCTGTCGGAGTTCGACGCGGCCATGAAGATCCGCTCGACCTACGAGCAGGGCACGTCGGCGTTCGCGGCCGCGCTCGATGACCTGGCCCTGGGTCGTAAGGGCGGGACGTTCCTCGGCGAGTACGACACGTCGCTGCACATCATGCGCGAGCACGGGCCGCGTGACGAGTCCTCGCTCGACAAGCTGGCCCGATTCAAGGAGGCCTGCGAGGATCGGCTCGACTGGTACCTAGAGGCGTGGCGCATGCATCTCCAGCGCTCCCAGCAGGTGCTGAAGGTCTGCCCGCAGTCGTGGGGTTATCTGTGGCCGAAGATCCTGTTCGTCGGCGAGAACATCAATCACCCCACGAGCCCGCGCCCGTTCGCCGGCGACAACGGCGCGTCGAAGACCCTGACCGAGCTGCTGGACCTCGCGCAGATCGGCGAGAAGGACTGCTATTACTGGAACGCGTATACGTTCAAGGGCAACCCGCTCTTGAGCAAAGAAGGCGTGGCCGTGCTCGCGCCGAAGATCGTCGTGGCGCTCGGCAAGGAGGCCCATGAGGCCTGCGAGGCCCTGAAGATCAAGCACGTGGAGCTACCGCATCCCCAGTGGATCGGCCGGTTCGCTCACAATAACCTCGGTGATTACGCCGCGCAGCTGAAGGCGCTCGTCGCGCCCGCGCTGCGGAAGGAGGACTGATGGTCTGCGCAGATTGTTCGGCGGAGGTGCATACCAACGCGGGCTGCGTCAATTGCGGCCCGCTCTGCGCCACGCACTTCAAGGCCCATAAGCTCGGCATCGACTGCAAGACGGGTGAGACGGCTCCGCAGGCACGCCGACAGATCGCGACCCGCGGTGACTTCCAGGTCGACATGGCCGTGACCGGCGCTCAAGGTGAGAAGCGATTCTTCCTGTGCGGTCCGGACGACGTGAACCAGACCGGCATCACGCTGGCGAATCTCAAGGCCGTGTGGCACCTCATCGGTGAGGTAATTGAGGAATACGACGAATGAGCCTTCACAGCTGGCTGCCGGTCAAGGTTAAGGACATGCCCTGGCAGCATACGATCCTGAAGCCAGGCATGCTGCTGCCCGATCTCGACGAGTCGCCGATCATGTGCCTCGACGTGGAGACCAAGCCGCGTCCCGAGTTCATGATGCGCGAGAAAGCCGGCCTGTCGCCGCATCATGCGGAGCTGCTCGGCCTCTGCGTCGGGGTGCCGGGGCGTTCGTGGTACGTTCCGATGCGGCATCGGGCGCCCGGCTCGGAGCAGTGGAACATCGACCCTGACATGGCCATGCTCTGGCTGCGCGACACCGTCAAGAACAAGAAGCGCATCGTCAACCAGACCATCAAGTTCGACGCCAAGATGCTGAAGGAGAACGGCGGCGACCACGAGCACAACGTTGACCTCCTGCGCGATGCGCCCGAGGCCGACCTCTACTGCACGATGATCGCCTCCCAGCTCATCGACGAGCGGTGGGCCACGCACTCGCTGAAGCCCGTCTGCGAGCGCGTCCTCGGCATCCCGGCGACCGAGCAGAAGATCATCAACAACTTCTGCCGCGATGCCGGGCAGAACCTCAAGAAGCATCTCGACTACAGCGTCGTGCCGGCCGACATCATGGGCCGATACGGCGCCAAGGACGCCGAGCTTCCGCTGCGGCTCGCGGCGTGGCAGCTGGGGAAGCTTGACTCCGAGCAGCTGTGGACCGCGTTCGATCTCGAGATGCGGACGTGCAAGACGCTGATCAAGTGCGAGACGCTCGGGTTCCGCGTCGACACCCAGTTGCTGGCGATGGACCTGATCAAGTACTCGGGCCTCGCCACGCGCATCGAGGAGGACCTGCACAAGGAGGCCGGGGTCGCGTTCAACCCCACGAGCGCGAACGAGATCGCCGAGGTCATCGACGTGATGTTCGGCCTGAAGGTCAAGAAGGTCTACGACCACAAGAAGAAGGAGTGGAAGGCCAAGGTCGACGACGTGACGCTGCAGGAGTACATCAACGACTATCCGGAGCGGGCGCCGTTCTTCTTCAAGATCCGCATGGTCCGGCGCCTGCGGCACCTGCTGTCGAGCTTCATCGACTCGTACCGGTACCACAATATCAACGGCATCATCTATCCCAACTTCAATCAGCTGTCCCCGAAGTCGGGCACGCGCATGACCTCGGGCGGAGATACCGCGCCGAACGTGCAGCAGGTCTCGTCGGCCAAGGAGTGGGTCCTGCCCCAGGACACCGCGTTCGTGGACTACGTGAAGGGGCTGGGGCAGCTCGTTATCAACAAGAAGGGCGTGCCGTGCTGGAACGCGGTCGGCGCTCGCCAGTACTTCATCCCGCGGCCGGGCAAGGCGCTGATGTTCTTCGACCAGTCGCAGATCGAGTACCGCATGTTCGCGCATTACGCGAACAACAAGCGCATGGTCGACGCCTACAAGAATGACCCGACCATCGACCTGCACGAATGGGCCCGCGTGGAGATCATGGACTCGCTGATCGAACGCCGGCCCGCTAAGAACGTTCACTTCGGCATCGTGTACGGCATGGCCAAGATGAAGACCGCCAAGTCGATGCAGGTCGCCGGCGCGAAGATCAGCATCGAGAAGGCCATCGAGCTGCTCGACAAGTATCACAGCCGGGTACCGGAGGTCAAGCAGGTCACGTGGGGCGAAGGCGGCATGGCCGAGACCCTCGAGCGCCGCGGGTACCTGTGCTCGATCCTCGGCGGACGGCGGCGCCTGAATCCCAATCACAAGGATCAAGATGACGACGAGATGCCACCGGACACGAGCGCCTACGACAGCGAGGGCATCGAGACCTGGAAGGGCGCGAAGCCCTATCAGGGCCTCAACGTGTGCTGCCAGCGCTCGTCGATGGACGTCCTGAAGTACACGATGAACTCGGCCGATCAGGCCGGCTACACCACGCTGACGCCGATTCACGACGAGCTGATCTTTGAGCCGTTTGTGGAGCAGGCGAACGAGTGGGCCTGGAATCTCAAGAAAATCCTGCAGAAGTTCACGAAGCCGGACGGCACGCCGTACCTGCGGGTGCCGATCTACGTCGAGGGCAAGTATGCCGAAACGAGATGGTCCGAAGCGGAAAAGATCGAGTTCGAGCCCAGCGTGGCCGCCAGCTAAGCTGGACGGTCGCTACATCCGCCAGACGCGGCTCCCGGTGATCCGGATGCCGGAGGCGTTCATGCTGATCGACGCGACCGTGCCGGCGTTGGCGAAGCGGGTGCTCGATAAGCTCGAGGATCCGCGGTACCTGCGGCGCTGCGCGCGATGCGGCGTGTGGTCGATCTTTGCACGGATGCGGTTCGAGCGCATCACGAATCAGCCGATGGACTATGCCTCATTGTGTGAGACGCCGAAAGACAAGATCATCGTCCACGCGATATTTTATTGCATGGACCTTTATGACTGCGTAAGACGAGAAAGGGACCGGGTGGGAAGATGAGCAAGGAAGGCGCCATCGACACCGCGATCGGACAGCTGCGCGTGGCCAAGGGCATCGACGCGGAGTACGCTGCGCTCGAGGCCCTGTGGAATGAGGGCGTGAACCAGGGCCGGATCGACGTCGATCACAAGCTCGACAGCACCGCGAAGCACATGCAGCTGAACACGGAGGCCCTCCAGACCGCGGCGCACAAGCTCAAGGTCTGCGGGGCCGAGCGCGATGCGTTGCTGGAGGAGTACACGAAGACCTCGTGGGGCAAGGCCCTTCAGGGCATGATGCAGGTCGGGTTCCATCACCCGGCTCGCCACGCGGAGATCGAATTTGCCCGCAAGTTCGGCGCGAAGCCCTGCAAGAAGTGCACCGATAAACTGCTGCCGTGGGACATGCTCACGCCCGAGGTCCGCGCCGTCAAGACGAAGGCCGTCTTCGCCGCGGTCATGAAGGCGCGGGCGATCAAGGCCGTGGAGAAGCCGGGCGAGCCGCTGATGACGACCACGACCCACGCGCTCGCGGGCAAGGCCGCGCCCCAGCCGATCACGCCGGACCCGGTGCTGGCCGAGCCGGAGCCCAAGCCGACCGACGACGAGATCGACCAGGAGAGCAAGATGGAGGAGCCCGAGGCGTGATGTTCCCGGTTAAACTCGTGGGTGCGGGCCGTTCACCCGGAGTCGAAGATCATGCAAACGGTCATCGTGATCGGGCACCGGAAGGGCGAGTACCTGGTCACGAATGGCCTGTTTGACTGGTGGACCTACATGGTCCGACCGGCGCATGCCGCACTTCAGGACCCGCCTAAAATTCGGAGGAAGCGATGAGCGCTAACTGCTTATCATGTATGGGCAACAAGCACGAGAAGTGCTCGACGTTTGAGTGCTCGTGCTTTGTCCACAACGATGAACACAATCATCCGTCGAAACGTGGCCTGTGTAACGTTTGCCAAAGAGGTAAGCACACGGGCTGTAACATGGAGGTTTGCCTGTGCAGCCTCGACCGATGCCGCGGCTCATATCAGCTGCAGCCGCAGAACGACGTCATCAATCACCCCAGCCACTACACGCGCGGCAAGATCGAGGTCTGGGACTTCATCATCGACCAAGGCCTGTCGTACTGCTGCGGCACGGTCGTGAAGTACCTGTGTCGCGCGGGCTACAAGGATCCCAATAAGCACGTCGAGGACCTGAAGAAAGCGAGGGCTTACCTTGACCGCGAAATCGCCCGCATCAGCAACGGAAGCGCTAGCTGAACTCCACGCCCAGATGGCGCTGGAGGCCCAGGCCCGCGACCGCAAGATGGAGACGTGGCACGCGGACCTGATGTACGACTATCACTGGTGGCAGGCCTACGGCGAACCGTGGCGCCTGTCGGTCACCTGGATCTCGAACTTCGACACGACTGCCGGTCGCGCGTTTTTGAATCGAAAGGAGTGAGCATGGAGACGCCGAAGCGCTACTTCAATGTCACGCTCAGCATCGAGGAATGCTCGGAAGACGGCGTGGTACCCGCGGTCTGGCCCGAAAGCCACAGTCCCGAGCGTTTGACGGTATTTCTGACGAAACGCCTGGAAGCCCGGGTCATCGAGCCCGAGAACCTCTTGACCATGCGGCAACACCAGAAACGCGAGGCAATCGGTGAGGAACGGGACAATGGGCAGTACCTGGGCATTGCCTTTCCTGCTCATCACGAGAACGGGTTTCAGCTCCTCAAGGCCGCGATTGTCGATTACATCGCCACCCGACTCGGGGTGGGCAACGTCGTGAAATCACAAGTCAGGTAGGTCCCGATGCGTCCCAGGTCAAGCCCGTGCGTAGGCCGACGCTTTAGGCGCTGTCAACGGAATGACCCGGGACTCGATTTGCACCGAATCCCGGGTCATCCGCAGGAAGGACCCACGCGCCCAAGTTTAGCCCGATACCGAGTTTTCACCCGATATCGGACGGCGGAGATGGGTTCCGCCGATCACCCCGGTTTCCCGGGGATGAATCTCATTTCTGAGCTTCACTCAAGACCTTGCGCAGAAGCTGGGACGACCTAAGGTAGGTCGCCTTGTCCGCCTCGCTGAGGGTCTTGGGATCGAGCTGTCCGGTAACCAGCTTGTCGTGCCGGTCACAGACGTCCGTGGTCAGCGGCCCGACCGCGTCGGCCTTGATCATGCCCTTGTTGCAGCCGGTCATGAACAGCGGCAGCAGCACGAGCAGCAGGACCGCGGCGTTCTTGACGATGGCCCGCGTGACCTGGTAGCCGAGCAGCGAGAGCACCGCCGCCGCGATGCCGACGTACTTCATGGCGGGGCTGGTGCTGGGGATGACCGCCAACAGCAGGCCGACGACCATCGCGGCCTTGGTCAGCCAGAACTCCGTGGTCTTGTAGCCGGGTTTCACCGCCGGATCGGTCTTCACTTCATCGGCCATAGGGCCTCCTTTCGTGTTCTCCATCTCATCGGGCTTCAGGACGATGGTCGTCGGCGACACGCTAGACCGCCGCCATCGCCATCTTGATCGCCACGCGACCGATCACGGTCAACACGTTGTTGACCTGAGCCCAGGTCGCATTCACCAGGGTGATGCGCTGCGCCTCGCCGAGCGCCATCAGCTGATGGCCGAGCTCGAGCAGGATGTCGTGGCGCTGCTCGCGGGCCGCGCGCACGAGGTCCAGCGCGATGGCCTTCCCGAACTCCTCCAGGTCCTCCTTCGCGCCGCTGATGAGGCCGTCCAGCCCCGCGAGCGCCTCGACCTTGAGGTCCTCCGCGAGCTGGGTCCAATTGAACGTCGCCATGGTCCCTCCTTTCCTATCAATCGAATTCTAATCAGGGTTGATGCCGCCGGGAATGACCGTCGTCGGCGGCTTCGGCCGGCCGGTCAGCCGGATGCTCTTCTCCTCGAGCGACTGCTTGACCGCGTCGAGGCGAATCGAGGCCTCCGAGTCTCCGCTGTGCGCGGCCGCGCAGGTCTTCTTGATCTCGGCCATCGCCTCGGTCTTGATCTGCCGGATCTCGGTCTCTTTCTTCTTGTGGCGGCGCCGCAGGTACCAGCCGATGGCGACGCCGACCAACATGATCACCACCATCAGCGCCACGTTACACACCGCGCAGTGCTGCATATATCCTCCTAGTCGCTCTTCTTGGCCGACTTGAACATATCCTTCAAGGTCTCCATATGCGCCGCGTTCGACTTGTCGAGCGCCCGCCACAGCGCTCCGATCACGATAGCGAGCGGCGTGCAGGCGCCCACGAGGAGCCACTTGCAGTCGATCCCGCTGGAGTTGCCCGCCTCGGCGGCCGCCTTCTGAACGGCCTCCTGAATCCAAAGCATCAGCATGCTTGCCTCCTACCCCGGTCCCCTTGTTGTAAGTCTAGTTGATTAGATTCCGTCCAAGAAGTTCGTGTCGAGCGGCAGGCCCGGGCCGTAGATCGGACGGACCACGACGCCCCACTGGAAGGCTCTCGCGGACTCCACGAGATCGCCCAGGTAGACGCGCTCCAGCTCGAACGTGCGCGCCTCGACCACGTACACGGACCCGTCGGCGACCCGATCCGGGTTCACCGGAATAAACTGGAAGTCGCCCTGCTCGCTGCAGTCGAAGTTGAAGATGCCCTCGTCCTCGTCGGTCGAGTCCATCCATTCCTCGCCCTCGGACGTGACCTTGAACTTCACGTGGTTGCGGTCCGGGTCGTCCGGATCGTCCTCGGTGGCGTGGAACCCGTCCTCGTCGAAGCGGGGCGCGTTGCACACAAAGCCGATGACCTCGTAGGACATCTCGGCGAGCGCGTTGTCCGTGTTCGCGCCCGGCAGCAGGATGCTCGTCATGCCCTGCTCGTCGCTGAGCCAGTCGGTCTCGCTGTCGAAGAGATCCCAGATCTCGGCCCGCCGGGCCATCGCCTCGATCAGGTCGTAGCCCGGAAGCAACGGCGCGAGGCGCGTGAACTCAGTGAACGAGATCCCGTCCCACTCCATCGACCAGGCGTAGATCACGTTCGGCACGTTGTCCGCCTCATACAGCTGCGGGGTGCCGTTGGCCGGGATCGCCACGTAGATCGTCTTCGGCAGGCTGCTGATGATCGCGCTCGCATCGAGCGTCACCGCGTCCGGCATCTGCACCCGGTCGTAGGCGCTCGTGAAGAAGCCCCACGCCACGCTGGTCTCGCCGACCACGCCGATGTCGATGCTCGAGCTGCCGTCATAATCGGTGATGTTCAGCGCGTAGCCCTTGACAATGCCGCCCCGGTCGAACAGGTCGGTGACCAGCTGGGAGCCGGCGCCGACGCTGCCGAGGATCTGCGCCTGCAGCACCTCGACCGCGGCCTTGAACGCCGCGAAGTTGTTGTTCAGGCGCGCCACATAGTCGGTGTTCGAGGGCGCAAAGGTCTGTACGGTAACGCTCATGATCCCATCCTTCCTTAATCTTCCAGCTCGATGACTTCCTGGACGGCGGGCTGGAGAACGCTGCCGTCAGTGCCCCACTGCATCGCCCCATCAGCGTGGTAGGGCCCCAGCGTGGCCATGGCAATTCGCACATGGCGCGTCTTGCCGTTCTTGATGCCGTCCATGAGGGCGAGGCCCGAGTCCGCGCAGTCACCCTCGTCGGTCACCTCTTCGCCGAAGGCGTCCGTGACCGTGATCGCCTGCAGGGGCTCATCCTCGGTGGCCTGGAGCACGTCGGTCTTCTCCGGCTGCAGCTCCTCGGCCTCATAGTCCAGATCGGCCACGTGCAGGATGCTAAGCTGGGCGAGGTTGACCTCCAGCTCGCGGAAGTTCGGCTCCGTGATCGACCCGTCCGGCAGCTGCACGCCCGCGCTGATGATCTTGGCCCGGCCCACGACCGTGTACGTACCCTGCTTCGAGCGCTCCAGCTGCACGGGCTGGCGGATGTCCGTGATCAGCTGCTTGGCCGCGGGCGTGATCAGGCAATCATAGATGATCGACTGATCGAGCAGCGGGCCGATGTAGACGTCGACGACCCACTCCTGGTTGCCGGCCGTGTCCATGGGCTTGTAGGCCGGCACCGAGGCCGTGACGCCGTTGACGATGATCGCCTTGTCGAGGATCTCTCGCTTGGCGACGAGCGCGACGTTCCGCATGGCTTTCCTTTACTTGAGCTTCCCGCCGTTCTTGAGGAAATCGTTCAGCTTCTTGGCCGCGTCCGGGCCCTTCGAGTTGCCGATGAACGCGTTGACCTGCTCGAGCGCACGGGCGTCGGCCTCATTGCGCATGTCATTGGCGACCTTCTCGTGGATCGTCCGGATGCGGGCCTGGTGGACCTCGTCCTCGTAGGTCGCGGTCATCTTGTTGTACCGCTCCCGGCCCTCGGCGTCCTGGTGCTTGTCGAACGTCACCGGGCCGTCGGACACCCACGCGCAGCCAAGCGGGTTCATGCACTTGACCACGTCGACCGTGACGCCGTCCTTGATGCGCGGCGTCGAGCCGTCGGAGTCCATGCCCACGCCGAACGCGCAGCCGCAGCTGGGGCAGGTCATGATGACGCCCTCCTCCCAGGCCGCGGGCTGCCCGTCGATGGCCAGCATCGACTTCTTGGCCTGGTGCGTCGGGCGCCAGGTGTTCCGGGTCCCGTGATTGTCGTCGTCGTGGTGCATCTTAACGGTGTGTCCCATCAGATCTGCCCTCGCTTCCTCTGGTTAGAAATCGCGTTCTCAAAGATATCGGTCTTGCCTTGATCCGGCCCGACGGTCGCGCAGGTGCAGTTCGCGCAGATCACCACCGAGGTGTAGTTCTTCGGCGAGGATGTGTCGCGCTCCTGCAGCGCCACAATCACGCCCGCGTCGCCGTTGTCCGGAACCGCCTCGCCCTGGAACGTGCCGGCCATCATGAGGTTCGTCCGCTCCGAGTAAATCGTCACGGCCGTGTAGTTCTTCGGCGTCGATGTGTCGCGCTCCTGGATCGTGATGCCCTTGTCAGCCATCGCTACGCCTTCCTCATCGCCATGCGGGTCGTGCCGTTGGTCGCCACCGGGATGCTGAGAACTCGGAACGTGGCCGTGACGCCCGTGTCCACCTTGATGGTCAGGTCAGTCCCAAACGCACGGCCGTTGTCCACTCCCCACGCCTGGAAAACCTGGCCCTGCGACTTGCACGTGCTCGCCGTGACCGTTCCCACGTCTGGGATGATCGGCTCCGTGACGATGGAGCCGGACACCATGATCTTATTTAGGCCGGTGTTCGCCGTGGTGCTGGAACCGGGTGCCATGCGGGACGCGAAGCTGTATACCTGTGTCGTATCAATCAGCCCGAACGCCATCATTACCTGCGAGCCCTGAGAGTCGTTCGCGTCGGCCGTCGTCCGGTACGCTGTGCCCAGGATGCCGACGTTGTACAGCATCAGCTCGGTGTCCGGCGACGGTTCGAGGATGTAGGCCTGGAGCAGCTCGGCCGTGGCCTGGAGCGACTGGACGACGCAGTAGTACCAGCCCGTGAAGTACTCGATCGTGGTGCCGCCGGCCGCGAGCTGGACGCGCCGCGTGTAGACCGTGCGGCCCAGGTGGTCGCGCATCCGGATCTCCAGGTTCGTCGCGCTCACGCGCGTGAACAGGAGGTCGATCCAGCGGCCGCCCGCGTCCACGCGGGATTTGTAGAGGTTCGCGCTGGGCGTGGTCCACCCGTTGTTCGTGACCAGCTCCGTGTTGATGTTGGTCAGGAACGTGTTCCAGTCGGTCATCGCGGCGTCGGAGCGGTAGCTGTAGCCGCAGACGCCGTCGTCAACGAAACGCGGTCTGGTCATGCGGCGCTCCTGAAAGCCAGTCTCATGTTGGAGGCGGATGCGGTCAGGCCCAGAACTCGGAACTCTTTGGTCGTGTCGGTGTCAATGAACGGGTAGCGCCGCGAGTAGACCGGGATCGACGAGTCGCATAGCAGCGCGTGGCAGATGCGCCCGGCCCACTTGAGCGTTCCTGCGCTATTGATGGCCACCAGCGGATCCTTCCAAATCATGGTGCCCACGCTGGTCATGAGCGTCTTGGCAGACGAGCCGGCATCGTTGTTAGAGTTAGCCGTCCAGCGACGGTTACGCGACAGCTGGCCCGCCGCGCCGTTGTCGATGGCGAAGTAGAAGCCCACGGTGATCGCGTTCGCGTCCGTGGCGTCGGCGGCCGAGCGGTACGCGTTCGCAATCACATAGAGCGAGGAGTCGCTCTGCAGGTCCGGTGTCTGATCCAGCACGTGAGCCTGCGCGATTTCGGGCGTAGCGCTCATCGCCTCGATGACCAGGCCATACACCGAGCCGTAGTACCAGACGGAGACGCCGCTCGTGATTTGGATGCGGCGCGTAATGACCGTGGCGGCCGCGGCATTGCGGACGCGGATCTCCAGGTTCGTGGCGCTGATGCGGGTCAGCAGCACGTCCAGGAACCGGCTCGCCGCGTCAACCGGCGTCTTGAACAACGCGGTCGACGGCTCCGACCAGCCGAGCGTTGTCACGAGCAGCGTCCGGACGGTGCTGATGATCGTGTTGACGTCGGTCATGCCGTCGTCCTGCGCGTTCGCGCGAGCGATCTGCGCGCTGTCGAGGAAGTACGGGGTGCTCATTCCAGCCTCATCGTAATCGAGATTCCCAGCGTGGTCGGAAAGCCTACCCAGTCCAGACCGAACGTGACCTTGGCGTCCGGGTCCACAGTGCCGGGCGTCACGTCGAAGTAGACCTCGGTCTCACCCGCCTCTAGGATGGCGGTGTCGATCAGCACGGCGTCCTTGTAGCAGTTGATCAGCACGTCGACGCCCTCCTGGGCCGACTGGATCAGCCCGACGATCCGGCTGTACGGCACCGGAACTTTCTTGGCATCACACGGAATCAGCAGCGCCTCGGCGTCGCCGATCTGGAGCGTGCCGATATACGCTGCCTTGAAGCCGTGGTCAGCCGCGTAGGAGCCGATCGTGCCGCCGCGTCCTGTGTCCATTAGTTGAAGTATCCTACCTGGAAGTTCGTGACCTGCGTCCGCGTACGCGAGTTGCTGGTCGGATTGCGCACCTGAATCTTAACCGTGGTCGATCCGGCCGGCAGCACCCCGCTCCACCACTTCATGCCGAACGGCGCGTAGTTCACGTCGTTGCCGCCGTTGACCGCGGGTCCGTCCTTCGTCGTGACCGCGGACAAGGAGTCGGTAACGTGGATTCGCAGCTGGCCGCTCACGTTGTTCGAGCCGTCGTCGATGTTGAACGCATCGACGGCGATATCAACCCGCTGCGCGTACGGCAGGTTGAAGGTCTTTGTCGCACCCGTGATGTCCTGAAAGACGTTGTGGGCCGCGACCGTGTCGAACAGCGCGATGGCGCCCGGGTCCTCGACCTGGAGGATACGCGCCGTCGTCAGCTCGGACGCGACCTCCGCGGCGACTTGTCCCGGAATGTCGGCGGCGGTGATCGCCGCGTCCACCAGGTCATCGACCTGGCCGACCGTCGCGAGGCTAGTGGCCGAAGCGCCGTCCGCGAAGTTGATCGCCTCGTTTCCTCCGCCGTCGATATCGCCGGTCAACGGCACGTGGCCGTCGGCAAAGAAGTCGCCACCACCGACGCCGTTGGCGATCACGGCGAGCATCTGAATCGAGCTGCCCGCCAGGATCGTGCCGCTGTCCGGCATCGCAAGGCCAAAGACCTCGGCGGTTACGTAGTCTCCAGCATCCAGGTTGACCCACAGGTCATCCTGGAGGAACGTGATGTTGCTGCCGACCGCGGGAAGAAACTGCGAGATCGCCGGCCGCGCGATCAGCACTCCGTTCTTGTACCACTGAACGCCCGCGCTGTACCAGCCGTCGACCTTGAACCGAGCCTTGAACTCGTACAGCGCGTCCTGCTGCGCGACGAACCGGTCCTTGTTGGAGGACGTCGAGTGCATGTCACCGTCGGTGATCTCGTCGTTCGTGTCGGCCTCGAACGTGCGCGGCGAGGTGCCGGTCACCAGGTCCGCGCTCGCGTGAGCCTGGCAGTACTCGTAGATACCAAACAGGCCCTCCGTCGCGGCGATGGCGGCGTTCAGCTGCCCGACGTTCACGGCCTCGTCGTCGGCCACGCCGTTCGTGACCTTCTTGATCTTGTGCGAGTCCATGTCAAGATCGCCGGTCATCTTGCGCGTGCCGTCGAGCAGCAGGAACAGGAGGTCGGCCGCGGCGCGGGTCGCAGCCTCAGCGACATCCGCGGCCGAGCGAGTCGAGGCCTCCGTGTTGTCTGACGCGATGCGGGCCGCGGCCTCCGCGGTGTCGCCCGCCAGCGCGTAGCCTTCAGCCGCGGAAAGCGCGGCGTCGATGTTGTCCTGGAGCGTGACGTCTGCGGCCTCAAGGGCCTCGACGTCCGCCTCCAGCGCCGCCGTCAGCGTCAGGATCGTATTTTGCAGATCCAGGATCGCCGCGTCGATCAGGTCCCAGTTGGTGTTGAGCGCGGCGAAGCCCGGGTTCGCGCCCTCCGCCCACTGGGCCAACCCGATGGTCGGCGTATTGGCAATCGGTGCGTCAGGCATTAGAGTTGATCTCCGTAATCTTCAGCGTACCCCTGGCCGTAACCCTTCTTCGGCTGACCCGGGAGCGGGAGGTTCGGCACCTGAGCCTCAGCGAGGACGTTCTTGTAGATGAGCCACGTCTTGAGGTTCATGGTCGATTCCTTGCCGCGCGCAAGCGTCCGCGTGATGTTCGTGATGTAGTGCCGCTCACCCGCGATCTCGATGATGTCGTCCACCTCCAGCAGCGGGTCATCCATCATCTCGATCTCGTAGGTCTGGTTCTTCAGCATCTCGCGGCGCAGGTGCTCCAGCGCGAGCGATTCCAGGTCCTCGATGTCGCTGATGAAGTCGTTGCGGAACTCGATCTCGCGGATGTCAGGCAGATCGAGCCCGATCATCTTGGCGCGAACCATGATCTCCTGGAACACGAACTCGTACGGCTCGCCCCAGATCTCATACCGGCCGCGGCCGATAAACTGCATCGCCCACAGCAGACCGGCGAGCGCAGCGCTAGCGATAATTTTCAATATCGAGCGCCATACTGCCACGGTCATCGGACCCTCCGGCGTTACGATCACCATGTCCGAGACGTCTTGTCCGCCTGAGTCCATAGCAAGATCAAGCGCTGCGACCGCAATCTCCAACGCAAGCCACGTTGCAAAAATGATAACACGAGCGTAGAACAGCGTGTGGCAGTCGATGTCGACGGTGCCGTGGAACTCGTCCTTCTGGGTCCAGTCCGCGCCGCTCCACGCGATGGCGTGGGTCGCGACCAGATAGGTGTTGTCCGCGCGCTGGCTGTGATCCTGGCTGAACCACTCATTCTCGCTGTAGCTATAGTCGAAGAAGCCGGTCACGATGTCGATCTTCTCGAGACGCTGCTTGTCCTGCTTGGCCTTCGTGAGGATCGCAGACAGGCCCTTGATGACCACGCTGTTGTTGACCTCGACCTCATTGGGCGTGGCCACGATCTTCTTGAACAGCGCTCGATCTCGATAGATCCGCGCAGCCGGCTTGTCGAGGTTCACGTCTACGAAGCGCAGCCGGCCCCAGTTGTCGAACTTCGGCTTCTTGCCGACCGGGAAGCCCAGCTGGTACAGGCCGGTCAAGCAATTGATGTCCACGATCTGGTTCGAGACGTGCTTTGACTCGAAGCCCAGCGCGCCGAACAGGACCTCATCCATGGTGAGGCCCATCATGCCGGCGTTCTGGGCGATCTCCTGAGCGATGTCGCCGAGGTCAGTGTCGACCGGGAACTGCTTGGTCGTTACCGGCAGATTCAGGAACGACTCCTCACGGCCGTGCGCGGTCGCGCCGAGTCCTTCCGATTTCTCGGCCGGCGTGCCCTGATCGTCGCCCGGACGGCCGCGGAATCGACCCGTGAAGATGCAGACCCACTCGTCCATCCGGACGCGGGTGTCACCCGTGAAGACCTGCACGATGACGCCGTCCTCGAGCAGCCCGCGCCGGATGTCCACACCGGTGATCGGGTGCCGGCGCAGCTTCAGCTGGATGCGTGTCGTGCTGGGATTGTCCTCGCTCTCGAAGCCGATGTTCTCCTCGTAGGTGACCTCCTCCACAAACGGCGAGGCGTCGAACGGCGTGGCCGTGTAGGTCAACGTCGTGACCTGAGCCATCGTCGTGCAGCGCGGGTTGTGGAGCAAGACCTTAAACGCCGGGTACCGGCGCTCGGACTGCGCGGCCTGGTCAAGACGAGACCCCGGAATCAGCTCTCTCATTTTACATACCCGCCGCCCTGGCCCTGAAAGGCCAAGCGCGGGTCACCCCAAAATTCCATTTGCTTGAACGGCGTCCACGACGGCGGGCCGCTGGGAGACGCGTGCTTGTCGAGCTCCTCGTTCCACACCGAATGAGCGTGACGGACATAGATGAAGTGCCCCAGGTTCGGCAGCTCGCCGAGCCGGAAGCCCTTACCCGCCATCATCTGCAGCATCGTGAACTGGCTCCCCC
>JGI10214J12806_10062572_pt1 | contig 18359 bp, 20 predicted proteins | sample WisConreferecore_FD_12806 | JGI IMG/M metagenome (IMG submission 12806)
CTGCTGGGTGACGGGCAGCCGCCTGGGGCTGATGGCGTCGCACCGGATCGCCGGCAGCGCCCGCCTGATCAGTCGCCGCCTGTTCGAGAAGGCGACGCCCGCGGACATCGACGCCATGCTTCCGCGCCTCCGCGTCGTGACGTGCCGCTTCAAGGGCTGCAAGGCCCCGAACCTCGTGGGCGACGGCCGGCCTTGGGGCAATCCGAAGGGCTACTGCTCGCGCCACCGGCTGAAGGACATCGTCGAGGCCGCGGCGAAGGTGCAGGAGAAGCTCGACGCGGCGAATGCGCGCGCCGACGATGCGGCATACCGGCGCGGGTTCCGGTACAAGGCGACGGTCTGGATCCACCGCGACGACGGCGACGACACGTATTCCGTTCTGTGGTTCGTCGAGAAGCCGACGCCCGCGCTGCTTCGAAAGGCCGCAAAACGGATGCGCTCCCGCGTCCCGGACGATTTTCATGTCGAGCGTCTCCGCCCTGTTGCCCATGGAAAAGGGAATCGTAGATAGGGGTATGGAAACCCCGAGACTGCAACTCGTGCCCGCGACGGCCGCGGCCATGGCGATGGCGGCGAACGATGATCGGGCCGCCCTCCGCCGCGAGCTGACCGCCGCCATTCCGGACGACTGGCCCCCGCGCATCGACGACAACGGCGAGATGGCGCGCGAGGGATTCAAGTTCGTCCAGCAGATCCTCCATCGCGATCCGTCGCTCCAAGGGTGGTGGGGCTGGTGGGTCCTGCTCCGCCGGCCGCCGATCCTGATCGGCGTCGTCTCGCCGAAGGGGCCGCCGAACGGGGAAGGGACGGTCGAGCTGTCGTACGGCATCGTCGCTTCCCATCAGGGGAAGGGCTACGCGACGGAGGCGACGAAAGCCCTCGTGGACTGGGTCTGCCGGGATCCGCGCACCCGCCGGATCGTGGCGGACACGCTGCCGCGCCTGACGGCCTCGATCGCGGTGATGGAGAAGTGCGGGATGTCGTTCCTGGGCGAGGGCGCGGAGCCCGGCGCCATCCGCTACGGTCGCGTCTGCCGAACCTGAATTTCATTCAGATTTTCTTGCGCCGGGGGCGGTTTCAAGCGTATTATTAACTGAGACTGAGTCTCAGACTCAATTAGAGTAGACGCATGAAACGCGACCGGATCGTGTGCGAGTGCCTGAAGGTGGGCGAGAAGCAGGTCGTCGCCTGCATCCGCGACGGGAAGGCCTGCTCGCTCCGCCAGATCGCCGCGTGCACGGGCGCCGGCGGCGGGTGCACCGCCTGCCACCCGGCCCTCGAGGCCCTCCTCGAGAAGGAAGCCCCGAAGTCCCCGGCCTACTTGCCTTCGCCCAGCTTCTCCGCCAGGTAGTTCTGCAGGCCGATCCGCTCGATCAAGCCGATCTGCGTTTCCAGCCAGTCGACGTGGTCCTCGCTCGACACCAGGATTTCCTCCAGCAGCTCGCGCGTGCCGGAATCCTTCACCTTGATGCAGAGCTCGATCGTCTCGTTGTAGCCCTTCACGCCCGACATCTCGAGCTTGAGGTCGTTCTGGAACTGCTCCCGCACGTCCTTGCCGACGCGGATGACGTCGTACCGCGCGATGTTCGGGATCCCTTCGAGGAAGAGGATCCGCTCGATGATCCGGTCGGCGTGCTTCATCTCGCCGATCGACTCCTCGTGCATCTTCTTCGCGAGCGTGAGGTAGCCCCAGTTCTTCAGCATCTTCGCCTGGACGAAGTACTGGTTGATCGCGGTCAGCTCGGTGGTGAGCGCCCGGTTCAGCGCTTCGATGACTTTGCCGTCGCCTTTCATGGGGTCTCCCTCCGTTCGCGTTCGCCTTATCCTAGTAACCGGGGCCCGGATCAGGCAACGTATTAGCGATGGAGGGAACGCCATGATCCGGACGACCCGCCGCGACTTCCTCGCCCAGTCTGCGCTCGGTGCGCTCGCGTTGACTCAGGACGCGCCGAACCTCGAGCACACGATCACCACGATCTCGGGGAAGCCGCGGGAGCGCGGGCGGCAGTACGGGGCCCAGTTCAAGGACGCGATCCACGCGTTCCTCGACAAGGAGATCACCGCGTCGTTCGTCGGGAAGCCCAACGCGAAGGAGACCCTCCTCAAGTTCGCCGGCGCGTGCGCGAAAGCCGTGAAGGAATACTCGCCGCTGATCTTCGACGAGATGGAAGGGATGGCCGAAGGAACGGGCCTCTCGATCGAGGAGACCGTCCTCATCACCAACCACGAGGAGCTCTGGCATCGCGGCGTCATCCCCGCGCAGGACCACTGCACGGTCTTCGGCGCCGCGCCGCCCGACACGAAGGACGGCGACACGTTCGTCTGCCAGACCTGGGACTGGATGGAGTCGGTCTACGGGATGTCGCAGATGCTCCACTGGAAGCGCCCCGAAGGGCCGAGCCTGCTCTCGTACGCCTATCCGGGCCTCTGGACCGGCGCCGGGCTCAACAGCGCGGGCCTCGCCCTGACCTGGCACACCGGCGGCGGCGACGGGAAGGAGCCGCGCGTCGGCATCCCCGCCTACGTCCTCATCGCGCAGATCCTCTACCAGGACACGTTCAAGGGCGCGCTCGAGGAAGTGAAGCGGGCGACCCACGCCGGCTGGTTCGTCTACCTGCTGGGCGACGGCCAGGGCAACCTGGCGACCCTCCGCGGAACGCCCAAGAAGCTCGACGTCGTCCTCGACGCGAAGGCCAACGGCGGACGGATCCGGGCGGACGGCGACGCGAAGGTCGACCTCGAGCGGATGCAGGCGAACTGCCCGAAGGTGAAGGTGAAATCGACGATCGACGCGATGGTCTTCAACTGCGCGAAGAAGGAGGCCTACGTCACGCGTCGCGCCGGCGGGGTGACGCCCTGGAAGAAGTTCGTCTTCTAGCCTAGCGTCAGCGGGCCCTGCGCGCTCATCTCCGGGTTGCCGAAGCGCTCGAGCTTGTGGCCGAACGCGTGCGCGAGCGAGATCAGCAGCCGGTTGTGGGGCTGGCCCTTGAGCTTCAGCGACTGGCCCATCTTCCAGCCCAGGCCGTTGCCCACCGCGATGAACGGGATGTTGTTCCGCGTGTGGGAATTGCCCTGGCCGAGCTCGTTGGTCCAGAGGATGGTCGTGTTGTCCAGCAGGCTGCCCTGGCCGTCCGGCTCGGGCGTTTCCTCGAGCCGCTTGCACAGGTAGGCCAGCTGCTCGCAGTACCACTTGTTGATCTTGGTCAGCGCGACCTGGGCGGCCTCGTCCTTGTCCGGCTTGTGCGACAGCTCGTGCTGGCCTTCGGTGACGCCCAGCCAGCGCATCTTGATGCCGCCCACGGACTGCGTGTACTGGAGGGTCGCGATGCGGGCGAAGTCCTGCGTGAAGCTGTTCACCATCAGATCGATCTGCTGGCGGCTGAGCTTCGGCATGTTGTCGTTGTCTTCCTTGACCGACGCGTCGGGCGCGGGCGGCGGCGGGGCGGAGGCCTTTTCCTTGGAGGCCGACGTCAGCTCCTTCTCCATCTCGCGGACGAACGTCGCGTGCTCCTCGAGAAGCTTCTTGTCCTCGGCCGAGGCCTTGTCGGACAGCTTCTTCAGGTCCTCGCGGACGTCGTCCAGGACGCTCGCGATCATCTGCTTGTCCTTCTCGCCGCCGTAGAGCTTCTTGAACATCTGGAGCGGGTTGCTGATCGGCGCGATGGGCCGGTTCGCGCCGGCGTAGACCATGCGGGTCCAGGTGTCGGCCCGCTCGGACACCAGCACGCCGAACTCCAGCGACCCGAACCGCGTCTTCGTCTCGGGCTTCGCCTGGAGGTAGTTCCGGATCTCCTGGTCGATCGAGATCCCCTTGGCCCAGCCGGCGGGCGTGTCGGACCCGCCCTGGATGTTGCCGGGGAAGAGCTCGATGCCCGTCAGCAGGCAGCCCATGCCGCGCATGTGGCCGTCGCCGTCGCCCTTGATCCTGTTGTTGAGGCCGTGGAGGGAGAGCATCTTCTTCTGGAAGGGAGCCAGGGGCGTCAGGCTCTCCTTCAGGGTGAACGTCGAGCCTTCCTCGTCGGACCAGAAGTTCCAGGGGACCACGCCGTCGGGGCTGAACATCACGACCAGCCGCTGCTTCTTCGCGGCCTTGGCCGGAGAAGCGTGCAGGCTCGGCAGACCCAGGAACGGGAGCGCGCCGGCGCCCAGGCCCAGGTTCCGCAGGAAGTCGCGACGGTGCATCATGGCGTTTTCCTCTCTGGTTTCTTTACACCGGCCGTGCGGGCGGCGGCGGCGGCTTCTTGAATCAGGAGCTTCCGGATGCTGTAGGTCTCCTTGCTGAAGCTCGCCCGGAGGGTCTCCGGCAGGTTCAGCCCGTGGGCCAGGATCGGCTGCTTCACCAGGAAGTGGAAGAGGTGCTCGATGAAGGCGTCGTGCGCCTCCTCGCTGCGCGCCAGGAACTCGCCCAGCTCGCGGGCGCCGGTGAATTTGACGTCCTCGCCGCCCAGGGTCCAGTAGGAGCCCTGGGCGTTGATGGGTTTCTCCTTCTCGACCTCGCGGAAGCGGCCCACCGCGTCGAAGTTCTCCAGCGCGAAGCCGAGCGGGTTGATCATCGCGTGGCAGGACTGGCAGTCCGGCCCCTTCGTCTGGAGCAGGATGCGCTCCCGCGTCGACAGCGACGGATGGAGCTCGGGCGGGATGGGCGTCACCGCGTCGGGCGGCGCGCGGAGCCGGCGTCCCAGCAGCGCCCGCGCCAGGAAGACGCCGCGGTGGATCGGCGACGACACCGACGTGTAGGCGAAGCCCGCCATGAGCAGCGGATGGGTGAGCAGGCCCGCATGCTTCTTGGGGTCCATCTTCACCTTCTGGAACGGCGCGTTTTCCGGGAGATCGACGCCGTAGAACTTCGCGAGCCGGCCGTTCATGTACACCGTGTCCGCCAGCATCAGCTGGCGCCAGTCGGACGACTCGCCCCACGCCACGTCCTCGAGGAAGAGGTCGAGCGACGCCCTCAGGTCGGAGACGATCGCGGCGTCGAAGCCCGGATAGCTCTTGGGGTCCTTGGCGAGGTCGTGGAGGCGGTCGAGCTGAAGCCAGCGATGGAAGTAGGCGGAGACCTTCGCCCGCGCGCGCGGGTCGCCGAGCATGCGCCCGGCTTCCTTGACGGGGTCGAGCGTCCCGGCCTTCGCGGCCTCGAGGAGCGGCGCGTCGGGAATCGAGTCCCAGAGCGCGTAGGAGAGCCGCGCGGCGGCGTCGTACGCGTCGCCGGTCTCGCTGGTCAGGTAGAGGAAGCGCGGCGACTTCAGCGCGAGGATGATCACCGACTTCATCGCCAGCTCGGGGTCCTTGATCTCGGAGAAGAAGCGGTCGACGAAGAACTGCTGCAGCTCGGGCGTCAGAGGACGGCGGAACGCGCGCTCGACGAGCTTGCGGGCGCGGTTCTGCGCGTCGGTCTTCGCGAGCTTCGGCCCCGCGGCGCTCGCGACTTCGAACGCCGCCTCGGTCGTCGCCTCGTCCCACGCCTTCGAGATCGACGTGCCGCGCTCGTAGCCCATGCTCCGGTCGTCGGGCGGGAAGGGCGTCCGGACGACCGTGGTCTCGCTGAACTTGCCGGTGCGGAGGTGGCGCTCGGGGACGATCTCCTCGGCGCGATGGGGCGCCTTCCACTTCAGGGTCGCGGCAACGAGCTTCTCCTTCTTCTCCTTGAAGGTCTCGACGCGGATCGGGTAGACGCGGCCCCCGAGCAGGGGGACGGTCTCCTTGAGGACGACGGCGTCGCCGGAGCGGACCCAGCCGTCGACGAGCGGCGTCGTCTCGTCGTTGACCCAGAGTCGCGCGCCGTTGCGGGTCTCGAGGATGAACTCGTAGTCGCCGGTCTCGGGCGCGAAGACGCCGCCGGTCCAGCGGACGGCATACTCTTCGATCGCCGCGAGCTCGGGCGGAGGCTTGTCGCCCGGGTGGTAGTCGAGCGTGGCAACCCTGTTGTCGTTGATCCGCTTGTCGTCGCGCATGCGGCGGCCGGCGTTGAAGATCTCCTGCCGCAGCCCCGGCTTCGCGTCCGCGGGCGGAGCGTTCCCGAACATCGACATCAGATCGGCGACGGACGTCTTGTATTGGCCCACGGTCAGGCGGGCCAGCTCCATGCGGGGCGGGTCGCGCCGGGCCTGGGCGGCCTTGGAGTAGAACGCGTCGAAGATGTACTTGCTGACCCGCTCGGCCTCGTCGACCTTGAGGATGCCCGGCTTGTCCTCCGGCATCTTCTTTCGGACGTAGACGGCGAGCTTCTCGAGCGTGCGCTCCCCGACGAGCGGCTCGGGATAGTCCTTGCCGCCTTCGCCCTTGGCGCCGTGGCAGGAGGCGCACATCTTCTCGTAGATCTGGAGCCCCGTCTGGACGACCGGAGGAGGGGGAGCCGGAGCTTTGGACTCTCCGGAGTCGCCCTTTCCGCAGGAGGCGAGGGCGGCCATCAGGACGGCTAAAGCGCTGCGCTTCATGAGGTTCGCTCTTCCCCTAATCTACACCCGATTGCGACGGCCGTGGGTTTGCAAAAAAGCATCGGGGGTCGTCGAGACGGTAAAATGTGGAACATGAGGCGATGGTGGACCCACCCGGCGATCGTAGTTGGGCTGGCTCTCGGTGCGCTGCTGTATGGAGTCCTCTGGACGGCCACCTGGGTGTGGGGAGTCCCCCACGTCCGGGAGTGGTACCAGCGTCGTCCCACCGGGCTGCTCTTCGCCCCGAAAGAGCCCGGCGAGAAGTATCTGTTCGTGAGACGGCTGGATTCTTTCGATCCGGAGCACTGCCGGCTTCCTGCGAAGGGCGACGAGGAATACTACTACGGCAGCTATCGATCGCCCGCCCCGTTCCTCGTCTCGATGGACTACGCGCGGCTCACCGACAAGGGGGGATACGCCTCTCGAAGGCTGATCTACTGGTCCATAGGAAAGTGGAAGATCGTGCACGAGGTCATCACGTGGAAGCTCGGGGATCCCGAGATCCTGGAGTGGTAGCGTCTAGTCCCGCAGATAGGCGCCGATCCGGCCGATGAGGCGACGGTAGCCGTCGGGGTCGGTGGGCTTCGAGAGGTACGACGTGGCGCCGAGCTGGTGGGCCCTCTCGGCCCCTTCGGGCGTCGGCAGCGACGTCCACATCAGGACCGGCAGCAGCGCCAGGTCGGCCTGACCGCGGATCCACTGGAGCACCTCCCAGCCCGATTTCCGGGGGAGGTGGATGTCGCTCACGATCAGGAACGGCCGCTGCGGGCTCCGCGCGAGGAACCGGATCGCCTGGTCGCCGTCCGGCGCCAGGCGCAGGGTGATCTGCAGCCCCGACTTCCGCATCGCCCACTGGAAGATCCGCTGATCGTCGGCGTCGTCTTCCACGAGCAGGAGCGCCGGGCCGCGGCCGTTGACGTTCGCACCTTGAATCATCGATACCGGGCACTGTAGGCGGTCGATGTAAGAGTCGTGTTAGGGAAGGATGAACTCCTCGTGAAGTCGGGGAGGGGTGTAGTAGGATTGCGGGATCCAAAGGGAGGAAAGCCATGAAGACCGCCTTCATCCTGGCCGGCGCCGCGCTGCTCGTCTCGGGAACGCCCGCGCCGCCCCCCGCGCAGGACGGCGTCCCGCAGTGGCGCGAGCTGTTCAACGGCAAGGACCTGACCGGCTGGGTCAACGTCAACTGCGCGAAGGACACCTGGTCCGTGCGCGACGGCATGATCGTCTGCAACGGCAAGCCGACCGGCGTCATGCGCACCGACAAGATGTTCGAGAATTACGTTCTCCACATCGAGTGGATGCACCTGGAGGCCGGCGGAAATTCGGGCTGCTTCGCGTGGAGCGACGCCGTCGCGAAGCCGGGGTCGCCGTTCCCGCGCGGCCTGGAGATCCAGATGCTGGAGCTCGACTGGCCCAACATCAACAAGAAAAAGGACGGCACGCCGAACGACCCCGGCTACGTCAGCGGCGAACTCTTCGGCGTCGGAGGGAACAAGGTCGTCCCGGACAATCCCCGCGGCGAGCGGAGCAAGTCGTTCGAGATGCGGTGCAAAGGGAAGGGCGAGTGGAACACGTACGACGTCGTCGCGGTCGACGGCGTGGTCAAGCTCGCGATCAACGGCAAGTTCGTGAACGGCATCAGCAAGGCGACCCAGCGCAAGGGCTACCTCTGCCTGGAGTCGGAGGGCGCCGAGATCCACTTCCGCAACATCCGGATCCTCGAGCTGCCCGGAGGCATGGCGACGCCCGAGCAGACGGGGATCGAGGCGGAGAAATAGTCTACTTCAACAGGTCGTAGTGCAGCCGGCCGACGTGCCACATGTAGTTCGGGCCGAAGCCGGCTTTTGGACCCCACTTGTTCAGGACCGCCCGGCGGAGATGCCGCTTCGCGATGTCTTTGTCACCCTCGATCGCCGCGTAGAGGCCGCCATAGAGGTCGGCGTAGAACAGCCGCTTCTCGCGCTCTTCCTCGTCGATGTCGGCCTTCGTGATCTTCAGGAAGACCTCGCCGGTGGTCTTCTTGCCTGAGAAGATCTGGTACAGGTCGGGGAAGGGCTCGCGATCGTCCTTCTCGTACTTCAACAATCCCTCCCGGGCCTTCTCCTTGCCCAGGGCCTTGACCTGGGAGAAGTAGCGCCAGATTCCGTTCTCGCGGTCGATGTTGTCGAAGGAGTTATAGATCTCGAACTGATGGGCGGCCTTGGGATAGAGGCCGGCGTAGAAGTACGCAATCCCGCGGCGCCAGTGGCCGGTGTCGAGCGACGGATCGAGCTCGACCATCTTCTCGTAGTCCTCGACCGCGTCCTTGAACTCCCCCCGCATGAACCGGGCGTCCGCCCGGCGGGAGTACGCGCTGATCCGCTTCGGATCCTTTTCGATCTGCTCCGACGCGGACTTGATGTTCTCCGCCATCTCGAGGGCAATGGCCTTCCGCTGGTCCTCGCTGAGCGGATGATCGTCTGCGAGCAACAGCAGCGCGAGGAGCATCTGCTTCACGGGATCAGCTCCAGGCAGACGAGGCGGTTGGAGCCCCGGACGTAGAGCAGGCCGTGCGAGAGCACCGGCGCCGCGCGCGCGGGCGACTGGAGCAGCGGCTGGCCCTTCGAGTCGAGCATCAGCGTGCGCGAGAGCACCTCGCAGCGGTCGGGGTTCGCCTTGATCAGGTAGAGGACGCCGTCCTCGCCGAGGCCGACGAGATGGCCGTCGACCCCGAGGAGCGAGCACTGCCGGACGTTCGCGGCCGACCACTTCACCTTGCCGGTCGCGATCTCGACGCAGCGCAGGTCGGCGTCGGCGTTCATGCCGTTCGACCCGTACAGAAAGCCGCCGGCGTGGATCGGCGTGTTCCAGTAGGACATCAGCGCGCGGTCGCGCTTGCGGCCGTCCTCCCAGACGGCCTCGGCGCCGCCGGGCTTGACCCGGACGACCGCGCTGCCGACGCCGTAGGCTTCGGAGACGAAGACGAGGTCGCCGGCGACGACGGGGTTGGCGATGTTGACGGTGGTCACCGACCGGGCCCGCCACGGATAGTGAAAGTCGATCTTGCCGGACGCGGGCTCGAAGCCGATCAGCCCGCCGCGCGCGAAGACGAAGCCCCAGCGCCGACCGTTCACGGTCGCGACCGTCGGACTCGAGTAGCTGGCCAGCTCGTCGCCGACCTTGTACTTCACCGCTCCCGTGCGCTTGTCGAACGCGACGATCGCGCTGCCCGCGCCGCGCGTCTCGCCCGACATGATGTTCGGGCTGTTGGGCGGGCTGCCGCCGACCAGCACGATCAGGAGGTCGCCTTCGACGATCGGCGTCGACCCGACGCCGAAGAAGTTCTGCACGACGCCGAAGTCGTCCGTGGTGTGCTTCTTCCAGAGGACCTTGCCGTCGACGGTCGCGAGGCAGTGGAGGAGCCCTTCGGGGCCGAAGATGTAGACGCGATCGTCATCGACCACGGGGCAGCAACGGGGGCCGTTGCCGGCCCCGTAGCCGTCGGCGTAGTCGGACTCGTACTCATAGGTCCAGAGCGGCTCGCCGGTTTCCGCCTTAAGGCAGGCGAGGCGGAACTTGCCGGCGGGGCGGTCGAAGATAAAGAGTCGGCCGCGCTGGATGGAGCAGGCGGCGTAACTCTCGGCAAGCTCGCGTTCCCAGACCCGGCGGGGCCCCGCCGGCCCCCAGGGCGCCACGCCGCTCTCCGAGGAGGTGCCGTCGCGCTGGAGCCCCAGGAACGACGGCCAGTCGGCGCCCGCCTTGCGGGTGCCCAGATCCGGCGGCGCCTGTAGCGCGAGCGCCAGGAGAACCGCGATCATCGGGACCATTCTGTCAGAAACCCGTGCGACAAAGAAAAGGAATCGGTCCGCGGTCCGGCGTATATAATGGCGGACCCAAATACCATTACGAGGAAGCTCCATGATTCGATGGATGACGGCGGTCGTGTTTGCGTCGTTGCTCGGCGATCCCTCCGGCGAGACTGATCACTGGGCCGAGTTCCGCGGCCCCGGCGGCACCGGCATCTCCGACGCCACGGGTCTGCCGCGCGAGTGGAGCGAGACGAAGAACGTCGTCTGGAAGACTCCGATTCATGGCCGCGGCTGGTCGTCGCCGGTCGTCTGGAACAAGCAGGTCTGGCTCACCACGGGGACGCGCGACGGCAAGGAACTGTCGGTGATCTGCGTCGACCGCGAGAGCGGCAAGGTCCTGCTGGATCATAAGATGTTCGTCATCGCGAAGCCGGATCCGCTGTGGGAGAAGTTCAACAGCTACGCGTCGCCGACGCCGGTGATCGAGGAGGGGCGCGTTTACATCACCTTCGGCACGTACGGGACGGTCTGCCTCGACACGAAGACGTTGAAGCCCGTCTGGGCGCGGGACGACCTGCAGTGCAACCACTGGCGCGGCGCGGGATCGTCGCCGATCCTGTTCGAGAACCTCCTGATCCTCACGTTCGACGGCTACGACGTCCAGTACCTGGTCGCGCTCGACAAGAAGACGGGGAAGACGGTCTGGAAGAGCGACCGGTCGCACGACTTCGGGACCGACGACGGCGACCGCAAGAAGGGCTACAGCACGCCGATCATCATCGACGTAGCGGGGAAGTTGCAGTTGATCAGCCCGGCCTCCAACGCGGTGGTGGCGCTCGATCCGCACACGGGCAAAATCCTGTGGTGGGCCAAGACCGGCAACCATTCGCCCGCGATGCGGAGTCTGTACGGCAACGGTCTCGTCTACGCCACGTGCGGCGCCGGGAAGGAGCTGTTTGCAATCAAGCCCGATGGGAAGGGGGAGGTGACGGCGTCGCACATCGCCTGGAAGACGAAGAAGGGCATCGGCCACAAGCCGTCCCCCGTGATGGTGGGCGATCTGCTGTACGTGGTGACGGAGAACGCATCGGCGTCCTGCATCGACGCCAAGACGGGTGAGCAGGTCTGGGCCGGCCGAGTGGCGGGCACCGAGTTTTCCGCGTCGCCGCTCTATGCCGACGGAGTGCTCTACTTCTTCGCGGAGGACGGGAGCGCGACGATCCTCCAGCCGGGCCGCGAGTTCAAGGAGCTCGGTCGGAACAAGCTCGACGGGGGCAAGGAGTGCAAGTCGACGCCGGCGATCGCCGGCAAGTCGATCTTCATCCGCACCGAATCGAATCTCTATAGGATCGAAGCCAAGTAGCCGTCTATTCTGTTCCCAAGCCCCGATCCCGCGTTCCGGGGGAGCCCGTAGAAGAAGCCGCAGTTCCACCGGAGGCGGCCGGACGGTGGCTCATAGATAATTGGCCCCCAATGGGTTAGGTTGTATATAATTCGTGGCCGGGACCAGGACAAATCCGTTGGACGCGATTCCGAAAACGTCGTTCAAACCGATGAAACAACAGTGAAATGGGCCTTCATCTGGTAAAATGTCCTCGGTGATCTTTCGAACCGCGTGAGCGCCGGAGATCGAATGGCAGAGACCAAGCTCAAGAAAATTCCCGTCGGCTCCTCCTCGGAATCCTCCCACATCGACTCGCGGAAACGGTACCGCGTCAAGATCGAAGGGAAGTGGTACGAGGGCTCCTTCTCCAAGCAGTGGTTCGGCTGGAAGTTCGAGGGCTACGGCTCCTCGGGCATGCAGCTGAACATGATCGACCAGGTCTACGAAATCGTCCGGGTCGATCCCAAGAAGCCCAAGTAGGGCCCCTCAGGGCCCTCTGGGCGGCCCCCGTCCCCCCCATTTTTTCCTCCAAATCTCTTCATCCAGACATTGATTCATGGGCCGCGGCCCGTATAATGCGAAGCCACATGGCACTGGCAGGCCTCGTTCGACAGGAGTCCGGGGTCGAACAATACCTCAAGGAAATTCAGGCGGTTCCCCTGCTCACGGCCCGCGAGGAAATGGCGCTGGCCCGGCGGATGAAGAAGATCAACTCTTCCAAGCCGGAAGAGAAGCAGGACGCCATGAAGGCCCGCGAGGAGTTCATCCGCGCGAACCTCCGACTCGTGGTCTCGATCGCGAAGTACTTCGCGAATCGAGGACTCTCGCTCCTCGACCTCATCGAGGAAGGCAACCTCGGCCTGCTCCACGCGGTCGAGAAGTTCAACCCCGCCCGCAAGTGCCGGTTCTCCACGTACGCCACGTGGTGGATCCAGCAGGCCATGCGCCGCGCCCTCATCAACACCGGCAAGACCGTGCGCCTGCCGTCGTACCTCGTCGAAATCATCGCCAAGTGGAAGACCCTCGAGCACGGGTTCCTCCAGAAGCACGGCCGCGCCCCCGAGATCGCCGAGGCCGCCGTCGAGATGGGCCTGGGGAAGGAAGGCGTCGAGATCCTCAAGCGCGCGATCCGCGCGTCGGAGAACTTCGCCCGCCCGGTCAGCCTCGACGTCATGTGGGCCGCGACCGGCGAGGTCGCCGACGAGCGGGCCGACCGCCAGCAGGACGGCGGCTCGTCGCCGTCCCACGCCGATCTCGAGCGCATCGCGACGCTGCTCGGCTCGATTAGCGAGCGCGAGGCCGCGGTGCTCCGCCTCCGCTTCGGCCTCTACGAGGGCCACCCGATGACCCTCGACGAGATCGGCCGCAAGCTCCGCCTCACCCGCGAGCGCGTCCGCCAGATCCAGAAAGCCGCCCTCTCCAAGCTGCAGGAACGCTTCTCCAAGGAAGGCGGGGACGAGTAGTCCCGGTCCCCTCCGGCCCTTCGAATTTCCGCATTCCGAGTTTGATTTTGCAACATTCGATCCCCGCTCAGCTATGAGGCTGTGTAAAGTATGCAGGAGGCGAGATGTTGAACCTGCTGGGCGGTCTGAATGGGCGTCAGGAGCCCGATTGGGCCCCGATGTCTCGCCGGTCCTTCCTCAAGATCGGCGGCATGGCCGCCGGCGGGCTGTCGCTCTCGAGTCTCCTCTCCCTGGAAGCCAGGGCCAAGACGGGCAGCTCCAATAAGTCGGTCATCAACATCTTCCTGCCGGGCGGCCCCAGCCATCTCGACAGCTTCGACCTCAAGCCCAACGCGCCGATCGAGGTGCGGGGCGAGTTCAAGCCGATCAACACCAACGTCCCCGGCATCCAGATCTGCGAGCTCTTCCCGAAGATGGCCAAGATGATGGACAAGTTCGCCATCATCCGGTCGATCTTCGACTCCGAAGGCCATCACGACGGCTACCAGTGCATGACGGGCCGCACCCACAAGGAGATGAAGCCCGCCGGCGGCTGGCCCACCTTCGGCGCCTTCGTGTCGAAGCTCCAGGGCCAGTGCGGCCTGGGCGTGCCCCCGAACCTGTCGCTCATGTATCCGAGCTCGACCCGCACGTGGGGCGATCCCTACGGCGCCGGCTACGTCGGCCCCGCCCATGCGCCCATGACGCTCGTCGACCGGGACCCGCTCCAGAAGCCCCAGGGCATGACCCTCAAGGGCATCTCGCTCGAGCGGCTCCGCGACCGCACCAGCCTGCTCAAGTCGATGGACACCTTCCGCCGCGACTCCGACCAGAGCGGGGCGATGGATGGCGTCGACCGCTACGGCCAGCAGGCGATGGACATCCTCACGACCTCGAAGCTCGTCGAAGCGCTCGACCTCTCGAAGGAGGATCCGAAGGTCCTCGAGCGGTACGGTTCGAATGACGTGACCTACCAGCGCGACGGCGCACCGCGCATGGTCCGCAACTTCCTGGTCGCCCGCCGCCTCGTCGAAGCGGGCGCCCGCGTGGTTTCCATGAACTACAGCCGTTGGGACTGGCACGGCGGCGACGGCATGAACTTCCCGTCGTCCCGCGTCGAGTTCCCGATGCTCGACCAGGCCCTCACCGCACTCGTCACCGACCTGCACGAGCGGGGCCTCGACAAGGACGTCACCGTCGTCATGTGGGGCGAGTTCGGCCGCACCCCCAAGATCAACAACATGAACTCCCGCGACCACTGGCCCGCCGCGACCTTCGCGGTCCTCGCGGGCGGCGGCCTCAAGACCGGCCAGGTGATCGGCGCCACCGACAAGATCGGCGGCCACGTCACCGAGCGGCCCGTCATGTTCCAGGAGGTCTTCGCGACCCTGTACCACCGCCTGGGCATCGACGTTCGCACGGCGACGGTGGACGATCCCCAGGGCCGCCCCCAGTACCTCGTGGACTCGGGCGTCGAGCCCCTCCGCGAGCTCCTCTAAGCCCCCGGGAACAAAACAACCCGGTTGTTTTGTTCCGAGCAACCCATCTTTAATGTGGTGTGTTAGACCCTCCCTTCTCGGGTTTACGCCTCGACATAGGTAAGGGGAGGGCTTTATGGGGCGAATTCGGGTGGGTCTCTTCTGCCTGCTCGGCGTGGGCATGGCGTTCCCGCAGGCCGCGGGACCGATCGGCTACTGGAAGCTCGATGAGACGGCCAGTCCGGCCGTCGACGCGATCGCGGACGCGGACGGCACCTGGAACGGCGCGGTCCAGGCGTCCAGCGACCATCCCACGACCAGCTTTGCCAACTGCGGATCGATCCGCGTCCGGCCCGTCGCGACCGCGGGCGACGTGAACTACGTCTCGCTCGGCCGCAACGCCGCGCTCGACGCCAGCCAGAACGGGAGCTTCACGATCTCGGCCTGGTTCAAGGCGAACTCCCTGCCGCCCGCGGCTCCCGATCCGGACAACCAGTACGGCATCGTCCTGAAGACCGGCCTCCACGAGGGCCTCTCGCTGGACGGAAGCGGCGGGTTCGTCATGGGCCACTGGACCGGAACGGACGGCGCCCATTACTACGCCGCCGGATACGGTACCGGCCCGATCACCCTGGGCCAGTGGTACCACGTCGCCGGCGTCGTCAATCTCGACCCCGCGGTCCGGAAGGTCTTCGTCTATCGCGACGGACAGGCGCCCGGGTTCAACGCGGAATCGGCGCCGATCCCCGCCGATCAGAACGCCAACGCCTTCTACGCGAATCAGCCGTGGCTCCTCGGGATCAACGACCCGGGCGGCGGCGGCGCGCGGTACCAGGCCGACGGCTGGATCGACGACGTCCGCATCTACGACCGCGCGCTGACGCTCACGGAGATCCAGACGCTCGCCTCGGGCGGCACGGTGGGCGACCCGGCCGTGCCCGCGGCCACCGCGCCGACGAACGTCCAGGCCCAGGGGGCGATCGGACAGATCACCGTCAGCTGGGATGCGGTGACCGGCGCGACGGGATACAACGTGAAGCGGTCGACCTCGTCGGGCGCCGAGACCCAGTTCGCGGTCGTGCCCGCGAGTCCGTTCGTCGACACCAACGTGAACCCTTTCGACACGTTCTTCTATAAGGTCAATGCCATCGTAGGCTGCACGACGAGCCCCGACTCCGTCGAGGTTTTCGCGCAGTCGATCGCGCCGGTGCCGCGCACCGAGAAACTCGGCAAGCGCCACATGTGCGGCTGCTCGACGGCCGAAGCGTCCCTCGTCGCGGCCGCGGCGATGGTCCTGCTGCTGCTGACGGCGGTATTCGCGCGACGTTAGTCCGAATCCTCGCAATAACCCCGGCCGGCCTCAGTTGATGGGGGGAGATCGGAGGGATCGAGGAGGCTGCGACTGATGCTGGCGGCCGTCCTTTTGGCACAGGACGGGATTCGGTCGGCGCAGAGCGGACCGTGGTCCGCGGCCGCGACATGGGAGAACGGCGAGGTCCCCGCGGGCCCGCACGTGATGGAGATGCAGGAGCCCCGGGCCGGGAAATAGTTCAATACATCGGGTACACTTCACGTCATGAAGTCCCGGATCATGTACGTGGAGCACAAGGGGCGGTCTCTGGTCGGCGCCGGCCGCATCGGCCGGGTGACGTTCTCCCACACCGGCCGGACGGTCTACTACGGCGGCCGCAGCCTCCAGCGATCCAAGAGCGGCTACAAGTGGAACTACTTCGACGTGGACACGGGCGAGCACTACTGGGTGTCGGGCTGCAAGAAGTCCGGCGAGGATTCTCTCTATCCCGCCGTGGTGCAGATCGACGAGGATGTCCGCGAAGAGTACTGGACGACCATCCGGAATTGCCCCGAGCGGGTCCGTGAAAAGGCCTTCCGCTCCGAAGGCAAACACACGGGGCGCAAGCCCAGGTAGGAAGGTAATGTCGCAAGACGACTTGAAGGCGGCGGGGGGGATGCTCCTGCTGTTCCTGGACGTCGGCGTGGCGATGTACGCGTCGACGAAGATGCGCCGCTCGTTCATGACGTGGTTCTTCATGTCGCTGCTGGTCACCCCGATCATCTCGTTCCCGTTCCTGCTGATCCTGGGCCCGCAGTCGCCCGATCCTCCCAAAGAGGCTCCGAAGCCTCCCGCCCCGGGTCCGGAATTGGTTCCGTTCTACGACGTCGCCAGTAGAAAAGTCATCCGCATCCCGAAGAAGGAGCTTGCGCCCGGCTGCGTTCTCGCGAAGGTCGAGGGAATCGGGGTCGAGGAACCCGTCTGGGTCGCCGGGGATCAGCTTCAACCCGGACCCGTCCGGAACACTTCGTTTTCCGAAGAGGTTCGGGAGTACATTCGGCAGATCCAGACGACCTTCGCCGAGCACCGGCCGATCAGCGTGGAGGAATGGGAGGACGGATTCCGGCGCGACCAGGATCCCGCGTCCGAGATCGGCCTCTGGGTACACGCCGGGAAGGTCTATTCGGAGTTCGCGGCGAAGGAAGCCGATGCTGCCCGGCGGAAGCATCTCTACCAGCTGGTCATCTGCTGCCTGACGGCGCCCGCGGCGTCGATCCGGCAGGTGCTCCCTCCCGGACCGCTGAAGGACGCCGAGATCGATGCGGTCCTGCGGAAGTTCTTTCCGGCACGTCCTGCGAACAGCTGATTATCCCTGCCGCGTCCAGGTCTCGAGATGCTGGGGATCCAGGTACCGTCCGAGGGGATGATCTTTGGATTTCCACTCCGCGAGGATCTCCGTGAGTTCGGCGGTGGTGGGACGAAGCGGAGTCAACGCTCGGACGAGCAGGGGGATCACGGCTTGGCGAACCTGATCGCGCGTGGAGATGATCATCAGGTAGATCGACTTGAAGAGCAGAAAGACGCCTGCCACGGCGATCGGGATTCCAAAGTAGAGCGGATGGGGCTCCTTCGCGTACTTTGGATGAGGAATGCCGAACCCGGCGCCCAGCCCGATGGCGATCATGAAAAAGGAAACCATGAGGTAGAGCATCTTCCTGGGGTTCGCCGATCCCAGAGAGACCGCGGAATGTTCAGCTTTCTCCGCCAACAGCTCGAACGGTTCGCGGACGAGATAGGCCCGTTCGCCGGAGGAGATCGTACCCTTGAGCCGCCTCTGTTCGAGGTCCAGATCCTTGGCGCAGCGCTTCGCCGCAAGGGCCTCGTCTTCCTTCGAGATCTCCGCGACCTTCGGTGCCGTCGGGAACGGAGACTCTCCCCGATACGCCCGTTCGAGGGAACATTGTTCGCAGCGCACGGCATGGCCCATCGGAGTGGCGGGCCCCGTCTGCATCTCGTAAACGTGCGGCACCAGGGTGAGGCGGAAGACGTGGCAGGGCGCGAGCGTGCGGCAGAAAGGGCAGTAGTCCGACGTGTAGCCGAGGTCGGTCTTGTCGAGCCGCTTGCCCCACCAGATGACGAACAAGACTCGTCTACTTGAAGGCGGACGTCACGTCGTCGGCGTCGGCGGGCGGGACGGCCTTGAGCAGCGCCGCGGCCGCGGTATCGTCGCCGCAGGCGAGCTGGTAGAACGCGGCGAGGCAGAGGTCGGCCGCGGGCTTGGCGTCGCGGATCCGCGCGACCGCCAGGTTGCGCTTGTCCTGCAGCGTCAGGTCCATCCAGCGGCAGGGGAAGTTGCCGACGTCGCTGCGGAACGTGATGACGCCCTCGTCGTCGAGCGCCGTCGCTTCCGCGGGCTGGTTGACGATCTTGAGCTGGAATCGCGGCCGGCGTCCGGCCTTCAGATCCTCCGAGAGCGCCGAGCGGAGCTTCGTGTCCCATGCCGCCACTGCGGCCGCGGGCGCGGGTCCGACCGGCGGGG
>JGI10214J12806_10067235_pt1 | contig 16488 bp, 20 predicted proteins | sample WisConreferecore_FD_12806 | JGI IMG/M metagenome (IMG submission 12806)
TTTCTATGCAACTGACGTCCATGGATCAAGATTTATTCAATGGATTTAAGGGACAGGACACTAGGAAGGACTCCAGGATTCTCCTATCGGCGCTCGTGAATATCATCAAAGGGCAGTGCCTCATTGTTGCCGATAGACGCGGCGGTGATTATTCAAAGCTTCTTCAGAGCACTTTGCATCAATATGAGATCCCCACAGATCAATTCTGGGAAATCGAAGAATCTGCTTCAGTGAAGTGAAAGCCGTACACAATGACTTATCGCTTGTGGTGAGTAGCGCGCCTGGAAAATCAGGGCTTTTAGCCTTAGTTGGGTATAAGAGGAGAGGACATGGAGATATTTCAAGGGCTCGGCAGTCAGGGCGCCATTGTCGTTGGATTCGTTAGCACAGCGGCGGAAATCCTTGCAGCCTTTCTGTTTTTGCGAACTTTCAAGATTATTAGACGGCGCGAGTATCTTCGTCTAAAGGGTACCGAAGCTGAGCATCAAAGATGTCAGGCTGAATGGGACCGAATGTGCACCCTCGATACCTTGGCAGAGGAGATCCAAATAGCGTCACGAGATATCGGCAACAACATTCAAGTCGAACCGGAGTTGGAGACCCCCGAGTTCGTCAGGAGTCACAGATAAAATCGCACTCAGCTGCCAGCCACCTCTTTGTTGATGCTCGGGTGTGCCGTGGGAGATTTCATTGACAAGTCACCCTTTGGGCTTAATTTCCGCATAATCTTCATAGCCACACTTCGTGCATCGCACTCGGCCGGGAGCCGCAACCAGCGGTGAGAGTTCGGTCGGATTCGCCGGCAGTTTCATTATCCCCTCTTCACATTTTGGACATTTTGAGTTTACTGGGATCATTTCTAATTTTCTTTCAGTTGTATGCAATTCTTTTACACAGGGAAAAGGATACACCGATTTCCCTTCGAGTAAACCCACAGCGCGAATTCTTGTAGCGAACGCCTAAACTGGTCGGCGACACATTTGCGGGAACATTCGCGATCGATTGGCCGAATAGTGACTACTCGACACTGAACGTGAGCAGTTTTAATGAGGCGATCGAGCAATCTTATTCAATGGTAGCCTCGATAGCCGAGCGCGCGAAAAGTTCGGTTTTTTTCGGTGAACGGAAGCTGGCTTGACTGGGACGATACAGGTTTGCCCCGCGGGCTTTGCACGCGTGTTCCGAAATATCAGCAGCTGTGTTGCACTCTAGGCAGAGCTTAATTTCCGTCGTTGGGTTGTCCAGCCAAGATGTTGAGAGATTTGGTTGGCCACCGCGCGCATAGCGGTAAAATCCAAAAGGTGTTTCTGTGTCGCGTGTGCTCGGTACTCCATAGGTGCCCGAGTAAAATGCGGCAGAGGATTCTGTGCTTCGCCGAAAACATATGACAAGCGGAAAATTCCGTATGATACAACGAGGTTACTTGCGCACATCTTCGTTTGCGTTGAAATTTCCGACGCCAAGCTCAAAATGCTCTGGGCAGAGGTAAATAAATCTAGAGCGGTTTTCGTCAAACGGGACATTTTTGCGACCTTCACTGTTGAGCAAGCTACTGTCGGTACCATCGAAAAGACCAATTGCCCAACAGCCGATCCAATCACATCGGTTCATGGCGGCGGCTATTATTAGTGACGAAACATTGCCATGCAACCTATTTTTTTGAAAAAATGAAAAATCGAAGCGTATTGAGCGGCAGTACCGCTGGCTTTATCAATTGTTGGGATCTAGGTCCGCAATGGCTCGGAGCTGTTGACCGCAGTGACGGCTCAGAAATTCGCAAATTTTCCTACGACACGGCGAATCCTCGAATACGAGCGTTCCCAAAAACCGGCTTCCTTCGTGCTGTATGATCAGGAAACATTTTGTGTCCGTTACGGCCGACGGATAAGAAATTTCTAACGTCCCGACCTCGCCGACTGGAATCTCGGCTTTACCAGATACTCGGGACCAGACCGGAGGCCAGGTGGAAGTGCCGCCATGCGACATGCAAGAATGAGTTCGTAATTGCATAAAGCGCGTTCATCGATTTTCCCCAGAAATGATAAAGCGGTCCGGTTGCCGGACGGTGAGAAATAGCGATGAAGCGCGCTAGATTAGGAATGTGTGATTAAGCCAGTGTAGACGAAATTGACGATGAAAAGTGCTGACCAACGCTACCCAGGGAGGCACACTCCCCGGCTGGCTTGAAGCAGCAGTGACAGAACAGGTCCAAGCTCGTCCAGGTAAACGGCCTGTGGAAAGAGAATGCGCAACAGATTCGCGCCACAAATCACAATATGATCGTAACGCTGACATTTTACCGGGAAGCCAATGTTTGTTTAAGTAGCCTATTCAGGATTCTTTCGATTGTCAATAACTATGGCAGGCATGAGGTGGCAGTATTTACAGCGCTTAGCCAACTTCGTTGTACCCGGGAGACATTGTCTTTTCATAAAGTTTCCCAATCGTCGCACTCGTTCTTTAGTTCTCTAACTTACTGTTCGACATTCCCATCCATCATTGGGCAGTGCTCTAGCCGACTCATGCGCAATGGGAAGCCACAAGATAACTGCTGGAAATGGTAATGAATCTAGCAAGTCATCGGTTGTCGAACGCGACGATTCCGCTGCCAGGTTGTAATCGCCGCCATCACTCGTTGTGTGGCGCGGATCATCATGCTATAAGTTGCGGATTTCCGAATTGGGGGCAAGAGTGAATAGGAAAGAGATCGAGCAGCGGATCTGGGGGAAATCCATAGCATCTGCGAGAACAAGCGGGCTTATTTCGGAACAAGAAGCACAATTTCTGATAGAAGAGTACCTTCGAGACTTTAGATCAAAGAATGGCTGGGATGGAAAGACGTATATAGCTCCTCGAAGTTTATTGGCGTGAGCTCATCGGAGTGGAGGACCTTAACATGTGGAGTCGGACATACCGCAACCACTTCATTATGGCTTTTCCTAGCTTCGATACGACAACACGGAATTGGAGAGCCCAGGCCGATATCAGCTGGTGTCGCGGAGACCGGCGCGATTCGGCATTCGTCCGGTATAATTACGGTGCGACGGAGACTGAAGCAGTAGGCTTCGCTTTGCAGCAGAGCATCGAATGGGTCGATCGACGACTCACGTTTCATGAGCGGTAATAGTCCCTTACAGTTCATTCACTTCTACTGCCTGTTTTCTGGCAACATACCTCAAAAGACTTACCTCCTGAGCGACCCTGAGCGGGGATCCACTCGATCCCTCCACAGTTGTCAGCGGTATCCATATCTCCTTTCTCAGTTTTTGGCGAGAATTTTACTGCTTTCCTTTCGAGTGGCTTCTGTGCTATTTCCTCGGGCCGTTTTGACCGAGTATTAACAACTGGAGGCCGCGCCATGTCCGACAGCAGATCCGCTCAGTCTAGAGCTGATCACCAATGTTATGAACGAACTGGCTCGGGAAATTGGCATTATGGAGCCGGACGATCCAAACCGCCCCTCCTTGCTCAAAGGGCTTTCAGCACTGACCCAGCTCCGGCCATCCGTTAGATCCGCAGGCAATCAGTCAACCGAAGAACGTATGAACGAGCTTGCGCGTGAAATGATAACCCTCAAGCCGGGTGATCCTATGCGCACGCGAATTGTCCAGGAGATAATCCGGCTGAGCGACTCGTTCAAGCCGGCTAACGCTCCGGGCTCGTACGCTCCGGGCTCCGTGAAAGTGCTAATCGCGCAAGTCGCAGGTCAAAACCAAGAGCCGTAACGCTCAAGTATTTCGGAACGGCGAACATGCATGACTCACAGACATATCGCTCGTTATCGCGTCGATAGTCTTCCCATTTGGTCATGTCGTAGAACCCGGCGCTAAACTCCTCGCCTCGAATTCCCTCAACAATTTGCTTGCAGCGGTCACATGTAACTTTAACTGATTTGACTCGTGAAAACGATTTCATATCTCAACGTCCAAGCTGTCGCGATTCGTTGAGCGATGTCAGTCTGGAAGGAGTCTTCTCAAACATGCGACTGCGCGCCAAAAGGATTGCGATCTCAATGTCTCGGCGGACTTTGCTGAGTTAAATTATGCCGTTCAGCCAGCGCGGCAATACTCATTCCTGTGGTGATGCGTTCAATCGCAAGCTCTCTGAACGATTTCTCGCCTGATTTTGGCAAGTTTCTTTTCGGCTCTGATCATCACGGATCGCGAACTGGTGTTCTCACTAATCCTCCGCACGGTTCTGAGATGGGGAGAACGAAAACTTCAGAGATGTGTCTCAACAGGCAATTTGACGGTTATCTGTCACCGTAACCCCGCCGATATTTCATTACTTACATCTGGATCGTTGATTGCTCTGTACGAGCTGTCATCCGAGCCTGAGAGGACTAATGACGGTAAAGCGTGACGTGAGACTTTCCGCGCCACAAGGGCTGGAAGTCGAAGAGAAAATCAGAGCAGCGGGGGCGTGGAACGATTTTCTTGTAGAGAACGCGAAACGAGTGGAGATGTATTCCTACGGGCAGTCAAAGAAGGTGCTTAAAAAATGCCCAATTCGGGATCGCAGCTTTCTCTATGGTCTGAGAACGAGCTGGTTTCTGAACGCTGATTGATAAAACGCCCCTGAAAGGTTTTGACAATTATCTAGGCGCGGAAGTGGACTCGGTTTCCACTGTATTAAACTCCTCTTTTGGAACCCGCGCTGCCGCAAGCGCATGATGTAGTTTATCAGACCAATCGGTGTACTGATCGACCGACTTAGCACGTTGCTTGATTATCATTGCAAGCGTCACGCAGAGCGACATTGAGGATGCACTCTGTCCCCGATTGTTATAGTGGCGCTCCCAAATAATGCCGATATCTTCGTTGTCGAGTCGATCCATGCTTTTTGCCAACTGCAAGAAAGGTTTCTCTCAATTCTAAGAAACCTATAGTGCTCGCAATCCCTGTTCAGTCTTTTTGGCTTGATTACATGGCCCTTGTGTCTTGTTTTGGCGGTTCTGTATAATGCGCGTTCATGATTCTGCTAGTTGAAGACGAGGATAGAGCACGAGAAACATTTGCACGAATGCTCCAGCGGGCTGGTTATGGAGTGCTGGAGGCGGCGGATGGGCTTCAGGCAATGTCTTTGCTGGAAAAAACGCCCTGCGACCTGGTTATATCTGATATATTGATGCCCAATTTAAATGGCTATGCGCTAGTTGCCCGGATTCGTGCGAAATGGCCCAATCTGCCGATAATTCTTACCTCCGGTTTCTTGTCACAAGATGCGGCACAAAGAATGAGCGGCTCTGTAGAATTCATACCCAAGCCCATTGATCGTGAGGCACTGATTGCAACTGTTCAACGATTGGTACCGCGGAGTAGCTAATCTACTGAACACCGAATTACTGATTCCCTGATTTTGGTGCACACAATTCCTCGCTGCCGGTTTTTCGGGCCGGAACATCCGCTCGCAGAGACCCTGAGCTAGCAAGTTTCACTTCCGGTAGCTAGCCTTGCTCTTAACGCTAGCAGCACATTACAAGAGCGCCGACGTAACGATAAGTACAAGCCCAGTATAGCCAAGCCAGAAAACGAGAAACGGCCAGTTGAAGCTATACCTGTGTGACTCCACACGCCTTCACTGGAGCAATGGGAATGCCAGTACCAGTTCGGGAGCTTGTTGTCTCTTCTGCGGGCATATGCAGACTAAAGTATTCCGCCAGATGTATGGAAAACCAGTCGAGCCGCCACGCAGCGCTCGTATAAATCTCGCAATTATAATCTTCGCGTTCGGATGCTCCTAGCACAGCTATCAGAGCATTTGTTTCTTGCCATTTTACAGGCAGCCCCGCGTCTATAATTCCCTCGACCAGCGAAAACCAAACCTCGATATCGTCTTCTGATCTATTTGAACAGCGGTCACGGGCAGTCAGTGCTTAGAATAATGAGGAGGCGCGAGCGTGGCGATTACCTTAATGTCTCAGTCGGGCTATTTCAGATTGGTCCTACTGTGGCGCACCGAAGTGTAGGCTATTTGCTGCTTGGATTAACACCAAGCGACTTTTTTTCCCGACAAAAAGACTATCAAAAAAATCTAAATAGCTGGAATTCAGTGGCGGAATCAAAGTTGCTGTACGGCATCGCTGCGATGTCTTTTCAGAGAGCAAATTTAACTTGCCGAAGATTCAATGTAGCCGGGATCAGCAACGGGAACTATGCGACACGCTGCACACCATTCGTCGTTACCGGAAATCTCTTCTGAATATCGAAAAGCCAGTTCTAGCGAGATCTGGCATTTCTGCTCAAACTGTTCAGGGTGGCCCCCGCTAACTTTGTTTTACTCACTGACCTGCCGGCGATGCGCAGGTCTGTCGCGAGTGTATTTCTAAAGGACGAATGCGCGAAGGTGCCGATGCGCGCGGGCGTAAAGAAAACGATTCGGAATCTCGATCATGGAGTCGGCATACCACTGCCTCCAAGCAATCGCGCCGATGAGGGCTATCAGTCTATGCCGACTCCGCCAGGAAGTTCGTCAATGCAAATCGGCAGGAAGAAGAGAGGGGCGAAACATGGACCTTGAAAACAACGATGGCTGTAAGTGCCCCCGCTGTGATGACCATATTCCTGAACAGTTCTACTGCCGCAACTGCGGCTATGTGCCAAACTGGCGGCAAAAACCTCACGAGCAGGATGAGTCATACAAGGTAGCGGCTTAACGGCCGTCAGCTAAAAGACTGACTGGGGAAAAATCAAACCTTAAAGAAGTCTTCAGGCACCTCGTCAGGGTAGTCGCCATGCTTTGAATTATACGCGCCTCCGCTAACAATTCTTCCGTCGATCCATTCGAGGCTCTGCTGCAGAACCCGTATATCTCCCACGTAAAAAGCCAGGAAAAGGAGTAAGAGCGGAAGCGCCATACAGGTCCACCTCCTGGCTGCATTTTGTGGCACAAGGATTCGTACAGGCGCTCTCAGGATTTTACAGTTATGGCACAATTCGAAATCAGGCGGCAGTTTTTCCATTCGGATTACGTTGAACGAGGCACCAGGCCAGCCAACGCAGCCGACGCAACTATGCCAAATCCCATCCGGGTCGCAGCGAAATTCCATTCCACGAACTAAATAACTGATGTCTTTAGTATGGCACGGAGTCTAGTCATTGACAAAAAAATTGTGCAAACAAAAAATTGTATCCCAAACGGATGTTATTCCGCCGCTTTCATGCGATTTCCATCAGCTCCTCCCGGACTGCCTTCGTGGTTTCCGCGCAATTTGATCGCAAGGCTTCCTGACGATCCGCTGTATAGTCTTTCCGCGCAGAAAAAACCTAGTGATAATTCGGTCGGAGACGCTCAATCCGACGCCGTGTTATTGACTATTTTCTTTATTTCCGAACTGGCCTTAAAGATCAACGTCTTGTGTGCGGGAATAGATATTTCAGCGCCCGTTAAGGGATTCCGTCCTCTGCGCTCATTCTTGGAACGAACGGAAAATTTCCCGAAGTTCTTTATCTTTACTGTCTCACCTCGCTCCAATGAGGCTTTAATGACTTCGAAAGCGGCTTCGACAACATTAACGGCATCAGTCATCGAAATTTCGTTTCTCTTGCAGATTCGACCAACAATATCAGCCTTAGTAAGCGCCATTTTTCATCCTCCGCATATAAAGTGGCGCAGCAAATGCTCTAGGGCAGAGCGTTAGTTCAAAATCTTAGCCGAATGAAATTTCAAGCTCTCCAATTTTAGCGATTGGTTTTCCCCGCTGCCGTCGGATGAAATCAATAAACTTCCGGCAGAAAGCGTCGTCGCCGAAGCGCAGTGAGCCTATATATTTTTTGCCGCGAAGATCCACCAGGACGTAACAGCATCGGTTCAGTCGGGATGGACGAACCTCATCGAGCACACCGATCTCTCCAGTGACGGGCGCAGTCGATCCGAAAAAGGGCTTCCATTTTGGTGGCCAGTGTTTTTTTACCAGTGGGTGCTCGCGCAGTTTCATAATCACCAAACCTTCCAAGGTCCGAGAGAAATACAGCGCGACCGTAGGAACTTTCTAACTTGTCAGTTGGTTTTCTCTATCATTGCATCGCGTTCCCCCCAGAAAATTCACCGTGACCTCGTCAGAAGTCCTATAAATTTCTCACGTGCAATCTGCTCGCCATAAATTGTTGTTACAGCGGCTCCAACAAACACCAGCAATAATGTTCTACCTCCAAATAATTCCCCCCGGTGAGGCAAGGAGATGGGGAACGCAGTATAAGGGATAACGCGAGCAGGTGAGCGGTACTGCCCGGAAGACCAGCGGCTATCAAGATCGTGAACCCGAGAAGGGTCGCGTGGCGACAGCGAACAGCGCAGGGACAGGAAAAACAATCATCAGTTAGCGCCCGAGGTATGAGCGGCTTGTTTGAGGCGCCGGCGCTATGTGTGCCCGCGAGATGATTAGCCCATAGCGGCGAATATTTGTGTCTTGTTTAAACTTTATGAGCCGGCGTTGATTATAAGGGGTTGTTAACTTGTGGGCACTGAAACCAAGCAAATTAAAGTTGAGACCGATTCTGATAAGTACGAGGCGGCATCTTCCACGGTCAACATGGCGTTCCACCTGGCCGGCTAATCCAACCTCGCAGAGCTACTATACTGTTGTGTCTAATGTGTCGGCTTTGTAAACTGGTCAAATAAATGCGGGGGTGAAATCACTGTCCACTTCAACCTCCAGCAGAGCCGCGCGCGTTATTAATCGGCGTTAAACAATTTGGATTTCTCGTTTTTGGGCCGTGTCTCAGCGGATTTCGGTCGAGGTGTCACCCGCTAGCAGTGGTAGGACCCCGCCTGTTCAATTCTGGCCTGAACTATTCCCGCCCGTACGATGCTGCGGGTAAAAGCGCCTCCACGAAATGAGCTTCACCTCCCGCAAGTCCCCGTATTTCTCGAAGAGTTCTCAGGGCACATTCCATGCTCAAAAAATCCAGTCGCAGCTGGAAGCCAAGGGAAACTTTCCTCCATTACCTTTAATGGCCCAGCCAGCTGCACCGAAAAACGGGAGGACGTCCGTGACGCTTGAATACAACGGGCACACAATTGAGGCGCTTGCCAGTTCATCAACGAACAGATACTGGGGCGTCGAAGTAACGTTGACATGGACAGATGGAATGATTGAGAACAAAATGAAATTCGGCCCATATGAAATATCTTGTTCGCAAAACGATGCCGAATCATGGGGCGTGCTTGCCGCCTTGCGTTGGATCGACGCTGGGAAGCCTAACACTGAAGCTCTCATTACGTTGCACTAAGCTTTTTTTCCCGCGCCTTCGCTACGACCATAAGCCATTCGGCCTCAAGCAGTGTTGAAATATCCTGCAGTCACTCACGATACAGCAAGAATGGTTGGTTGATGTTTCGGCCCTCCATTTACCGCATTCTCCAGTAGTATCTCCAGAGTCGCACTTGAGCACTGCGGCACGATCTCTGCTGAACAAATGACGTGCAGCTGGGCCCGCGGGAATGCAATGCGTCCGTGCAATCCCATCACGACCCCCCAGCTGCAACTTTTTCCGTCATGATGCTTAGTCTCAAAAAAATTGGTCGCCCATAGCGGACTCGATTATCGACGTATACCATTCTTTCGTGTGATCTCGATGGCTACACCGAAAATCCTCGTTGTTGATGATTATGAGAATCTCCGAAAGTTACTAGCAACCTTCCTTGCTCGGCTTGGCTACACTGTTTTGCAAGCGGCAGACGGCCGAACCGCCATCCAAATTGCAATTGCCGAAGTTCCGAAATTGATTTTGTTAAACCTCCTTCTGCCTGATATGAATGGCGTGGAAGTGGCCCGTCAGCTTCGTGGAATTTCACACTTCAAGCACATCCCAATTGTCGTCTGGACCGGTAATCCTATACCGCGAGCGCAAGCTCTTTTAAGGAACAGCCTCACCGATTGTCTGCTAAAGCCAGTCGCTCCCCGCATTTTACGAGCACTAGTTGAACGATTTGTACCAAAGCCACAGCACGCAATTAATGCGGCCTAAGACAAAGAGCTTGCTTTTCCCAACAACGGCCGACTCTACTCAGTAAGGGCAATGGCATTCGCGTTGCTCCACTGGCGACGGGCTGGGAGGCAGCGTTACTGAGGGACGGGTTACGGGTTAAAAGAGAGAGTCGGAATGGGATTCTCCTGCCCGGCTTCTCTCTCTTTTAGTTATGCAAAACAATTTTGAGCCATTGCGCTTGCTGACTGTGTCGGAGCCGCTGAGGTGCTCCGAGTCAACCCGCGAACTGTAAAAAGCATGATCCGGCGTAACGAATTGCCTGCTTTCAGAGTCGGTAGCCGGTGGCGTGTCCGTGAGGACCGAACTCGCTAAATGGCTTGAGGCGCTCGAAGATCGGTGAAGTGCCCAGCTCTTTACCATCCTGCTAATTCCATCTTCGTCATCGCATAGACGTTGCATGGTCAACGGCCAAGACGACGGCCGTTTACCGATCGCTGCGCTCTCGGATACGCCTCCTGTTGCCGTTAGCGGTTAATTTGTGCCCGTTCTACCTTCGGCTCGTTTTTCGTTGCGCCAATCCTCCCAGCGATTTAAACTTGTCCACTAATCTGGACAAGTTTTTTTAACCCTTTGCCAGTATGAAGAAACCCGCTGATCCAACATTCCTAACTCCACGCGATGCCGCTAACTTGCTGAATTTGCCGACCCACAGCGTACTCAGAATGATCCACCGCAAAGAACTGCCAGCTCTGAAAGTGGGAAGTCGTTGGCGAATTCCTAAACTTCACGTAACAGCCGCTGAAATTCGATCACGCCGACTCGATTGACAGACGCCTCACTGAGTGAGTGATCCAGCGTTATTCCACGCTGGAGCATCGCACGTGTGACAGCGCCTTCAAGTGCGAATATCTGGTGCTTTGCTCGGCTTATCATCCCAACGCCGTGATGATTGCCGCGGCCCCGCCTTCTGGCTGAGCGATTAGGTTTTACCGTGGATACGGTGAGCTGGCAAGCCTTGGAGCTGAACGGATAGAGGTTATGATACAGCGCGCCCAGCTCAAACGGATGGCGGAATCATTTTGGTGAGTGCACTTTTAGGAATACGCCAACGGCTGCCCACAATGAGAGCGGGCAATTCTTTGCGGTGGATCATTCTTTGTACTTGGTGAGCTGGAAGATTCAGCAATTTAGCGGCTTGCTGAAGAGTCACGAACGACGGCATCGGATCAGCTTGCTTCTCCATCGAGCAATGTTAGCACGTCAGACGTGAACAGGGATAAAAAGATCAATGAAAGGTAAAGCAATGAAATTTTCAATCCGGCCGACTATCGCGCCCCGTTGAGGCCACGAAATAAGCATCCTGACCCGTCTGCGAATCCCGTTCTGTAACGCCGTGGCGAGAAGATTATGCACGGCCGCTAAATGCTCCGACTGTTGCCGGATGGACGGGTACGTGCTCAAGGCGCGCCAGAGAGATGACGGTAAAGTTGAGTCGTCCCAATCAGTGGGGCCGTGGGATGGATCCGCTGGTTGACAATAAACGCTATGGTTTCGGAGTATATCGTTCGACTAGTCTAGGACTTCACTGAGTGAAAACGGTTTTTGAAGACAATCAATGAATCCTACTTCTAGCAATCTTTGCATGTACGATGCTGATAGGATCGATCGTCCAGCCGACAACCGGAATATGTCCAGTTGTCAGAAACTTGTGTAGAGCGCGCCCGACGTCTATTCCATCCATATCCGGGAATCGGAGGTCTAGAAAAATCAAATTTGGATTTTCAGTAACGGCAGTTTGGATCGCCGTATACCTTAGATCGTCTTCCACTGGAGTAACCGCGACGCATAATCCAAAACGAAAGCATATAGGTTGGCAGGACGCCGAGACCGCCGTTACTATAGGCATTGCCGGGCGCATATTCGCCACGCCAAGTGTCATTACAAAAGGCGAGCTTTGGGCCGGAGGGGGCGCTAAGCAGCGTGAAACTGATAGCGGTCCCCAACAGTATAGCGTTCCCGAACAGTGTCACCCGGGTTAATTGGCTCGGTGTGAAGGCCGAGTCGCCGGGCATCACCGTAGCACTCGTAGCAGACAGTGAGGTCCAGCAGCACTAGCCCGTCTGATTCGATTGTGACCCTGTAGAGACCCTCGCAAACCAGTGGAGTATTTTGGGCGCGAGGCATCAGCGTTTACACAACGCATCGTTGAAGGGAGGCAGGTAAGGCTTGCATTTGATAATGCGAACGCTGCCAATGATCATAGGGACCGCTATGGACGAACATTGGCGTATGTGTTTCTTGAAAACGGCTCGCTGCTGAATGCTGAAATCATCCGGCAGGGCTACGGCCAAGCATACACAGCGTTCCCATTTGCACGGATGGAAGAATTCAGGAGCCTGGAGCGAGAAGCGAGAGAAAACGGGCGCGGATTGTGGGCAGCGCGCTAGGTTATTTTGTGGATATTGGAAGAGACTATTCAGATTCGCCGTTGGCTAACCGAAATATCCCGATCTTGTATACGTTTAATGCTCCCTTACCCCGATTTAATCGCAATGATCACCCGAAGCCTTAAGTACGAAGGCTAAAAACTAAAAACGGATTAACCTGAGGTGTAGCGAGCCAAAAGGAATGAACGATGTACACCAAAAGCATTATCTAAAGTGCCTGCATAAATCGCCAACGCGAGTAATGACCCAACAATGAAATCTCAGTTTTCATCGGAACTCCTTTCGTTGCGAAGCATCGGCCGTCGTTAAAACTGTAAGGCAAATCGGTTACCAAAAAGCCAAAGTAGAAGCTCATTGGCAGAAGCCTGCGGACTTTCAGAGAAGCTGCGGTTCTTTCGGGAGGCTAAACGACGGCCAAAAGTAGCCTGATTGCAACGGGGCTGTATCTACTCGTTACCACCACGTCGCCAAAGTAGACAGTGGATATGGACTGTTCGGGTTTTCTACGTCACTCCCGAACATTATCCCACCTCAGTGACTGAGGCTATTTAATCACCCGATCCGCTCTCGCCAGCACGTTCGGCGGAATCGTGAGGCCGATCTGCTTGGCGGCTTTCACATTGATGACAAACTCAAATTTGGTTGGCTGCTCTATGGGAAGATCGGCGGGCTTTGCGCCCTTGAGAATTTTGTCGACATAAGTAGCGGCCCGGCGATAGAGATCTGAAATGCTCGTTGCATACGCCATCAGGCCGCCTGCAAGCACGAATTCCTGTTCTATGTACATTGCTGGCAGGCGATATTTTACCGCTAGCTTTACGACCTGCGCCCTTTGGCCATACAGGATTCGGCTTGTTCCCACGAGCATCGCGTCGGCGTGCTGGCTCTTTGCCGCTTGGAACGAAGTCTCGAGATCCTTAGGGTCTCGTACTTCGAAGTAATGAAGTCGGAGGCCAAGTCCCCCGGCGGCGAGTTCGACCTGCTTTAGCTCTTGTGCGCTGCCTTGGACGGTCGATGTCCGGAACAGAGCCACGCGCGAGAGCCGTGGAACAGTTTCCTTTAATAACTCCAAGTGTTTGCCGCTTATCTCTGGGGCGAGAGTGGATAATCCGGTGATATTGCCCCCAGGCCGCGCCAGACTGGCAACAAGTCCCGAGCCAACAGGGTCAATGTCAAACGTCATGACAATGGGAACCGTCTTTGTTGCTTTTTTGGCCGCATTAGTTGGCGTCGGACCAGCGGTGATGATGACATCCACGTCGAGACGCACCAGTTCATCCGCGAGATCTGTGAGCCGCTCTGCTTTCCCTTCCGCAGAGCGAATCTCAATGACGATATTTTTCCCCTCAAAATATCCAAGATCCCGCAGCCCCTGACGGAACGCCTCGACACGCTCGGAGCTGATAGAAGGTGAGAGCGTAAACAAAAATCCGAGGCGCGGGATTTTTGCCGGCTGCCGTGCCTCGACTGAGCCGAATCCAAAGAGCAGAGCGGCCAACGCAAGCGGAACCAGTTTGCGCCGCAGATTCATTTAATAACCTTGTCCGCTCTCGCCAGCACATTTGGCGGAATCGTCAGGCCGATCTGCTTGGCGGTTGTGAGGTTGATCACCAACTCAAATTTTTTCGGTTGCTCGACCGGCAGGCCAGCAGGCTTCGCGCCTTTTAGAATTTTGTCGATGTAAGTCGCGGCGCGGCGGTACAGGTCGCCAAGCAGAGGCCCATACGCCAGGAGACCACCTTCTTCGACGAATTGGCGTGTCGGATACATGCCGGGAAGGCGCTGCTTGAGCGCAAGCTCGACGATGTGCTTGGAGTTCAGCGTGACAAGCGGGCTCAGCACGACCAGCAACGCGTCGACTCGCATTTTGGTCAATTCGGCGAATGTTTTGGCCATTTCACCGGTTTGGGGTAGCTCGACGGATTGCATTCGCAATGACAAGGCTTTCGCCGCCTCTTCTGTCTCTTTGAAACCCATGACCGATTCGTTTTCGCTGGAGCTCCACAGAGCCGCCACGCGTGTCATTTTTGGAATTGTCTCTTTCAACAGTTCCAGGCGCTTGCCGCTTAACTCCAATGCGAAGACGCTCAGCCCCGTGACGTTCCCGCCGGGCTTGGAAAAACTCTCTGCCAAACCCCTCTCAACCGGGCTGCCGCTGGTCATGACAATGGGAATCGTTCGCGTAACCTGGCGCGCAGCTCGGGCGCTGATCGAGGAGGTGGTAACGATCACATCAACTCTTTCGCGCACCAGATCTGTGGCGAGCTCTGGCAGGCGGTCGTACTTTCCTTCCGCGTACCGATATTCGAGACGGATGTTTTTGCCCTCGACATAGCCGAGCTCGCGCAGGCCTTGCTTGAACGATTCGAGGTGCGGTTGATCACGGCCGCCCATAAAGATGACACCGATGCGCGGAATTGTGCCGGGTTGCTGCGCCTTGACGACAACCGGGGCTAGGAGCATCGCCATAGCAGCAATGAAAATTCCTCTTTTCATCCTTCTTCGTAACATAAGCGAAAATTCTTCACTTGATCACTCGGTCCGCCCGCGCCAGTACGTTAGACGGAATCGTAAGACCGATCTGCTTCGCCGCTTTAAGGTTGATGATCAGCTCAAAGTTCTTGGGCTGCTCCACCGCGAGATCGGCGGGCTTCGCGCCTTTAAGGATCTCGTCCACGTAGGTGGCGGCGCGACGGGACAAGTCGGCAATGCTCACGCCATAACTCATAAGTCCTCCGTCTTCGACAGGTTCTTGCCTGGCGTATATCGCCGGGAGCCGACTCTTTACCGCGAGTTCTATAACCTGTTTTCGCTGAGAGGTTAGCACGGGGCTTCCCAGCACAAGGACTGCGTCAACGCGCTCCTTGCTTGCGGCTCGAAATGCAATCTCGATATCGTTAGATTCTCGTACTTCCAGGTATTGAACCTGCACCCGGAACGCAGCTGCGGCGATGTTGATCTCTCTTAATGCTTGCGGGATGCCCGGTCTGGTGACATCCCCGAGGACGCCCACACGGGAGAGCTTGGGGACGATCTCCTTCAGGAGCTCCAGTTGTTTTCCGCTTATCTCGGGGGAAAGAGTGCTCAGCCCTGTGATGTTCCCGCCTGGTCGCGCGAGGCTGGCGACGAACCCAGAGCCGACGGGGTCATCATCAAACATCATGACGATGGGTATCGTAACAGTCGCTTGCTTGGCAGAACGGGTGCTTGTCGGAGCCTCGGCGACGATTACATCTACCTTGAGACGCACTAGCTCGGCTGCGAGCGAAGGCAGACGATCGGATTTTCCCTCCGCAAATCGCCACTCGATCAAAATGTTTTTCCCGTCCGCGTACCCTAACTCGCGCAGACCCTGACGGAATGCCTCGACACGGGCCGAGATAGCAGAAGAGGAGGCAGCACTTAGGAATCCTATCCGCGGGACTTTCTTCGGCTGCTGCGCCTCAACGGTGACTGCAAGGGCGAGCAATGCTCCGGCAAATAGGATTGATCGCAGCGCGGTTTTTCTCAATGGTCGCCACATTTTGGGCGTTATTTATCACGCGGACAGAAGCAATGAAAACCGTTATTTAAGAGGACCATGTTTCAGTGGGCTGTCCGAGTCTTGCTGATTCAACTAAATGGCGCTTCAGGTGAAACCGCAGGACGATCAATCCGGCGCGGCTTGTTGAGCGATTGTGAATTGAGTCTAAAATTTGTGCCTGTCCGTTAGTCCGCTTACCGATGCCCCCTGAGTTCTCTCTCGGCCATTTCCTGAAAACTCTCGACTTTCGCAACTCTCTCCATTCCAAACCGCTGAAGATATCAACGCGGGCATGACCGACAAGCGCCGCAACGGGCGAGAACACCAGCCCAGATTGTTTATTTTCTCAGCGGTAATGCGATCGATGAGGCACGCTTTCGCGCCCTTCTCAGTGACTCTCTCAAAGGCTCTCGCTGGCGGCCCAAAGACGGCGTTCGTCCATGCGTCATGGATACTGGTTAAAGTGTCAAGCTATCGCGCTTACTTAACTGTAAAATTGTGCGGCGCGCCGGGCGGACTGAATGCGTAGGAAGTCGGTTTGCTGTTCGTTGCGCTCCTACGATAAATCAAAAAAACCGCCGAAACTCAT
>JGI10214J12806_10025867_pt1 | contig 16383 bp, 17 predicted proteins | sample WisConreferecore_FD_12806 | JGI IMG/M metagenome (IMG submission 12806)
GGGGAGCGCGTCGGGGAGCTCGACGACGACGCCGGCGGGATCGACGATCGTGATCCCGCGTTCGGAGTGATACAGCGTCTTGTACGCGATCGTGCCGTCGGGCGCGACGTCGCCGGCGCCGGCTTTCGGTTTGTCGCCGAGCGATCCGAACAGAACCGGATCGCCAGGCGGCGGCGGAACGAGGAGCGCGGCGAACCGGCCGCCGCCGCCGGCGATCCAGTTGAACCCGCGCGCGTCGACGAGCTCGAGGCGCTCGCCGTTCGGATCCTCGAGCGGCCGCCAGGCGTGCACGGCGCCGGCCGCGGACACGAGCGCGACGAGGATCGTCGAGTCGTCGCGGAACGCGCCGCGGCCGTAGCTCGCGAACGGGTACGGCCGTTGATTGAGTGAGCCCGGCATCCCGCCGCCGCCCATGATCACGTCGCCGCGCGTGTTTTCTCGAGGCATGGCGCTATACCGTCGCGAGCGCGCGGAGCGCCGACACGAGCCGGCCGACCGTGGCCTCGAGCTCCTCGACGCGTTCGGCGAGCGTCGAGATCTTTCCCGTCGTCGCGGCCTCGCGCCGCTTCGCCGCGCGAACGTTTCGTACAGTCGCATCCTGGCGCGTCGCTGAGCGTCGCCCCGTTCGTTTCGCCATGGTGTTCTCCTCTGCTGAGTGTTTACGATCCGCGGATCTTGCGGTAGCGCGCGAGCACCTCGTCGGCGTACTCGCGATTGCGGAGCGGGCCCGTAGGCGCGTTCCCTGAGCGGCCGCCATTGTAGGCGGCGAGGGCGGCCCGTGTCACGGCGCCGGCGCGGCCGCTCTCGAGGCCCGTGTAGAGCCGCGAGGCCCACGCCAGGTGCCCGGCGAGGTGCGCGCATCCGAGATCGATCGCGAGCGCGGGATCGGAGCAGAGGCGCGTGAGGTACGAACCCTTGTACCCGTGCTCGCGCGCGACGGCGCCCATAATTTGCGTGAGGCCCCACGAGGCTTGCTGGCCCCACCACTCTTGATCCGGATCGCCGGCGAGGGCGGGAAAGTCTTTCGGCGGGAACTTCGCGGCGAGCTCGAGATCCGACACGGCGCGGAACGGTTTCCCGGTTCGCACGTTCCACAAGTAGCGGTACCGCGGTTCCGGGTTCCACGCGTCCGGATTGCCGCTCGACTCTTGATCGATCAGGGCCTCGACGAGCGGCGGATCGATCCCGCCGTGGATCCTGGCGGCCGCGGCGATCTCCTCGCTGTAGTTCAGCATCGGCGGGCCCTCCTCACTGTCGGCCGGTCTGCGTCACGTGCTCGATCACTTTGCTTTGCATGTCGACGAGCTCGAGCCGGCGCGTCACGTCGGCCCGCTCTCGAGAAAATTCCTCGTATCGATCGCGCCCCTCTTGCGACACCTTCCGGCGTTCGATCGTCTCGTCGCGGTTCGGATTCAATGGACACCTCGCACAGAGCCAGCGGAGTAATTTCATAGGTCATCGACCAATCGCTTGACCGTCATTTGCTCGAGATCCGCGACGTTGAGAATGATCGCGCCGGCGTCCTCGAGGCCGACATAGATCTCGAAAACATGCCACACGCGCCGGCCCGTGAACGAGCCCAGGTACCGGCCGGCGAGCGCGCGAGGCTTGCCGTACTTCGGGTGCCCGACGTCCCACACCTTCGGCGGAATATCCTCGAGGTAGTACGCGAACCCAGGAACGAGGCGCGGGAGCATTGATCCTCACTTCGATCCTAAGAGTTTCCGGTTCACGGCGCCGACCTGCGTCGCGACGTGCATCAGTTGCTCCGTTTGGGTTTCGAGGATCCCGGTATTCCGGAGCGCGACGTCGCGCCAGAAAACGATCTGCTCGTTCAGGAGCCGGGCCTCCGCTTCCGCTCGCTCGACGTACTCCGCCTTGTCGGCCGAGCATCGCGCCTCGAGATCGGCGAGATCCTGGCCCCATCGCCAGATCCGGAATTTGTTCCCGACGAGCACGAGAACGAGGAGCGTCGCGAGCGTCGCCCCGCTGAGTACGTTCGCGATCTTTGCTGCCTCGTCGATTCCCATAGGTGCGCCGCCCTCAGTTTAGCCGGATCACGGCGAGCACGCGGCCGGAGAACGTTCCCGTCCCGCTGCTGACCTTGTACTTCAGAGTGAACGTGTTCGATCCCGCGTTGAGCCCGGTAATTACGACGCCGCGGCCGACGTGATAGAACGCGGAGCCCGTCGCCGCCGTGATCGCTTTCGCATTGTTCACGCCGTCGGCCGCGGCGATCGTCGTCGCGCCGCTGACGTCGACGGCGACCGACGTGTCGATCACGCCGGATCCGTTCGTGTTGACGGAGAACAGCACGAGGACGGAGGTTCCCGTCGTGAGCGTCACGGCGTCGGCCGTCGTGAGGCCGGTATAGCTCGTGCTCGTCGTCGTCTGCGCGGTGAACACCTGAGAAACCGCGAACGTGATCGGCGTGTCGCCAAACACGGCGAACAGCACGGCGATCCACCTGGCGTACCTCGTGTTGCTCCCGCCGTCGCTCGCGTACTGGAGCTTGAACACTGTCGACGAATTCGCCAGGCGCGCGAGCATGAGCCCGCCCTGCAGCACGATATTTTGCGCGCCGCTCGTCGATTGGTTCGTAAACGTCGCGGCCGCGAGCGTGTTCCCGCTCGAGATCGCGATCCCCAGGCTCGAGGTTCCCGTCTGGACGCGGTTCTCTGAGTCGCCGGCGAGGACGGCCGCGACGCCGTTCGTCGGCGGCGTCGCCGTCACTGACGGGCCCGCGGTCGCGAGATCCGTGAACGTGCCGGAGCTCGACGCCTGCGCCGTCTCGACGGCCGCCGCGGCCGCGGCCGTAACCATGTCGAGACAGAGGAGAAACGGCTGACCGGCGCCAGGCCCGCCCGCGATCGCCGCGGGGTTCACGCGCGCGGAGTACATCAGCGTCGCGAGGTACTCCTTCCCGGCGACGAGTCCGGTAATGTGCACGAGGCCGAATAGATGCTGCCCGCCGAACGAGACGAGCGATCGATTGATCACGGCGCGTTCGTCGGCCAGGGTGAGATCGGTTAGTTGCACGTTCGCGTATACGGTCGCGTCGCCGGTGCCGATGATCCCGATCCCGACGACGAACGTGAGCGTTGTTCCCGTCGGCGTCACGAGGATCGGGCCGGCGGCGATCGAGTGACTCCCGCCGCCGACGCCGAAAAATCCGCGATCGCCGGCGCCGCCGCCGATGTTCGCGTCGACGTATGCCTTCGTGGCGGCGTCCTGCGCGTTCGTCGGATCCTCGACGTCGGTGAGCGCGTTCCCGCCCATGGATTGCGGGCCGGTGAAATCGTTCGATCCGTCGACGAGCACGGCCGCGGCGAGCGCGTCGGCCAGGGCGGCCGCGTCGCCGGCGTCGGCGTATGCCTTCGTCGCCGCGTCCTGAGCCGACGCGGGATCGTCGACGAACGTGAGCTTATGCCCGCCCATGGATTGATCGGCGCGGAACGATTGCCGGCCGTCGCTGTAAATGTCTCCGGCGATCGCGGCGCCGCCGTCGACGATCGTCCCTGGCGCGGCCGCGGAGCCGCCGCCGGAGGTGAGCGCCTTCCACTGATCAACGTAGGTGCCGGCGTACTCGTCGGACTGCTGACAGGTGATCGAGTACTCCCATAGTTCCGCGTTGACCAATTTGATCCGCACGGTCGCGACGAGAAACGTCGCGTCGATCGTGGTTCGCTTCGTCGTGTCGACCTCGAGCGCCTGGCCGGGAACGAACCCGTCGACGTCGGTGAACACCTCGAGCTCGCGGCGTTCGGCGCTCTCGCGCGCGAGGATCTGAGTCGCGAGCGCGATCCCCGCGGCGTACTCGACGATCTCCGGATGGTTCTCGCGGAACGTGCGCGGCGGCGAGCCGCTCGAGACGATCGCGTGAAACGGGAATACGGCGAGGTACTTGAGCTCGAGGATCGTTCCCTCCGCCGGCGCCGGGCCCAAGTCTACGGACACGGTTCCGCGGCCGTCGGTGACGTCCCACATATACGTCGCCTGGCCGGGCCCCGTGCCGAGCGACCGCGCGACGGCGCCGTCCTCGAGGATGTATCCCTGCGTCCAGCCGGCGACGCCCGTCGCGTCGGCGCCGAGTTGCAGCGTACCCCGCGGGATCGCGCCCTCGCCGTACCAGAACGCGATCGCCTCGTGCGAGCTCGTGACGGTGATCGCGTTCCCCGCGGCGCCGGCCGTGAGCGCGTCGACTTCGATCTGCCCAGGGTTCCGGATGTAGCTGTCGACGTCGGCGTTCGCGGCCGTCGAGGGCGCGTACACGCCGCCGCCGGCCAGGTTGATCGCGGCGTTGAGGTTGTTGATCGAGTCCTCGACGGTCGCGCCGATCAGCACCTCGCCGGCGACGTCGCCGACGAGCGCCGTCCGGAACGTGTAGGTCGACGAGCCGGCGCCGATCGTGTCGCCGTCGCTGAAATTCGTCGCGCCGACGGGTGACATATACGCGTTCGCGCGCCTGGCCGGCGACGCGTCGCCGAGTACGGCCTGGATATCCACTTCCCAGGAGATCTCGCCGGAGTCGACCTCCCATTGCTGCGTCGCGACGCCGTTCCCTGTCGGGCCGCACGTGAGATCGACCGTATTCTTCGCGAGCCCTGGCGGATCCTGCCAGGCGAGATCGAACGCGTTCACGTTCGCATCGGTGATCGAGACGGGCGCCGGATCGTCGAGCGGCGCGAACACCTTGAGGGCCTTGAGCGGATCGACGCGAAAGACGACGCCCGTCGCGTCGGTGATCCGCTTGAACGCGTCGGACACGTTGATCGCCGTCCACTCGATCGGCGGTACGGTTTGCCCCGTCGGCGCCTCGTCGTACGTGATGCCGTAGACGGCGAGCGACTGAGCGACGATCTCCGCGATCACGTCCTCGAGATCTTGTGAAACCGTCGAGACGATGGTGATCGGATCCGCGTCGTCGAAAAAAATCGAGTAGTCGACGAGATCCGCGTTCGTTTTGTTGGCCGGGTTCGATGGAGTCATCCCGGCGACTTTCCTCGAGAGCACGAGCCCGCCGAAGATCGGCGTGATCCCGTCCTTCGCGTAGATCAAAATGTCGCCGCCGCGCGTCGGGAGATAGTCGTCGCCGATCTCGAGCTCGCCGGTTGCCTGGCGATTGAGGCCGAGCTCGAGATCCGCGGCCGCGACTTCAAAGGTTCGATCGACGCCCTCGATCACGATCCGGAGTCCGGAGATCACGAGCGAGTATTCCCGCTCGCCGGTGTTCGGCGTCGGATCCGATCCGTCGGTCGCGGTAACAGTGAACGTGAACGGGCCGGCCTCCTGCGGGATCCCGACGAGCACGCCGGCGGCCGTGAGCTCGAGGCCAGGCGGGAGCGCGCCGGCGGTGATCGCGAACGTGTACGGCGCGCCGATCCCGTTCTCCGCGTCGAATAACTGCCGATAGATCTCCCACTCGCGAACGCCGGGGAGGAGCTCCGGATCGGCCGGGAGCACCTCGATCGGATCGGGATCGACGACGGTGAGCGTATAGGCGATCACGCCTGGACAATCGTTGTCGTCGGTCGCGCGGATCGTGAAGTTGTAGACGCCGGCCGTCGTCGCGGCGCCCTCGAGCACGCCGCCGGCGGAGAGCGTGATCCCGTCGGGGAGCTCGCCCTCCGCGACGTCCCACACGTACGGCGCGGCGCCGTCCTCCGCGGTGAGCGCGATCGCGATCGGTTGACCGACAAAGATCTCGTCGTCGTCGTCGAGCGTCGTCGGCGTGATCGTGATCAGGGAACAGCCGCCGCCGCCAGGGCCCGCCGGCGGCCCCAGGAGCGAAATCGTCCATGTGAAATCGCCGCCCGGGTACGCGCCCGACGCGCCGATCGTCACGTTGAACACGCCGAGCTCCGTCGGCACGCCGGCCCATCCGAACTCGTTCAGGACGCCGACGGGCCAGGGATTGAACCCGCCAGGCGCGAGCGCGCGTACTTCCTTGTGTACGAGCTTGATCCCGGGCGGGAGCGCGCCGGCCGTGACGGAGAATTGCGTTTGCACGGATCCGAACGGCGCGCCGCTCTGCGTCCACTCGCGGAGGTTCGGGCCGTCGGCCGGGCCGCCGACAATGTGATCCGGATCCGGCGATCCCGTGTGATCGCACGAGAGATCGAACGCGGCATCCCGCCAGGCGTAATCGGCGCTCAGCCGGTTCGGGTTCGGGTTCGGATCCGCTCCGTTGAGTTGAACGCCGAGCGTCGCGCCTCGTGCTGTCGGCATGGTGCTATCGACTCCGGATCCCGACGCGCGCGAGCTCGTTCGGCGTGTGTCGGATCTGATTGCGCGCGACGACCCGCCCGTCGAGCTCTGTAACGTTGGTGATCTCGATCGGCCGGTTCGCGATCGCGTTCATGCCGAACGATTTTCCCTCGCCGCTGAACGCGAAATCCTCGTCGCCTCGAGAGTAGAACAGCGTCGGCCGGAGCACGCGCCCGAACCCGCCGCCGGCCATCGGGACGGCCGACTCGCCGCCGTCGCCGCCGTCGGTGCTCTCGTTATCGCCTGGCGCGTACCCGCTCCGCCGGCCGCGGTACTCGACATCGATCGTTTTGGAATTCGGGATCTTGTCGAGCGCCGCGGGAACGCCGCCGAGCGCCTTCGTCAATTCCTTGATCGCCGACACGACGGACTGGAATCCCTCCGTCATGGTTTGCGCGAACGTGATCCCGCTGCCCTCGAGATCGGTGATCTTGTTTCCGTTCTCGTCGGTGAGCGTGCCGAGCTCGATCATTTTTTGCAGGAGCGGCCGCATAGCGGGCGGGATCTCCGTGCCGGTGCGGATCGCGTCCTGTATGTACGCGTTCACGCTGTCGCTCATCTTCGTCGTGATCACGTCGACGGCGACGCCGGCCCTCGAGAGATCGGCGAAGTCTTGGATCAGTTGCTTCGCTACTTCGTCGAGGCGCGCCTGGTTCACGGCCTGGCCGGCCTCCGTCCACGCGATCCCGTACTTCTCGAGCACGCCGGGGAGCCGCTGTAACCAATTGTCTTGATCGGCGAGCGCGGCGTTGATCGCCTCGATCGCTTTCGCGGCCGCTTTCGTGTCGCCCTTCGCGACCTTTTGAGTCAGATCGATCCAGAGTTGCTCGCCGCCGGCGACCTTGAGGAGCTTCGCGTGGAGCTCGTCGAACCCGGAGCCCGCGGCCGCCGTGTCGAACGATTGCGCGAACTTCACGACGGCATCGCGGCCGGCGTTGAGGTTCCGGATCAGGCCGACGAGCGCGCCGGCGACGGCGCCGATCGCGACGCCGTAGGGCCCGAACGCGGCGCCGGCTTTCGCGCCGGCGACGGCGCCGTGGAGCGCGCCGGTAGCCTTGCCGGTTTTCTCCGCCGTCGCGGCCCACACCTCCATCGCGCCCGACGCGATCGCGGCGCCGCTCGAGACGGCGGCCGCGGCCTTTTGCGCGCCCGTGGCGGAGCTCGAGAACAGAGGCGCCGCCAGGCCGGCGGAGTTGCCCCACTGCTTTGTCGACGCGGCCGCGACGTCGATCGACTTTGAGATCGAGGAGATCGCGGAGATCGCGGCGCCCATGATCCCGCCGCCGGTGAACCCTTGCGCCAGGATCCGCGCGACCTGATCGAGCGCGCCGCCCCAATCGACGGTCGCCTTCCGCGTGCCGGCCAGGTTGCCCTGGTACGTCGCGGCCTCCGCGGACACCTGAGCGACGGCGCCGGCGAACGATCGCGTCTTGAAGATCGCGGTCGGGAGGTTCGCGATATACACGCCGGCGGCCGCGTTCGATCGCTTGAACGCGTCGTCCTGCTCTTTTGCGGCGGCCGCGGCGGAGCGCGTCGCGAGCGCGACGAGATCCTGAATGCGCGCGAGCTCCGCCAGGCGCGGCGTCAGAACGGCGCCGTCGTCGCGGAGCGACTTCGCCGCGTCGCCGACGGCCTTCATTTGCGCGCCGGAGAGCTTGCCCGACTTCTCGAGACTGGCGAGCGCGCGATCGAGGAGCGCGACCTGTTTCGCCGTGTCGGATCCGCTCAATTTGTCGGTGAGCGATTGGAGCGCCTCCGCGGCCTTTTTCGCTTCGGCGCTTAGCTTCTCGTGCACGGGCGGGAGCGCCGCGATCGCCGGCTTGTTTTTCGTCGCCGCGACCGTCGTCGTATCCATCGCCTTTGCGACGTTGCCGTACCAGATCGCCGATTCCTTGAGCCCGTCGACGAGCTTCTGATCGATCCCGAGCTTGCTCGCGCCGGGGAGCTTCGCCGCGAGCGCGGCCAGGCCGGCGGCGTTCTCGTACAGCCGTTGAACCATGCGATAGGTTTCGGCGACGAGCTTGTCGAAAAATCCGCGCGCGTAGTTGTACGACTCCGCGGCCCATACCTTGAGCGTCGATCCGAACCGGCCGATCGCGTCGCCGGCGGCGTCGAGGGCCTGGACGGTTTCCTCGCTCATGACGGGCGCGGCGGCGCCGAGCTCTTTGAAATTCGAGACGAGCGTCGGGAGGATTTCCGTTCCGGCTTTGCCGAACACCTCGACGGCGCGTTGCGCGCGGAGCGTTGGGTTCTCGATCTTGCCGATCGCCTCCGCGACGTCGCTGAGCGCGTCGTACGGCGACTCCTCGCGGATCTTTTTGAAGTTGAGGCCCAGGGCCTCGATCCCGGCTTTCGCTTTCCCGTCGGCGAGCCGTACCTGTAGTTTCGAGATCGCGCCGCTGAGATCGTCGATCGAGTTGCCGGATTGCTCCGCGATGTACTGGAGCCGTTGAACGTCGTCGGTCGCGAGGCCGGTTTTGTCGTGAACCTTGACGATGTTGTCGGCGAGATCGAGAACGGATTTCCCGAACGCGACGACGGCGCCGATCGAGAGCCCGACGCCGAACGTCTCGAGGAGCCCGTTCACCTGGCCGAGCGATCCGGATAGACCCTTTACGGAGTCGCCGACTTTCGCGACCTTTTTCGGAACGTCGGCCAGGCCGGCGTCGAGTTGTTTTCCGTCGGTTGAGAGCTCGAGTACTGCCCGCCCGAGGGCCGCTTCGCCTGCCATCGCTTACCCCTTCCGCGTGATCGTCACGCGGCGAACCGGGAGGCGCGCGAGCACCTCGTCGGAGAACAGAGCCGGCTTACGACGCGAGGGCGGCGCGGCCGGCGCGTCGACGCGCGCGAGCCGCTCCCAATGATCCGAGACGGCGCGCGGGTTCGCCAGGGCGCCGGTACCGACCGCGATTTCCTTCGATCGCCGGATCGACTCCTCCGCCTCGAGGCGCGGGATCATCCGGAGGCACGCGGCGACTATCCCCTGCGGCGTTTGCGCGAGCCAGGTTTCAGGAGTCCCGCCGTAGAAGCGTATGAGCCGGGGGACTGCCTCCGCCCAGGTGATCGGCGCGCGATCGCCGCCGCCGTCTGATCCGTCCCGATCGCTCTTACCGCCAGGATCAGCGTCGGCGTCAAGAGCTCCGTGAAAACCTTGAACACCATGACCCGTTGCACGTCGGAGAGTTTCGCCAGGACGGCCGGCGGCGCCTCGAGCGCGATCTTCGCGACGTCCTTGAGCCGGATCCCGAGCTCGCGGTTTTCGTCCTTCGTGAGCGTCCTCGCGCGCGTCATCAGATCCGACGTTCGGATTGAGAGCCGCTCGAGGCTTTTGAAATCCTGCAAGGTGAGATCGCGCGCCGTGCGGAGCGGGTACGCGATGCCGTCGATCGTCACGACGGGCCGATCGGTTTCAGTTGTGAGATCGAGAATGTTCTGGTCGGCCATGGATCACTCCTACGCCTACGGGTTGACGGTTGACGATCACGAGCCCTCGCCGGCGACAATCGGCCTCGAGCTCGAGGAGGGCCGCGGCCGCCTGGCCGAGCTCCTCGCGGGTTTCTTTCAGGGTGCGCTTGAGGGCGGCGACGCGGCCGCGGGCGGCGCGGATCTCCTCGAGGAGCTCCGGTACCGATCGCGTCGACGTCGCCGCCATGGTTCTAGCTTTCGGCGACCGCGGTCTGCACGACGATCCGCCCGAAGTACTCCGACGGATCCGTCGCGCCGGGATCGACGAGCGCCGTCCACTCGATCGCGAGCATCGCCGGCTTGTCCTTCGTGTAAACGGGTTTCGGTTCGCCCGTTTGCGCGGCGCGCGGACACTCGTACTGCATGATCCCGTCCTCCATCTCCGGCGACGGGCCGCGGAGGAGAACGGCGCGCGTGTCGACGACGAACCCGCGCGACAGGCCGATCTTCTTCGTGCCGGGAACGCCAGGCGACGCGGCCGTCGGCGTGACGGTGTTCCCGTTGATCGCGAACGAATACTGCTCGAGCGTGACGTCGACGAGCGCGAGCCCGATCTTGAGATCCTCGCTCGAGCGGAACACCTTCCGCGATCCGGCGTCGCCCAGGGAGCGCCAGAACGCCATCGATTGCGCGTGCTCGACGTTGACGCCGGCCTCGTCGTAATTGAGCGGGCCCGCCGATCCGATCAGCGTCCAGTCGGTAGAATCCGGATCCTGATCGACTTCGGGGAACACGGTCCCGACGGGCGCGACCCACATCGTAAAGGGCGCGCCGATTACCTCGAGCGGTGCGGAATTTCTCATGGTGTCTACTCCTCTTTTGCGGCCGCGTCACGAGCGGCCAGGACGATCGAGCTCTTACGCCGCCGGCGCGTCGACGGCCAGGACGAAACGAAACTCACTCTGCAAGTTTTTGATCAGTTGCTCGCGACCGCGCGCGAGCCCGACGGCCTCGTACTTTTTGAACACCTGCCAGATCGACGGGCCAAATAGCTCGCGGATCGGAAGCTGCGAGCGGTTCGGCGCCGGGCCGCGTCGGCCGCTCGAGCCGGCGACGCGTTGAAAGACGCCGACGTGCCCACTCTGCATTCGCGCGATGAACGCGTTCGGGATCGTTTTGCGGCCGCTCCCGCTTTTCACTGTGACGCCGCGGCCCTTCCCCCTCGACGGGTTCGGGCCCTTCGCGCCGAACTCGATCAGCGGGATCCGCTTCGCGTTCGCATAGAGCCGCGCGCGGAGCCGCTCCGGCGTCGCGAGCTCGATCCGGATCCGATCCTTCACGGCGCCCTGCTTGACGCCGACGTCGCCGGCGATTACGCGGACCATCGCGACGTTCGCCGACGCGATCGCGCGGTTGAGCGCGCGGACCTGAGCGACGGGCGCCTTCTTCCGGAGCTTCGCGACCATCGCCGGCGTGTTCGTCGTGAACGTGACAACCATTCCCACGATCTAACTTTCCTCCGCCGGTACGCCGTATGACGGGTTGCCCCACTCGTCGACGTACGGACACGTGTAGAAGATCCCCAGGCCGATCGTCGTCGACCCTGGCGGCCGCTCGAGGGTGCGCGTCGCCGTTCGTTTCATGACGCCCTTGAGGATCGATCCGAGCGTCCGATCCTCGAGCTCGATCGCCTTTTTCAGATCCCCGATCAGGAGCTCGAGGTTGATCCACGCGTCGACGGCGCCGGCTTTCCCGATCGCCTGCACCTCGACGGGGAACGTATTCGAGAGCCGGCCGTCCTCCGTCGTGAGCTCGTCGGCCGGAACGATCGCGATCGCGTAGTCGGGATCCGCGTCGGCGAGCTCCGGCGCGGCGCCGATGTAGACCCGGAGGCCGGCGTCGGTGTCGTACCCGTTCGCCTTTTGAATGACGCCCGCCAGGGCGCCCAGGCGCTCGAGGATCAAGAGTCGGCGCGTGATCATGTTTCCTCAGCCGGCGCGAGAATGAGACGGAGCCGCGTGTGATCGCTTTCGATCCCCGCGAACCCGTCGACCTGCCAGCGGAGGATCTCCCCAGGTGAGGGCGGAGGCTCGAGGAGATCCGCCCAGGCCGGGTTCGCCGGCGCCAGGACGATCGAGCCGTGCGGGATCCCCAGGATGGGAACGGCGAGCACGTACGAACGTTCGCGACGCCGGAGGGCCATCGCGCCGGGCTGATCATCAGTTTCCGGCGTGAGCCAAATTCCGCGCGTCGCGATCTGATCCGATTCTGAGTCCATCTCGAGGATCGTGTCGACTCCGAACGCCGCGAAATTGAGATTCCGAACGAGCGCGCGGAGCGGCGACAAATCCATGAGACGGGCCCGACGGTACTACGTGCCTTCGCCGGAGTCGGGCTTGAGGAGGACGGTTCCCGTCGTCTCGTCGGCGCCGGCGCCGACGGCCGCGACCGCGTACCCCGCGGGGAGGTTCCCGCCGGCGCTCGTCGTGAACCGCTTGTTCCCCTCGTCCCAGTACACGCGGGCCCCTTCGGCCCACGCCTGCGAGGGCGCTTTCGCGTGCGTGATCACGCCTTCCACGAGGCCGTTGAACCGATCGTCGCCGGCCGCGACCTGCGTCGGCGTTTTCGTGACCGTCGCGATCACGAGGAGCTCGCCGATCTGGACGCCGACGCCCGACACGACGCCGCCGGCGGGCGCCGTGAGCTCGATCGATTCGCCGGGCTGAACGAAATTCTTCATAACGCGATCTCCCCTTCGTCGGGTTGCTACCTACTACGCTCGAGAGTGAAACGACGGCGCCGGCGAGTCCTGCCGGCGCCGCGCGCCGACTACGTGTTTTCGTCGCCGGCGTTCTTGTAGAGCCCGCGCCAGTCGAGAACCTTCGCCGCGAAATCCTCGCGACACTTGATCTCGATGCCGTCGACGTCGAACCCGATCCGCGTCTCGATCGTCGGGCCTTCCTCGCCCTCGAGGTACCCGTATTCGACGATATCGATCTGCGCGGGATCTGCGGCCAGGTACCACGCGAGCGGTTCGTTGTCGAGCCGCGGTTCCGCGATCACGACGAGTTTCCCGCTGAACGGATTGACGGCGGTGAACGTCGCCGGCGTGATCGGCGTGACGACGGCATCGGCGCGCGTCTCGAGCGCGGTTCCGACCATGAGGTACCGCGGCGCGATGTTCAGGCGCTCGCCGTCGAGCGATACCTGCTGGCGCATCGCGGCGCGCGCGGCGCCGAGGCTGTCGACGTCGATCACGTCGCCGCTCGCGTCGTAGTTCAGGTGCGCCGCGGAGAAGAGCGCGTTCCCGTCGCCCATCGTCGGGTTGCTCGTGATCTGATCCCACACGAGATCGCTCTCGAGGTTCCGGGCCGCACGGCCGAACATCGTCGGCACGCGGCCGAACGCGTCGGCGTCGTCGTTCACGAGCGCCTTCCGGGTGATCGCGAACACGCGGCCGTACGTCGCAAGCTGGTACGTCTCGCGGCCCTCGCCGATCGTGCCCCGCTTGAACTCGCCGTGCTCCTTGACCTCGAGGAGCGCGGGCGCGTCGCCCATCTGCGTCCGGTAGACGGGTTTGAAATCGGGGAGGTTGACCTGGCGCGCGATCGTCTTGAACGTCTGCGGCGCCTCCTCGTACGCCTTACGAACCGTTTTGTTCGCGACGTCGGCCAGGAGGAACGCGAAATCGCTCGTCGTGTGGTAGCCGTGCCCGCTCCGCTGATTGAGGCCGAGCGCGGCCGCGGCGAGCTCCATCTTTCCGAGGCCCGTCGTCCGGACGCCGGCATGGTGGAGATACGCGCGCGCCGTGTCGAGGAGCGTGAGCCCGCGGAATTCCCTGCTCTTGTCGGTGAGCTTGAAAAACTGCGGCGCGACGCGGTGACAGAGCGCCTCCTCGATGCCGGCGCGAACGTGCACCAGCGGATCGTCGCCGACGCGGATCGTCGGGCCCACGGGCGGGCCGTCGGCCTGGCGGCCGCGGACCTTGAGCTCCTCGAAAACGAGGCGCGACACTTCGGGGAGCGGCGTCCGATCCTTGATGTGTTTCTTGACGAACTCCGTCGGCATCCGGCCGGCTTCGGCCGCGGTCATGATGCCCTCGACGCGGGCCGTCTCGAGAGCGACGGCGCGATCGGCGTCGGTCGGTTCGGTCGCGGCGGCCGCGGCCGCGGGCCTGGCGCCAGGCGCGCCGTCGGTGAGACGGAGCGCGGCGACGGCGGGATCTTCGGCGATCGTTTCGGGACGGCGAGCGGGATCGGCCACAGCATTCTCCTTGCGGATAACGAGACAGGAATTCGTCGCGACTTCGTGATTGCGGACGCGGGCGCCGACGTCGGCCGGCATGGGAACCATGGAAACCTCGTACGGTTCCCAATCGATCGCGGTGCGAACGGGGATCGCGCCGGTTGTGTCCTCCTCGAATTTGTGAACACGGTATCCGACGCTGACGTTCTGGATCACCTTGTCTTTCACGTCGCGCCAGATCTCCTCGACGGCCGCCCGTTTCGAGAACCTCACGCGGACGATCGCGTCGCTCCCGTCGATCCGGAACGAACCGGCGACGACGGTCCCGATCTGATCGGTGATCGACCATGCGCTATGCGCGTCGAGGAGCGGCGCCGTATTGAGCCGGCCGACGCGGATCGCCTTTTTCGAGATCTCGAGTTGCTCGAGGTACCTCGTATCGGCCATCCAGTCGTACCGCTCGACGGCGGCGCCCGTCGAGAACACGAGCTCGACGGAGCGATCCTCCTCGTTCACGGTCGCAAGATCGGCGCGAGCCAGGAGAGAGAGCGGCGGAACGTCGATCGTCGTGGCGCCCGACTTCATGATGGGCCGTAGGATGCGGGAGGGCGGCCGCGCGCCGCAAGGGACTAGCGCCGCGAGCGATCACGAAAAGCTAGATCACTCGACGGGTTTCCCATAGCGGCGCGCGTCGCGAATTCGGATCCGGAGATCGCCGCCGGGGAGCCGATACGCGCGGAGGGCGCCTTTTCGGATGTCGCGGTAGATCGTTTGCACGCCGACGCCCCACTTCGCCGCGAGCGACGCCGGCGAGATCGCGGCCTCGAGAAACGGGCCGCCGCGGCGGCGCCGGTGCTCGTCGTCGCGTTCGTCGGGCCAGTGCACGTTGCGCGGTTCGTCGGCCATGGTGTTACGTGTCCTCCTCCGCGTTCGCCTCCGCTGCCGGCGTCGCGGGCGCGTTCGGAGTTGCCGGCGACGCCGGCGCGGCCGCCGTGCTTTGCGCCATGCCGGCTTGCGTCATCTTCCGCGGATCGCTGTCGAGGATGATTCCGGAGTCGTCGAGGGACGCGTTCCACTTTTTGATCTCCGCGATCACTTTGACCGGGTTGAGCCCGCGCGCGCGGAGCTCCTCCGGCATCGTCGAGATCCCGGTTCGCACGTTGCGGAGGATCGCGAGGCCCTCCGACGCCGGATCGATGAACGCGAGCGGCGGCGGCGTCCATTCGACCGCGGGGATCTCCGCGGAGCTCAGGAGGCCGGCGATCGCGGCCGCCTCCATTGCCCAGGCCCACGCCGGATCACAGAACCCGGGGATCAGGAGGCGCCAGCGATTATCGTCGACGTCGGGCTGATGCGCGATCCGCTCCATCCTGGCGGCGGAGAACGAGAGATCGCGGAAATCCCCCGTCATGCTCGAGAACAGCACGCGGAGCCCGGCGGCGAGCCCGCGGAGCTTGCGATCCATGTAGTCGCCGAAATCGTTCACGCGCGGAGGCTCGACGACGGAGATCTGCCGGCCGGCCGGGAGGTTCTCGATCATGCCCGGCGTGAGGCCGTCGAGCGCCGGCGTTCGCTGATCGTTCGGTTCGCCGAGCGGCGCGCCGGAGCCGTCGAGATCGTCGCGGACGAACACGGCCAGGCACGCGGCGATCTTTTGCTTCACGAGCGTCGCGTCGTCGTAATCGTCGAGATCCTTCCATCCGAGGAGCGCCGGCGCGAACCATGAGACGGCGCGAACCTGGCCGGGCCGCTCGCCGCGGAACAGGTGAAGGACGCCCTCCGCGGGGATCCGAACGGAGGGTGAGTACGAACCTTGCGCCGATCCCGGGTGCTCGCGAAACAGCCAGTACGCGACGCGTTGACCGATCGGCGAGAACTCGACGCCTTGAACGATCTTCCCGCCGTTCGGGAGCGTGATCAGATCCTTCGCCGTGTCGAGGAAATCGGGCTCGAGGATCTGAAGTTGGAGCGGGATCGGGAGCGGCCGCCCGTTCGTGTCGACGTCGCCAGGCAAACGGAACCGACGACGGATCAGCACCTCGCCCGACTCCGCGACCGTGCGGAGCGCGACCTTTTGGAGCCCGTAGAAATCGTGGATCCCGTCGGCGTCGCAGGCTCGCGTTTCGGCCCACTTTTTCCACAGCGTCATCGCGCGCGCGTTCGGCGACTCCGCGACGATCCCCCATCCGACCGTCTCGTTCACGATCGACGCGATCGCCGCGGCCGCGTACGGATTGTTGCGCGTGAGATCGCGGACAGCGTTCCGGAGGTTCGCGGCCGCGGGCCCGATCGCGGCGTTCGCATCCGTCGACGGCCGGCGCCAGGTGGACGTGCGCGCCGTCGTCGCGGCGCCCTCGTAATGACGCGCGAGGATCTCGCCGGCGTAGCGCGCGCGTTGCCGGCGAAGCGTCCATCGCGGCGCGACCGTCGACGTCATCCGATCGAGCCAGTGACGGCGGCCGGGCC
>JGI10214J12806_10964821_pt1 | contig 16340 bp, 28 predicted proteins | sample WisConreferecore_FD_12806 | JGI IMG/M metagenome (IMG submission 12806)
GCGACCTGTTGCTGCGCCGGGCGGGCCTCCCAACCTTCGATTCGACCCGCGCCGCGCGCTTGGGAGGTCTCATCGCGCGCTACCTCGCGAGTCCGGGACACTCGCACCTTTCGGCCGAACGGGTGAGCCAGGCGGCCTACAACGCGGCACCGGGGTCCCTGGGTGACTACGACGCCGGCACGCACCTCCAGGGCGAGCTGATCGGAACCATGCTGGACCTGATGGTGCGCGATGCGACCCGGGGTACTCGTTCGATCGACGACGTGATGCGGTCGATGCTGGAGCGCTTCTCGGGGGAGCAGGGATTCCTCGGCCGCGATATCGAGCGCACGGTCTCCGCGGTCTGCGGCTGTGACGTCACCGCGTTCTTCTCGGCCCACGTGCGAACCGGTCATCCGATCGACTTCAATCGCTTTCTGGCTCTGGCCGGGATGCGCGCGGCGGTTTCCTGGATCCCGGCGCTGGGCAACGATGGCCGGCCGGCCCCCGACCTGCGCATCCGCGCATGGCAGCCTCCTGGTGAATCTGGAATCAGCTTGCTGCTCAGTAACCCGGCGAGCGCGTGGGGCACGGCGGGACTGCACACCGGCGATCGGCTGATGAGTGTGAATGGAGCCCAGATTCCTTCGGTTGCCGAGTTCCGTGGCCTGCTGAGTCGGGCTCGGCTGGGCGATACGCTCCGCATCGAGGTGCGGCGGCCCGCGGGCCGCTGGAACACGGTCGTCATTCTGGCGGGTTACGACCGTCCGGTCGTCCGCATCGAGGAGCTGCCCGGCGCCTCGGTTCGCCAGCGCGAGATCGGGGCGGCGTGGCGCGCCGGCAAGCCGTGAGCTAAGCGCCCGGATCGATCGGGGTCGGCAATTCGTACCAGATCTCGAGGCTGTAGCCGTCGGGATCGCTCGCGAAGAGATAGGGCTCGCCGGGGACGAACTCGCCTCGACTTTGGACCGTGCCCCCGGCGCGCTCGACCTCGCGCGCCGCCAGCTCGATGTCCCCCGGCCGCAGCAGCCGGAATCCGAAGTGGGCGACTCCGCCGGACTTCCCCGCTTTCGACGGCAACTTTTCGAACACAATGACATCCCGGGCCCCGGGCGTTTGCACCTGGATGAAGCCGGGCTCGCGGTAGATCTCGACCACGCCGAGCACCTGCTGATAGAATCGCAACGAGCGCTCCGGATCGCCCACCGCCAGCGCGATATGGGTCAAGCCGTGGGTCGGGACCATCGAGACCTCAGGAAGAGCGCGCCCCCTGCCAACAGGGCGGACGGCAGGAGGATCCAGCGTGCCTCGCTGACCAGGATGCGCAGCCCCCGCTCACCGAAGACTCCCTCCACACCGATGGGCGAGACCGCGATGGGGCGAAACGGAAAGAAGTAGCGCGCGTTGCTGAAGGGGGAGAAAAAGGCGATGCCCGGGCCTCCGTTGGTGCAGGCGTCGAGCATGCCGTGAGATATCATCGCCAGCACCAGGTACACTGCGGCCCGGGAGCCCGCGCCGGCCGGTACGCCGCGTTTCGCGAGCAGCAGCGCCCCGGCCAGGCCGACGACGAGGGCAAACGCGAGGGAATGGGTCACGCCCCGGTGCCCAAAGAGCGCACTGGTCGGGACTCCCAGCCAGTAACCGACTGCGTCGAGGTCGGGCAGCACGCCGAGCACGGCCCCGAACACCAGCGTGCGTCCTCGCATGGCAGCGGGCGCGAGGCACGCGCCCAGGGCCAGGGCGAACGCCGCATGGGAAGGAGCCGAGGCCATTGAGCTCAGCCCGCGAGAATCCGGTCGATGGCGTGCAGCTCTTCCTCGGTGAAGCGGCGCCCGGCCAGCGCACCGAGGGCGTCATCGATGTGTCCGGGCCGACTCGCCCCGATCAGCGCCGAGGTCACCTCCGGATGGCGTAACACCCAGGCGAGGGCCAGCTGAGCCAGGCTCTGGCCGCGCGCCCGCGCGAACTCGTGCAACCGACGGACCTTCGCGACCAGAGGCGCGGTAACCTGCTCGCGTTTGAGGAAGCCGTGCGGCTTGGCGGCGCGGGAATCCTCAGGAATCCCCGCCAGATAGCGATCCGTCAACAAGCCCTGGGCCAGAGGCGAAAACACCACGCATCCGATCCCTTCCCCCGCCAGCACCTCCAGCAGACCCTCCTCGATCCAGCGATGCAGCATGCTGTACTTCGGCTGGTGTACCACACAGGGCGTACCCAGGGCTTTGAGCAGCTGCGCCGCTCGCCGGGTCAGTTCCGCCGGATAGGAGGAAATGCCGGCATAGAGGGCTTTGCCGCTGCGCACAATCTGATCGAGGGCGCCCAGGGTCTCCTCGAGGGGGGTGCCGGGGTCGGGACGGTGATGATAAAACACGTCCACGTAATCGAGCCCCAGCCGGCGCAGACTCTGATCGAGGCTCGCGATGAGATACTTGCGTGAACCCCAGTCGCCGTAGGGCCCGGGCCACATGAGGTAACCCGCCTTGGTCGAGACAATCAGCTCATCGCGGTAGGGGCGCAGGTCCGCCCGCAACACCCGACCGAAGGTTTCTTCCGCGGAACCTGGCGGGGGTCCGTAGTTGTTGGCCAGGTCGAAGTGGGTGATCCCACGATCGAAGGCGTGGACCAGCAGCTCGCGCGCCGTAGCGAAGCCGTCCACGCCCCCGAAGTTATGCCAGAGGCCCAGCGCGACGGCGGGAAGCTGCAGCCCGCTGCGACCGCACCGCTGGTACAGCATCGATTCGTAGCGGGATTCGGCGGGGTGGTAGGTCACGGCAGGGAGGCATGCACAGGCCGGCCCGCCGACCGCAGAACCACCGCGGCCGGCCGGGCTAACCCGCGTTGAGGAAACCGCTTACGGGGTCCTGCTGCCCCGGGTCCGCAGTACGACGACGGTGTCGGTGCCCTTGCTGTAATGCGCCACCGTGGTGCCGACCAGCTCACCGCCCACCAGCCGGCTCACGCCATGGGTCGTGACCTGGACGCCCTTGCGGAGCACGCTCTCGTAGGGACCCATATCCACTACCACGCTGTCACCGGAGAACATGACCGTTGGGGTCATGGCGGGGCGCTTGGCCAGCATGACCTTCCAGCCGGTGTCGGCGGCCGGCACGGTCATATCGTACTCAGTCAGGACGCTATCGCTCGCCTCGCCCATGACCCGAACATGCCAATTGCCGGCCAGATCAGCCGCGGTCAGCATGGGCGGAGCCGGCGGCGGCGCGACGGCCGTCGTGTCGGCGGCGGGCGTGCTCTCCTTCTTGGCGCAACCCACCAGCACTGCAGCACAACAGAGGAGCACAATACGTCTCATCAAACCCTCCCGGTTCGAGATACGGTATTCCAGCACGCCCCTGAGGGCGCCCTAAAGCGCGGCCCTAACTTACGGCCCTTCCCCGGAGAGGGAAAGCCCGCCTTCCGTGGCGGCCTGGACCGCCTGCCGGAGTTCCAGAGGAGCCTGGATGCTTGCAAAGGGCTCCTGGGTACCCCCGCTTCCCGTTACCACGATCTCCCCGAATCCGAACAACCGCCCCGCCAGGCTCTGGGTGACCGCAATTCCCTCGATTTTCGGGAGCAACAACTCCACCGAGCGAGTGTTCAGCACGCCGAGTTTGAGGATGACCCGCTTGGTGGTGACGGCAAACTCGGAAGTTCGACGCCTGATGAACGCGATCAGCAGAAGCAACAGCGCCACTGCGGCCGGGAGCACGGCGAGCCACCGGTGCTCGGATGAAAGCGCCAGGATGCCTAGGGGCAGCAGAACAAGGAGGGTCAGCAGGGCGGGCCCCGCATAGAGCTTCCAGTGCAGCCGGGTCCGGTAAAGGACCCGCTCTCCGGGCAGCAAGTGGCGGTCGACATAACCCATGGGAATCGCGTCTCCCTCAGGGTGGGCCGGGCCGGTAGGGAGCCAGCAGCTGCTGCCAGCTCCGCCGCAAACGGAGATACTCCGCGGGACACCCCTCCGCGCGGTGCTCGGGAAGCCAGCCCTCCGCGATCACCTCGGGATAACGCTTGGGATTCCGTCCGTAGATCCAGCAAATGATGTTGTAGACGCGCTGCTTATCGAGCCCGTGATCATCCGCCAGCGCCAGGTCGTCGAGCTGGCTCGACCTGGCGTTGGTGGCAAACCAGCCCACCGCGCCGAAGGCCAGCGAGTCCCCTATCGGACCCTGGTTCAAGAGCAGGATGGTGGCAAGCTGGTCCACGGCGTCCTCTTCCCTCCCGGTTGTGGGCAGCTCGAGCACATCGATCAACCCGTGCCCCAGCTCGTGCATCAGGGCAAAGACGAGTGTGCCGGTCACGAGGTACTCCCCACCCACTTCACGATCGAACCGCTCCGACAGCGCCTTGAACAGCTCGTAGCAGAGAGTGACTCGGCGGGCTTCGGGAGAATAGGAGGCGTTGGGCTCATCGCAGTGCGACGTCGCGAGAATCACGTCCTTGGGAATGCGCAAGGAGTCGTTGAGCCGGGCCGCGATGGTATCGAGGAAGCGGTTGGCGACCAGGCCGGCTCGAAAATCCTCGTATTCGGGGGTGGCCGGCCCATATTCCGCGATGAAACGCCCCGCTGGAGGCTGAGCCGGTTGATCGCGCTCTCGGGGCGGTTGCTCGCGCTCCCGGCAAGCGACCACCAGAATCACGATCATCGGCAACGCACCGCAGCGACCGAGGTTCATGTCAAAGCGGGGAAGTTGGCATGCCCACAATCCAGCCGATCACCAGTCCGCCGACAGCTCCGCTGCCGAGCAGCGGCCTCTCCCGCTTCATTGGTACAACTCCTCCAGCTCGGTCTCGCCCAGCTCGGTGAGAAACCCGCCCAGCCTTGCGGCCACCGCCTCCAGAAAGCGCGCCCCTTTTTCAGCCGACGCCTGCCCAGGATTCCCGACCCCGGTGTCGCCCGTCACCCGGGACCACTGCCGCGGGGCCCAGGCCCAGCCTTCCCGAAGACCCTGCACCCTGAACTGTCGCGCGGAGCCCGGACCGGCTTCCCCCAGGGGCAACAGCAATTCTGGGGCGATCGTGAGCATGACGCTGGTTTCCAGCTCGCCCGCGTGGTCCCCCGGCTCGGCGAAGAAGGGCCGGGGATCCACTGAGCTGTACCAGTTCACCGTGCACAGAAAAAGGGTACGCCCCGGCACCAGCTCGCGTATCATGGCCCGGAAATCATTCCCGCCGTGCCCGTTCAGTAACACCAGCTTGCGCACGCCGGCTCGCTCCACACTTTCGACGACGTCCCGGAGCAGCGCGGCCTGGGTGCTGGGATTCATGTTGATGCAGAGCGGAATGTCGAGCTGCCCCGTATTGACCCCGAAGGGAACGGTCGGAAGCACGATCACCCGGGTGCCGCGCTCCCAAGCGGCCCGCGCGGCTTCGGCCGCGACGTGAGCCACCTCGATCGAGTCGGTCCCATAGGGAAGATGCAGATTGTGGGCTTCGGTCGCTCCCCATGGCAAAACGGCGACGCTGTATCCCCCGTCGCGCACGCTCTTCCAGGTTGTCTCGGCAAGGAGATACGGCCGTGATGCGTTCATCCCCGTCGCTTGAAAAACTGGACGGCTCGCTCGTGGTTGAGCGCCGCCGCCCGCGTCGTGAAGGTCCCGAGATTCCGGCGCTTACCGGTCTTCGGATCGGCCTTACGCGAATAAAGCCTATAGCGACCGGACTTGAGCTTGCGGATCATTCAACGGGCCTCGGCCCGGGATCTTCGCGAAACGGATGCATGGAACACCTGACCGAATAAGCTAACGGCCCTACGCGGCCTCGTCATCCGCGCGGTAGGCAAAGCGCACGACCACGGGCGCTGCCCGCAGCAGGTAGATGCCTCCCAGCAGATAGACCGCGCTCATGAGCCAGCCTCCCGGAGACCCGAAATAATGGATCCCTCCGGCCGCGGCTGCTCCGATCAGGCCGCTAAGCAGCCCGCCGATTCCGCGCAGCAGGAGCCAGAAGCCGGCGGCCCGGACCACGACCCCAAACAGGGACTTCGCAGACATCGGTGCTCCTCCTGGCTCAGCGCCTCAGGCTCCTGGCGGCGATCCCGCCAGCGCGATCTGGCCATCGATCTGGACCTCCTCCAGCACGCCCGGGATGGTCAGAGTCGCCCGGACCGACAGCATTTCGTAGCCGGCAAGACGGCCGCTCGCGAGCGCGGCTTCCACTGCCTTCTCGATCTCTCGCTGCGACGTGATTCCGAAGCGCTTGAGGAACTTCCGCAGCTCGAGATTGAAGACTTCTTCGTCCATGGCTGTCTCCTACCTCAGATATTTCCAGTTCCGCGCTTTTCCCTCCGCCATCCACTCGACGGCGGTCGCGAGCCTGCGCGCCCGCGTTTCCGCGCCTTTGGCCTCGATGACCCATTCGACATACTCACGCCGCTTGCTGGGACTGAATGCCTCGAAGGTCGCCCGCGCTCGCTGGTTGCGCTGCAGGGCGCGTTTCAAGTCGGGCGGGACCACGAGCACGGCTTTCGGCTTCGCCTTGGACCGCGGAACCTTGACGCCTTTCTCGTTGAGCTTCATGGCCTTCTTGACGTAACCGACCAACACCCTTCTTGAGGGGAGTTGTCCCACTGCGGCAATCCGTCCGAATTGGCCCATGGCGTCGTCTACGCCCTCGCCGGCGGGCGCGATCAGCGAGCCCTTCCAGAATCCGAAGGCGCAATGCTCCTTGAACGCCGCCATGCCGCACATCATGCCGTGATACATGAAATGCGGGGTGCTCCACTTCAGGTCCTCCTCGACCTCGGGACAGGCCAGGTGCACCGTCTCCCGGATGTGCCTCAGGATAGGCTGGGCGAAGTCGGCGGATTTCGCGATGTAGGCATCGACCCGCTGGTCCCGGACACCCATCAGCGGGCCAGGTCCTGCGGAACCGACCGGTCCACCCGCCAAGCGCCTTGCTGCATCGCGTCACCCCCGCGGTTGGAGGTCCGGAACCCGAATTCACGCCGTTCGACTAGTTTCCCCAGCCACCGCGCTGCGCTCCGGGTGGCTGATCCGGGATGGCGCGCCCGCGGACCGACCGGAAAGGGACGGCGCCGGCCGCGGAGTGTCAAGAGTGTCAACGACTGAGAGGATACCGTGAGACACGATGGGGATGAGCAGGACCGGCTCGATGACGAACAATCGGGGATCGAAGACTCCGAGATCGCCACGGAAGCCGACGTCACCTGCCCGTATTGCGGGGAGAACGTCACCATAGCCCTCGACCCCGACGGCGGTCTGGCCCAGGAATACATCGAGGACTGTCAGGTCTGTTGTCGCCCCTGGCGCGTCCATGTCAGTTATGACGACGAGGGAGCGGTGGAGGTGTCGGTAGAACAGGCCGAGTGAGCAGCTCCCGGCGCCCTCAGCGCATCCCGCGCACCAAACCAAAGCCGAAGTCGAGGGTATGACCGCTGAAGGGCGGGACCGCGCGCAGCCTCAGCTCCGCGCGGCCGCCCCAGCTCCGCCCGATCCGCAGCCGCAGGCCCCCCACAACATGCAGGGTCCCCACCCAGCGATCCGAGCCGACCCGCGCGTCGATACCCGCACCTCCCCCTCCCCCCAGGTAGGGGCGAAACCCGCCGACTCTGGCTTCGGCCTGCAGGCCCAGCTCTGGAAAGAACCAGTGGCTGCGCTGACCGAAGTCGTTCTTGAGGGTGAGGTATCCCAGCGCCGGTTCGAGTACCAGCAGCCGAGCCGCGGGCCGGAAGGCCAGCCCGAGATTCACGATGAGTCCGGTGCCGCTGCCGGAGAGATCGTAGGGTGAAGGACCCGCCAGCAACGAGGACTCCGGCCCTGGGCCTCCTTGCGCCCAGGCGCGCGGGGCCCGGCTCAACGCGACCGCGAGGAGGGCCGCGAGGTGACCCGCATGCCAGGCGCGCCGCATCCAGCTATTCCACCACGAGCTCCAAGCCACCGACGAGTTTGGCGGCCACGTTATAGAACGCCGCGGCGAGGAGGCTGAAGAGGAATCCGAAGATCCCGTAACAGATGGGTAAGATGATGATAGCGCCTACCCCGAACACGGCTCCGAAGAATGGGATGCTGCCTTGCGACGGCAAGCCGCCTCCCAGAGCCACCAGCGAAAAGATCACCCCGATCACGAACCCCAGGAGGGCGTACAGCGTTCCGGCGATTTTCGCGCATTGCAGCGGCTCGATTCGCTTGATGATCATGTGTCCCTCCGGGTACGGCGGGGATGGCCAGATGCTCCAGGGCAGCAGGATAATATCACGCTGCGGCCCTAACGCGCTGGCGGGGCCAGACCACCACGTCGAGCCTGCGTGAAAAGTGCAGCAGAGCGGGCGGTCCACCCACGTCGATGCCGAGCCCATTGGGCAGATCATTGCGGCTGATCGTCGCGCGAGCCGGCTGCAACGGCCAGGGCCCGTGCTGGATCTCGGCCCGGTACATCCGGCCCGCGCGGCCCTCCGCATAGAGGCAATACCGTTCCGTCAGCCAGTGCACCAGGGTGCCCGGACGGCTGCTCGCCACGGGGCCGATCGGACCATAGCGCGCGTCGAAGCTGGTGCCGTCGGCTCGGCGCGAGTGGTAGACGATCTCGCTCGCGTCCGCGTGGTGCGCCATGCGCGCGTGGACGTACGGGAGCCCGTAGAGCCGGCGGGCGGCAAGAACAGCGAGGCGGCTTCCGGCGTCCAGGCTGAAGAACCAAACCCCGGGACGGTCCTCCCTGGTCACATAGGTGCGCAGGTTGAGCTCCGCGAAGCGGGAAGCTCCCGGAAGCTTGGGGCAGTGGCGAAACCCCACCCCCGACATCCAGAACGGCGTCACTGCAAGCCAGGCGGTCCCGGCGTATTCGTCCAGGGTGAGGGTTTGCGGAATCAGGGCGCGCAGCACCGCGACGGGAACCGGCCAGTGGGCAAACAACAGGTCGTGCCAGGTTTGCTGCAAGACCCAGGGCCCGGAGGGAATCGGCCAGGGACGATGCGCTTGCTGTTCCAGCGCGGGATGGGACGCCACGACAGGGGGGGCTACTGACCGTCCGCGACGGGGTCGGCCAGACTCGCCAGCTCCTCGCGGCTGGTAAACACCAGGGACTCGGAATTGACGCAATAGCGCAGCCCGCTGGGAGCCGGCCCATCGTTGAACAGGTGACCGAGATGCGCGTCACAGCGCGCACAGAGGATCTCCGTGCGCGCCATGCCATAGCTGCGGTCTTCCTCGCTGACCACGTTTTCAGCCGCGATGGGCTGGAAGAAGCTCGGCCACCCGGTGCCCGAATTGAATTTCGAGCTGGAGGTAAAGAGCGGCAGGCCGCAACAGATACAGGCGTAGACCCCGTCCTGCTTGTTGTCGAGCAGCGTGCCGCAGAAGGGACGTTCGGTGTCCTTGCCCCGCGCGATGCGGAATTGCGGCAAGGTGAGTTGGGCCCGCCATTCCGCATCGGTCTTGACGACGCGGGGCGATTCGACTGGACCCACCAGCTCGCCGCGACGATTGAAGACTTTGACTCTCACGGGCTCTCCTTAACGCCGGTCCGCCGCCGCAACCCGGACCGTGACGCTGGCCCAGGAGCGGTTTCCCCCTCCCCCATAACGCGCATCGGCAATGGTGACGTCGAGGCTGTCACCCACGCTCACCGTCCGGTAATAGGGAAAGCGCGCCCAGGCCAGGAATGCCGCGCCCGGCGCGGTGCGGGCGGCGGCGGCCGCTCCGGCCAGATCGGCCCCGCTTGGGCTGGTGCCCAACGGAAGGAATTCCCAGGGAATCAAGCGCAGCCTGCCGCGCTCATACCCGCCATCGAGCTGCCGTACCGTCTCGCGCCTCAAGGGATTGCCCGGTACCGGCGAGGCCAGCGATCGCTGCGCCGGGGCGGGCGCCTCCCGGTCGAGCCTCCGCTCGGCTATGCGGGACCCGGCGGCCATCAGCAGCGCATACACCGACGCAACCAGCAGCGCGGCCTGCGCCGGGCGGCCAGCGGACGAAGGCCCGCGCGCCCGGCGGGCGAGCAGGATGCCCAGCAACAGCGTGACCCAGAGCCAGGGATCCACGATGAAGAGGGCATCTCCGTAAAACCACCGCCCCGAAAAGGGCATCAGCAAGCGGACACCATAGGTGTTGAGCAGATCGAGCAGCGGGTGTGACCAGATGGCAACCGCCGCGAGGGTCACGAGCCAGCCGACCCGCAGCCCGTCTCGTGATTTCCCGCGCAATCGATGCCAGCCCAGCAGCACAGCGACCAGAAGCGGCGGGAGCAGGATCATGGCCAGCACACCGTGGGTCCAACCCCGTCGGAAGGCCAGTCCGTCGGTGCCACTGCCGAACAGGTACACCAATCCGTCCACGTCCGGCAGGTTGGCACCGACGATGAGCGCGGCCGTCGCGAGCCGCGTCGTGCGCTTCAACCCCGATTCGGCCAGGGCCAACCCGACCAGAGTATGGGTGAGATTATCCATCATCCGGCCGAAGGGCCACCGTCATCAGCCGCAGAAGAATCCTAGTCGGTTTGGGCCGGGCGAAAGAGGCGGCGGGTTAAGGGACGACAGCGCACCGGTACCGTCGACGTCATAGCTCTGGTGACTGGATTGAAGGAAAGAGAGGTCTTGGCGGATCGTGTACAGGTAGACGTGAAACTGGGCGCCCGATTCATTGAGCTGGGAATTGGCGGCATCCCTCATCCATTTGAGCGAATCGTAGGACGGCTCCATCGGATCCGACCCGGAGCTGCGCACCACCACCAGCACGAAGTCCGCATCTCGCACCGCCGTGGTATCGCTCCAGCGGCATACCCGCAGCATGCGTCGCGCCTCGCGCTGAGTGCTGCTGCTGGGAGCGACGAGGTACGCGATCGGCCCCTGCGCGCTCAGCAGCGGTGCTCGGATGCTACCGACGCCAAGCCAACCGACACCCATCAGGAGACCGAACGCCCCGACCCGCATGAGCGCAATATGCCGGCGCCACTCTCAAACTTCCAGCCGACGCTCGTAGGGCACCGCCTCTCCGTTTTCGAGGAACCGTCGCAGGATTCGGAGGTACATGGCCCAGCAATAACACGAGGTGCGATAGTGGTCTCCGGCATCGGGCCACCCGGTGTGAGAAAAGCGGACCTGGGTCGCCCCGCCGCCATCGCGCAGCACAAACCTCACGCGCGTGCCCAACCAGTCGCCGTCGGCGCGGACGATCTGGTACTCCAGTTCCACGGGCGGCGCATACTTGCTCACCACCGCGCGCCACTGGTATTCCGGCCCGAATCCGAGTTCGTACTGGGCACCCACCCGCGGAATTCCACTCGAGTGCATGGTCCACCAGCGGTCCAGTCCTTCGGGAGTGCTGATCGCCTCGAACACCCGCTCGATGGGTGCGCCAATGGGAAAGTCGTGCAGGATGTCAGGCATTCAGCTCACCCGTTGCGCAGGTAGGAAGACTATGGCCGCGCAATCAGCAGTTGTACCAGTTGTCGCACCGGGCGTCCCTGCCGCTGCGCCGGCTCGAAGCGGGACGCCCGCACGACCTCCCAGGCTTCCGACGCCAGCCGAGGCGACGCGGCCAGGACGACCACGAACGACTCCGGCTCCACCCGGCCATCGGCCCCGACGACGAACTGCGCGGCCACACGATTCCTGCTCCCCCGCGAGGCCGGCTGGGGTTGCTGCACGATAATCACCGGCCGGTCGACGTTGTCCTTATCCGGTGCCGCGCCGGCCGACCCGTCGAGGCGCGCCTGTGGCGACAGCGTCAGAAAGAGATGGAGCAGGCTGTCTGCCTCCCGCGCCGTGATTTCAGCCTGCCAGCCCGGCGCCGAGTCGGCAATGGCGAGCCAGTGGGCTTTTCCCAACACGCCCTTGTGGCGATCTCGGCCCAGCAGGAACCCTCCTCGTCCGCTCACCGGCCTGAGTGTCGGCGACCACTGGATGGCATCGACGGGGCCGCCAGGCACAGCGGTGCGTAGCACCGCCGCCGCGGCATTGAGCCAGGCAAGTGCCGTATCGGGATCGAAGCGCAGCCACACAAAGGCCCCTCCAGTTCCATCCATCACCGCCTTGGGCGCTGGCAACGCCACGAGCTGCAAGCCATACACCGTATCCGCCACCAGGCTCAGATCGACCAGACGCAAGGGATAACGGGCGACGGCCGGCGGCTGCTGGCTCGTCAGCGCGGGAGCGACGGGAACCAGCAGAATGAGGGCGAGCGAGAGGTAAGTGGCACTGACGCGGCGCCCGAGATAGAGCCCGCAGCCGGTGCCGACGATGCTCAGGACGAAGGCGAGGAAGATTCCCGCGTGCGCTCCGAGCCACCACCCGAGATATCCGCCGATCGTGGCGCCGAGCAGGGCGAGCAGTTTGCTCAGCTGGGCCTCCCGCTCATTCGCTCACCAAGCGTCGCTTCCGGTACAACCTGGGGAAAGCACGCCGCAGCCGGTCCAGTTTGGGAGCATCATTGACGATGATGTACGGCTCGTTCGGGTGCCGCGCGGCGTAATTCTGATGAAACGGCTCCGCTACTTGAAAGCGGCCCAGCGGCCGGACTTCGGTGACAATCGGCCGCGCAAAGCGATGGGCTCGGTTCAGTCCAGCGAGATAGCCTTCCACAAGCTGGCGCTGCTCCGGGGAGAGATAGTACACCACGGCACGGTACTCGGGGCCCGCGTCCGGTCCCTGGCGATCGCGCTGGGTAGGGTCATGGGCCACGGTGAAGAACACCTGCAGCAGTTCCTGATAGCTGATTTGCGCGGGATCGTAGCTCACCCGGACCGCCTCGATCCCGCCGTCGGCGTATCCGGAGACCGCCGAGCGCACGCCCTGGAGGTGGTCGAAGACGGATTCGACACCCCAGAAGCAGCCACCCGCAAATACGCCGCTCGCCTCGGTGTGCGTGGCCGGCGCCCAGGCCCACGGCAGCAGCGTCAGCAGGAGCGCCATGCCACCTGAACGGCTAGTCAAATTCCAGCCTCGGCTCCGGTTGTTGGGGACCAACGACTCCCAGGGTGACTTCCGCGCGAAAGTAATTCTCGCCACGGACCGGTGCACCGGCTCGACGGCGCAGCAAGGCAAGTTGACCGAAATGCGTCAGGGCATCGGCAATGGGACCCTGGAAAAGCCGCTCGGTCGGAGAACCTTGGCACCTCGGTACGCCACCGTAGCGACCGTGTGGCGCAACAACGCTCGTTTCGGGTCCTCGATTGTCATCGGGCGTCAGCCGTCTCCCTCGGCCGCCAGAGCCGCGGCCGGCTCAGCAGCAAGAGCCCCAGAACTGCCGTCACGACGCAGAACAGATGCAGGGCCTTGAGTGAGAGCAGGCCGAGTAGTGGATTGGCGGAAGTGAGCGGCCAGAAAGGATGCATATCGTAGTGCATCATCCCGTCGAGCAGCGCATGAGCCAGTCCGCCTGCCAGCCCGCCAATTAGCGTGCTCGATCCCGCCAACTCGGCCATCACAAGGGGCCTGGGGCTTCGAGCCAAGCGCCGAAACAGGCTCCTGCCAACCAGCCCGACCGCGACGCCGACCACCGCACCGGCTGCACCGCCGGCCAGGAAGGTATGCAGGATGCGGTGGACCGGCGCTTGCTGCGTCAGGAGGTAGTATCCCGACTCGACGTCAATGACGATTTGCGCGGCTGCATAGCTCGTCAGGGAAAACCGCGCAGGAGCCGCCGCCTTGAGGAGGAGACCCGGGCCAAAGTGAAAAGGAGTGAACGGCACCGGCCCTCCAGCTCAGGAAACGGACTTCAGCCCCAGGGCGACCGGGTGACGCGGCTGGTAGAGGCCGATCTCCCCGCCGCTGGGCAGGCGGATCGTTGTCTTGCTCCCCCAGGGCGCTTCAGCGGTCTCCGTGCAGCGGACCTGCCGTTCAGCCAGGCGCTTCATGACGGCAGGGAGATCGTCGCACATCAGATAGAGCACGGCGCCAAGCAACGCGTGTCCGGCATGCGCCGGTCGAGTCGCGCCCTCCATCGGATGCAGTGCGACTTCCGCCGGAGGCAGTGCAAAGATCAGCCACCCGTCCCCTGCATCCACGGCGGGGAAGCCGAGCGCGTCCCGGAAAAACGCCCGGTCCGCCTCGGGGTCCTCGCTGTACAGCAGCAGGTGAGCCCCCGTGATCACGGACTATATCGCCGCTTCTCGACCAGGACCGCCGCGGTTCTCGACCCCACCGTGAAGGCGGATCGAAACGTACCCTCGACGCCGATTTGGGCTCCAGCGCGGGGCGCGCCGCCCGTTTCGCTCACGACCGGCAAGCTCCCGGTGGCATCTTTCACTTCATACGCGCCGAAGCCCAGCGCGCCGACCGACTGCTGGACTTCCCCCGCAATTCGGACCGTCTTGCCATCGAAGCGAGCCGGATCGTCCAACAGCTCTTTGATCGGCGTGGTTCCACCGCACCCCCGCAGCAGCAGGACGGTGATGATTCCGAATTGCCAGCCCGATGTGAGGCGCCGGATCCCCCGCGGCGCGTGCGTTAGCGAGGCCATAACCATCCAAAGGTTCCCGCGGTGAGCAAGGCATAAATCAGACCGTCGATCGTGGATTTGATCGTCGTGCGCGACGACCGATGGTACCAGATCAACATCTGCCAAAGCGCGAGGGCGTATCCGACGAAGGCCGTCGCGCCTACCAGCTGGAACACCCGCAGATATTCGGCGCCGGGGGGCAGCGCGCGGCTGGCAACGTAGGCGGCGAAGAATCCCACCACCAGCAGGTAGAGGAACCACTGCGCCAGGTTTTTCCCCATCGACATCGGGCCGGCGGGGAAGACCGTCATGAGCAGATTCGGACCTTGTTTGAATTTCTCGGCGAAGGCGGGAGACCGCATCTCGTCCCGGCTGCCTGGGCTGGGCGTCATGTAATCGCCGGGCGGGATCGCCAGTGGGCGCAGCACCTCACGCGCTCGGTCCTCATCGGGAAGCTTCTGGTAGTCGCCCTTGTGCCATGACGTTGCCATGTGCAGAACGAAGCTCATCAGGAAGACGAACACCGCCGACAGCAGAATCGGCAGCCACAGCGTGCCCAGTCCGGTCATGGCCATCTCCTGTGGTGAGGGAAGCGGAGCCGCCACGGCAGCCCGGGATTAACCTACTCTGCCCTGGCGCCGTGGCTAGATCTCGCGGGCCGGGCGGATCTTCCGCCTTGACGCGAGCCGGAGAAGGCGGTTGCTTCGGCGTGAGCCTCCCATGAATCACGCGATGCGCTTACTCGTCTTGCCGATCTTACTGGGCGGAATGGTTCCTCCACTCCGCGCCCAGGCTCCAGCACCCCTGGTGCAAGGCGTCAGGATCCGCGTTCGCACACCGCAGGACTCCGGGGTGCTCGATCGCGGAATCGAGGGAACGGTCCAAAGGCTGTCGGGAGATACCCTGGTCCTGCGGCCCAAGGCGGGAGGAGCGTCCCAGACATTCCTGGCGGGTGAGAGCGCACAACTCTTCGTCTACGATGGTCACCGCTCCCGCCTGGTGCGGGGAGCCGCTATCGGCGGCGTGCTGGGACTGCTGACGGGAGGACTGGTCAGCGCGGTACGCGGGGAATCCTGCTACAGCGAGAGCACGCTCTGCGTCGAGCGCCGCGTCGACTCGTTCCGGACCGAGGTCATCCTGGGAGCGAGCGGAATCGCCGGCGGTCTCATCATCGGCCTCTTCGCCTCCCATGAGGTCTGGGCACGCTCCAGCAGACTGCCCTCGGTGCGGCCCGCCATCTCGGTCTCTGCGCACGGCATGGGTGTCGGCCTCCGCGCGACGTTCTGATCGCCCGCGCTGCGCCGGCAGCAACTAGCTCTCCGGACCGGTCGGCCTGGGCTCCGGGTTAGGCCGCCGATTCGGCTCTCTCGAAGGGCAGCTCGAGCGTCGCGCCGGCAGGCAGCGCCCGCCAGCGCGCGATCAACTCATCCCGCATGGCGCGGACGCGCTCCAGTTGGCCCGGACTGATCCGGCAGCTTCCGGACCGCCCCTGCTGTGCGTAGTAGATCGCGGTCTTCGCGTTGAAATCGTCCGCGCTCCAGGTCACTGCGCCGGCCCGCTCGCTATCCAGAAACCCCACCAACAGTTCCGAAGGATCCAGGTCCGCCGGAAGGCGGCCTTTAGGCCAGGGAGCGCCGAAGTCGCTCAGGTCCCAGCCCTCGGCGACCAGTCCGTAAAAGCCTCGGCGGTGCCCCAGCACGGTTTCGACCGCATAGTGGGTCAGGTCGTGGATCGGGAAAAACCGGCCCTGCACGCCCTCCTGCCGCTGCCAGGTGACCGAGCCATCGGCCCGCAGGCAGCTCAAAGCAGCCGAGCCATCGCTCTTTTTCTTGATCCGAATCAGCAGCTCAGGCATCGTGACCCCTCAGCCGTTCCGAGGAAAAGTAGCAGGCGCGGAGGGGGTCGGAGTTATTCCGGCCGCTCGTACACCGCGAAGGCCCAGTACCGGCGGGGGCGCACCCAGGGTCCCCGCCA
>JGI10214J12806_12585878_pt1 | contig 16040 bp, 14 predicted proteins | sample WisConreferecore_FD_12806 | JGI IMG/M metagenome (IMG submission 12806)
CTACGTTCGCAACGTAGGGGTCGGGGGTTCAACTCCCCTGCCCTCCACCACCATCGTTGGTAGCCTGTGAATAAGCCAAGATGCTGCCATAGCTTCCTGTACCATAAAACCGATAGCCCGTTCTTCCACCTAAGTGTACTGCCCCACTGACCATTGTAAACTGTCATTTCTGCAAAGAATTCAGTCTGCTCGAGTCCCCACTACTTAAGGGACATCCAGGCAGACTCGCTCGTGACTATTGTGAAAGACCTTCGGTTGTCTTCTACGGCTAATGGTCTTGAATAAATTTAGTGGGTTTGCTGCGTCCAGCTAACTACGCTGCCTGTCCACAAGTTAAGTGGGGCACAACATTTCTCCATAATTTGTGATGCCTCATGCGTCCCACGCCATAGAAGCAAAGACCCAAGCAAATTTTCAAAATTTGTCATCTTTACGGCAGCGATTATGTCTGGCTGCGTCATGGCTAAGTGGTTACTCGTGGTGTTGCCGACTCGATGAATACCCTTTAGGGTAGGCTTCGCCCAGAGGGGCCATGATATCCTCCGTCCCTTCAAACAAGACTACGGTCACCGAAAGAGGCAATAGACTGGTAGCAAGATGAGGCCCATCTACACGGACGTCTGGCTGCTTGGCCCAGGTTGGCCGCGTATCTGTTGGTCCGCTGCCTGTCAACGCCCAAGACTGCGCGACTGGGCCAGCGTGATAACTATTCATCATGAGAACCGTGGAGCGTACGGCTGTGTCCTTGTTGAGTAACAAGACAGCGAGTCGCCGTGTTGCAGGAGTATAAGTGGCATAAGCGCGTATCGGCTCCGCAGCCCTGGCTTCCACCAACTGGTCGCCAAGTACCTGCCCCCAGATCGCAACGGCCCGTCCGACAGCATTCAGTTGATTGAACTGATCGAGAGCGTCGTAGACCTCCGGGGCGGATGTTTCTGCGTTGCTGACCCAGCGGGTGGCCCAAAGTTGTGAGAACTCAACTTGCGGTTGCGAGAGGATCTGCCCCATAAGGTCAAACACCACCAGCGCGTGTCCCAGGTCATTCACATTCGGCCATGCACCTGTCTCGGCATAGTCAATCGCGTTGAACTCTGTCACTGCAACCCGAAGTCGCGTCCGTTCAGATGGCGGAGCTGCCGTTTCAATCGCTTCCAGAGCAGTGTGGACGGGGCTGAGGAAATTGTGGCTCTGTGAGCGGTAGTACTCATAGTTGCCCCAGGCCCAAAGTGGGTAAATGTGTACCGCGAGAAAGTCGATCTTATCAGCAGCCGCGGACAATACTGTTTTCCACCAGTGATAGTCGCGTCCGTTTGCTCCGATCTTAATAGTCGGGTCCACTGCCTTCATGGCTGTCGAGAACGCGATTAAGTCCTTCGCGTATTGCTCGGCTGTAGTCCGTCCGTTATATGAGTCAAGATAGCTCTCGTTGCCCAGCTCCCAGTAACGCACATGGTAGCCCTTAGTAACATTGGCGTAACGTACCCAGGCTACTGCATTGTCCAGCAATTGTTGGCGGGTGGGGGCGTTCCCGCCTTCTTGCGCGGGCTTATACATCGAGTCATAGCAGATCACCAGCACAGGCTCTGCGCCTAGCGACTCAGTCATTGTCATGAATTCGTCGAAGTCGAGTGTGTTCAACAGTGTGCGCTGGTCGGCAAGTGTAAAGCGCAGATCTCTGGCAGGCCATTCTGCCGGTCCTGTCCTTGCGAGCGTGGGCAATGGCGTACTGTAAGGCGGTACCGACCAAAGATAAGCATCCGAGTCCTCGCCGCCGGGAAAGCGCAGGTAGCGAACCCCCATATCTCGCAAGGCCTCAGTTAATGAGCGTGTGGGTGCGCGGATCACGTCGTCATCCATGAGATAATTTACATTGATCCCAACGGGATGTTGTGATGTTTCTGCAATAACCCTCTCGACGTGTACGGTCACGGTGTTTGATGCGCAGCCTGCAAGATAAACCGACAGTAAAGCAAAGAGTGATAAACATATTCTTTCAGGTCTCATTGGAATACTGATGAGTGTCAAGCAGAGTAAAGATCCGATCCACGATCATCGTGTCGGGTTAGGACAAGATCGAGGCAGTTCAAATGCCTCTCATAAAGGAGATTGGTCTGGGTGCGTTGCTGAAGAGAGACCTGAAAGACATTCTTGAGCCGTTCGAAGAGTGTGGCGAACAGCTTGAGGTCTCAGCAGCTTCGCACAACGACAAATATACTGTGGGAAGGCCGATGCGGTCCAGCGTTGAGAATTGTGATGACACCGGCGTAAGCTCAACACTGGAAGGAACCCTGTATGAACAAAACCAGCTTGGGCGATTACCTCCGAGCACACGACAGCATTGATGGTTGGCTATACCCAGACGATGTCCTGCTATTCCAAGAGATAAACGCACTCCAAGGACTTAGCAAGGTCAACGGCGACTTGCTTGAAATAGGTGTCTACCATGGCAAAAGCGCAATTCTCTTGGGATACTTTCCCCGGCAAGAAGAACGACTCGTAGTATGCGATCTCTTTCAGTCACAGGGCCAGACTCGAGAAAATCAAGCAGAACGACAAGTTTGGTACCCCGAACTTACAAGAAAAACATTCGAGGAAAACTATCTACGCTTTCACCATAGACTTCCGTCAATCGTGGTTTGCCCCTCTACAAAACTGATACAGATAGGCAGCTTAACGAGAACCTTCCGATTCATCCATATTGACGGGAGTCACTTGTATTCGATCGTCCGGCGGGACATCCACACCGCCAAATTGTTACTCAAAAATAAAGGCGTCGTCGCCTTTGATGACTATCGCTCAATCCATACCCCAGGTGTCGCAGCGGCAATCTGGCAAGAGGTTTTCTATGGTGGTCTCATCCCTTTGTGCCTCACTCCTCAGAAGATGTATGCGACGTGGGATCGAACGCACCTAAGTCTCTTGAAAAGCCTCAGCGCCTGGGCAAAGAAGAGGGGAGATTTTACGACGAATACCGAGATGGTCTGTGGCCGAAAGCTGCTGAGAATACAGAAGAAAGATTAGCGAGACTCAATCCTAAGTGATTGAGAAATAGGAGAGAAGGTTCAACAGGGGGCACCGTCTGCCCAGACTCCTAGATAATCTTCGTGCCAATCGTAAAGTCTATGCCATCGTGTTATATCCGAACCGCTACGTCGCATTTACCAGCTGAGCATAGATAGCTTCATATTGGGGCGCGATGTTGGCCCAGTCCAGCTCCACCGCTCTTTTGCGAGCTGCAGTTGACATGCTTTGTCGAAGATGCGGGTTAGCGACTAAATGAAGGATGGCGTCGCTGAATGTTTGGGAATCATTCTTGTCCATCAAGATCGCCTCATGTCCCGGCAAATAGGCTTTAACGGACGGTAATGCAGTTGAAAGCACAGGCAAACCGCACGCAATGCCTTCCAGGAGAGAGTTGTTGGCGGTGGCTTTCGTTAAGGGCATGAAGAGGATATCTGCTTGCTGATAGAGCTGAAGCAAGCGATCGTCGGTGACTCCTTTGTAGACGGTGGTATTTGGTAGGCCATCCAATCCGGTCGGTCTGGGAGAAACGGCGATGAATTCGATTCGGCTATCGCCCTTTAGTTTCTCGGCAACCTCGCGAACTGTTTTGTAATCCCTGTAATTATGACCGACCGTAATACATTGCATTTTTTCACCTCCCGAGGATCTGTGGAGCGGCTTGAAATATGTAGTGTCAATCCCGTGCAGGACCAAATGAATCTTTTCCGGCGCGATCAGGTTAGAGAAAAACTCTTGCTGCTCAGGGGCGACGATCGTGACGCAATCCAGCCTCGAAATCGTATCTTTCCGTATGACATGGTCGAGCACATCCGGGGGTTGATGGTAGGAAACGATCAGTTTCGACCGCAATTTTGCCGGCAACTGATGAAGCCGTGGAAGGAACTGCGCCGAATGCTCTCCATCCAGATAATGAATAATATCTTGTTTTGTATAAAGGTAGCCGCACAGAGACTTTATCTCAGCCGTGAAATCACTCAGGTTATACCAGGCCATATTCTGCCGCTTTAGCCAGTAGCTGAGCCATCGTCGAACGATGCCGTTTCCGATCGGAAAATCATTGTCATTCTCTTGGACGAGACGAGTCGTCATGTGGTACCGACTTTTGTCGACAAGGCGTATGAATTGATTAATGCCCGAGTATTGCCCCCAATGCGGGTACCAGGTTCGAATGATCTGAACCGCAATCGTATTCGGAAGGCGACGTGAGGCTTTCTCAGGTGTGCTCGGTTTCAGATGGGATGTTACATCGTGTCCAACAGGAACGCTTGGAGTTCTCTTTACAAGAGGAGAAGACTGGGACTTAACTGATGAGTACCTTCTTACATAGGCAAGCGGGCTCGTCAGGGCCCCGCTTAGTTCTCTCAGGACAAGACGCCGAGTGCCCTTGCCTGGCCGGAGAAGCCGTTTCCAAAACCATTGAGCTAGCCACTCTCGTACAACGAAACGGATAAGGGAGGAACGCTTTACGGTGCGATTGCGGAAACACCGCAAGAGATAGAGTCCGAACGAGCGGCCATGCTCAGAAACCAGTCGATTTAACGAGAGGTCATCGCGTTTCGGTGTGAACCAGACAAATGCCGACGGTTCGTACACAATACGGTGGCCACCGACCAATATACGATGAAATAAGTCGATATCGCTACCGTCACTGGGTATGTCAGCCTGGAAGATCGGATCAAACAGCCCGACCTTCTCAAGAATGCGCCGACGGATGGCCATATTGACCCCTCCCCCTAGACCGTTGGCCCGGAGGATGTCTGTGTTTGCTAGGGTGGTGGGTGTCCAAGTCCGTCGGTGCAGACCACGCCCCATTCCGTACCCGCCTTGCTCAAAGCGGATTTGAGCCGATGTTTCTTGCTCTTTCGGAGCAACGAGCCCGGTTACGGCCATCACATCTTCTTGGCAGAAAACCTTGGCAATTGCTCGGAGCCAAGCGCGGTCTGGACAAGTGTCACCATCGGTAAACGCGATGATGTCATTGTGGGCTTCGACGATACCGCGGTTTCGAGCATTGGCTCGGCCATGGCGCTCCTCACGCACATAACGGAGTTTGAACTTCGTGGCAAGCTGTACATAACCACGGTGTGCAGAAGCGTTATCGACGAGAATCACTTCGTAGTCAGGGTAGTCGAGGGAGGTCAGAGTGCGCAAAGATAATTCCAGTTGAATCGTCCAATCTGACGCGCAGACGACGACGCTAATTGGAGGCAGGGTTGAGGGATCGGCCTGGAGAATCTGGACGTCCCTGCGAAGGGAGTGATAGAGAATCTGCCAACCTAACTGCTTACGGATTGACTCGAGTAGGCATTCTGAACAAACAAATGAGTGGTTAAAACCGCCCATGTAGATCCAGCCGATAGGCTGACCTTGCCAGCGGACGAGGGCGCAAAGACCTTCATAGCCCTCCATTCCCCAGACTGGCTTGAGCTCATGAGAAAGTTCGAGGTCAATGATTCTTGTTGACATGAGGTGTCGCTAGATTTTTGGAGGTCGTGAATCGGATGTCAGGGAGAAGGCTCTGCTCGGAACAAATGGCCCCATCCACTGCTAATGCTTGCACAAAAGGCAAAGCCAGATCAGTAGCAAGAATTGGGCGCAGGTGTCTGCCTCGGATCCGCTCCAAACCAAGGCCTGGGTGAATCCGTCCGATCAGTTGTTGCCCGTAACGTAGTCCTACGCTACGGGGGCGATCATGATCCAATTGTTGTTCTGCTGATTCGATTCCATCGGCCAGATCAATTTGCAGATCGAGATCGTCTTGGAAGAGGCGAACAGGAGCCTCTTGTACGAAGGCAACCAAATCCCCATGAGTTCCTATTTGCTCGGCCACTCCTCTGAGATACCAGTAGTAACGCAGTCCTCTGTAGAGACGACCCCACCTGCTATGAAAATGCAGGTGCTCTGCGGGATTCAGAATGAGCTGAACAAGGCTTGCAACCGCATCCCCAAGTCGTCCATATCGATAGGCGAGGATATGAACGACTTTCTTCAGAACACCTGAAGGCTGCTGAAGTTTAGCGAGGGGAAGACTTGGACGGAGGTCAGGATGGCGATGACCGATAAGCACGTCCGCACGTCCCTCTAGACGTGCTCGTTGAAACGTGCGACCTAGATTTGTGCTCTCGTGTTCATGGTGAAGGGCAAGCGCTTCTGGGACAAAGCAGATCGTAGCGTCGGCGTTCATGAGGCGAATGCCCAACTCGTAATCTTCATGGGCGCAGGGAAATGCGGGGTCAAATCCACCAACGTGACGAAACATCGCGGCTTCCAAAGACAGGTTCCCGCTAAGGACATCACAGTAGGAAAAACGATGGCCAGGCTGTTGTATGGTATGGAACTTATCTTCCCACCACCTCCGCATTTGCTGACGCAAATAGTCAACGCGACCTTGGACTGCCGGGAAATAAGGACCAATCACGACCCGACCGAAGTGTTCTTGATGAGCTTGGACGTGGGCCATCACAAGCGAGGGTTTTGGTTCAACGTCATCATCAATAAACAGAAGCAGATGTCCGGTAGCGGCAGTCGCTCCTAGGTTACGCGCGCTAGCAGGGCCCTGCGCTGGATCTTTGAGAATGAAAACGTTCAGTCGGAATGGCGCAGCGTAACGACTAAGCATGGCCGCCGTTTCGTCTACGCAGCGGTCTGTGACGATCAACACCTCCAAAAGGCTTGCGGGATAGGTTTGGAGGCATAAGGCGTCAAGCGTCCTCTGGAGTGAGGCGCAACGGTTGTGAGTGGGAATGATCACACTCACCGAGGGGAAGCTGGCGTCAGTGATCATCCTTTCCTCCTGCGAAGCCGCTGGCGTGATCGTAGGTATATCAGGGGGCCCGCCACACAGCCACGTAACTCGGCAAGCGACAAGTCAAAGGTGACAGCGCATGGCCACCGGAAGACGGAATTGAACATTCGGGGAAGTTGTGTGCGAAAGAGCCAGCTCATCGCCAGTCTGAACATAGCCGTTTCGTGTTGGACCAGGAAGCTCCGTGTCCACGCCGCATAGACGCCGACACCATAGCCGTAGATCATTCGACGTAGCTCTCGCCAGGTTCGCCGGTGTCGATGCCAGCTGAGCGCGTGTGGCTCGTACACAATTCGATACCCGGCTGAGAGTATCCGCGAGAACATCTCTGAGTCTCCTCCTGAGCAAGTAATGGTGCCGGCGTCGAGGGCCTCGTCGAATGGGCCAACATATTCAAGCACACATTTCCTGACCGCCATGTTAACTCCGGCCCCAATCTGTCCGAAGGCCATAGGATTGTGCCAAGCGCTGTCAAACACGCGACGCTTATAGCCTCGTCCAAATTTGCTGAATCGCTCGTGCCATTCCTGTGCGTCAGTCTCCAATTCAAGGGGCATGGTCAGACCTGTCACGCAAAGAACTAATCGGTCGTCGAAGTTTCGGAGGAGGGCGCGGAGCCATCCTCTGTCGGGGGCTGCGTCATCGTCGGTGAAAGCAACAACTTCATGCCTGGCTTCTCGTAAGGCGCGATTCCGCGCGAAGTCAAGTCCCGGACAATCTTCGCGTACGTATCGGACATACGGGTAGCGTTCGACAATACGACGGGTGGCCTCACTGGAGGGACAGTTGTCGATGACCAAGATTTCTTGGCCATCATCATACAATTGTGCAAGTGCGTCCAAACATCGACGAACATCCTCAGGCCGATCGCGCGTACAGATTGCGACTGTCGCTGACGGAAGGGTTTGTTGGGCATACCGGATCCGGTCCCACTCGAGCCTTTCGTGTAACCAGCCTTCCCAAAGTGGCCAGGTGGCAGTCTCGATGATCACGTCGAGGAGATCAGCACCTGAGATCCGACCATTAGAAACCGGTAGCGTGGTTTGGGCAACAGGCTTGCCGCGGAAACGAATGAGAATTAATGCTTGATGGTACTGCCCCAATCCATCAATTTCGACTGGAATTTGTGTAAATTCAATGTCTAGGATCGCGGTAGCCATATGATGTTCGCCATATTCCGAAGAGGGGCACCAAGATTCCGGCACGGATTGACGCTCATTTACGCGCTAGACCAGAAAAACTCCCCAGATGGTCCCCCCCCTCGTGCGACCTTTCCAATCGTTCGATTCAAGGCGCCTCCGTTTCTAATTCTGATGGAACTGGTTGCGCTAAAGGTTGCCCATGATTTCGACGACCACCAGCCATGTCGCTGCCTTTGATAGACCCATACATCAGCATCAGCAACACGATGCTCGCCGTGTCTCGCACGCAACCGACACTACCGAGCTAGGTGGAGAAAATCCGGCACACTATTTCAAGAAGGTACTTCCTTGCTCCTCGCGATACAAGCCCCTCTAGTGAGGTATGCGTGGTTCAAAGGCCCCCTCTTGGGCCTGGCACGGCGAAGCCTCATGTCTGAGCGAACAACCTGTGTTAAGAGCCCTGATTCCGCTTATTCAAGGTATGCAGGTCGATGCCGGCAACTTTGACGCCCACACTCATCCTGCTGAGGTTCCTGGCAATTTCCCTCATTTTGACAACCCCTGATATACTGACATGGAAACCTTCCAGGCACACCATTAGTAATTACTTCTCAAATTGGCTAAGCTGACATACAATGCACGCACGAGAGACGAAATCAATATCTCTTGTGCCCACGTTCACCGTTTGCACGCAGCACTTCGATGAGCACAACAAACCCAGCATTGGTAATAACGTAAGCGTCTCGCTCCTCCTGTAATTCTGTGACACAGATACTGCATTTAACTTGGCACTTGGTTAAACGCGACTTCCAACTTCGATATGCCGGATCCTTGCTCGGGCTTCTATGGTCGTTAGCCATTCCCATCTCGCAACTGCTCACACTAGTGTTTGTCTTCAGCAAGGTGATCCCCCTGAACATTCCGAATTTTCCCGTCTTTGTGCTCACAGCACTTCTACCATGGGGCTGGTTCAGCAGTTCGTTATCAGGGGCAAGTAATGCCTTCATCGCCTCTCGAGATCTGCTCCGTTACCCAAATTTTCCTCCTGCCGTGATTGTTGTAGTCAATACGGCTTCACATCTCTTGACCTTCCTTGTGAGCCTTCCGGTCTTGTTCGGGATGCTGTATTGGTATGATCTTGATTTCCCATGGCTGTTTCTCCCTGCATTTCCGCTGCTATTATTCATTCAGGGGATGCTGATCACGGGACTCGGTTTCATGATTGCCACCTCCAACGTATACTATCGTGACATTTCGCAACTCACGGGCATCCTGGTTTCCCTTTTTTTCTTCATCACACCGATATGGTATGCTGCGCCATCCAAGAGCGAGTACGGTTTCCTGTTCCAGATCAACCCCATGTCGTTGATCATACAAAACTATCGTCTGGTCCTCCTAGACGGACGATGGCTTGACTGGCCCTCGCTGATAATTGCTACCTTGAGCAGCATCGGAATGTTGTGTGTGGGATATCTCATATACAAGTATCTGCAATCCGATATCCCTGACGCAATTTGAAAGCTGCCTATGTCGACAGCTCTGACAGTTGCCCAAGTATCAAAGCAGTTTCGCCTTCGTGGTAATCGTCCCCGCACTATCAGAAAGTTGTTCACTCACTTTCTATCCGGTCGAGCCACCAAAGAAACAAAGATATGGTCCTTGCGTGACGTGAGCTTTGCCGTAGAGCAAGGGACGACTTTCGGCATTATCGGCCACAACGGAGCAGGCAAAAGCACCCTCCTAAGGCTTATTTGTGGAATAAGTTATCCCACCAGCGGACGTATCGTCCGCGTAGGGCGATTCAGTGGCATTCTGGAGTTGGGAGGTGGTTTCAACCCTCAGTTGACAGGGCGTCAGAACGTAATGACCGCAGGCATCCTTAACGGGTTGACTCCCTCGGCGGTCAGGGCGCGCGAAGAGAAAATTGTCAGTTTCGCGGAACTGGAGCGGTTCATCGATCAGCCGACTCGCACTTACTCTAGTGGCATGTATCTTCGGTTGGCCTTTGCAGCCGCGATGGAATTCGAGCCATCTGTCCTTGTCTTGGACGAGGTGCTTGCCGTCGGAGACGAGCGCTTTCAGAAAAAGTGCATGGATCGGATCGCGGATCTGAAGCGGGCAGGGACCACATTGATTGTAACGTCTCATAGCCCCGACCAGATTCTGACTCTCTGCGACGACGTATTAGTCCTCGAGGAAGGACAAGTTGTCATGCAAGGCGATCCCCAAAGCGCTCTTGCTTCGTATCATGACGTTCTGCGCCGCAGAACGGAGGCTCGAGCTTCCGGTCTAAAGGGCACGGTCAGTTCCACACGACTGCCCCCAGAACGTGGTAGCCGGCAAGGGACGCTCGAAGCATCGATCACCGCCGTTCGTCTCTATGACCATAGCGATCGGCCGGTGGAGAAACTAGAGAGCGGGCAAGGTCTAAGAATTGAATTGACCTACCACCTGTCACACCATTTCGACGACATGGCTCTCCTTGTGGGAATTCATAACGAGACACATGTGAAGTGTTTTGAGACCTCGGTGCCTTCAATGGCGACGACATTCGGAACGCTGTCTTCTGATGGCACTATAATCTGTATGATCAAATCCTTACCGCTTCTCTCCGGACAGTATTACGTTAATGTCGGACTCTACCCAACGGATTGGAGCTTCATTTACGATTATCAATGGCGGATGCATTCATTGCATATCTCCTCGAAGCGAGAACTCGCCCACGCATCTGGTGTCGTTTCGATGGATGTTGCATGGTCCTCACGAAAAGACCAGCCTGGCAGTCCGATAGCGCCATCCCATTGAAACACTCTTTTTTGTGACTAAAGCGAAGTCCGTTATTGTCCCGGCTTTCCTGGAATAGGATGATCTGCCGGAGCAGAGGGCGTGTGCTGGTGCGGTACGCTCCCCCGTCATAAAATGGATGCGACATTGCCTCGGCCTAACAGCCGTCTGCCCATCCGTTTCATTTCTTCACCCCACTATGATGTGAACGCACCTAAGAGAGATGGATTGCGACCACGATCGTTCCTTAGAGTTGAGTAAACGAGGCGACACCTACCGAGACATCTGATTCTCTATCGTGAATGCTCCTGCTCCATCTGGAGACACAGGGACGCATGTAGGCACTATTCTCTGCTACAGACTGATAAGTGGTGAGATAGTCCACGTCATCGATCAACTTTGGTTAGAAACTAGGGGGCGATTGAGGCATAATATTATGGCAAGCTCATCATCCATTGTCTTTCTTATCGAAGGAAGATTGTGCCGCACCCGGGGGGTCAGTGTCGCCCGATCAAGTCACATGAGGCACTTTAATGATAGTTATGGTGTGCCTATTCGAGGCCGAACATGTGAGGATGTACTCTCGGAGAGGCCCTAATCACACGATCCAAGTCTTACCTCAAAGATAATTATGGCCAATTATTACCGATTAATCTTGCTCTCTTGGCTTTGTCTAACTTGTTCCGCATTTTTGTTCTGTCATGAACTTGAAGGCAGCCAGGAATCCGTGACGAAGCTAGGGGTCAGCACCATCTCCCCCCTAACGGTCACACGTGAGTTCCGTTACCATGCTCCCGGGTCAGGCGAAGTGTGGCTCGTATGGGGGATCAATGGTTGGCAACATGCTCCCGACCCGATGCGACCCCCTGGAACTATTGTGCGGGACAAGGTGATGCAGACCCCGATGGTCCCCACCGGCAATACTTTCACTATTACTATTCAGGTGCCATCGAGGACTGTGATCGACTACGGGTTTCTTATCACCAAAACAGAGAAGGGAACTCCCGTCAAAATTTGGGAAGGCGGTCGACCATTTCCAACAGCAACGGCTGATGCACTTATCGAGTTCGAATCTACAGCAAATCAAGTAACAACGGAACAACGGGAGGCATGGCTCTCAGGCCTGGTGACGGACCTCCCGCTCGTCAAGCAGGAGATTCATTATCATCTTGATCGCGCTGGTGAAGTGTGGCTTGTGTGGGGAGCCAATGGGTGGCACAACGTGCCTGAGGCGTTTCGCCCATCCGGAACAAAAGTGAAAGACCGGTTGATGCACACGCCGCTAGTCCGTATGGGAGACAGCTTCGTGACCACGATACGCGTGCCTCCAGGGATGCCGATCGAGTATGGCTTCCTTATCACGAAGATGGAAGGGGGAGCTCCAGTCAATGTCTGGGATGATACCGGTGATCGAGCTAGCTCAATCGTGACAACTGATTGTCGGATTGGCGTCGAATCCAAGACGATTCCTGTAGCGATAGCGCAGCGCAAGGCGTGGCTTGCTGGCAAGGCCGTCGACCTCCCACTCGTGACACAAGCGATCCGCTACCGAACCCCTAGGGCGGCGGAAGTCTGGCTTGTGTGGGGCCTCGATGGGTGGCAAGCGATTCCTGATGCGGTCCGCCCTCCGAGAACCGTGATGGCAAACGGGACCATGAAGACCCTAATGGCTCGCGAAGGGGACCTTTTCACCACTACGGTGCAAATTCCTCCTGGAACAGCTATTGACTATAAGTTTTTGATTGCCAGATCAATCAGCTCACCGACCAGCGGCCGACGCGAGGGAGGCCGGGTTGGGAGTTTTATCCCGCAATTTGATGGCCGCATCGAATTTGAATCTGAAGTAACGAAGGTCGAGATGGAGCTGAGTAAGGCCAGGCCTTCTCAACGACTGACCGACATCCCACTCGTGACGCAAGAGATCCGCTACCGCATCGCGGAAGCCGAGGAGGTCTGGCTCGTCTGGGGCATGAATGGATGGCAAGCCATTCCGGAAGCTTCCCGACCAGCAGAAACGGTGCTAAAGGACAACAGGCTCATGCACACCCGTATGGTCCGGAATGGCGATACGTTCACCACCGCGGTGCGGGTCTTACCAGGGACCCAGCTTGATTATGGGTTTCTGATCACCAGGAAGAGTCGTGGTGCGCCCATCAATATTTGGCAGGACTACAATGGAAAGGGCTTTTCGAAGTTGGTATGGGTGAGTGGCAGCCTGGAGGAGAAGGCCACGGTGACGGTGGTGACGCCGGACCAGCGTTAGACGTGGCTCGCCGGCGAGACCGGCAACCTCCCGCTCGTGACAGAAAAGATTCGCTACCACGCCCCAGGAGCCGCGGAGGTCTGGCTAACGTGGGGCCTTGATGGGTAGCAAACGATGCCCGATGCAGCACGGCTCACGGAAACAGTGCTGAAGGACAACAAGGTCATGCAAACACGAATGGTCCGAAAGCGGGATACATTCGCCATAATTGTACAGGTTCCGCCCGGGACTATGGCCGATTTTTCGTTTCTGATTGCCAAAACGGATGAAGGCACGACCGTCGACATTCGACATGAGAGAGAAGAGAGTGGTCGAGCATTATCAAGGATCGTGTCGTTCGATGGCCAAATTGAAATCCAGTCCCAATGGAAACGTGGACCCCTGAATGTAGAGTTTTAGCTAGTGATCAATCCTTGAAATCCGAAGCGCCCACCAGCGAAGGGCCGTACCAGGCATGAGGAGGGAGGAAAGCTCATATCGGCGAGTTGATCAATGGTTCACATCACAACTGATTGGAGGGTCGCGGGTACCCGTTCGTGGTGAGGGCATACGTCAACGATGCGAGCAGACGAGCATTTGAGCGGTTCTACGAGTATGAAGGTATGATCAGACGATTGATAGCTTAATGCAGTATGGGGCGGAGGCATAGGCTCCCATGACAAGCTAAGCGGACACACATACGACCTGCCAATTGTCCCAACCCTCGATGTAGCCGATGGCGTAACGGCGGCGGGAGAGTTGCTTACTAAATCTGCTAATTATAATGAGTAATCCAATCGCGAGCTCGTCCGATCAGGACCTAGTCTCCGTAATTATCCCCTGTTATAACCATGCCCCTTTCTTAGGCGAAGCTATTGAGAGTGTCATCAGTCAGACCTATCCGCACATCGAAATCATTGTCGTCGACGATGGATCAACGGATAATACGGAGCAGGTTGCGAAAGCGTATCCGAATATCCACTACGTACGGCAGAACAATTGCGGTCTTTCTCGATCAAGAAACAACGGCCTTTCCTACAGCAAGGGAACCTACATTATCTTTCTTGACGCGGATGATTGCTTATTTCCTGAAGCCATCGACATAGGCCTCAGGGCCCTGGCGTCTAGGCACGATTGCGCCTTGACGTTTGGCCTTTTCGTGAACGTTGGAATCAGCCCAGGTCTGCAAAAATTATCTCATGATGCGAGCTACGGTTATAAAGAGCTTCTCCAACGCAATGTCATTGGGAACCCCGGATCGGTCCTTTATCGTCGGTGGGTGTTCACGGAGATTGGGGAATTCGATGAAGCCAATAGTTCCTCTGCCGATTACGATCTCTATCTACGCGTGGCCCGTCAGTTTCCGATCTTCTGTCACCATCAACTCGTGGTCCAATATCGAAAGCATAGCGCAAACATGAGCAACGACGCAGGGCTGATGCTCGCATCGACGCTGACAGTGCTCAAGAAACAGCTGCGGCATGTCGAAGGAAACCAAGAACTTCGAGCAGCTTACGACAAAGGGCTACAACGTTATACGAGCTATTACGGCGATAGACTGATCATACAAATCCATGAGCGATTTCTCCAAGGTCACCTTATTGATGCAGCTTTCGGTGTCTATATTCTAGTCAGATTCTATCCGAACCGTTTCCTTATATACGCCAGACGGAAGATCGCTTCTCATATCTCATTCTTTCGGAAGGAACCTCCTAGCCCTTAAAGGTAGCTCGCTGGAATGACTCTCACCTCACCTCTCATTGGAGAGATAGAGGTATTCCCATAGCTAATACTGGGGGACAATCGCATAACGATAAAGGTATGATAGGCATACCTATGCCTCCCATTGAGCCGATGACGCTTAGCGTGATCATCTGCACCCTTAATCGAGCACCTCAGCTTGAGCATTGTCTGCAAAGGTTCAGGGAAGCACCCACCTTTTGCAAGACCTGGGAACTAATTGTCGTAGACAATAATTCTTCTGATGACACGAGGGCAGTCACACAGAAATTTGCTTCATCTGCTCCATTTCATGTGAGGTATGTTTTCGAGAGCCGGCAAGGCTTGTCCTACGCCAGGAACCGAGGCATTGCCGAGACATCTGGGTCCATCATCGCGTTTACCGATGACGACTGTCTAGTCGAGCGACAGTGGGCCAGCACAATCGTCCGGGAGTTCTCGACTGATCGATCGTTGGCTGTACTCGGAGGACGAGTGGATCCGGAACCTCCGAATGGACAAGGTGGTGGAACGCGGACATACTCTGATCGAAAACAGATCACCTCCTTCCCGGAAATATTTCGCCATATGATTGGCTGTAACATGGCATTTTCCAGGAATGTTTTTGAAGTCATAGGAGGATTTGATCCTCTTCTGGGAAAAGGTACATCGTTGGGATCTGCGGAGGACCTTGACATCCTGTATCGCGCTCTCAAAGGACAGTTACCAATTGTGTACGTTCCTGAAGCTGTGGTGTTTCATGCGCATGGGCGAGTCTCGATGAGTGCAATACAACAGGTGAATGACGAGTACGCGAAAGGACGCGGCGGCTTCTATTGGAAGCACGTCGTGCGAGGCGACCTAAACATTGCTAAACGCGCAGTCCGAGAAATTGTGAATTTATGCCAAGCCATCCTCGTCAATGGGAACCAACACGGGGCACGCCCCTCACCCCTTAGGATCCTGCGCAATCTGGCAATCGGAGCATTTTACAGATTGATGGGAGCGTGAAGTGCATGGAACAACTTATGTCGCAGGGCTCCTCCGCGATCCCTTCGGTGATTGTGTTTGGTCTGAATGAATAGAATGACAATTGGCAGACACGGCAATAAATCAGTTCGCAACTCGGGAAACGCGGCTGGTCAGTGGTCTACACGACCGGTGCGGGAGACTTGTGGGTGAGGGTCAGTCCGATGAAAAAGAACACGCTCACGCCACTCGCGCAACTCCTTGAATCGTAACGTCGAAGGCTTGGGTTAACGACGGTAGAAACGCCTGCCCTCCACCAGCTTTATTTTTGCCAATGGCCTGCCGCAGTAATCCC
>JGI10214J12806_10066125_pt1 | contig 15604 bp, 13 predicted proteins | sample WisConreferecore_FD_12806 | JGI IMG/M metagenome (IMG submission 12806)
ACCCGGCGAACGACCGCCTCAACCTGGCGATCGTCGGCGTCGCCGGTTACGCCGCGGCGGCCGCGTTCGTCCCGGGCCTCCACCAGTTCGGCAACGTCGGCGTGACCGCCGTCTGCGACGTCAACGAAGCGCGGCTGCCGGCCATGTACAAAGTGTGGGAGGAGAAGGCGCAGGGAAAGGACGGGGAGATCTACGGGCGCCACCTGAAGGACCGGCCCAAGTTCTTCCCGGACTACCGGAAGATGCTCGACGAGATGGGCGACAAGATCGACGCCGTCGTCGTCGCGACGCCCGACCACTCGCACGCCGTCATCTCGGCCGCGTGCCTCCGGGCGGGGAAGCACGTGTTCGCCGAGAAGCCGCTCACGATCAACGTGCGCGAAGCGCGGGCGCTGCGCGACCTGGCGGCCGCCGCGAAGACCGCGACCTCGATGGGGAACCAGGGCACGCAGAGCCCGCAGTTCCGGCGCGGCGTCGAGCTGATCCGGGAAGGGGCGCTCGGGCCCGTGGAGGAAGCTCACTTGTGGTTCTCGCGCGGGGGCCAGAACCACCCGGCGGCGCCGCAGGGGGAAATGCCGGTGCCCGAGGGGTTGCACTGGGACCTCTGGCTCGGTCCGGTGGCGGCGCGGCCGTACCATTCCCGCTGGATCGCCCGCTGCCACTGGCGCGACACGGGCGCCGGCGAGCTGGGCAACTTCGGCCCTCACACCGGCAACCTGGCGTTCATGGCGCTCAATCTGCGCGACCTGTGGACGACTCCGGGGTCGACGATCCGCGTGAAGGCCGACTACTCGGAGCTGAATCGGCTCTCTTTCCCGAGGTGGGAGGTGATGCAGTGGAGGGCGACGGCGCGCGCCGAGATGCCGCCCGTGACGGTTTTCTGGCACCACGCGCCGACCCCCGGACTTCCCCCCGGCTCGCGGGAGAAGCTGGGGCAGATCCTTCGGGACCACGGCGTGTCGAAGGAGCGCGAGGAGGCGATCTTCAAAGGCCCGGGAGCGCTGATCGTGGGGAAGAAGGGCATCCTGGTCTCGAACAGCCACAACACCGACATCGCCCTCTATCCCGAGGAGCGGTTCCGCGACGTCGACGCGAAAAAGCCGCAGGTGCTGGCCTCCTCGCGGGGACACTATCAGGACTGGATCCACGCCTGTCGCGGAGGCCCCGCGCCGTGGTCGAACTTCGGACACACGGCCACGTTCAGCGAGTTCCTGATGCTCGGCCCGGTCGCGACCCAGCTGGACAAGGAACTGGAGTACGACCCGATCGCAGGGAAGGTCGTCAACTCACCGGAGGCGGACCGGCTCCTCGGATATGAGTACCGGGCCGGCTGGAAGCTCTAGCCCTACTTCTTTGACCTCTCGAGCTTGACCAGCGCCTTGCCGATCGCGATCTTGATATTCACGGGGGTGACCCGGCCGGTCACCTTTTCGAGGATGTGCTCCTCCGGATCGCAGATGACGATTGCGGGGTTCCGGTCGACGGACCACTTCTTGGCCGCCTCGCCGTTCTTCTCGTAAGGCAGCTTCACGAACTCGCAGTTCTTCTGGTACTTCACCAGGGTCTTGTCGTCGAGCGACTTGAGCGCCTCGCCCTTCTCGCAGTCGAACCCGACGATCAGCAGCTTCTTCGTGATCGGGCCCGTGCGGACCATGTCGCCCCACTTGACCGGGACATCGATCCACTTCTCCTTGAGCACCAGGTTCATGGCGTCGTAGAGATTCTCCGGGCTGGCGACCGGCGCCTTGTGGATGACGTCGCCGTCGGAGTCGGTGATGATGATCATGGGCGCGCCCGTGACCTTGAAGGAGTTCGCCAGCGTCTGATCGCCGCGGACCCAGAGGAACGGATCCTTCCGCTTCAGGATGACGGGGTTGTTGAACGCCTTTTCGGCCTTATCGACCCCGTCGAGCGTGATCGCGGCCGGGGCGTCCTTGCTGAACTGATTGTTCAGGAAGAACCAGATGACGGGCTTGCCCGTCGCCGCGGACTTGACCAGGACGTTGTCCGTCTTGTCCCACGGCATCTTTTCGTCCCTGCCCTCGGCAGCGACGACCATCGACAGCAGACCAACCCCCACAACCCCCAGTAGACGCTTCAAGTGTTTCCTCCCGACCCGCTCCGTTCTCCCAGACCCTTGGTGCTCGCCCCGCAGGGGGATCTAACGCATAAAATGCACCATAATGGGGACACCGCCGGTGTCTCGATTTGGGGACAAATGCGAAAATTGTTCAGGCGCCGCCGGCGCCTGAACGGATCCTGTCGGATTGCTTGTTTTCTTCCGGGCTTTGTGGTGAATTCACCGGATGGTCACGCTCGCCGATATCCGCGCCGCCCATAAGATCGTGTCCAGGGTCGCGATCCGGACGCCGATCCTGCCGCTCAAGTTCTTCGACCGCCCCGACACCTTCGTGAAGTGCGAGAACCTGCAGCGGACCGGCGCCTTCAAGATCCGCGGCGCGTACCACCGCATCTCGAAGCTTCCCAAGTCGTGCAAGGGGGTGACCGCGTCGTCGAGCGGCAACCATGCCCAGGCCGTCGCATTCGCGGCCCGGATGCGCGGGATCCAGGCATGCATCGTCATGCTCGACCAGTCGGTCGCCACCAAGGTCGAGGGGACGAAGGGCTACGGCGCCGAGGTGATCCTGGGCGGGACCAACAGCGTCCTCATCACGGAGCGGGCCGAGCGGGAGGCGAAGGAGCGCGGGTTCGTGTTCGTCCCGCCGTTCAACGACCCGGACATCATCGCGGGGCAGGGCACCGTGGGGCTCGAGATCGTCCAGGACCTGCGCGACGTGAAGTCGGTCATCGTCCAGATCGGCGGCGGCGGACTCTCCAGCGGCGTCGCCACCGCGATCAAGGAATCCAATCCGAAGATCAAGGTGTTCGGCGTCGAGCCGACGGGCGCGGCCGCGATGCGGGCGGCGCTCGACGCGGGCAAGGTCGTCACGCTGCCGTCGGTGAACACCATCGCCGACGGCCTGAAGCCCACGCGGGTGGGACAGCTGACGCTCGACCATCTGGGCAGGTACGCGGACGACGTGGTGCTGGTCGACGACGAGCACATCCTGGCGGCGACGCGCCACCTGATTCTCAAGGAGAAGCTGGTCGTCGAGCCCTCGGGCGCCGCGGCGCTCGCGGCGGTGATGTCCGGCAAGCTCAAGCTGCCGAAGGGTCCCGCGGTCGTCATCCTGTCGGGCGGCAACGCGGACCTCAAGGCGATCCTCGGGACGGCGTAGGGGAGGATCCGCGATGCCCCGCATCGTGAAGAAGATCCTGGAGAAGGTGTCCAATCACCGGCTCCGCCACAAGTCGACCGGATTCGGTTTCGCCCTCGCCGACCAGATCGCGTTCCTGGACGGCGCCCGATGGGACAAGGCCGTCGGCGGCTCGTCGCTGTTCCTCGGACGCGACTACCTCGGCGCGCTCGAGGGGTCGGCGCCCGAAAACCTCAGCCCGCGATACGCGCTGATCTCCCGGGGCTCCGAGCCCGTCGCCGCCGTGGTCGCGCAGGTCCTCCGCGCCGAGGGGCGCCGGTGGATGAAGGACGAGCCGAAGGGCCTGGCGAAGAAGGTCGTCTCCGGACTGAGGGCCCGCATGCTCGTCTGCGGCAATCTTCTCTCGTGGGGATGCCACGGCGTCGCGTTCGCGGCGGGCGAAGACCGGGCGGCGCTCTGGCCGGCGGTCGCCGAAGCGCTTCAGCGGATCCGCCGCGCCGATCACCTGCTGGGCGAGACCGATCTGCTCCTGGTCAAGGATCTGGCCGACGCCGACGCCGCCGGCGCGGAAGCGCTGCGGCCCTATTCTTTCCGGCCGCTCGAGACCGAGCCCGACATGATGCTCGAGATCACCGAGGGGTGGAGGTCGTACGAGGACTATCTGGCGGGCCTGACCTCCAGCTACCGGCAGTCGGCGAAGAAGGTGTTCAAGGAGATCGACAAGTCGGGATGCCGCGTGGAGCGGCTGGGCGATCTTGCGCCGCACGCCGCCCGGCTCCACGCGCTCTATCTGCAGGTGCACGAGAACGCGGCGGTCCGGCCCGTGACGCTGTCGCCGGACTATCTGCCCGCGATGTCGCGCGCGCTGGGCGACCGGTTCCGCTGCGCCGCGATCCGCCGCGGCGACGAGATCCTCGGCTTCGTCGTCACGCTGAAGGACGGCGACACGGGCGTGGGCTACACTCTGGGCTTCGATCGTACGGCCGCCGCGGAGCTTCCGCTGTATCTTCGATTGCTCCATGCCGTGGTCGAGGACGCGATCGCGATGGGCTGCCGCCGCATTTCCCTCGGTCGCACGGCCCTCGATCCCAAGGCACGGCTCGGCGCGCGCCCGCGGCCGATGCGCGTCTGGGTCCGCCACACCCATCCCTGGCTCAACCTGATCGTGCGGGGCGTTCTCGGAGCCATTCCCCATGAGGAGGCTCCCGAGCGTAACCCATTCAAAGGGGGATCCACATGAACCTCATCCGATTCGGCGTCCTGTCCCTCGCTCTGCTCGGCGCCTGCGCCCCGGAAACGGTCCGGGAGCCGAAACGCGATTTCCCGGATCCGGCGACGCTGCCGGTGAAGTCCGACCTGCCCGATCCGCTCGTCCTCCTCGACGGCCGAAAGGTCGCGACGCGCGAGCAGTGGGAGAAGGAGCGCAAGCCGGAGCTGCGCGCGCTGTTCCAGCACTATATGTACGGCCATCTGCCGGCGAAGACCGAGGTCCGGGGGACCGTCCGCCGCACCGATCCCAAGGCGTTCGGCGGGAAGGCGACGCTGAGCGAGGTCTCGATCTCGATCGACGGCGCGAACGGCCCGAAGGTCGAAGTGCTGCTGGTGGTTCCCAATCAGCGGACCGGCCCGGCGCCGGTCTTCCTCGGACTCAACTTCGCCGGCAACCACGCGATCGTCGCGGATCCGGCGGTTCAGATTCCGACCACGTGGATGCGTCAGGGGCGGTCGGGAGACGATTCCGTCGTGAGCAATCGCGCGACGGAAAAGGGGCGCGGCAAGGCGATCGGCACCTGGGCGCTCGAACAGTCGATCGACCGCGGCTACGCGGTGGCGACGTGCTACTACGGCGACATCTTCCCCGACAAGGCCGACATGAACGATGGCGTCTACAAGCACTTCTACCTGCCGACGCCGGGGCAGAAGAGCCCGGGGGAGATCGGGTCGGGCGCGATTGCGATGTGGGCGTGGGGGCTTCACCGCATCATCGACTATCTCGTCACGGTCCCCGAGCTCGACAAGTCGCGCATCGCCGTGACGGGCCACTCCCGTCTCGGGAAGACGGCGCTCCTCGCGGCGGCGTTCGACGAGCGCATCGCGCTCGCGATCCCTCACCAGGCCGGGTGCGGCGGCACCGGACCGAGCCGCTCGAAGAACCCGAAGGCGGAGACGGTGGCGGTGATCAACAAGAGCTTCCCGCACTGGTTCGACGACAACTTCAAGAAGTTCAACGAGTCGGTCGACCGGCTGCCGTTCGACCAGAACTGCCTCGTGGCGCTCTGCGCGCCCCGCCCGGTGCTCTACACGAACGGGATCGAGGACCAGTGGGCGAATCCCGGCGGCCAGTTCGAGATGCTGAAGGCGGCGACGCCGGTCTACAAGCTCTTCGGCGTCGAGGGGATCGGCGCGACGGAGATGCCGTCGCTGGGGAAGCTGGTGGACAGCCGGCTCGGCTACTACGTGCGGACCGGACCGCACGTGTCCGACCCCGACTACTGGAAGACCTTCCTCGACTACGCCGACAAGTACTTCAGGAAGGGGTAGCTTACTTCCAGAAGGACTGGAGTTCCTTCCAGCTTTCGTCCTTCTCCTTCCACCGGAGCAGACGCTCGCGCTCCTTTGCGGGAGCGAGGGTCTCCAGCGTTCCGGCATCCGCGAACCGCAGCTCGAAGATGCCCAGCGTCTGGGCCTGGGCGAAGCCGTGGCAGGCCGAGCAGTGGACGAGACTCGATCCGCGCACGGGGAAGCCGCCCGTTCGTCCGTTCTCGACGAGGAGTTGCACCGGCTCCCAGTCGGCCTCGTCGAAGCCGCGGGGCCGCAGCGGCGCCGGGTCGTTCGCGAGGAGCAGGTCCGGACGCAGCCGGAACCGGAATGCGGACTGGACGTCCTTCTTGAGACCGAACCGTCCATTCGGCTGGTGAATCACCCGCATCTCCACGGTTTCGACGAGCGGCGAGGGAACGAGCACGTTGGCGGCGTTGATCAGGATCGGTTGCTCGACGATGACGACGATCATGCCCGCGGGGATCTTGGGCGCGTCGTGGGGCTTCTGGCCCCGATACGTCGAGAGCGATCGGACGAGATCGAGGCCCGACTGCCGCCCTTCGGGCACCCGCAGAAAAATCTGCCAGCTGGAGCGGCCGCCGAAATATTTCGTGTGGCGGAGCGCCAGCGGCAGGTCGGTGGAATTGCCGAGGCTGATCCAGGGACCTTCGGGATCCCAGAGATCGGCGGGAAGAAAGGGCTCCGTCGGCTTTTCGGGATCGAACGTCGCCGGATACCGTTTGCTCTCGACGGTCCGGGCGTACGGATCGGGAAGGGCCCGGATCTCCGCCTCGCTCAGCGCCAGGCGGCGGATCAGCTGGGCGGCGGGCCGCAGGGTCGCCTCCGGCTTCTTCTGCTTCGGCGGTCCCGGCACCGTCACCTGGTTCAGCTTCCGGTCCGGATCGACCCATCTCCACGAGAGGTATTGGGCGTCGAAGAAGGCCCAGACCAGCCGCTGAGCCAGCGCCTGCTCCATCGGGCCGACGAGCCCCAGGTCCGCCGGACGGGCGGAAAACTTCTCGAGCAGGGCGGCGGCTTCCGGCGACGAGAGATCGACGAGGGGGACTCCCAGCGGCCAGTTCGTGATCTCGATCTTCTTCTGCCTGGGCGGCCGGAGCGCCTCCTCGAGCTGGTGCCAGCCGGACTTCTCCTGGAAGAGGCAGAGGAGAAGCCCCAGGAGGACGAGTCTCACGGGACTATTCTACCTCGGGCGTCTCCCCGTGTCCCTCGTCCTGGTGCCGCTTCGCGTGGTCGACCACCGTCTCGACGTGCTGCACCCAGCCGCGGGCGATGTCGAGGCGGCCCAGGGAAGAGGATGCCGGCGGATTCGTCTTCATCCGCTCGAGGAAGAACGAGTAGAGCCGGATCATCTCCGGCACGTCGGGCTTCGTCTCGGCGAGAAAGCCGAAGCCGTAGGTCGCGATCGCGTCGGTGGGATGACGCTTGGCGTAGACGGAGAGCGACGCCTTCGCGGCGTCGAAGTCGCGCCGCCGCGCGTGGACCAGGCCGAGGTTGAAGTGGGCGGCGTCGAACTCCGGGTCGGCGCTCAAGACGTCCAGATAGGCCTTCACCGCCTCGTCCAGCCGTCCCGTGTTCGCCATCAGGATGCCCTTGTGGTTGAGGGCGACCGGCTTGATCCAGCGCGATCCTTTCCCCGCCAGCTCGTCGAAGTAGACGATCGTCTCGTCGGCGAACCGCTGCTCGATCGCGAGGTTGCGCAGGAAGACGACCGGCAGCTCGCGCGGGAAGCGGACGCGCTCCGCCTCCTCGGGCTTTTCGATCAGCCGGGCGAGGACCCGCTTGCCGGCCTCGAACGCCGCGCGCGGGAACTTGATCGCGTAGACTTCCGCCTGTCCGTGGAGCAGGTCGACCCGGTCGGGCGCGTGCTTGAGCGCCTCGGTCAGGGATTCCTCGGCGCCGATCGTGTCGCGCAGTTCCATCTGCACCTGGGACAGGAGGAGGAGCGCGTCGGGATCGCCGGGCGCGAGCTTGACGGCTTCCGACAGCGCTTCACGGGCCCGCGCGAGCTTGCCCAGCCGGAGGCCGCACGATCCGATGCCCCGAAGCGCGGCGATCCGCTCGGCTTCGTTCGCCATGTCGAGGCACGACTCATAGACCGGCAGGGCCTGATCGAGGTAGCCCTCGCCTTCCAGCGCACGGGCGCGCTTCAAGTCCCGTCCCACGAGCCACTTCCTCAGAAAGTCCATCTTCATCTAGGAGGCCGGACGCAGGGACGCCGAGACGCCGAGCGGAAGAATCTTGTCCGCGTCTCGGGGTCTCTGCGGCTGCATTTCCATGCCAAGTCTCATTGTCTCGTCAGGTGATCCGCCAGGCGCTGCGGTTCGGGGAGACGATAGCGCGGCGCGCACGCGAGGACCACCGAAATCGCGCTCTCCAGGCCGACGCGGTGGCCCGTGGACACATAGACCACCCCGCAGCCGTCGCGCGTGCGCAGCGCCGCGCCGATGAGCTCCCCCTTGTGGGTCAGCTTCGACCACGACCCGCGCTTCTGGCCGGGCTCGTCGTGCTCGCCGCAGAGCCGGGACTTCGCGCAGCCGATCGTCGGGACCCCCAGCACGAGTCCCAGATGGCTGGCGATCCCGAAGCGGCGCGGATGGGCGATGCCCTGGCCGTCGACGATGATCACGTCGGGCACCGTCTTCACCTTCTTCCACGCCGAAAGCAGCGGCGGGATCTCGCGGAACGACAGCAGCCCCGGGATGTAGGGGAAGGGGACCGATTCGTCGACGACGACCTGCTCGATGGGCTCGAGGTCGCGCATCACGACGAACACCGCGCGGGCGACGTCTCCCTTGTAGCTCACGTCGGCGCCCGCGACGATGCGCGACTTGACGGTGCCGTGGCGGATGACGCGGCCTCGGAGCCGCTGCTGGATGCGGATGGCGTCGGAAGCGTTGGCGGGCGCGCGGAATCTCACTTCTTGTCCGAGGGGCGGAGCGCTTCGAGATGGGGCGATTCGAGATCCGTCCAGCTCCAGGTGCTTCCCTTGTGGCTGAACCGGACGTCGAGCGTCACCTTGCCCATCTTGCCGGCGTTCTCGACGCGACGGAGGCCGATCACGAGATCCTTGAAGCGACCTTCGAAGCACATGAATTTCGGGTCGGCATCGTTGCCGGGCAGCTTGCTGAAGTCGGTCTTCACCGCCCCGGAGTCGATCGTGCGCGTGATCGTTCCCTGCTTCTTGCCGTCCTGGGCGATCGTGACCGACACCGTCGCGCCGGGCAGCGTCTTCTCGTCGATGCCGTCGACCCGAACCCGGAGGAACAGCGTGTCGCCCGAGGCCACCTGCTGCTTGTTCACCGTCTTGTAGCCGCCGGGGATGATGATCATCCCCATCACGCCGGCCTTCGGACCGGGGTCGGAATCGACGTAGACCTTGGTCGACTTCAGCACGAGGTTCTCGTACGTCTGCGACCGGTCCTGGCCTTCCATCTGGTACCGGATGGTCATGCGGTGGCTGAACCGCGTCGCTCCGGGAACGCTCACGCCTTTCAGCGAAATCAGCGCGCCCTTGCGGGGGGCGATGGTCGCGATGTTCTGCCGCGGCATCGAGCCGAGCGGGAACTTGTTGTCGCCGAGGATGGTCACGTCCACCGAGACGTTGGTCAGCTGCCAGGGCGTGCGGTTGAGGATCGACCCTTCGACGACGATCGCGCGGTCGATCTCGGAGTTCTGGATGTCGAAGGTGACGATGTCGACGCAGGTGGTGTCCTGGTCGGGGAGGGCCTGCGCCTGCTGCAGAACCAGGACCGCCAGCAATGCGATCATATCGCTACGATAGCAAATCCCCGGGGCGGACGCTCGTTTACCGGACGCGGCGCGCGGCGGAATCGATCGCCGAGGCCATGTTCAGCAGGGTCGCCTTGAGCGCCTGGCGCGAGTCGCCTTCGTGGGCGAACCGGCATCCCAGGATCGAGCGGTTGTGCGCGTCGTCCGACTTGATCCAGCGGATCTCGGCGGCGAGCTCGATCCGGGTCGGAAGCCGGAGCGTGATGCGCAGGATGTCCCCGATCAGATGGCTCTCGGTGCTGATCAGCTTGATCCCGTCCAGGCTGATGTCGCCCACCGGAACCCTGATCGCTTCCTTGGAGCCCTTGATTTCGCAAGGGACCAGCAGCTTGACGCGGGCGGACTTCCGCCCGGTGGAAACCTCGGTTTCGGCTTGAGACATGCTTACCCCACCCCTTCGCAAGTTCCTTACTCATTTAGTACCCGTTGATTCCGGAGTTGATCAGAAAAAATGAAAAGAAACCGGCCGGCATATGGGAAAAAGGGAAACCGGCTGCGGTCGGCGGGCAATCACCGTAAGGAAGATAGGAGATTCCCAACCATGACCCATCCTCTCGTCGCGGCCGTTCTGCTGCTGGCCGCATCCCAGGACTGGCTCCAGTTCAAGGGCGACGCCCGCCATTCCGGCAACGTGCCGGACCGCGCGCTCGCCACCCCGCTCGGGCTGGTCGGCGCCGTGCCGCTGACCGACGCGATCTTCACCTCGCCGGTCGTCGCGGACGGTGTGATCTACGCGGTCGACGGATCGGGCGTCGCGTTCGCGATCGACGGCAAGTCGCTCGCCGTGCTGTGGAAGACCCCCTCCCGCGGCGGCGCCGGCAACTGCAACAACATCTCCTCGCCGGCCGTCGTCGGCAAGTACCTGCACTTCGGGACCACGGCGGGCTTCTATGTGGTCCTCGACCGCGCGACCGGGAAGATCGTCCGCGAGATCGACTGCGGCGACCCGATCTTCTCGACGCCGGTCGCGGCCAACGACCGCGCCTACTTCGTCACGCTCGGATCCAAGGCGTATGCGGTCGAGCCGGACGGCAAGGAGATCTGGACCTGGGACTTCGTCCGTGAGGTGCTCAAGTTCGAAGGGAACCGGTGGGACGGCGCGGACTGGACGAAGCACCAGAAGGGCCGCGTGACGTGGAAGGACCATTTCGTCACGTCCCGCGACATCTCGATGGACGGGAAGATGCTCGTCATTCCGGCGGGCGGGCGGACGGTCTTTCTGGAGGATGGGGGCGCGGCGGCGAAGCTGGCGCTCGTGGGCGAGATCCCCGAGCGGGCCGGCCGCGAATACCCCGCGACGTTCGGACAGTCGATCGGCGACGACGGGACCGTGTACGTCCAGTGGCACCGCCGCGACAACTGGGGCCGCGTGGAGACGCTGAAGCTCAAGGAGGGCAAGCTCGTTACCGGATTCGTCCAGGGAACGCAGACCGCGGTGAACACGCTCGGTCTCCTGAGCTTCTCCTCGGTCAGCATCCGCGACGGCGTGGTCTACCGGGTCCGCCCTGAAGAGGGGGCGGATCTCCTCAAGCACTATCCCGGCGAGACGATCCGCATCGGAGGATTTCCCTCGATCGCGTCGCCGGTGCTGACGAAGGACCACGTGGTGTATGGCGGACTCGACGGCAGCCTCTACGTCGTCCCGATCCCGGGCGGGTCGATCTATTCGTTCAAGACGCCGTTCGGCGCGCCGATCACCGCGCCGGCGGCCGTCAGCGACGGGCGGGTGATCTTCGGCGGCGAGGACGGCTATCTCTACGTGCTCGGCCCGGACGGGAAGGCCGCGCCCCCGACGAAGGACCTGGAGCTCTGGAAGATCCGGAGCCCGCTCACGGGGAAGTTCGCCGATCCGAAGTACGACTGGTACTCGAATTACGGCGACGTCGCCTGCACGAACGCCAACGATCAGGGGCTCACGCTTCCGCTCCGGCTGCGCTGGACGCGGCGGGTCGAAGGGACGGTCAAGCATCTCCCGGTCTGCGGCGGCGGCCGGATGTACACCCACACGGCCGAAGGCCAGCTGATGGCGGTGGAGCAGGACACGGGCCGGCTCCTCTGGCGGCGCTACTGGCCGGGGGTCTATCTCTCGTTCACGTCGGCGATCTACCGCGACGGCCGGATTTTCGTTCCGCAGGCGGGCCTGAAGAAGTCGTACGTCCGCTGCCTCGATGCGGCGACGGGCAAGCTGCTGTGGGAGGCGCCATTCACGGGGTCGCCGAGCTGGAGCCGACAGGCGCCGCCGGTCGTCCTGGGCAAGCTCGCGTTCTACGCTTCGGGCTCCGGCAGCTATGCGGCGCAGGGGACGGAGAAGGCGTTCACGTTCAGCGGCACGCCGGAGAAGGCCGAAGGCAAGGAGGTCATGGCCTGGCTCTACACGCACGACAATCCGTTCTATCCGAAGGACAACCGGCCCCATCTCTGGGCGTGGGACGTGGAGACAGGGAAGGTCGTCTGGGAGAAGGACTTCAGCGAGTACGGCTTCGGCGGCAACGACACCGGGCTCTGCGCGATGGACGGCAAGCTGTACTACTCGAACTTCTTCGGCTATTCGGCCTCGATGCGGAAGGCGCGCGGGATGCCCGCGGGGCCCAACGGCATCACGATGTGCCTCGATCCGGCGACCGGCGAGATCGTCTGGAAGACGACGGAGTACTACGTGACCGCCGGGTGCGCGCTGACGGGGAAGAACGGCCGGCTCTACATGGGCGGCTGGAACCAGCCCGACGAATCGACGAAGGACCGCTACGTCTTCTGCATCTCCGCGAAGGACGGGTCGCTGATCTGGAAGTCGGACCCCGTGGTCTCGGCGGTGAACGTCGTGACGGTCGGGGACAAGTACATCTTCTCGCAGGCCCGCGGGGTGAACGGCCACCTGTTCGACCGCGAGACCGGGAAGATCATCGCGCGGCTGAACATGACCTACCAGTGCACGCGGTTCACGGTCTCCGAGCCGTTCCTGCTCGGCGCGAACATGGACATGATCGATCTTTCCGACGGCTTCAAGCTCGTCTGGACCGGGCCGGCGATCGATTCGCGCGAGTGCCTGGGGTCGGTGGTATCGAACGGCCGGATCTTCTACATCTCGCAGGCGAGCGGACTCGAGACGTCGCTCGTGGCGGGGTCCGACGCCGCGACGCTCGGCCCGCCGTGGGAAAGGAAGTAGCATGACTGCCGCGATCCTCCTGGCCTTGTTGCTCCAGGACAAGCCCGAGCCGGATCCGATCGCCAAGGAACGGACCAGCCTGCTCCGCCATTCGCTCAAGCCCCACGCCGCGTTCCTCGGGGTGGACAAGGACGGCCGGGTCCGCCTGCGGCTGGAAAACGATCCGCAGGAAAAGGAGTGGGCTCTGGATCCCGAGGCGGAGGTCCGCGTCCACGGAACCTGGGGCGCGGCGTCCGATCTCGTCGTCGGCGAGCGGATCTGGGCCTGGGTGCGCGTCGATCGCAAGGATCAGCCCCGCGCCGTGTTCATGATCGCCGACGAGATTTCGGAACAGGACATCCACCAGGTGCCGTACTCGGTCGCCTCCGCGGATCCCGCGGCTCGGACCATCGTGGTGAAGCGCAAGCTCGACGGCAAGACGGAGCAGAGCCGGACGCTGAGGGTCGCGGCATCGCTGGCGATGCCGAAAGAAGGCGCGGAGCTCTACCTTCAGACCGCGGGCGAGGAGTTGGTCCGGACGGCGACTGCGGAGACGCTGACCGCCCTGAAGAGGGAACAGACGGCGAAACTCGAGAAGCGGTGGCGGAACTCGGGGCTCCCCGGCACCGTGACCGGACTTCATCTCCTCACGGGCGAGATCGAGGTGACGCTGGACCACGAGGCCATCCGATGGGCCCGGTCGCTGAAGGCGGGCGACAAGGTGGATCTCAACCTGGGAAAGGAAGTCGAAGCGTCGGTGATCGAGATCCGTCCCTGGTATGAACGGACGCGCGTGACGATGGCCGCCATCGGTCGCGACCTGTCGGACGTGACGGTGGGGCGGCGGCTCCATCTGACCATCGACGCGCCGTCGGCGGAAGCGCTCCGGTCGCCGATTCCGCTGGATGCCGGCCGTCCCCGCGATCCGGCGGCGCGCGCGGAGTGGATGCTGGCGAGCACCTACTGCGGCTGTTCCATCCACGGCGACGTGTGCACCGGCATGTTCTACACGCTGGCGGCGTGCAACACGATGACGTGCAACATGCCGAACCAGGTCCGCAAGTTCGTCCGCCCGCTGATGGAGAAGGGGATGTCCGACGCGGAGATCTTCGAGCGGATGGAGAAGGAGTTCGGCGCGTCGATCTGGAAGCCCCACCTGCTGCGCTGAGCCTACTCGTTCGGGAGGCCGGTCGCCGCGGCCTCGAAACCCGCCAGCACCAGGATCGTTCCGCTTCCGGTCAGTTTGATCATCCGGCCCGCGGGGTCGACCCAGACCCGGTAGGCGCTGTTGCCGCGCAGCCGGATCGTCAGCACGTCGAGCTCCAGCGGTCCGAGCTGGTCGCGCCGCACTCCTTCGGCGGAGAACGAGATCCGCTGGGCGGGCTGCACCGGATGGATCCAGAGGCCGGGGAACGTCTGCCGCCCGGCGCGGGCGCGGTCCCAGAGCCGGCAGATCCGGAACGCGTCCGTCCAGTCGGGAGCCGACGTCACGATGATCCCGGGCGGCGCGTCGACGTCCTGGTCCTCGCGTCCCGGCGCCGAGATCTTCGCGCGGGCGCCCGACGCTTCGACCCGCGCCTTTCCCCCGCTCCGGAGCGCGGCCTGGGCGTCCAGGAGCCGGTCCGAAGAATCGTAGCGTGCGTCGACGGTCAGGGTTCCGGTGACGCTCGTGAGGCTCCATCCGTTCCGCGAGCGGAGGAGGGAGAACGTGCACTCGAGGCTCGTGGCCTGGGGCGTGACGCGGAAGTACCGGGACACTTCGGCGGTCGGCGCCTTCTCGGCGGCCGCGCAGCCGGCCAGAGTCAGGAGGAACAGCCGCGCCGGCTTCAGGCGGATCCGGCCCGCCGCCGCCGCGCGGCCAGGACGGCGAGGCCGATGCCGAACAGGGCCCAGGTCGCGGGCTCCGGGGCGCCGTAGAGCGTGACGAGCGCGGCGATGTCGGTGGCCGTGAGCGCCTGGTGCTGATCGCCGGTCGAGAGGTTCCCGTCCATGACCGAGTTCGGGTCGGCGTTGGTGGCGAAGCCGAGTCCCAGCCCGACGCCGAATTCTCGGAGGATGAGCGACAGGAAGTCGTACCGGCCCAGAGGGACGCTGCCGTTTCCGGAGAAGTACCCTGGTATGCCCGGGGGATCGGAGTCGATCGTGATGGTCGCGGAGGTGATCTGCCGCCACGGCGTTCCGTCCGGATAGGTGCCTGCGCCGGGGACGGTCGTCAGGTTCCGCTGCGCCAGGTTGAACGTCGCGTCGTCCAGGTCCGCCGACGTGAAGACGATGTCGGCGCCGGCGGCGGAGGTGGCCTCGACGAGCACCACGGCGGCCTGGGTCTGCATGTAGTTGGACCAGATGGCCGCGGCCTGCCGGATGAGATTCGCCTCCTGCCCGGAGAAACTGCCCGGGGTGATGAAATAGGTCACGTCGATCGTCACATTCGTGCCCGGGACCGGGGGCGACGTCCGCTGGGTCAGGTAGGTGCCGGGGAAGTTCGTGGGATCGCCGTACTGCTGCTGGGCGAACGCCGCCGAGGGGGCTGCCAGGACCAGCAGGGCGGTGACCACGATCCGACGACTTTTCACGACTTCTCCGAAGGACTGAACAAGTTTACCGGGTGATCTCCGTTCCGGCAACGGGCCCGGGTCACAGGCGGAGGATCTCCCCGGAGATAGTTCGGTTTTCCGGGAACGGTCCTGCAGCTGAATCGCCGGGCTATTTCTTGCCGAGGCACTCCGGGCAGCCGTCGGGCGCGCCCGAGCCCATCCAGAGGCTGAGCAAGAAGGACGGCCCGTCGCGCCGGTCGACCCTCTTGAGCCCCGCCTTGGCGAGCTGCTCCGACGTCTTCTCGAGCGTGCTTCCGGCGCCCGCTTCGCCCGCCAGCACCACCCACGAGTGGATCGTG
>JGI10214J12806_10055073_pt1 | contig 15602 bp, 12 predicted proteins | sample WisConreferecore_FD_12806 | JGI IMG/M metagenome (IMG submission 12806)
CCTTGCCCGTCTCGCCGTGGTAGCGCCAGACGCCGGCGCCGTTGCCGGTGACGTACACCAGCTCGGCCTCGCGATCGACGTCCATGTAGCCGACGAAGCCGATCGCGTCCGGATCCCGGTTCAGCAGCTGCGCCGATCCGGCAACGAGCGACGTTCCGCGGTCCTCGACCCTCAGGAGGACGTCCCCGCTTTTCTCACCTTCCTTCTCCTGGCCCGCGAGCCACAGCGCGCCGCGCTCGTCGAGCGCCGCGGCGCCGCCGACGGTTCCCTTGAGCGGCAGTTCGGCGACGACCTTCGCCGAGCCGCCGCGACCGTCGATCTTGAGGAGCGTCGCGGGGGGGAGCCCGCCGCGCGAGACCTTTCGCGAGACCACATAAAGGGCGCCGGTCTTGCGCGAGACGATCACCTTGTCGGGCCACGGCACCTTGGTCGCGCTGAGCTTCTTCCCTTCGGGGCTGATCTCCACGACTTCCTGGTTCACCAGGTCGCCGACGAGGACGTTGCCCTGGGCGTCCGTGTCGATTCCCGCCGCGGCGGTCTTCTTGTCCCACGCGCTTGGCATCCAGTAGTCGCCGGCGGGCAGGGTGAAATCGAAGAACGGAACCGGATCCTGTCCGGGCTTCGTCAGATCGTGGCGATAGATCCGGCCTTGCGGCCACGCGGCATCGATGTCGGCCGGCGTCTTGCCGTCGTACGCGGAGCCCGCGACGTTCGAGTAGTACGCCGTCTTTCCGTCCGGCGAGAGCGCGACCTGGATGTCGAGCCACGCGGGGCACTTGAGCTTCGTCTTGTCGGACCACATCGGGATCGTGTCGAGACGGTTGGATCCGTCGATCGACAGGAAGTTCAGCCGGCGGGCTTCGCTGTGGATGAACAGGATCCGTCCGTCGATGAGCCTCGGGCCGATCTCGTTGCCGAGGACGGCGAAGACGGGATAGAGGCTCGTCTTGAGCTGCGGGGTGAAGCGGCCCTCCGGGGTCTTCAGAAGGTCGACGCCCGACGCCTTCTCAGGCGCAGTCGACGGCCCGTAGGGCAGAAGGGTCTTCACGTACTCGCCGTTCCGGTCGAACTTGCGCAGATGCCAGGGCCACATCCCGGAATTGCCGTGGCTTCCGACGGCGGACATCAGCTTGACGATGAGATTTCCCTCGGCGTCCACGACGAGGCCGTTCACGGGGGCGCGGTAGGGCATCTGCACGACGCCGCCCGTGTAGGGGCTGCCCCCCAGAAAGCGGCCGAAGACGACGCTCATCCCGGCGCGGACGCGAACCTTGAAGGGGCCGCCGGTCGCTTCGACGCCGGCGTCGTTCCGTCCGTCCCAGGCGACCTTCTGCTCGAGGCCCGCCTGGAGCGGAGGGGGCGGTGGATTCTTTCCTCCAAGGACGCCCGCCGCCAGATGGCGGACGGTCGTCCCCTGGGCGTCGAGGATCGCGACCTCCACGTCGGCCGGCTTGCTCAGCGCGAACGTCACCGTCGCTCCGCCGCCGTCCTTCGCGACCTTGGGGGCGGAGGCGAACTCGAGGGCCTGCGGGGCCGCCGGCGCCAGAAGGAGCAGAGAAAGGAGTATCCGGACCATGCTTCCACCTCCACCAACAATATGTCCCCCGGACCGGTCTCGATGGCTTTTCCCACTCGATTGTAAAATGGGAAATCGTATAATCTCGGGCCATGACGCCAGCCAAAGCCGACTTCACCCCGCCCGCCAAGGACAAGCCCTGCCCCTGCGGCACCGGCAAGAAACTCGCCGAATGCTGCGACCCGATCCTGGCCCGGCAGCGGCCCGCGGAAAACGCGGAGCAGCTGATGCGGTCGCGGTTCACCGCCCACGTGGCGCACAACTTCGAGCATCTTCATCGCACCTACCTGAAGACGTCGAAGGAGCCTTACGTGGCCGATCCGGAGGCCGGGGGGACGAACTGGACGCGGCTGGTCATCCACTCGCACGAGCCCTCGAACCGGCCCGACACGGCCTTCGTGGACTTCACCGCCTACTACCAGGAGAACGACCAGGAGCAGGCGCTCCACGAGAAGGCGGAGTTCCAGAAGATCGAGGGGACGTGGCTCTACACCCGCGCGGTGCGCCAGGGGCCGCCGCCGATCCGCTCGACCCAGGCGAAGGTCGGACGCAACGACCCGTGCCCCTGCGGCAGCGGCAAGAAGTACAAGCAGTGCTGCCTGGCGAAAGGGTAGCGCTCAGCGCCGCGCGATCAGGATCGCATCGGTCGCCGTCCTTCCCCGGGCGTCGGTGACCGTCACTTCGACCAGGTTCTCTCCCGGATCGAGGGGCACGGTGGCCGTCCAGGACGTCGTCCCGTCCGCGATGCCGCTCATCCCGGTCGTCGCGTTGCTCCACGTGACGATCGCGATCTCGACGTCGTCGGCGGCCCAACCCGCCAGGTTCACGAGATCCGCCGTCGTCGAGGTCTCGGAAGCGGACGTAGGGCTTGTGATCTGGAGCGAGGGGGCTCCGGCCGCGGGCTTCGAGCCAAAGCCCCATCCGCCGACCAGGCCGCCGAAGAGCGAACCCTGCGTCTGGTCGCTCTCTCGATTGTCGCAGGCCGGAGCCAGGGAGGCGATGAAGGTCAGGATCAAGGTCCGCCGGATCGCGAGCAGTGTCTTCATGCCCTCCTTTTCGGGAGGGCCGGAGGACCGTTTGACCGGAATGCGAATCTAGGGCGCGGAAATCCGGGCCGGAAGCTCTCTCCCGCGAGCCTGCCTTCCTTCGGAGTGCGCGAGCGCCGAGAGGATCACGAATTTCGAGTATTCCACGGGACCGGGCGGGTCCGCCCGACCGTGAGTCCAATCCGGCGATTGGGACCGCCGATGCTTCACCTCGACGACGCAGGCCGTCTCCTCCAGCGCCACCGGACCCAGACGGGCGGACGCCAGCGACGCTTCGGCTCCTTCAATCGGGCGCGGATGGAGGTAGTAGCAGATCTCCCGGTCCAGCGTGAGTCGCGCCAGGGGCGACCCACCTTCGAACGTCGACCGGACATAGGACACGGCGCCGGTCGGACGGAGCCGTCGCGATCCCGTCACTTCGCGCACCGCTTTCGCGGCTCGGATCACCCGATCCGGCTCGACGAACCGTTCCTGGCAACCCTCGATCTCGTCCTCCCCGACGTCTCCGCGCAGGAACCGGGGGATGAGGGCGCGATGCAGCTGGAACCGGTTCACCGACGACAGCGTGCGGTCCTGCACTTTGCTCTCGACCCAGATGAACGGAGAGATCGGCCCTCCGTCCGGCGCAAAGAACTCCCGGAGCCGCAGCTCCACGTGAAGTTCCGGACAGGCCAGCGCGCTGCGGGTCAGGAAGCCGTCGGCCCGGTCCAGGTAGACCGTGGCGACCCGCCACTCGTCGCGGCGCACGGACGAGTCCGAGAGGAATCCGTCGATCCCCGCGAGGAAGGGACGGACTTCGACCGGCCGGAGCAGGAATTTCGTCTCCACGCAGGAGAGGCTGCACCGTTCGGTCATCAGCATCCGGCACCCGTCGCGCGGCGGAAGCACGAGATCAGCAGGGCCGCAAGGGCGCACAGAGCCGCCGCCAGCGGCGTCGAGCCGCCCCCGCGGATCGACCCGAAGCATTTGTCCCAGGTCTCGTTGACGTCGACGGAGTTGCCGGACCCCGAGGGGAGGTTCCCGCCGGTCGTCACGGTGACGGAGATCGCCGGAGTGACGTCGTTGAACCAGTCGACGCCGTCCTGCACCATGCTCCACGAGAAGTTGTAGCTCCCCGCAGCCGCGGGGGCCGTCACGTCGAAGGTGAAGGTGTGGTTCTCTCCGGGAGCCACTGCGTCGCCGGCCGCCAGATAGACGCGATTGAGGCCCCAGATCGTGTTGTCCCGGGGACCGCGCGAGCTCAGCCGGTACTGATTCGCCTCCGTCCAGGTGGTCGATCCGGTGTTCCGGAGCGTCACGGAGACCGTGTGGGTCGACCCGGCCGCCATCGTGGACGGGACCGTCTGAGCCACGAACGCCGCGGCATTGGTGCCGGCGGGCGGAGGCGGCGGGGGAGGCGTCGAGCCGACCGTGACGACGACGTTGGGCGTCATCTGGCCGAACCACTCGGCGCCCGACTTCTTCATCTGCCACTGGAAGTTGTAGGTGTTGGGCGTCGCAGGCGCGGTCACGGTCCAGGAGTAGGTCACTTCCTGGCCCGGTGGGACGTTCGATCCCGCGGGCATCGCCACGCGATTCATGCCCCAGGTCATGTTGTCCTGGGGATTTTGCGAGCCGAGCCGGAAGATGTTGGGGTCGTCCCACGTGGTGGTGCCGGTGTTCTTCATCCGGACCGAGACCGTATACGTCTGTCCCGCCACCATGGTCGCGGGGATGGTCTGCGAGACGAACGCCGCGTCGTTGGCGGCGACGGGGGGCGGCGGAGGCGGGGGAGGAGGCGTCGACGTGACGGTGATGACGAGATTGGGCGTCAGCTGGCCGAACCATTCGGCGCCCGACTTCTTCATCTGCCACTGGAAATTGTAGGTCGTCGGCGTCGCCGGGGCGGTGACGCTCCAGGAGTAGGTGACCTGCTGTCCGGGCGCGATGCTCGATCCCGCGGGCATCGCCACGCGGTTCATGCCCCAGGTCATGTTGTCCTGCGGATTCTGGGAGCCCAGTCGGAAGATGTCCGGCGCATCCCAGGTCGTCGTGCCGGTGTTCTTCATCGTCACGGTGACGCCGTAGGACTGGCCCGCCACCATCGTCGTGGGCACGGTCTGCGACACGAACACCGCGTCGTTCACGTCGGTGGGCGGCGGGGGAGGAGGCGGAGGAGGCGGGGGCGTCGTCGTCGAAGTCACCGCGACGGCGACGTTCTGGGACATCGTGCCGAACCACTCCACGCCGGACTGCCGCATCTGCCACTGGAAGTTGTAGGTGCCGGCCGTCGCGGGCGCGGTGACGTTCCACGTGTAGGTGACTTCCTGGTTGGGGGCGATCGAGCCGGGCGTCGCGACGCGGTTCATGCCCCACGTCATGTTGTCCACGGGATTCTGCGAGCCGAGCTTGTAGTCCACGTCCGTCCAGGTGGTCGTTCCCGTGTTCTTCATCTTCACGCTGACGGTGGTGGTCTGTCCCGCGGTCATGCTCGTCGGAACCGTCTGGGAAACGAAGGTCGCGTTGTTCGTCTGGAGCTGGGAGCGGAGGTACGCATACCGCTTGGCGTACCAGTCCTTGAGCCAGTCCTTGCCGGCGTCGAATTCGGCGTTGCTGAACGGCTTGAGCGGGTCGCCGTACGCCGTGTCGCGGATCTGGTTGTAGATATTGTCGATGCGGGTCTGCACGTCGGCGCCCGAACCGTTGATGATGCCGAGGATCTTGCTTTTGTAGATCGACCACGCGGTGGGATCGTTCTTCACCCAGGCGGTCAGCTTGACCTGCTCCCACTTGTAGCCGAGCGGCGCCTGGCCCTTGGCGATCCCCATCGAGTCCTCGTAGAGGCCCTGTGAGGCGCCGGGATCCCACTTCAGGATCTCCATCTTTCCCGACTCGTGGTGGTACCAGAAGTGGTTGTTGCACCATCCGCCCCCCCAGTGGGCGATGTCGTCGTTGTCCCCGTAGACGGTCGTGACGGCGAGATGTCGGAGGAACCCGTCCAACAGGATCTGGCCGTCGAGCCGCGTTCGGATCTGGTCCACGGAGAAGTTGTTGAGGGAGTTGCACAGTTCGACGATGTCCGTAAAGGTCCCCGTCGGCCAGTTGCTCTCCTCGTCGAACGGATTGGGGATGTACGCGCCGGGGTCGGTGCCGCGCCAGTTGTAGGCGTCGCTGCCCCAGCCGTCCTGGTTGTAGCTGTTCCCGTCGTCGTCCGAGCCCCAGCGGTAGCGGTAGTAGTCCTTGCGGATCGGTTCCTCGGCGGTATAGAGGCCCTTGTACGCTCCGTTGACATAGAGCTTGCAGTGGGCCATGCGCGAGACGGGCGCGCCGGCCGACCGGAAGAGGCCGTAGGCGAGGCGGTCGCGCATCATCGCGGGGTCGGTGTTGCCGACCATCGAGTCGAGCTTGATCCGGTTGACGTTGCGCCATTTGCGCTTCTGCGCGTCGAACTCGAATTCGTTGAAGCTGATCCGGATCGAGGGCTTCTGCGTCTGGAGCGACGCGGTCCCCTTGCCGCTGCGCTTCACGCCGACCCCGTCGACGGTCTCGCCCTCCCAGGTCATCGAGCCCCGTTTCCACTGGTCTCCGGCGCCGGTGCCGTCGTTGCAGATGGCGTCCCAGTCGGCCGCATTCAACGTCAGGTTGAAGGTCCGGATGAAATTCGGGTCGTAGATCGCTTCCGAAGGATCCTGGGCGGCAAAGGCCGGCAGGGCCCCCGCGACGAAGGCGGAGGCGAGGATCAGGCTGAAGGCAGCGCGTCTCATATCGTTCTCCCGCAGTTATCCGTGAATCTTCACCGACCGATGCTCGTCCCGGAATTCCTCGTCGTTGTCGTCCCACGCGGGATTCGGCGCGGGCTTGCCCTCCGGCGCTTCGGCGGCGGAGGGCTTCCAGGACCAGTCGAGCACCACCAGGAGCGCCCAGACCGTCGCCACGCCGACGGTCGCGATCGGGATGTCCCCGTGGCCGCAGGCCATGCCCGTTCCGATCGACAGGAAGAATTGCACGACGTCTCTCGGGTCCTTGATCGAACTCCGGAAGCGGATGAAACTGCCGAGGCCGACGACGCCGAACGCCCGGGCGGTCGACTCCCCGATGATGAACATCAGCATCGAGGAGGCGACGGTCATGATGAGCAGCGCGTGCTTCACCTCGGTCTTCATCGGGCGGCGCGACAGCGGCCGCCATGCGATGACGATTCCCAGCGCGACCGCGCAGGCCAGCCGCATCATGAGGGTCCGGACGTGAGGGGTGATCAGCTGGTCCATGTCGGAGTCATCCTCAGTTGCACCGCTTCGCGCGCCACCCGGAGACGGTCCGGGTGGGCCCTCACGATCTCCTCGGCCAGCGTCTGCGCGCGGCCCGGATCCGTTCCGTGCAGGCTCTTGATCACGCCGGCGGGGGCTTCCTGCTTCAGGTCGTTCCGCCACGCCCACGACTCCGGCGTGTCGAGGCCGAGCAGCGACGCCGCGGTCTCCTCGGGCGCGAGGCTCTTCAGCGAGTCCCGGAGGGCGCGGGCGTCGGATCCGTCCATCGTTTCCATCGACGCCAGGACGGCCTTCGGCGCGACGCGCGCCAGCTGCCGTCGCAGATCCCACGCGTCGTCGGAAGCGACGCCGCGCACGCTGCGCAGCACCGCAAGCGGATGCTCGTCTCGGAGCTCCTTCCGGATCTCGCGGGCGTCGACGGTGTCGAGTCCGGTGACGCTCTCCGCGAGTCCGGCCGACGGAGATTCCCGCCGGGCGCGGGACCGGAGCGTCCAGGAGCGGGCGTCGGAGACGCCCAGGGTGCTGCGAACCGATTCCTCCGCATGGTCGTCCCAGTGACGCACCCGGAGGGCATGGGCTTCGTCTCCGGGATCGCCGAGGACGCTGTGCACCACCTGGTCGGGCACCTCGCGTTCGAGGTCGCGACGGAGCGCCCACGCGCGGTCGAGTCCGCCGAGCCCCGCAAGGCTTCGGGCGACGTAGAACGGCGACTCGCGGCGGAGATCGTCGCGCAGCGCCCAGGCGGCAGGCGCGTTCATGCCCGAGACCGCATAGGCCGCGATGTCGGCGGGCGCGCCGCGGCGGATGCGGTCGGCGCGCGGGTCGTCGAGCCCCGCGACGAGCATCGCCGCGAGCGAACGGTCGGGTACGCGGCCGACGAAGGCGAAGTAGGATCCGAGGAGATCCTCCGGATCCGCTTCGAATTTCCGGAGGGAGCGGCTGTCGAAGCCGTGGCCGCGGAGGTCGGCGAGGACCGCGTCGACCGTCGTGTCGAGCGAGTTCCAGGTGTTGTCGAGGACGGTCCAGCCTTCGTCCCCCGCGAGATCCAGGAACGCCTTCCGGGTCCTGGACGCCAGCGACTCGCCGAGCAGGCCTTTGCGTCCCTGGTCGTTCAGGCGCCGGTCGTGGATCTTGCGGATCCGGCGCCGCCAGCGGGCGACGTCGGGATCGACGTCGATGACGAAGACCCGGTCGGGCAGGACGCCCTGGGCGGCGAGGTTCGCCGCGGCATCGAGCTCCGATCCCGCCAGGCCGCGCACCGAGCGGGCCAGACCGAGATGCGAGTAGATGGTGCGGTCGGTGATGACCCAGGCGCCGCGATCGAGCGCGGGACGGACCACCTCGGCGACGAGCTGCGCTTCGCGGGCCAGGTTGAGGAGCAGCTCGGTCTGGGGCGCCAGGAACAGGCACTCGGTACTCCGGGCGAGCTCGCGGACCCGTCCCGCGATCGGCGAGGCGAACTTGCCGCCTTCGCGCGCGTGGACGACCGGCACGCCCTCGCGGCGGAGCGCCTCCGCCACGCGAGTCGACACGGTGGTCTTGCCGCTGCCGTCGATGCCTTCGAAGTCAATCCACATGGGCGGACGCCTCGGCGAACGAGAGTCGCGACAGCATGAGGAACTTGGAGTACTCGGCGGCGTCCCGGCGACCGACGAGCTTGCCGCACCAGGCGGGGGCGGTCGCACCGGCGTGCTTCACCTCGAGGACCCCCGACGGCTCCTCGCCGACGGCGGGACCGAGCGCGCGGCGATCGAGCGCGCCGTCGAGACCGATCGGGCCCAGGTGGTAGGAGATGCGGTCGTCGAGCGTGAGGCGTCCGGCCGGCGAGCCGCCTTCGATCGAGCAGCGCCGATAGCGGACCGCGCCGAGCGGCATCCAGGCGTCCCCGGCCAGGTCGTGGATCCGCTGGACCGTCTCGCAGACGTTCGACGGATCCGTTCCGGTGGTCTGGCAGGTGAGGATCGACGTCAGGTCCGTCTCGCCCCGGAAGAAGGGCGCGACCAGCCGCTTGTGGAGTCGGAACCGGCTCTTCCGCGACGAGGAGCCCTGCCGTTCCTTGATCTCGATCCAGACGAAGGGGGAGCAGGGCGCGCCCTCGTCGTCGAAGTACTCCCGGAGCCGGAGCTTCAGGTTCTCCTCCGGACGTTCCATCGCGGCGCGGGCGAGTCTCCGGTCGGGCAGGTCGAAGTACACGGTGGTGACCCAGCCCCCGATCCGGCGGAAGTGCTGCCCCGGCTCCGCCGTCAGGACCGCGCGGAGCTCCCGGGTCTTCGCGGCCGGAAGCAGGTACTTCAGTTCGATCCGTCGTCTCACGAGGTCGGTCATGGGGGTCCTTAGAAAACGAAGGTCGCTCCGATCGAGATCACGTTGCGGGTCGAGTCGCCGGGTTCGTTCGTCACGGATTCGTCGGCGTTCGGCCGATGGGAGTCGACGAGCCAATAGGTGTATTCCAGACGGATGGCCCAGCTCTTCGAGATCTTGTAGCGCGCCTTGAAGCTGACTTTGTGCCGCACGTCGTCGCGGTCCGCGTGGTCGGGATCCAGGGCCGGAGACTGACTGGTCGTGTACTCCCGGAATTCGAGGCGATACTTCAGCGAAAGCTCCAGGGTGTTCTTGAGCAGCTCGACGGTGCTGCCGATCTGGATCTCATGCTGACGGTACGACGTGTCCGGATCGGCCCAGCCGATGAGCGGTTGAGGCGTACCCGGATTGGCCTTCATGTCCGAGAACTCGTACCTGAGGAATGCGCTGAATCCTTTGCCGAGGTTGAGGATCGGCCCGGCACCGACGAAGAACCCCGAAAGGTCGCGGAAGTCGAAGTCTGAATTGAAGTCCTTGAGGCGATATCCGGCGGAACCGCGAAGGTCGAACATTTCCGACAGATGGTGAATGTAGTACGGCTCGACTTCATGCTCCATGTAGCGGGCCGAATCATAGGGTTGGCTCGTGGTGACGCCCTGGACGAGATGACGCATTTCGCGGAGGTACACGTCCCGGTCCAACTTGTACTCGATGCCTGCTTCGTGCGGGCCGAGGTTCCGTCGAGCGAAGACCTCGTACTCCTCGTAGTTGGCGATGGAGTTGGAAAGGTAGAAGTAGGGGTGGATCTTCAGCCCCGCCTGGCCGGCGTCGCCCAGGAAACCCCCTTTGACCTTGATCTCGGCCCAGACCGAGTAGACGAAGTCCTCCGGCTTGTCGATCTTGAACTTTCCCGGCGCGCCGGTGCCGTCTTCGAGCTGCTTGATCTGCTTGTCGTTCAGGTCGAGGAAGTTGTCGTCGTACGCGATCTCCGTGCCGGTCTTGATCGACACGTCCACGTCTTCCTTGTTCTTCTTGGTCTTGCCCAGGGCCGCGCGGTCGGTGGCCGGCGGCTCCTGCTGCGGCTTGCTGCGCTGCTGGGCGAGCGCGATGCCCGCCATGCACAGCACCATCACCACGGTTTTCATCGCATCCTCCTCCGATCGACCCGCTGCGGACAGACTCCAAGCGGGTCGGTTTTATGCTCGCAATGCTCGCCCGAGATGAGACTGCCCGACGGAACGGTGGCGCCCCTCCGGCCCGCCCTGACGCGCGCCGCCGCTCCGCTACTTCCGAACCCGCTTGATGAGCAGGTAGTTAATGCACGTGTCGGTGCTGCCGTCGGCGGACTTCTTCGGCCCCGGATTGCCGCCGACGGTCATGTTCAGTTCGCCGTCTTTGACTTCGACGGGGACGTTGAGCACTTCGACGAGTTGCCCCGCTTTGTTGATCTTCTGATCGATGATCTGGATGCCCTCCACCCAGACGTGGTGGGGGCCCTGTTCGTACGAGATGTCGCCGCAGCAGACGGAGATCAGGTACCGCCCGTTCGGGATCGGCATCTTCCAGGTTTCCGACTGGTTCGCCCAGCCGGCCACGATGTCGGTAGTCTTCAGCGGATCCGCCGCGGGATCCGTCGTGCGCCGCGCCGCGAACCGCCCGGCGCGTTTCGGCCAGATCTTTCCCTGCCCGTCCCGCCAGGTCAGGCCGGGAATCAGCTCGCCCTCCTTGGGACCTTTCCAGCCGTACCCGCGCTTCGGATCGAACTCGTCGCCCGAATCGAGCACCCACCCGGGTTTGGTCTGGACGTCCGCGGGGCCGAACTTGACCAGGATCTCGTCGCCGAACGACTTCTGGGGGACGAGGTCGGCGCCTGCCGCCGCGACCGCGAAATGGCCCGCCGCCACTTCGGCGGACTTGCCGTCGAGCAGGTTCTTGAGGCGGACCCTTCCTTCCTTCACATCGAGGGTCGTTCCCGACTTTGGATCGTTGGTGACCGTCAGCCGGATCGTCGTCCCCAGAATGGTGGCTTCGGCCGTCGGCGTGGTGAACACCATCGGCCGGTCGGGCGACTGCTTCGTGATCTGGGACTCCAGCGTGCCCGACGCGAGGAAGACCTTTCGCCCGCTCGTCGCGGTGGGGGCGGAGATTTCGCGGAAGGAGGAGCCGCCTCCGATCTCGATCCAGGTCCCATCGCCGAACCGCAGGCGGGCGGCGTTGGCGGGATAGGTATCGATCGTGTTCCCCACGGGGACCACGTCGTCCTTGTTGAGGCGGACTTTGTCCGATTTGCCCTTCGTGATGTAGACATTCGCGTCCACGCGTTCGACGATGGTCGGGGCGGGGGCCGTGGCCACCACCGAGGGGAAGGGCGCGGCTTCGGTCTTCGGGGTGCGCGACGGGAGGATGCTCTTCTTGAGTTCCTCGTCCGTCTTGCGGCGATCTTCGTCCGTGACGACGGGCTTCGGCGTCTCTTCCCGCTTCGGCGCGGGAACGAGCGCGGGCGTCGTGCCGGGGACCTCCTGCTTCACCACCTGAGGGGGAGGGGTCTCCCGCTTCTCGGGCGGAGCCGACGGGGGCGTCGTCTGTACCACCTGGGGGACGGACGGCGCCGGTTTCGGGCCGGGTCGGCGCGATTCCTTGACCGGAGTGGTGACGAGGAGGAGGATCGCGATGAATGCCGCCGCGGCGATCAGTGCGGGCTTCCACGCGGTCTCGCCCGGCGCCGGCGCGGCGGAGCGGCGGCGGAAGATGCGCGTGGTGTCCGACTTGTTCCGGCGGCCCGTGGAGGGAGGCGCCGACGGCGGCGGCGGATTCTCGTTGAGGCGGCTTTCGACCTTCCGGACGAACCGCGTCGCGTCGTGTTCCGCGCTGAGGCAATCGCTCAGCGTCCGGACGAACGCCTCGCCGTGGCGGCGGGTGGCGCTCATCGCGTGGAGGATGCCGTCGAGCTGGAGATTCTCGAGCAGCGACTCCCGGAGCTCGGGATCGCCGTCGAGCGCGTCGACAAGGGACTTCTGCGCCTCGGGGGAGAGCTCCTCGCCCGCGAGGAAGCGGCTCCACAGCTCGCGGATCTCTTCGGAGCTCATGCGTGGGCCCCCGTTTCGGCCATCCGGGTCCGGATGCAGCGGCCGAGGATCTCGCGGATGCGGAGGAGCATCATGCCGATCGCGCTTTCCTTCTTGCCCTGCTCGCGCGCCATCTCGATGGCGGTCCGGCCCTTGAAATAGTAGTTCTCGACGAGGGTCGAGCTGTGCTCCGGCAGTTCCTGGAGGCAGAGCTCCAGCGCGCGGAGCGTCTGGTCGCGGTCGGTCAGCCGCGAGGCGTCCAACTCGATCGCCTCGGTCAGCCAGCGGCCGAGGGCCGCCTGGAGCACCTCCGTCTCGCGGACGCGGCGCCGGGCCTGGTCGCGCACGTGCATGAGGGCGACGTTGCGGGCGATCCCGATGAGCCACACGCCGAGGCTCGACTCGCCGCGGTAGCTCGAGAGGCTCCGGTAGGCGAGCAGGAAGGTGTCCTGCGCGAGGTCCTCGACGGCGTCGCGGTCCCGGACGTACCGCGCGAGGTAGGCGCGGATGCGGGACTGGTACTGCCGGACGATGCCCGCGAACGCCTGGGTGGATCCCCGGCGGCTCTGTTCGAGGAGCTCTTCGGGGTCGTCCACGTTCATTTCCTTGAGCATATCGTCTGCAGTTGAGTTGCACCACCGGGCAGACGATCACTCGGAATTGTCAAAAATCCATGAAGGGGGCGAGGCCCCGCTTCAGGTCTGCTGGGGCGCCGGCGCGGCCTTGATCTGGGGGGCGACCTCGAAATCCTTGTCGTCGGGAAGCGGCTTGCCCTTGGTTTCGGGTCCGAGCCAGGTGCCGATGAAGCCCAGGATGTAGATGCAGACGACGATCGAGGCGGCCTGAGGGAAGCCGAACTTCTTTCCGAGGAAGCCGATCGCGAAGGGCGCGCCGGCCGCCAGGATCCGCGCCGCGTTGTAGGCGAAGCCGCAGCCCGTGGTGCGCAGGCGTGTCGGGAAGAGTTCCGGGAAGTAGATCGTGAAGCCCGAGAAGGGTCCCAGGGTGAAGAATCCCATCACGGGCGCCAGCACGAGCGCCGCCGTGGCGGCCGAGGATCCGGCTTTGGAGACGCCCCAGAAGAAGAGAAGGACGGAGAGCCACGCCACGGCGTACGAAGCCATGAAGGCTTTCCGGCGGTTGAAGCGCTCGGCGAGCAGCGCGAAACAGTAGATGCCGAAGAAAGAGCCGAGGTTTTGCAGGATGAACATGATGTTCTTGATCTGATTGGCCTCGGCAGGCTGTTTGCCTGCGGCAATCAGCGTGCGCAGGATGAAGTCCGTGCTGAAGAATCCGACGCCCCAGAGTGCCCCGACGCCGGCGGTGCCCATCAGGACCGAGGCGATCAGGTTCCGCCGCAGGCCGGGATGCGTGAAGAGCTCGCCGATCTTGCCGAGTTCCCTGCCCATCGACGCCTTTTCCTTGGCGTGCACCCACTGTTCCGGCTCGTGCACCGAGCGCCGGATCCACAGGACGAGCAGCGCCGGGACCGCGCCGACGAAGTAGACGATGCGCCAGGCCTGGACGTCGGTGATGCCCGCGCCCTCGATTCCCCAGGTGATGCAGGCCGCCATCATGTTGCCGACGGACGACAGCGCCTGGAGGAAACCGAGCGCCATGGGCCGGGACCGCTGAGGGAAGGTCTCGGCCACGAGCGCGGCGCCCGCGGCCCATTCGCCGCCGACACCGACGCCGGTCATGAAGCGCGCGATGGCGTAGATCACCCAGTTGTTCACGAGACCGCTGCTGCCGGTGAATACCGCGTAGATGAGGATCGTGAAGATCATGGTCTTCGTGCGTCCCAGGCGGTCGCCCAGGATGCCGAAGATGAAGCCGCCGGCCGCCCAGCCCAGCAGGAACACCGAGGTCACGACACCGCTCTTGAAGCCGACCTCGTCGTTGAAGGCGACCTTGGCCGGGCCCGTGAGCGCCTCCCGCTCCGCCTTCGGCATCAGGAGGTCTTCCATCGACGTCTTGCGGACCAGGTTGAAGAGGTTCTGGTCCATCGTGTCGAAGAGCCAGCCGAGCGCGGAGATGACGAGGACGACCCAGCAGTATTTCTCGAGGCCCTGGTACCACTTGAGCGGTTTTGCGGCGGGTTGATCCATGAGTCCCCAGTCCCTGGTGCCTGTTGATCCGCTCCGACGACGCAGGATGATAACTAAACACATTAGCTGCGGACCAGTTTTTGTTGACTGAAGATTTCATTTCGCGAATAAGATGGTCGCATGAAGATCAAACCGCCGGTCATCCAGATCGCGCTCGACTATCCGACCATCGACGAGGCCGTCGCGATGGCGAAGATCGGAATCCAGGCCGGCGTCGACTGGCTCGAGGTCGGCACGCCGCTCATCGTGGCCCAGGGCGCCGCGACGATCGGCCAGCTCAAGCGCGCGTATCCCGACTACCCGGTGCTCGCCGATTACAAGACCATGGATTCGGGCGGGAAGAACAACCTGCTGACGCAGAAGCAGGGCGGGCAGGTGATGACGATCTGCGCGAACGCGCCCGACGAGACCGTGAAGGCGGGCATTACCGCCGCGAAGGAAAGCGGCGTCTGGGTGGTGGTCGACCTGATCGGGGTGAAGAACGTCGCCGCGCGCGCCCGGCAGTGCGAGGAATGGGGCGTGAACATGGTGTACCTTCACTACGGTGCCGACCAGCGGCGCGCCGACGCGACGAAGGACTCGGTTCAGTGGCTGGACGAGGTGCAGGCGGCGGTGAAGATCCCGATCGGCGTCGGCACGTTCGGCGTGGAGGACGCGGTCCGCGCGGTCTCGAAGGGCGCGGAGCTGGTTGCGATCGGCCACCCCGTGATCAGCGGCGACCGCCCGCTCGAGGCCCTCACCGACTACTGCAAGCAGGTCCGCGCGGCCTACAAGCCCCGAACCCGATAAATCAAAGAAGTCGATTTGTCGGCAAAATGCCGACAAATCGACTTCATCGATTTATCGGTGACGGAGGCGGTCGAGGGCGACCGCACCGATGATGATCGCGCCGGCGACGATCTCGGTCACCCAGTTCCGCCAGTCCATCTGCGAGCAGCCGTTGCGGATGGTCATCATGAACAGCGCCCCCACGAGGCTGCCCAGCACCGAGGCCTCGCCGCCCGCCAGGCTTCCGCCGCCGATCACCACGGCGGCGATGACGTCGAGCTCGAGACCGGGCGCTGCCGTCGGGTCGCCCATCGCGAGGCGCGAATACTGGAACAACCCCGCAATCCCCGCGAACAGCCCGCCCAGCGCGTAGACTTGGATCTTGGTCCGCGCAATCGGAACGCCGCAGAGCCGCGCCGCCGCCTCGTTCGAGCCGACCGCATACAGGTGCCGGCCGAAGCGGGTGTAACGCATGACGATGCCGACGGCGGCCG
>JGI10214J12806_10585104_pt1 | contig 15025 bp, 9 predicted proteins | sample WisConreferecore_FD_12806 | JGI IMG/M metagenome (IMG submission 12806)
TACCATATTTATGGGGACCCATGGCGGGAGCAGCGTTATTCGGGCGACGAGTGATGTGGCGTGTCGGAACAGTGGTTGCTCTACACGACGAAACAGCGACGGCACGGACTATCACGCTCGAAGTTCCGGATTGGCCGGGACACATCGCAGGCCAGCACGTTGATGTCCGTTTGACGGCCTCGGATGGATACTCTGCGATTAGATCATACTCGATCGCCTCTGCGCCGAACTCCGAAGGACGCGTTGAACTAACCGTCGAGAGATTGCCTAACGGCGAGGTCTCACCCTATCTCACCCAGGAGGTCGCAATCGGCGATCCTCTGGAGGTGCGAGGTCCGATAGGCGGCTGGTTCGTGTGGCGCCCCGAGCAGACCGAGCCTATCCAGCTTGTAGCAGGAGGCTCCGGCATCGTCCCGCTTATGGCTATGATTCGCTCGCGTGCGGCGGCGGGCAGCACCGCCAAGTTTCGAATGTTGTATTCGGTGCGCGAACCCGGAGCGGTTTTGTACCGCGATGAACTGCAAGCGCTATCAGATCAGGACAGTTCTGTGAACATCACCTACGCTTACACACGATCGGCTCCAAAGGATTGGCCGCGACTGCCCGGTCACATTGACGCCGCTCTGATCGAGCAAACGACTTGGCCATCAAATCTTTCTCCGACATCCTACGTCTGCGGCCCCACACCGTTCGTAGAAAGTGCGTCGAGACTTCTTACAGCTTTAGGCAGTAACCCTGATAAGATCAGGACGGAACGGTTTGGACCCACTGGAGAACGAAAATGAGTTCGCGTAATGACAACTACCTTGACGGTAACGCTGCCGCAGGTGAGTTGAGCAACATATTCGCAATGGATGTTACAGCTGCAGAGGGACATTGCGCGCACTGCGGCGCAATAAAGCGCTTTGCCGAGGCGCATATATATATGCAAGGTCCCGGCCTCGTGGCTCGGTGCTCCGTTTGTCAGAACGTACTCCTTCGTCTTGTAAATGCTCGCGAGCGCGTGTTCCTTGACCTGCGTGGCATGAGATGTTTGATCCTCGACACATCACGACTCCTGGAGTCCGGCTGATAGCTCTGATTTTCAGGAAAGCACACCGTTGGTGTCTCGCGTCAGCTTAAGGCCGCGCGTCCGCGTCGTCAGGATTTTGCGACGCGCGATGGGCCCCCTGCTAAACGAAGTGTGTTTGGGGCCGCGGCAATTTTTGACCGTCGAGGAAGATATCGAGCTTTTCGTTGTAGAACGCTATAAGGCCGGCGATGGACGTCACTTGGCTCATCGGGTACTCGTAGGTCCAGGCGATGTCCGGATGTAGCGTGTCGCCGACTCGCGCGGACCAGTACCGCGATGTGATCCCCTTATAGGGGCAGACGGACTGGGTGTTGCTGGCATCAAGATGTTCAAACGAGACGTCGGTGCGGTCGATGTAATATCGCGTTGGCAGTCCGGTTTCGAAAAGCAGGACGGGATTGTGGGTTTCGGCAAGTGCGACGCCGTCGATTTCGACCTTGACGTGGCGATGCGAGCGCAGTGTGTCGACTCGGACGTATGGGTTGCGCGGGTGCCCGATGATCTGTTCGTCTTCTTCGAACCAGTCAAGTGTGTCCCATTCGAACCGCACGTAGCCTGCGACCGGGCCGCCGCCGTCGGTGTCGTAGACACGTGCCGCGGCCGTTCGGCTGCCCCCGTCCGTGGTCAGCGAATGCAGCCGAGCAGGGCCGAACTGCAGCCGTTGTGGGTGATTCTCGTCGAGTAAATGCTCCATGCGTACGTCAGATATCGGGATGTAGTACTGCGGGTAGTACGGTGTCTCCCAGACGTAGCGGGCGCGGGTCGTGTCGAAGACAAGTGTTTTGTCGAAATATCCGCGCACTCGGCGTGGCGCGGGCTCGATTCGGCCCCGCTCCGCCGCCATTTGCGGGTAGTCCCGATCCGGGTTTTGCGACTCAGGAATCATTGATCCTCCTTAGTGTGTTCGTGAATTGATTCTTTATCGATTCGACGCCCTCGGTGGTCGTCGGCGAGCGTGGAAAACGCAACGCCGACAATCGCCGCCGTCCCACGAAACAGCGGGGTACCGTTGTGGGTCCTTTCTGTCGGCGAGTAATAGTTCACTGTGGAGTCGTTGCTGCCAATTGAGGTGTAAATCCAAATCCTTCGTGTTCGGGAGTAGGAAGAAGTGAATTGATGGAAGTTCGAAAACTACGCCAGCATTTGAGTGGTGTGCCTGCGATCGCCATCAACGCGAGCTGGCTCAACATAAATCCAACCAGCCACGGAAATGCTTTTTGCATAAAACCGTAGGAATGAAGTCCAATGCCCAACATGTTCACTCCAAACCACGAGAAGCTCGTGATGACATTGCCGAAAATGGCCATCACCATCAGGCCGCGCTGGCCGATGTATTTGCCCCAGCGCGCGTGAAGGATGATTGCGCACCAAAGAACAATGAGAAGAGCGCCATTTTCTTTTGGATCCCAGCCCCAAAATCGGCCCCAGGATTGATCGGCCCAAATACCACCTAAGACTGTTCCCACGAAACTAAACAGGGTCGCGAAGCAAACGACGCCGTACGTCATCCGCGCTAGCGAATCGGCCGTTTGTTTCGTCAATGAGCGCGTGAAAACACCGCGAATGACGTAGATTATTGCAAGCATCCCTGCGAGAAACATGGCTGAGTAACCGGTGGTAATGGCTACGACATGTGTGGCGAGCCAAATATTTGTATCCAGTACCGCCTGCAACATCTCCAGTGTATCGCCGCTGCCGGCGAGATGATGCGCAATTACCAGTGTCACGAATCCCACCGAGCCTGCGCACGCTGCGCCGATGCCGTCCCGGAAAATACGTTCGAGAATAAGCGCAACAATGACCGCACCCCACCCAATGAAAATAGCGGACGAATAAAGATTCGTCACAGGGGGGCGCTCCTGCAAATACATGCGTGAGAAGAGACCGAATGTGTGAACGGTGAGAGCGAGGAGCAGGAGATAAAACGCCGTTCGATTCAATGGACGGCTCCAGCCAAGCCAGGAAAGGCACGCAAGCAGAAACGCTACCACGTACAGAAACATGCTATGGGTAAATGGATCCGCATGATTGAAGAAAAATTCGTAACGTGCGTGTCGTGTTCCAATCGCTTGTGCTTGCGTGATTCGATTTGTTAGAAGATCGACATCTGCATTGAAGGCATCGCGATCACCGGATCGATACGTGTCCCCTAACGAAGAATATAGTTTCACCACCGGATCAATTTCCCTCGCTCCGATCGGTTGCGTCAGCATTTGACCAATTGAGCGCCAGTCGCCGTTAGCCGTAGCTGGGGTCGTCGATCCAGGTAAGGGCGTCGCAGGTGGAACGGCCAGGATGTACGCCAGCTCCGCCGACTTCTCATATCGCCGCATCAACTCGGCCACGCGATCGAGCTGCGCCTGATTGAAGTTCTGTCCCGTCTCACGCGCGCGTGTCGCCTTTGCCGCACCCGGGATCTCGCGCTTAAACGCCTCCAGCTCCACCGCAAAGTTCTCTGTGCCTTCCGGCTGCACGCTGTTCTTCAATCGTAGATAAAGCACGAGCGCATTCCGCAAATTCAAAATCGCGCTTTGATAGGCGGAACGCTCGACCACTTCTAGCTTCTCCGCTTGCCCACCTTGTTCTTCGATCTGGTTCAGGAACGGCGTCAGCTCGGCGAAGCTGAAATATTTTTGCTCGTTCTGTTGCCAGCCAAACAGACCGAGCACATCGGCGTTTTGAATGCCGAATGTGGGATATTCGTCGGATACTGGCGCGCGAAAGAGCGTGTCGGCCAGCCATTTAATCGCACTGAGTTGTCGGCCGTCAGCCAGACGCAGCGTTTGTTTCGTGTGAATGATCAGGAGCGAATTGCGCGCAACCGTGTCGAGCGGTTTCACGCGCCCGCCCACCTGGACCGGGATTTTGCCGAAGCGCACAAGATCGACATCGTCCTTTGGCGGTTTCGGCGGCAACAAACTTGCGGCGACCCACAGCGCACCTAATGACACCGCAAGTATTTGAAAAAATCGTTTCATGCGATTGCCACTCGCCGCCGTTGCCGCGCAAAGGCGACGAGGTGATAACCGAATTGAACAAGCAACCCCACGGCCACAATAACGCACGCCACATACGGCGCGAAAAAACTGGGGTTGTGGACGACTTGAAGAATTGTCGCGGAGTCGTCCTTTTGAAAACCAGCCTGGTAAAATGTTTCGCCGCGATAACGCAGCGGATGATTCATATAAATGAGCACGTCGCGATCAGTCGATCTTTCGGGGTCAATGAGCGCAACGCGGCTTGCGAAATTTTTCGGTATTTCGGTACCTGCGTAGCGCTCATGCGTGAATTTCTGCAAGGTGATGCTATACGGCTTATAGTAGCGTGCCGGCCGCATGACCAACTGCCAGTCGTGGTTCATCCACGAAAATGTTTGCGGCGCGCCTAGCGCGTCCGACACAAGCCACCTGCCTAACGAGGTCTGCGTCGTACCGCTGGCAAGGTCGATAGGAATAATTTCAATGACAGCAGTGACAACGTTTTGCTCGTCCGGCGCTGTCGCGTGCGACAGCGGTTGTACGCTCACCTGCGCGCCCACGCCGCGGTCGGCGATCGCCTGTCCACCGTTGTCGGATTCGTCGACCATCTGGAGCTGCGAATTCTGGAAAAAATTCCGAACCACGATTTGGAATGGCAAACTGGGACGTTTTATGAGGCGTGTGCGCCGCAGCACCGGTTCCGGAATGGCCGTGACCTGGTCGAATTCCGGATTCGTGGTGTCGATCACGGCGAGCTCGTCCCGCCGGGTGTCTTCGGAATAATTTTTGGTTTCGCCATTCGTTAGGCGCATTTGGCTCTCGACCGCGAACAAATCGGTAAACAAACCGCCTGCGAGCATGATGATGAGACCGGCATGGATGAGATGAATACCTAGTTTGCGCCAGGTCCACTGAAACCGGCGCACATGAGCCGCGATCAGGTTGATCAACAATAACCCGCCAACAAGATATCCACCCGGGAATGTCGGAATTTTGAAACTGCGTCCCTCGGGCGGCCACCACACAAACAGACTTTGAAAATAGCGTTGCTGCACGAGATGAATCCCGAAATGAACTTGCGCAAACGTTCCGGCGAGAACGAGCACCATCGCCGCGGCAAGACACGCAATGGTCAGCTTTAGCGACGTAATTAGATCGACAAGCTTGTGCAGCATTTCTTTAGAAGCGGATTGATTGGGAAAATCTTACAAACTTTGGTTTCTCTTTTTCGACTGCGGCGTTCGGACCGGTCCATTTTATTGTTTCATGATGCGAGTATGATCGATCGCCAATTATTTGTAACCACAGCGCATTCGTCGGATTTTGTCGTGGGACTTCGGAGATAACGAGCGCTCCTACTTTGGGCCGAGGAGTTTATTCGATTTGAGATTCATGGTTGGTTGCTGCGCTCGCGCAATGTCAGTGAAAAAGCTCAGCGCCTCCCGATCTCAAAGCACCAACGCTGACGCGAAGATCGTTGTTCCTGACCACGCGAAAAAGTCTCTAATGGCGAGCGCGCCATACTGTGCTTGCGAGCCGAGGTCTGTTTTCGGAAGGGCCTTTCCAGTCGTTTGACTCGCACAAGTAGTTACTCTCGCGCAATCCTGGAATTCGCCCTCTTAACGTTGGGCTAGAGAATCAGCCGATTGACCGAACACCGATCACCTCGGATGGCCCAGCTCAAAATCTCCCGCCCGCGCCGTCGCGTTCGATCGCTCGAAGTCACATCGTTGTCGCATGATCAAGATCGACGCGCGATTCAAATTACTCGAGCCTCTGCCCACATATTTGTTGGCCTGCTCTCCTTCACCAGTTGCTCGCCCGCCTTACAGAGAACTTACCCTTCGCGGCTTCGACGTTCGGTTAGAGAGAGGGGGTAGAACACTTGAGCTCTCGACTACTAACGGCCCTAATGGGGATGGCTTCCACTCGCGCGGTCTCGCCTTTGCCCGCCGTGTAGTGCCTCTCGCGTCAGACATGTCGCTCGAGCAGCAGATTGTTCTGCCCAATGTGGGTGACGCGGTTGGCATTTCGTGGCGTTTGTTAGGCAACAGAATCACGCCAGTTCGATTGACTACCACGCCAATCTTTTCCAGCGCTGAGCCAATCTCGAGCGAGATCTTCGTCTTTGAAGCTGAGCACGATGGTGGTCGCCTAACGTGGTTACCTTTCCGTCGTGCCGGCAAAATCATCGTAGATGCGAATGGTCAGTGCATAGAACCAGCCGTAGCGATTGGCTCTGATGGGCAGGAAAACACCGCGGCACCTTCGGCCTTCGTGTTTGATCTGGGACGGCGTCCTGCGCTCCTGCTTCTATCCGTAGAATTGCCGACGAGCGGTGCAGCGGATCCGCTTATTGGTGAATTTCTCGCGAACGTCGCCAATTCCCAGCGTGAAGATCGCAATTTGGGGGCTGCTGCCTAACGAATCATTATGGCTCTCCAACAAGCAAAGGCGAATTCCTCACGCGTCCGGCGGCCTCAATCACGGAGTGCTCCTGATTATCGAATCGATGAAGCTTTGTGGGCCGCTTACCGTCGTTACGATAGAAGCGCGGTGACTGAGAAGTTACTTCGCAATTATCTGCCGAGACTAGCTCGCATCCGAGGGCTAAACGCCGCTGGTGACCCAGGTCGCGAATCCGTTCGCAGCGAAATTATCTCGGGACACGATTTCAGCGACAGTCGGCAAGAAGTGTACTCAAGCCAATCGCACACGTGGGAGAATCTCCTGCGACTAATAAGTAAGCCTGGGAAAGACAAGCATGAGCATGGTTCTGGGTTGAAAACATCACGTTAAGTCAATGATCACGGTGCTGTGCACACTCATTCTTTTTCTCTTTGGCGGCTATTTCGATTCGCGTAACGATTGGTAGCGGCGTCGGCGCGGCAGTTGCCTTAAACAAGATCAGCGGGGTTCGGCATGCCTGATCGAGGACCACTTCTCGGCTAAGCAAGGAGTCGAGGACAATGATCTTAATGTGATTTGTTTGGGTGGACGAATCGAAGGGCCGGAGTTGGCGTGGGACCTCATCCAGACCTTTCTCGCTGCGAACTTCAGTCATGCGCCTCGACATGCGCGGCGCCTAGCTAAGGTGGCGGCGTTGGAAGAACCGCCAACAGCCAAAGCATAGGACGCGTACGAGACGATAATACATCATTGCTTCCGCAGTTAGTTCAGGCGAATCAAGCCGCTTCGAGTTGCGTGAGCCACGGCTTCAGTCCGGCTGAGCACATTCATTTTCGATAAGATGACTTCGATGTGCGATTTCACGGTACTTTCGGTAATAAAGAGCGCCGTCCCGATCTCCTTGTTGCTCTTGCCTTGAGCGATGTGTTTGAGCACATCGAGTTGGCGTTCACTCAAGGTTTCGGCACCGACGCGTTTTGCTAGCTTCGCGACGAGGGGATCAGGCACACAGGTTTCGCCGGCATTTACGCGGCGGATGCAATCCATCAGTGCTTCCGGTGGCGCGTCCTTTAAAAGATAACCTTTCGCCCCGCCTCGAATCGCGTGGTAGATATCTTCGTCGCCGTCGAATGAAGTCAGTACCACAATCCGCCCGTTTTCATCTTCTTCGCGAATTTGTTTGATGACGTCTAAACCGTCCAACTCCGGCATTCGCAAATCGAGTAGGGTCACATCCGGTCGATGCTTCCTCCAAAGATCCACTGCTTCCCGACCATTGGCCGCCTCCCCGACGACCCTCATGTCCGACTCCCGACGGATCAGTGAAACGAGACCTTCGCACACGACACTGTGATCATCGGCGACCAGAATACTAATAGAAGGCTTTTTCACCGCTCGCAGTTTTGGCGTTCTCGGAAAAGGGTTTTTTTGCCTTTTACCCGGTCCTTCAAACTTCCGCGCCGTTCTCTTTTTCAGTGTCATTGGTGCATTGACCGTTAATCGGTAATATCACCGTAATCTTCGTGCCCCTGCCGGGTGAACTGGTGATTGTTAGTTCACCTCCCATTCGTTGAACACGCTCGCGCATCCCAGCGAGCCCGAACCCGTCATGTTGATCTTTAATATCAAAGCCATCCCCATCGTCCTGAAACTCCAAACGAAGCTTGTTTACGTGGCAGACTAATTGAGTTTCAAAAGTGTCGGCGTGAGCGTACTTAAGCGTGTTTGTGAGGGCTTCCTGGCCGATGCGCATTAGGTCCTCCTGCCAGTCGAGACGAAACTGTGGCAGTTCACCTCGCAACTTGGATTTGGTGCGGATGGGCGTCGCCGCGGCCGTATTCTTGATAATCCCCTTAAGGGCCTCCCAAAAGTTCGCGCGTTCGAGCGCTTCCGGGCGCAATGCGTGAACCGATCTGCGCGCTTCATTCAAACTTTGGCGCGCCAAATCGCTGGCGCGTTGAAGACAGGCGTTGACCTCCTTGGGCTCACCGTACGAAATTGCGGCCGCCATCGCTTCCAATTGCACAATGACGCCGATAAAACCCTGCGCGAGCGTGTCGTGAACGTCGCGTGCCATGCGATTGCGTTCTTCGAGTGTCGCGGCTTGCCGGCTCTGGATCGCGAGCATCGCTTGGTGTGCGAGAGCTTGCGCGAGTTCGATCTCAGCCGGCTGGTAAGGCGGCCGTTGGGCGTGGCAGATTGTGATGAAACCCTTGACCTTGCCTCCTACAAGCATCGGTAGCCGCAGAATTTTACGCGTTCCTTGAGATCGAGAATACTCCCGCAGAGCATTGGGGATTCGCGGATCCGTTTCGACGTCCTCATACGGAATCGGAACGCCGGTAAAAAATAGTTCCTGAAGTCCGCCGTCTTCTTTCCAAAAAAGCGGATCCTTCACAAAGGGATGCTCCGAAGCATCCAGATCAACGTTGTCTTGTCTAACAGCAGCGCGCAATACCGGCGAATCAGTCACGTCGTCTACCAACCACAACCAAACCGCAACCCACTGACTGCCTAACAAGCGGCCCATGGTGCTCAGCATGCGGAGGATGAATTGGTCCGGTGCAGGCGCGGTGGCGAGCGCATCGAGGCTTTGCACGAGCGCCTCCACCTGTCCGCGCGCGACTTGCTCAGACGCACAGAGAGCCTTCTCGGCGCGTTTTCGCTCGCTCAAATCGAGCACGAAAGCGACGCCCTCGTCCCGACTTCCCTCTAACAATGCGCCGCCGACCAGGACCGGCACGCGACTGCCGTCCTTGCGGAAGTATTCCTTCTCGAAAGGTTCGCAGACGCCAGTGGCGGCAAGCTCTGCCAACGCCTGTTCGTCGGCCGCGCGCCATTTGTCGGACGTTACCTCTCTCCAACTCACGCCACCCGACACGAGATCTTCGCGGCCGTATCCCAACATGCGGAGAAAGGCTTCGTTGGCCTCAATAATCCGACCTTCGAGATTCCAGATGACGATGCCGATGATGTTGGCCTCCACCAGGCGCCGGATCTTCGCTTCCCGTTCCTGAAGATCGCCGTAAAGACGCGTATTCTCCAGGGAGATTGCGGCCTGAGACGCAAGCACTTTCAACACCGCGATCCGTCTCGGATTAAAAACGTGTGCGGTCAGGTTATTTTCAAGGTAGAGCACTGCGATAAGTTTAGCTTGGTTAATCAATGGCAAGCATAGAATCGAACGGGTGTGATGCTGACGGATGTACGCATCGGCGGAAAATGGGTTCTCGGCCGAGGCATCGTCGAGAGTCACGCTTTCCCGGGTGCGCACGACATAACGGATGATCGACTCTGGGAGCGCGGCCACGGACGCTTCTCGCAGCCGCACGACGACACTGTGACCGCTGGTCGTGGCTTCCGCCTCCGCCCGCAGCTCATCACCTTGCGGAAGAATCAACAGACCTCGCTCAGCGCCCGCGTGCTCAATCGCTGTCCGCATCAGCGTGTCGATCAGTTTTTCCAAGACGATCTCGCCTGACAGTGCTTGCGAGACTTTGATAACCGTAGCCAGATCCAGTTGCTCCACCGGTGCACCGATCGTGCTCGTCGGACCGCGTACTGGCTCTTCCTCCCGGAGGTACGGATATAATTCATCGAGTTGCCGCACCTTACCAGCCGCTCCCCAACGGAGATAGCCGTACCGGGCGTCCCGCAAATAGGCATGCGCGATCTTATCGAAACCGCGTGCCGCATAGAATCGCGCGGCGATTTCGTTGGCGAGCGCTTCGTTTTGGACAAAGCCGTTTGCATGAGCCGAGCGGATGGCTTGTTCGTAAAGGTGCTCGGCGTCGAGCGCGCGGCCTTCTATTCGCGCAATCTCCGCGCTCACCAGCGCCACACGGTTTTCGAAATTCTCCGGGCAATTCTCTGCCCATATTTGAAGCTGTCTGTGGTGGTCGGCCAGAGCGTCGAAATGCTGCTGGCTTTGGTCCGGTAATGCGGAACTCCAGGATGCCGCTTGGGAGAGGGCACCGTAGAAGTGATACTCTGCCGTTTCGAACATCGACCACGATGTCCACAGCAGCCGTTGCGCCCGCGATGAGGCCTCGAGAGCGCCCGCGTAGTCGCCAGCAAAGAAGCGTGCCTGCAGCTTTCGAATCCAATACCAGCACTCGGGCAGCGCCAAGCTGGGGTTACTGGACAAATGGCGCTCGAACCACAATTCATCAAACTGCCCATCATCAAAGGAGCCGAATTTCGACGTCGAACCACAGAGGGTCCGGATAAGCCCGAGTTGCGCGGTCATTTGGTCAATGGCGTGACCAAAGCCGGCTTTCTTTGCAAACGCGAGGCCATGCTCGGTTTCGCGTTGCACCTCAACCAGCCGATCGCCCGCCGCGAGCAGGATTGTGTTCAGGCAGGCGCAACTGTACGCGGCGAACGTGAGGTCGCCGATCTTGTTCGCGATTTCGTAAGCGCGACGCAGCAGTTCGTGGCCAGCCCGAACATGCTTTGTCCAGGGCATCACATTACTTGCGAAGATTAGATAGGTCCTGACCTGGAAGGGTCTCAGCCCGCGCCGTTCGACCAGTTCATAGCCAAGCTGGCCGAATCGAAATCCGGCCTTGTAGTTGCCGAAACGCGCTCCGGCGACCACGCCGAGCCATACGTAGGCCACACACGAGCTGTCGGCGTTGCCGACGTCGAGGCTGAGATTAACGGCCTTACAGATGGCCAGGGAAAGAAGGTTCGCATCCGTATGCCTGATAGTCGGCACTACCTTTGTGACAACCCCCAGGGTCGCAAGGGATCCCGGGTCGCTCATCAAGGGCAGCTCGGTGAGCTGCTCGATCGCGTGGTTCCCCAGATGCGACCAGATCCGCCCGTATTCCCGTTCCACTTCCTCGTCGGTCGGATGGGCCGACCATTCGACGCCCAAATGCCGGAGGTAAGCGAGACAGACGTCCACCGCGCGGGCGCTCTGATCGAGGGTCGTGTACACATCCACCCGCAAGCACGCGACCGTCGCTAATTCGACCGTGTTTGCGGCCCGGGCTGAAAGCCCAGCCAAGCGCTCCTCCGCGGCCACCGACTGGCCAGTCAGGAACTCGCATTCCGCCCGGCCCAATTCCAAACGGAAGGCAATCTCATGCCGGCGCTCCCAACAGTCCTCCCCCAGCAGTCCTGCGCCAGTAACGAAATACTTGAGGGCTGAGGCGTACGCTGTAGATACCTTGGCGCGCTCGCCTGCAATCAGGTTGAGCTCAGCCAACCGCTCACGTTCGTCTCGCGAGGTGATCAAGGTTGCACCGCGGTTGAGCTGATTGACGATTTCGAAGATTTTTTCCTCCAGCTTGTCTGGCGGAATTTCGGTTGCGAGCAACCTTCCGATGCGGAGATGGGCCTCAGCGCGTAATTCTTCTGGGATCAACGAATAGGCGGCTTCCTGGACACGGTCGTGCAGAAACTTATAGGCATCTTCCGAGCGGAAGATAAGGCCCGTGCGAACCGCTTCCCAAAGCTTGCGGTGCATTTTATCCTTCGAGTCCTGGTAAACCATCGTCAGTAGCGCGAACTCCGCGCTGATGCCCAGGCAGGCGAGCTGCTGTAATGCGTTCTGGGTCTCGACGGGCAGGCGGTTCAACTTCTCAACCATGAGGTCCACGACATTATCGGTGTAACCCTTGGCGTGAATGCGATTCAGGTCCCAAGACCATTGCGCGGCGCCATGATCGAAGGTCATTAATCCCTCCTCGGCAAGCGCAGAAATAAACTGGATGGTGAAAAACGGATTGCCAGTGGTCTTCTCGCGGATCAGTTGCGCCAAGGGAGCGGCTCGGTCCAGTTCGCAGTGAACGGAATCGGCGATCAGCTGTCCCAAATCGTCATGGGTGAGGGGCGCAAGTACGATGTCCTGCACTATCGCTCCAGCTTTGCGGATCGCTTCGAGCTTGCGCATCAGTGGATGGGCGGAATCGACTTCGTTGTCGCGATAGGCTCCGATCAACAGCAAATGCCGCACATCCACCTGAGTCAACAGATCCTCGAGCAAATCGAGTGTCGCCGCGTCGAGCCATTGCAAATCGTCGAGAAACAAGGCGAGCGGATGTTCCGGCCTTGCGAATACGCCGATGAATCGCCGGAACACCAGTTGGAAGCGGCCTTGCGCGTCCTGTGGCGGAAGATCAGGGACGGGCGGCTGTTCTCCTATGATGAGCTTCAATTCAGGGACTAGATCCACAATGAGACGTCCGTTCGGACCTACGGCGTCACGAATGGCGTCGCGCCAGTTGCTCAGCTCTGCTTCGTTCTTACTCAGGAGCGGACGGATAAGACTCTGAAAGGCTTGCGCCAGCGTGGCGTATGGGATGTCGCGCTTGTACTGGTCAAATTTGCCTGACGTAAAAAGGCCGCGTGGCGGAACGAGAACTTTGTGCAGCTCATTGACGACGGAGGACTTGCCGATACCGGAATATCCGGAAACAAGCACCACCTCCGGCGTGCCGCTGGCTACAACGCGGTCAAACGACGCGAGCAGGGTATCGATCTCGCGTACTCGCCCGTACAATTTCTCGGGAATCAATAGTCGGTCCGGCGCATCGTGTGCACCCAGTGTAAACGTGTCGATCCGTCTCCGAGATTCCCATTCAGCAACGCAGTGTCGAAGATCACTCTCAACGCCGGCCGCGGTCTGATAGCGTTCCTCAGCGGTCTTCGCGAGGAGTTTCAAAATGATGGCCGAGATAGGTACCGGGACATCTTTCAACCGGTCGTCAATCGCCACCGGCTGCCTCGCGATATGACAGTGAACCCACTCCATGGGATGGGAAGCAGTAAAGGGAAGACTTCCAGTAAGCATTTCATAAAGTGTGACGCCGAGGGAGTAGAGGTCGCTTCGGGAATCCATGGAACGATTCATTCGTCCCGTCTGTTCGGGCGCCATGTAGGCGAGTGTCCCCGCGATAAACTCGGGAGGTTCGGGCGGCTGGCGCTCGCGTGGAAGGCGCGAAGCAATCCCAAAGCCCGTGAGCCAGGCCTGACCAGTCGCGGAGTCAACCAAGACGTTGGACGGCTTCATGTCTTTGTGGATCAGTTCTCGCTTGTGTAGCTGGCTGAGCGCAGTTGCGAGACCAGTAGCCAGGCGCAACAACTGCCCCATTTCCATCGGTCCCTGAATGAGGCGATCGAGAGCCTCACCACCCGGGTTCTCGAGCACCAGGACCGACAGCCCCTCGTAGTGGGATAACGCGCGGGGCCGGACTGCCCAGGTTGGGTCCAGTTCGCTCCGGAACGAATATTCGCGCTCTATCTTCTTGAGGGTTTCGGGCGCGGGGTGTGTTGAGGCAGGTGCTCGCAGGAGAACAGACGCCGCTTCTGCATGTCTCGGATGGCCCCGGTATAGGATGAACTCCTCATCCTCGCGGAGAAGTTCGAATACGTAGTCTGAAAGCTCCACGGACGATTCGCCTTCGCCTTCACACGACCCCCTGATCACAGTGCGAATAGGCCGCGATGGGCGACGTTGTAACTCCTCCGTGCAGAGGATCGATCCCGATGGCACAAGGCCGTCGCCGGGAAGCGTGGTTGGAGACTCAACTTCGGCGCGTTTCATAAGACACACTCCTCGCCCTCGCGTCCCTACCGAAAAGGTAAGGCCTTTACCGGCAAGGTCGAGTCTTGATTGCTCCCTCTAAAGAGGTAGCTGTCGCTCCGTCTTTCATACGAGGTCAGAATCCTGCGACTGCTCGGTATCCCTGGTCGCGCACCGCGAATATGGTCAGCACCACGAATTAGGAGACCCTTGATTCTGTTGAATTACGACGACCGCTGCCGCCTGTAAATCGGCATGTGCTTTAAACCTAGTTTGCGCTTCCATCATGAATCCGATTGTCTTTTTCGCCGAGCTGAAGCGGCGCAACGTTTACAAGGTAGCAGTCGCTTATGCGGTTGTCGGTTGGCTGGGGATCCAGATCGCAATGGAGGTTTTTCCGTTTTTCGAAATTCCAAATTGGGGCGTGCGGCTGGTGGTGCTGCTCATCATCATTGGCTTCCCTGTGGCGCTAATTCTGGCCTGGGCATTTGAGCTGACGGCGGCGGGGATTAAGCAGACCGAATCTGTGGCACCGCAACAGAAAACGTCGCGCGGACGAGTGTGGATTTATGTGATCATGATCGGCGGCGCGTTGTCGTTAGGCGTTTTTTTTCTCGGGCGCTATGCGATCTCCCATGCCGCAGCAGCCTCGAGCAATACCTTGTCTGACAAATCGATCGCAGTGCTTCCTTTTGAAAACCTGAGCGAAGACAAAGCCAACGCTTACTTCGCCGACGGCATCCAGGACGAGATTCTGACTCGCTTATCCAGGATCGCTGATCTGAAGGTCATCTCGCGTACATCGACCCAACAGTACAAAAGTGCGCCAGAGAACCTGCCTGAAATCGCACGACTGCTTGGCGTCGCCCACATCCTAGAAGGAAGCGTGCAAAAGAGCGGCGACGCCGTCCGCGTGAACGTGCAGCTAATCAAAGCAGCTAATGATTCCCATCTTTGGGCCGACACGTTTGATCGCAAACTAACCGACATCTTTTCGGTCGAGAGTGAGGTGGCGAAAGCCATCGCCGACCA
>JGI10214J12806_10127955_pt1 | contig 14707 bp, 9 predicted proteins | sample WisConreferecore_FD_12806 | JGI IMG/M metagenome (IMG submission 12806)
CTGCTGCACCGCCGCCGCGGTCGTCACCACCTGGACGCCCAGGGCCTTCTCGCCGAACGCGTCCTGCAGCGGCGCGTAGAGCGCCTGGTTCGCCACCGCCCGCACCGACGGGTCGTGGTCGTCCTTCGCCGCCCGCAGCGCGTCGCGCGCCTCCTTGTGCGTCGGGAACGACGCCAAGGCCCGGGCCGCCGCCGCCCGCACCGCCGCCGGAACCAGGCGGAACACCTTCGTCAGGCCGCTCTCGCCCTTGTAGTAGAGCTTCGTCAGCACCGGCACGGCGCGCACGTCGCCGATCCGGCCCAGCGCGGCGCACGCCGCGCACCGGACGTCCTCCGCCTGCTGGCGCTCCTCGGCGATCTTGTTCAGCGCGTCCACCGCCCCGCGGAACCGCAGCCGGCCCAGGCACTCGACGAACATCATCCGCGTCTGCGGGTCGCCCTCCGCCGCCAGGCTGTCCAGCAGCAGGCCGCCCGCGCGCGGATACGACTGCTCCGAGAGCATCGTCGACGCCCGGCGGCGCACCGCGACCGTCGCGTGGCGCAGCAGGCCGCCCAGCGCCATCTCGGCCATGTCCGCCGGCATCGCGTGCGGCAGGATCTCGATGATGTGCAGCACGTCCGACGGGACGTTCGTCTTCTGCAGCTCGTCCATCAGCACCGTCGCGGCGCCGGCGCCCGCCCGGGCGATGAACGACGCGAAGTGCATCCGCCGGCCCGGCGTCTCGGCATGCTTGATCTCGCGGATCAGGAACCGCGTCGCCGCGGCGTCCAGCGCCTCGATGATCTTCGTCGACTCGGCGTCGCCCGCCCGCACCTTCTCGGAGAGGGACGCGAAGCCGACGCCGCTCGCGACGCGCTCCAGCGCGATGTACGCCAGCTCGCCGCGCTGCGGGAACGTCGGGTCCTTGATCTGGTAATGACGGTGAAGAAGCTCGAGGATGGTGCGCGCGTGGTCGATCCGCCCGCGGCGGATCCGGAGGTCGGCGATGAACGCCGTCATGTCCGCCAGCACCGAGTAGACGCCCGGATCGCGCTCGACGTCGAGCGACGTCCGCACCGCCTGCTCGAACGCGTCCTCGACGTCCGCCGTGGCGGCCCGCTCGAGGCCGCGGCGCAGGCCGTTCAGCGACCGGGCGACCGAGAGGCGCTTCCTCGACTGGCGGTCGAGCAGCAGCCCCGAGAGCGACCCGAGCAGCGTCCGCATCAGCTCGCCCTCGTGCAGCGCGCCCAGCTCGTCGAGCAGCGCATTGCCTTCCTGGGTGAGCGTCTGGACGCGCTCCTCGTCGTTCATCTGGAGGATCATCTTCACGCGCGAGACCGCCGCCGACTCGGCCGGCTTCACGGGCGCGGCCGTGCCGGGCAACGCCTCGACGGCCTTGTCCGAGAGGATCGTGACCATCAGCGTGGCGAGCCGCGGGTTGTGCCTGAACGCGTCGACGAACACCTTCCCGACGTGCCGGATCGCGGCGTGCGCCGACTCGGGCGTCTCCTTGAGCAGCTGGGCGAGCGACCCCAGGGCCTGGCGCGCCGATTCGAACGTCAGCTTGCCCTGGTCCCCCAGGTCGATGCCGTCGCCGGCCCCGCCCTGCTCCGGATTCTGCGTGACGCCCTTCGCGCCGGCCTCCCCGGCGTTCTTCATCAGGTTCGGGTCCTGCTCGATCAGCTTCTTCATGAGGTGGAGCCGGGCTTCCGACGCCATCCCTTCCTGCGCGGCGGAATCGATCAGCTGGTCGAGATTGGCGAGCAGCTTGGCCAGCTCCGTCTCGCCGCCGGCCAGCTTGCGGGCGGCGTCCTCGATGACGATGTCCCCTTCGCCGAGCGCGACGTACTGGACCTCGTCGACCGAGACCTGGTTCACGCGCTCGTCGCGGAGGCGCTTGTTGATCTCCTTCCCGTCCTTCACGTCCCAGAACTTCCTCGTGAGCGCGTGGAGGAACGAGATCAGCTCGTCGAGCGTCAGGCCCTTCTTGAAGCTGATGCTCTTGACCGACGAGTCGGCCAGGATGCTGAGCGTCGCGGACGCCAGCGAGTCGGAGACCGTGCCGCGCTCCGTCAGCGGCCGGCCGTTCACCAGCAGGCCGCGCGGCGTCTTCGAGAGCGTCAGCGTGTTCGCGGTCTCGAGGAACGAGTGGATCGAGTGGTACGTGTCGGTGACCACCTTGAGGACCTGCGGGCTGTCCTTGGGGTAGAGGCGCAGCTGGGCGACCGCCACGCGCAGCGTGAGGAAGATATCCAGCAGCGCCGAGTCCGACGCGCCGCGCGAGCCCAGGCCCTCGACGATCGTCTCGAACTCGATGCCCGCGACGTGGGCCTCGCGGCCCTTCGACTCCAGGAACTGCGCCCAGCGGACCTTGCCGCGGGTGGTGATCTTGGACTTCTGGCCCGGGATCATGATGTCGAGGTTGACCGGCGCGCCCTCGACCAGCGGGCTCGTGGAGACGAAGCAGACGCCGAGCGCGCTCACGTCGATGAGCCGCTGGACCAGATTGGCGCCGGGCGTGCCGAAGGCCTCCTCGCGGGTGCAGAGGACCACCATGCCCGGCTCGGGTTTGTAGCGGGGATACTTCCGCCGCTCCGTGCCTCCGCTCTTCATCGCATCACTTGTCCGTGGTCCAGAAGCGGACCGTGCCGTCGTCGCTTCCCGAGACGAGCACCCGCCCGGTCGGCGCGTACGAGAGCGAAGTCACGCGCGCGGTGTGGCCCGGGAGCACCTTGACCTCGCGGCCCGTGGCGGGATCCCAGATCCGGATCGTCCCGTCGTTGCACCCCGTGGCCATGCGGGAGCCGTCCGGGCTGAACGTCACGAACGAAAGCTCCGCGCCGTGGCCGCCCAGCACCTTGATCTCCTTCTCGGACTCGGTGTCCCACAGCTTGAGCAGGCTGTCCCAGCCCGCCGTGACGAGCGTCCGGCCGCCGGGCGAGTAGGCCACGGACGACAGGAAGTCCGCATGCGCCTCGAGCACCACGGGCGGACTCGTCCCCTCGACCTCCCAGATCCGCAGCGTGTGGTCGGAGCCCCCCGACGCGAGCTTCTTTCCGTCCTTGCTGAACGCGATCGATTCCACGCCCGCGGTGTGGCCGTTGGAGCCGTTCGAGCCTCCGAAGATCCGGTCCTCTTCCGTCTCCAGGTTCCAGATCCGGACGGTCCGGTCGAAGCTCCCGGCGGCGATCTTCTTGCCGTCGGGGCTGAACGCGATGCACTGGACGTAGGACGTGAATCCCTCGAGGGTGCGCAGCTCGGTTCGGTTCCGCGAGTCCCAGATGCGGACCTTGTTGTCCCGGCAGCCGGTGGCGAACGTCGCCCCGTTGGGCGCGAACGCGACGCAGAGGACGCCCCCGGGATGGGTGGCGGGCAGGCCGAGGTCGCGCTGGGTCGCCGGATCGTACAGCCGGACCTTCCGGTCCTCGCCCGCGACGGCCACCATCCGCCCGTTCGGGTCGTAGGAGACGCCCTTCACGTTCTGTCCGTGGCCGTTGACGACGGCCAGCAGCTCGGGCATCTTCGGCGCCATGAACAGCGCGTCCGTGCTCGCGTGGAAGAAGGACTTCGGGCCGATCGGCATCGCGGGCTGGGTCGGCGTGAGGGTCCAGCTCAGCACCATGCCGGCCAGGTACGCCTTCTCGAAATACTCCATCGAGAACTTGTGGTAGCCTTCCTCGAGGGGGACCTCGAAGGTGCGCGGCGTCTCGGAGCGGCTGTTCCACGCGCCCAGCACCTGGACGTCGTCGATCATGATCCGCACGCCGTCGTCGGCCGCCGCGCTGAAATAGTACTTCCCGCTGCGGGGGACGTGGAGATACCCGCTCCAGCGCGCGGAGAAGGAGTCGATCGGCCCGAGCGCCCAGGCCGGGCCTTCGTTCCACCGGAAGTCGATCATGTTGTCGACCCGCCGGACGGCGAGCGTCTGGAACGAGGTGCCGATGTAGTACTCGCCCACCAGCCCCGGCTGGAGCGTCGCGGGGATCACGTTGATCGCCCGCATCGTGGGTGGAAGCTGGTAGTCCTTCTTGCTGCCCTTCCCCGACACTTCGAGGAGCTCCATGCGGCGGAAGATGGTCTCGCACTCGTGGCTGCCCACGCCGAGCCGGAGCGTGTTGCGGAGCTTCCAATAGGGGCTCAGGCCGATGTCGGCGTAGTCGGTGTCCCACGTGAGGATCGGCTTTCCGTCGAGGAACGCCTTCGCCCCCTCGGCGCGCACCTGGACCAGCAGCGTGTAGCTCAGGTCATTCCGCAGGCAGAGCGCGTCCATCTTCTGGGCGTTGATCTCGGCCGGCTTGACGGGCTTGGCGCTCTCGAAGGCGAACCGGGTGTTCATCTCGCCGCCCAGCTCGCAGCGGAACTGGCGGCCGCCGCGGGAGAGCATGACGTTCACGCTGCCCGCCCCGGTGCGCCGCTCGAACACCATGCGGAAGTCGTACTCCTGGGGCACGTGGAACGGGATCTCGATGCGCGCGAACCCCGAGCGGTCGGAGACGAGCTGGCCGTCCTGGATCTCCCACGTCCCCCAGATGGCGTTGCGCTTGGGATCGATCATGGGCATCAGGTTGATCGACTTGTCCCACTCGTCGGTCTTGCTGCCCGGCAGGGGGACGACGAACTTCTGCGTCCGTCGGAAATCCTCCTCGGCCTTCTCCGCCTCCTCCTGCGCCTTCTTCTGGCTGAGCTCGGTCTTGCGGCGCTCCTCGGAAAGCCGCTGGCGCTCCACCTCGTCGACCGCCTCGCGTTCCTTCTTCCGGATCTCGTCGGCCTTGAGCTGCAGCTCCTCGGCCGTTTCGAACTTCTTCCGCACCTCCGCCCGGAGCTGCTCGTCGCGTTCGCGCTCCTTGCGCTTGATGCCCTCTTCCGCGGCCTTCGCGCCGGCGAGAGCCTCCACGTTCTTCGGCTCCTTGATCAGCGCCAGCCGGAACTGGACCTTCGCTTCCGCGAAGTCCTCCTCCTCGAGCTTCTGCTTCCCGACCTCCAGTTCAATGCGGACGGATTCCTTGGAGGTGACGTAGCCCAGGTACCCCAGGCCGCAGCAAAGCGCCAGGAGCAGGATCGCGGACAGGACGTAGACCCGCTTGCTCCCCGGCGCTTTCGGCGCCTTGGGGGCGACGACGTGCACCTTCTCGCCCGCGAGCCACTTGGACAGGTCGTCGGCCAGCGCCTGGGCCGTGACGTAGCGGTCGCGGTCCTTCTTCGCCAGCGCCTTGAGGCAGATGTTCTCGATGGCCTTGTCGAGTCCGAGCGCGACGCCGGCGTCGACCACCTGGAGCGGCGGCACGACCGGATCCTTCACGACCTTCATGAGGATCTCGATGGGCGACTCGCCGGTGAACGGCGTGCGGCCCGTCATGCACTCGTAGAGGATCACGCCCAGGGAGTAGATGTCGGTGCGCCAGTCGACCCGGTCCAGGCCCTGCGCCTGCTCGGGGCTCATGTAGGCCGGCGTGCCGACGACGGCGCCGGAGCCGGTGAGCGACTGGTGGACGTTCTTGCCGAGCGACTTGGCGAGGCCGAAGTCGGTGACGTACGCATGGCCGGAGCCGGAGACCAGGATGTTCCTCGGCTTCAGGTCGCGGTGGAGGATGCCCTGCTCGTGGGCGTGGTGGACGGCGCTGGAGACGTCGGCCAGCACCTTGATCTGGTCCCGGATCGTGACGGTCTTGCGCCAGTCGTTGAAGGCCTGGCCCTCGATCATCTCCATGCTCAGGAACTGGCGCCCCTCGAGCAGGCCGGCCTCGTAGACCGTGACGATGTGGGGATGCTTGAGCTTCGCGCTGAGCTGGGCTTCCTGGACGAACCGCTCCTCCTCCAGCGCCCGCTCCTTGGGGTCGGCGTTGGGGTTCGTCAGCATCAGCTTGAGCGCGACCTTGCGGTTCAGCTGGGCGTCGACCGCCTCGTAGACCACGCCCATGCCGCCGCGGCCCAGCTCGCGCAGGAGCCGGTACTTGCCCAGCTGGCCGCCCTCGGTGAGCGGATCGGACATCGTCACGGCCGGCAGCATGGGGCCGGACTGGATGGGCATGCGGATGGACGAATGGGGCCTCGGCGTCGGCGTGGGCGCGGACGGGGGGGAGAACGACGGCGGCGTGGACGGACCCGTCTCGGCCATCAGCCCCTGGAGCTGGTCGTCGGTGAGGAAGCCCTTGCGGACGAGGATCCCCCCCAGCGGGGTCGCCTGGCGCTCTCCGTCGGACAGGGTCCGGGCGCGCTCGACGAGGGCTTCGCGCAGCTGATCCGGCGTGATCAGCCCGCGCTCCAGCAGCATCTTTCCGAGGAGCAGCTGCTGTCCGCCGTCATCTGGATCCAAAGGACCGGCCACGCTCCACCCAAGACAGAACCGGGCAAAACCGGGACCGCTGGCGTCTACCCCGGCAGCGGAAAGCTCCCGCATGAAGCGCCAACGAAAAACTGAATTCGCCGGACAGCTTCCCCTAGGTTATTATTCTACGCGCTCTCGGGACAAATCTGAAGCAGAATTCCCAACGCGGGCGATCCACAACCATTTGAACTCCCACTGTTCTATCGGCCGTTTCGGCCCGCGGGACACGCCCTCCTTGCGCCTGCCCGGACCCCGGGATATGATGGCCGCGACATGGACACCCACGTCCCGCCACCCCCCGAGGCGTTCGTCCAGCTCGGGGTGCTCGACGCGGAAAAGCTCAAGCGCTGCCTCGAGTTCCAGGAGACCTTCAGCAAGCAGGGGCTGACCCTCACGCTCGCCCACGTCATCCTGAACCTCGGCATGGCCAAGCCCGAGCAGGTGGCCCGGGTCCTCGCCCACAAGAGCACTGCCAACCTCCGCTGTCCCACCTGCGGCCGGAGGTTCACCGTCCCTGACTTCCAGGCCAACCGCCGGTACAAGTGCGAGCCCTGCATGATGTACCTCGAGGTGGTCGTGGACGAGGCGCTGCTGGCGCCGCTCCCGATGCCCCAGCAGACCGGCACCCCGACCCCGAACGGGCCGGGAGTCCCCCCCTTCGGCCGGACGCCCACCCCGCTGCCGGGCATGCTTCCGGCCGCCCCCGCGCGGAAGGACCCGTTCGAAGGGCGGATGTTCGGCGGCAAGTACAAGATCCTCAAGCGCCTGGCCAAGGGCGGCATGGGCGCCGTCTATCTCGCCCAGCACGTCACCACCGAGCAGCGCGTCGCGGTCAAGATCCTGACCGAGGAGTTCAGCAGGATGCCCGGCATCCAGGGCCGGTTCAAGCGCGAGGCGAGCTCCACCGCCCGCCTGGAGCATCCCAACATCGTCGGGACGATCGAGATGGCCAAGGAGGAGAACTACACGTACATCGTGATGGAGTACGTGGACGGCGGCTCGCTCATCGACCTCATCATGAAGGAGAAGAAGGTCCGGCCGCTCCAGACGGTGGAGATCATGTCCGACATCCTGGCAGGGCTCCACCACGCCCACTCGAAGGGCATCATCCACCGCGACATCAAGCCGGCCAACGTGCTGCTCACCTCCCAGGGGCACGCGAAGGTGATCGACTTCGGCCTCGCCAAGGACGCGGAGGCCCAGACGATCCTCACGCTCTCGGGCAACGTCGTGGGCACGCCGGCCTACATGGCCCCCGAGCAGGCCCGCGGCGAGGGGTCCGGCCCGCCGGCCGACCTCTACTCCTGCGGCATCCTCACGTTCCTGATGCTGACTGGCCGGAAGCCGTTCGAAGGCAAGAGCCTGGTCGATACGCTCAACAAGCAGATCAACGACCCGCTCCCCTCGATCCGGGAGACGTCGCCGGAAGTGCCCCAGGTCCTGGAAGACGTCGTGAAGAAGATGTGCTCGAAGGAAGTCGCGAAGCGCCACCGCTCGCCGAACGAGGCGATCGTCGCGCTGCGGAAGTCGGTCGGACTGCCGTACGACGAATCGTTGGTTCCGAAGGAGGCTCCGGTGGAGGCGACGACCGAGCAGAACGTCTGGCCGCTCGTGGCGGGCATCCTGGCGGCCGGCGTGGCCGCCTGGGCGCTCCTCTGGTGGGCCATGCCGAAATGAATCCGCCGGCGTCGCTCGAGGAGAAGTACATGGCCGAGGCGCTGCGCCTCGCCGAGCGGGCGGCCGAAGCCGGAGAGGTGCCCGTCGGCGCCCTCATCGTCCGTGAAGGCCACGTGATCGGCCGGGCCCACAACCAGGTCGAAATGCTCCACGACGCGACGGCCCACGCCGAAATGATCGCGATTACCCAGGCGGCCGAGGCGCTGGAGAACTGGCGGCTCGAAGGGGCGGAGATCTACGTGACGCTGGAGCCCTGCCCCATGTGCGCCGGCGCGCTGGTCAATTCGCGCGTGGCGCGGATCGTCTACGGTTGCGACGATCCGATTGCGGGCGCCTGCGGCTCGGTGTTCAACATCGTGAACGAGAAGCGGCTCAACCACCGCATCCCGGTCGTCAAGGGCATCCTGGGCGACCGCTGCTCCGAGATCCTCAAGTCCTTCTTCAAGTCGCGCCGCCAGGCGTCGAAATGATCCGTCGCGTCGCGATCCTGGTCGCGACGACGATCCTGGCGTCGTGCGGGTCCATCGGAGGAACCCCTTCGGCGTCGCTCCAGCCGCTCGAACTGATGGCCGCCGGCGCGGATCCGGGCGCGCTCGATTGGTACATCCCCGCCGGCTCGGCAACGATGGTCTTGCTCGATCACTTGGACCCCGGCCGGCTCGACGCGACGCGACGGGCGCTGCTCCAGCGCGACCTGTGGATGTCGTTCGACACCGGCTATGCCCGGGAAGATCGGGCGGCCCTCCGCGCGCGCCTCGCGGTTCTTCTGCGTCGAACCGCCCTGCCGGCGGAGGAGATCGGCCGACTTCCCGACACGTACGCGGAATCGGTGAAGCTCTATCCGACGTCGTTCGACCCGGCCAAACCCGAGCAGCCGTTCCTTCCGGCCGATCTGTTCGATCCGAACGGGCCATGGATCGCCCTCCACTCGGACGGCGTGGTCGCGTTCCAGCACGACACGTTCTTCGCGAATCGATCCGCCTTCATCGTCTTCGTGCGCCATCCCGAAGGTCGGGACGCAGGGCTGCGTTTCGTCGAGGGCCTTGCGAAGAGGAAGTCCCCGGAGATTCCGGTCGGGATGGCCTTCGCCAACGTGCGGCGCGGCCTGCTGATCTCGGACGGCGGGACGCCGGTTCCCTCGCCGTTCACCGAGTCGGTGCAGTTGCGGCACTACTGGGGCCGCAACGGGAACGAACAGGCGGTCTTCAAGTTCGAGCTCGGCCGCAGGGATCTCAGGCTGCGTCCCCTGCGCCCGAATGAAGCCAAGCCCGGGTACGCGGTCAGCTTCGAGCACGTGTCGGCCCGTCAATCCTTGTCGATTCCGGTGATGAGCACGTGTCTCGATTGCCATGGGGCAGGCGGCGCCGGAGGGGTCCAGGTCCTCCAGCACAACATGACGGTCGACTACCATCTCCGGCCCGGTACGCCCGAGCAGGAGATGGCCAAGGTCGTTCGCCGCAAGACGGAGCATGATTCGTGGCGCGCGCTCGAGGCGCTCTGGCGCGCGGACTAAGGAAGCTTGACCGCCAGGACCCAGGTCAGGCTCTTGCCGACATCGAGAGTGTGGAGCCGGGTCAGCTTGCCGCTGTCGGGCTCGACCTTGAAGACGGCCAGCTTCCCGGATCCCTCGCCGGCTCCGAACAGGTAGCGGCCGTCCGGCTCGATGTCGAACGAGCGGGGCGTTTGCTCGGTCGGTGTCCGGTCGAGGGCCGAGAGCTTCCCCGAGCCGTCGATGGCGAAGCCCGCAAGGCTGTCGTGTCCCCGGTTCGACACCCAGACGAACTTCCCGTTCGGATGGATCTTCACGTCGGCGGTGGTGTTCGGCTCCTTGAAGTCGGCGGGCAGCGTCGACAGCGTCTGCACGGGCTTCAGTCCCGTCTCCGGCTCGACTCGATAGGCGGTGATGCTGCTGCCGGTTTCGTCGGAGGTGAAGGCGAGGTTCAGGGTCGGATGGAGGGCGATGTGGCGCGGACCGGCCTTGTCGGCGCCGCCCGGGGCTTTCCCGGCGTCGGTGAGCGTTCCGGTTTCCGGGTCCAGCCTGAACTGGTAGACCGCGTTGGGCGCCACGTGGGGGACGAACACGAACTTGTTGTCGCGATCGACCAGGAGCGAGTGGGCGGTCACGGCCGTCTCCACGGTCTGCACCGCGGGCATCTGGAGTCTTCCGTCGTCGCCCAGGCGATGGACGACCACCCGGCCGGCCATGTAGGAGGCCGAGAGGACCCATCGGCCCGTGCGATCGGTGCCGACGAAGGCGGCGTTCTTTCCCTTCCCCAGGTCGGCTTCGCCGAGCGCCTTCAGTTTGCCCGACGTCGGGTCGATTTCGAAGGTCGCGAGCTTGCTGGTGGTCCGCAGGGAGGCGACCAGGAATTTCTTCCGGGGCTCGACTCTCAGCGAGCCTGGAGCGCCGTCGACGGCGACGGCATCGACGGCGGTGAGGCTGCCGTCGGCCGGGTTCAGCCGGTAGATCTGAATCTTCTGTTCGGCCGCCATCGAGACGTAGACGTAGGTGTCGGCGAGCGCCGTCCCCGCCGAGCCGAGCAGGAGTACCGCCGTCATCAGGCATCGCATGAAGATCTTCCTCCTCCTATCCTACGCCGCCCTTGACCCGGCGCTCGCGGTTCCTGTACGCTGACGCCGTGACCTTCCAGCGATCACGGCGTCCCGCCTCCCGGTAGTCTCCCTCGCTCCAGTTCTTCTCTTCCCGTGATTCCCGATTCGTGATTCGTCTTCCCTCGGAGGGGTGGCTGAGCGGTTGAAAGCGCCAGTCTTGAAAACTGGTGGGTCCGCAAGGGCCTCGTGGGTTCGAATCCCACCCCCTCCACTGAGTTGTTCGCCGCCTTCGGGATCGCGGCGAACGATTGCATGAATCATCAAGCATTAGGCATTAAGGGAGAGGCCGGCGATGGCTGAAGCTCAAAACCTGAGGAGCAGGCGCCCCTCCGGTCTGGGGGTAACCTTTCCTTGGTGTTGGCATCCTGTTCAGCGTTGTAGCCATTGAGAAGATGGAAGTACCAACGAAACGCCCCGGCTCGATAACCTCCCTGCTGGTGGGGCTTGTCCTGCTGGTAACGGTGGCGGGGACTGGGGTAATGCTCTACCCGTTTGCGCCTTGTCCCAAGTGCGAAGGCCGCGGCCTGCATCGGATGGTCGATGCTCAGGGGCCGCCGAACATCAGAGGCGTTTCTTTTCAGCCCGAGAGGTGCGATTACTGCTTTGATCGGAAGGCGGTGAACTTGCTCAAGAAGTCGGCGTGGCGTCCGGACGATGCTCCGACTCATCCCCTTTACAGGAATTGACCAGAGCTTGAGGGCCGGGCCTCGCAAGTTCGAATCCCCCCTCCACTTCGACTCCTCGCCCAATGCGAGCACTCCTGTGCTTCCGGCGGCGTCCAAGTGCTTAGAGGTCGAGGAAACTCTTCAAGGAGAGCTGGTACGGAGAGGAGAGCTCGGTCCGTGGTCCGCTTCATGGTCTGCTCCTTGTCGGGGCTGATCGTGGCGGCTTGGATCGCCTCCAGCGCGCCATGGATGGCCTGTCCTCCCGAAGCGCACGGGACCCTTACCTGCGGGCATTGTCGCGGCACGATGCGCATCCCGCCATTCCGATGGATCCAGATTCGATGCGCCGTACGTGTCCAGCAAGGACATTGGTAGCACATGCACCCCCGCCCCTCCGGTCTCGGAACGACATTGCTGATCGGAGGGGGACGCTTGCTGATCACTCCCGCACTTCTGGTCTCGCTTGTGCCCTGGGTCGATTGCCCTGGATGGATAGGGATCGGGTAGACTCCCTGGGATGGCCGAAACTCGATCCAATAGTCTGACCACGGGGCTCTTCGTAGGGTGCGTCCCGCTGGTCCTGCTGGCCGTCGCGGCGCTCTTTCTCGTCCCGGTCACGGAGTGCCCGGCCTGCATCGGATGGAGGCGGGGCGAACTCTCCACCCGTTCCCCCGAGCAGATGAGCAGGGATTGCCGGTACTGCCAGGAGTCGGGCAAGGTCACGCTCGTCAAAGACTGGCTCATGAAGCGGAAGCAAGGACGCCCCTGTTACTACATGACCCATGACGAATAGACCATCCGGTTACGGAATGACCTTCCTGGTCTCGGGACTGGCGCTGATCGTACTGCTCGCGATCCGCCCAATCCCATCACCGGAAGCGGGCAACAATTCATCTGTAGCTGCGGTGGCTCGAAGAAAATGACGATCGTGAGGGCATGTTGGATAAGGCTGAGCGAAAAGGGCCCATAGCGTTCCTCATCGTCGGAGCGCTTCTATTCGCGCTGCTGGTGGTGAGCTTTGTACCCCTCTTCCCCTGCCGCACCTGCTCCTGGGAGCGACACAATTTTGAGGATTGGCTCACCGATCCGTCGGTGCGCGGCTATCGCGAGAAACATCCGGAGGAGGTTTCCGAAGTGAAGGAGAAGCTTCGTCGGATTGAGGAGAGATGCCCGCGGTGCTCCCGGGGAAAGATCACCGTTTGGGATCGCCTGAATTGGCTCACGCGCTAGCGGGAAGGTCTCCGGAATGCACATGGACATTCATCCGAGGCTGATCGCTCACCTCTTGATCGGCATCGCGCTGGTGATGACGACCACGGCGCTTTGCCTGCCCTGGGTTGAGTGTCCCGCCTGCGCGGGGCCTGGGGTGCCGCCAGCGCCGACGATCCTGGACAGGTCTCTGGACCGGCTTCGAGAGTTCCAGAGCTCGCTCCGAAGCACGACGGTCGTGCAGGACGAGGACAATGACGTCTACGCCGAAGTGCGCACCTTGTCCTTCACGCCCATCCGCTGGGTGCCGATCTGCCCTCGGTGTCGGGGGAAAGGGCGGCTTTCCCTCCTCGAGCTGAGCGGACGCCTCGGACGCTAGAGCGCCCGCTGCGCTTCGGCTTCCATCCGCGAAATCAGCTCGTCGATCGGAACGGGAGCGGAGTCGGGAGACGGGGGATCGTAAAGCACGCCCGCGATGCCGTCCTTCTGGAACAGACGCAGGTGGTCCAGCTGCGCGGTCGGATTCCGCAGGGGATAGGCGTAGAACTTCCCCGACAGCGCCCGCTCCTTCACCCACGCCGTCCACGCCTCCACGGAGCGGAACAGGCAGACGGAGCCTTGCTCGCGGTAGATCTGTCCCTGACCCCGTTCGTCGTACCTGCAGAGCACCAGGACCAGCCGGTGCAGGGCGCGAGGAGCTCCCATCCCCCTCAGGATACCTCAAGACGGATTTGCGTGAACTCCCTCCCCCGTCCTGCGTCCAAGCTCGCATCCGGAGAGGCCCATGGGGGAAGCCAGAATATTAATAAAATATGCACCACCGGGGCTCCGGAGGGTGTATTCAAATGTGGATTCCCAAAGGGAGGGCGAGCCGTCATGCGCGTCTTTGCGGTCCTGTGCCTGCTGTCCACCACCCTGCTGGCCGACGTCGCCGTCCTCAAGGACGGCTCCCGCGTCTCCGGCCGGGTCGTGGAAAAAGCCCAGAGCTTTGAAGTCACCACCGACGCCGGCCTCCGCACCTTCCTCAAGGAGGAAGTGGAGAAGATCATCAAGGACCCCAAGGAGCTCCTGGGCGACGTCGACAAGGCCATGGCCGCCGCCAAGGACGACTACACGCGCGCCGTCGCGATGGCCGAAGGGCCCGACCGCAACGCCCTCCTCCGCGAGTCCATCACCAAGATCGACGCCGCCCGCGCGGCCGTCTCCTCCACCCGCGAGCTCTTCCCCGAGGACAAGTACGCCGACCTCGACCAGAAGCTGATGCAGATCATGCAGCTCAAGCGGCTGCTACGCGACCGCCTCCACTCCGAGTTCGCCGCCGGCTCGGGCCTCCGCATCGGCCCCGTCCGGTCGTCGTCGACGGTCACCCTCGAGGAGGCGTTCTCCACCCTGCTCGACCCCGTCAAGCGGTCCGACGCCGCCCGCCGCGCCAGCGCCCGCGAGGCGTTCCGCTGCGAGCGGGCCCTCCACCCCGAGATCTACGAGCTCGCCACCGCGGCGATGCTCTACCTCTCCCGCAGCGACGCCGAGTGGAACCTCCAGGGCGCCGCGCTCGCCGCCCTCCAGGACTACTTCGGCCAGGGATGGCTGAAGCAGCCCGCGGCGATGACCCCCGCCCTCCACCAGGCCGCGGCCCAGTGGATCGTCGACCGCATCGCGGCCCTGAAGAAGGCCGACGCCAAGGCGCAGGTCGAGCCGATCTCGCTCTTCGGGATCGGCCACCTGGGCCACGCCCCCGCGGGCGCCGAGACCGACAAGAACGCGCGCCTCCTGGGCCTCGAGCTCCGCAACGGCATCCTCGGCACGCCCGAGGGCCACGCGGTCCGCGACCTCAACGCGTGGATCGGCTCCGGCGACTTCGACCTGGCCGTGCTCGCGTTCATCAAGGAGTACCGCGCGACGGACACCCCGATCGTCCGGTTCGTCTGGTCGTACGCGCTGCTCCGCCTCGTCCAGTCCAAGCAGCGCGGGTTCGAGCGCCCGGTCGCCGCGCTCCAGACCGTCGCCGTCTCCGACGGCCCGACGAAGGAGCACATCGGCGCCCTCATCAAGTCGATCAAGGCCGCGGGGGTCTGCAACACCTGCGGCGGCGCGTCCAAGCTGCGCTGCACCAACTGCTTCGGCAAGAAGGAGATCCGCTGGGACTGCGCCAAGTGCAAGGGCGTGGGCAAGATCGAGGAGAAGGGCTACGGCCTCAGCACCGGCAGCGGCACCGGCTTCGCCCCCACCATGATCCCCT
>JGI10214J12806_10096083_pt1 | contig 14553 bp, 11 predicted proteins | sample WisConreferecore_FD_12806 | JGI IMG/M metagenome (IMG submission 12806)
CGGCCGGGTAACTGGCGTTCACTGCCAGGTTCACAGGCGTTGCAGATTCCCCGGACTTCGGATTGCCTTCTCCAAGGACCGTGGCTCTCGCCGATGCGTTCTCCTTGCCCTCGAGCTTCTGCTTTACCGTGCTGACGATCATTTGTCGCACGCCTGGAATGAAGATTTCACCCGCCATGGCATTAGGCCGCAAGGCGCGAATGGCCTCCGCAAGCTGCTGCTGATGCCGGGCAATGAGGTTCGGATCCGTCACTTCCTTTGGTATTGGTGGAACGGAACTTGCAGCCTTCTTCTGGATTTCACTGTACTTTTGAACGCGAGCCTGAAAGTCCTTCAACGGATCCTGAAGGATGGCGGACGCACTGCTCAGCGTCCATGACGGAATCAGGAACAGAATCGGCAGCAGAGCGGACCCGACTGCCCTCCATTTCGCGAAATGTCTTCGCATGACAGCATCCCTTCCTTTCATGAGCGCTCGATTCGGGATAGTGCAGAGGTTCCCCCCGGCTTGCTCTGTACATGGACGATAATCGGGTCCGATACAACTCCTCCTCGAGTCGTCCAGATCCTGATTTCAGCTTCGCCGTCCAGTGCAGCACCTAGCGGGACTCTCCGTACGTTTGAAATCCTTTTCTCGGTCCTCCGTTCGCCCGCGCTGACGTCGTAGGTGTATTGCGGCACGCCACGCTCCAAATCATGCTCGGCTATCAGGTCGCTGAATTTCAGCTCAACTCCACTTGGTCCGGATTCGAGTGCAAAGTTGGCAAGCGGACTGGTGTCCTTCAGCCAGTGCCGCACGATCAGTTGACGGCGCTCGAGCAAGGTTTTGAGAATGTATTCCGTCGCGCGCGGATTCGTATATTCCGCAGTGTTGACGATAGCGTGGAGTTCGTCTTCCGTAAGCGAGAGGATGATACGGGTCGCCCAGGCAGCATCTTGCTCCGTCATGTTGTCAAACGGCATCACACGGAAGGAGGGTTTCCACTCGCCAGGATCAAAATCCCGCGTTGAGAATATGCCGACTTCCGGGGAGACCAGAGGAGTGCTCTTCTCATCCGGCGTGGTGTAGATGCCGAGCGTGAAAATTTCCTTCAGGATGTTCGTGGTATCGAGAGCGTACTCACGACCATGGAAATACTCCAAAGGAGATTTACCTCCTCCCAGCGACGAACCGAAATCAATCAGATAGTGCCTGAGGAACTTTCTGCCGCCGTCTTCGACGTACATGTCGAGGGTGTTGGTTTCCTTCAGGTCCCAGTGATTGATCCACGATGCAATGACGCGCAGACCTCTGAGTTCGCGACGATGCTCGTGAGGGATCAGGTCGTTGGGGTCATCCGAACGCAATCCGATGTAAGGGAACGGACCTTTGGACTTGCCCTTGAGCATTTTGCTGGCCAGCACTCTGTAGCGGCCATCGGGACCACGGGCGGCGTTCGCCAACATTCGCGCCAGGTCGTCCTGGGTGAACGGGCGCTTGGACTTCCCTTCGACGAAGTCGGCTTTGATCTCGAGCGCGGCCGGATCGAGATATCCGATGTAGTTTTCGGGGACGTTATAACCGGCCGCGTAAAGGATCTTTGTCGAGATTACTTCCGCTCCGGACTGCAGTTCCGGATACAGCTTGTTGTCGAACTTGATCAGGTAGCTCTGCCCCGTTTTGTCCGTCACCTGGAGCCCGGGCGTCACGCCTTCCATTTTCGCTTTGGTGACTGTGGCGTGCGCAAAATCCGGAGGATCGCCGCGATTGGGTCCCCGGACCAGTTGTTCGATCGTCATGTGCCGAAGCGCATGACGGTTCGTGTACCAGCTCGAGTCCGGAACCTCATCCAGGGCGTTGACGTTTCCTGCCTGCTTCGGTTGCCCGGCGATTACGCGAACCCATCGGGGGATATCGACCCCGCGCTTCCAGCGCTCTGCTGCATTCCCCTTGAAGAAGGCCTCGGCGAGGGTGACTTCTCTCGCTTTGGGTTCGGGAATGCTTCGGACATCGTAGTCCGACCAGACCACACCCTGAGACTGGCCACCCCAGACCATTCCCGAGAGAAACAGCGTTATCGCCAGCAGCCGTGCAACTTTTGTTCGCATATGTTTTAGAACACCGGGCTGAAGTCCACGTAGAACCTCCAGGCCTCATTGCTGTGTCCTACCTCGATGTTTACGGCGCGGTCTTCCGGTGGTCGCACGGTGAACCGCATGCCATAACCCGTGTGCAAGCGACTCAGTCCGAAGTCTCCAATTTCCGGGGCCACCTGACCCTGGTCCACAAACAATCCCCAATCGAGATGCCTCCAGATCCGATAGCGATATTCGGCGCTGAAGTTCAGGGCGCTCTTGTCTGCAAAGCGGCGGCTCTCGAAGCCGCGGAGCGTGCCATAACTTCCGATAGTGGGAAGGTCAAAGAACGGAACTGCGCTTCCGCCTTTTTCCTGATTGGTTTCGAGGCCGGCCTTGAAGGCCATCACTTTGCGGTGATCGCTACTCAACGGAAAGAACTGTTGCATGTCATATCGGAAGCGCCAGTACGAAAAATTACTCCGCTCGTCTCCTTCATTCAGGCCTGCTTCGAGACGCTGGATGCCACCCTCGCTCGCCAGGTGAGGATGGTCCTTTGTATTTCTTTGAATTGATGCGGACGTGGAAATGAATCTGGCCCCAGTGAGAAGTCCAGGGATGTCCTGGCTCTGAAATACATCTTGCGCGGACCTGTAGTTTCGCGCTCGTGTGATCCCCACACTTCGATATCCCGTTTGCAATCGTGCGGTCCAGACATTGTTAATGCGGGCGTCGATCGCAACAGCCGCATTTCTGGATACTGCGCGGTAACGCGATTGATACTCCAGGGAGGTATCGTTTCCAGCTCCAAAGAAGTTTTCCGAAGGACGGGAGGTATATCCCGTCGTGAACTCCAGGCCAATGCGCTCTGCGACGCCCCCGGAGACCAAGGGGTAATTGCCGCGGAAACCAAACGACTCGTACATGCCGTAGGTCACGACCAGGGGCAGCTCAACCTCAATGCTCTTGTTGAACAGATTGTTGTGGAACGGCTTCACTTCAGGTCCAAAACCGGAGCCGGCGCCAAGGCCGCGTATTCCAAACTTCACTCCGGAGGGTCGCACGGCCTTCTGCCCCGGTGAGGCAGCACCCTCTCCCGCGTTTCCGATCACACGAAGAAGAGGGCGTACGCCGCCTTCCAACCACGACACCGGATGAAGGAAACGCTTCACCGAATAGAGACGGGGACGTCCTTCGACAATTCGCTCAGGCTCGTGCTGGCCCTCTGCCACGGGTTGATCCAGGGTGGCCGGAGGAATCTCGGACTGTTGTGCATGCAACAAGCCCGGAACGAAAATCGACAGCGCTAATAGCAGGAGAGCAGGGAAGGGCCGCGGAACAATCGAGATCCTGGAATTTGGCATCGTGCGTCCCCCATTTCGATACCCAAACGAGCAAGATTGATTCCATCTCCCCGAAATGACTGAGATAACGACAGCAAACAGGGGCAACCGACTAACAAACTGTGCAAAATGCGTACAACTGGACACCCGCTCTCAAACGAATACACGGAGAATTTCCTTTTGAACGTCGCTCAGTTCCTTGTGAATCCTCTCTGCCTCGTGAATCTTTTCCTCAAGTTGCTTCAGCAGAATCGTTTTTTCCAGCCCGTTGCGAATGATCAGGCGGAGATCGTCGTTGTTCCAGGGTTTCTCAATATACTGATAGAGCCCAACGTTGTTGATGGCCTTGATCGCATTCTCCTTGTCCGCATATCCGGTAAGAAGAATTCGGGGAACCAGCGGATACCGCTCCTTCATCTTGGCGAGAAACGTGATGCCGTCCATTTCCGGCATCAGGTAATCGCTGATCACCAGATCGATGCTCTTGATCTCCGTTTCGAGATCCCGAAGGGCCTTGAGAGGGGATGTGTAGGTGAGGAGATCATAGTCACTGTCGATCGCAAAAAACGCCTTGATCGACGTGAGGATCATCTCTTCGTCATCGACCAGCAAAATAACGGGAGGTTCTCTCTTAGCCATGACGGACCCGCCTTTCCTGTCTCAGAGGCAGAACAATCGTAAATGTAGTTCCGCGATCGCTACTCTCGACTTCGATTTTTCCTTGATGCTCTTGAATGATCTTGAAGCAGATCGGCAGCCCGAGCCCCGTGCCGACACCCACGCCCTTCGTCGTAAAGCCCGGATCGAAAATCTTCGGGAGATTCTCAATCGGAATGCCGACTCCTGTGTCGGAGATCGCGATCCTTACGGAATCACCAGCTCTTGAGGTCCTGATGGTGATCGTTCCGCGCTCGGGGATTGCCTGTGCCGCGTTAACCAGCAGGTTCATAAACACCTGATTGAGCCTGTTGGGATGGCACTCCACGGGTGGAATATCGCCATACTGCTTTTCGACGCGAATTCTGTTCCTGAGCTTATGCTGCACGATTGTCAAAGTACTCTCGATTCCTTCGTGGATATCCGCCTCCTTTCGGTCGGCTTCATCCAGGCGAGAGAAATTTTTGAGACTGCTGACAATGCCGATTAAGCGCTCCGTAGCAAGCGACGTGTTTTCGCAAACTTGTTCCATGAGGTCCACAAGACGACCTGTGTCGCGCTTCCTGGCCGAAGCATCGTCGTGATCACTGTTCTGAAGGAGCTGGCGAATTCTCACGATCGATCGCGAGATCGTATCGTTGTTGCTGTTTATCGCGCCGAGCGGCGTGTTGATCTCATGCGCCAGGCCCGCAATCAGGAGGCCCAGTGAGGCCATCTTCTCGGACTGACTCAGCTGTGCCTTTATTTCCTCCTGGGGGGTCAGATCGATAACGAAAAGATAGACCCCGTCTTCCGAGGATTTGAAGACCAGATGCAACGTTCGCCCTTCATGCACGGAGCGTAATTCCTCGGAGCTTTTTCCCCTGAGTACCCGTTTGATCAGCGACCGGTAACCGGGTGGCAGGAGTTGCTCATGGGAGGAAGCCTCCATCGAGGCAAGCAGGTCGCGGAAAGCATGATTCATGAACAGGAGGTCCCCAAAGGGGCTGAACTTCGCCGTCGCTATGGGAAGGATCTCGAAGATTTCCGCAGAACCATTGGCCATAATCCTGTCCTCACCTACAGAGCATCGGGAGCGAGCATCTTTACGCGCTCGATAACCGCCTTGAAGATAGCGGGTGTGATCTCATCGTGATCTGCCAGGAACTCGTAAAAGGCGTCACTCACGATCTTCAGCAGAACCGCGTCCTCCAACGCTATGGCGGTCATGAGGCGCGGCGCATTGTCAAACAGAGCCCACGTTCCAAAGCTTTCCGATGGACCCACTGTGAGCACTTCCTTGCCTTCCTTTTCAAGACGAACGTGCCCGGTGACCACGACGTACATGGCGTCCGACATCTCCTGTTCGGCGAAAATGACCGTGCCCTGGGAAACCGCAGTTTCTTCGGCTATCGAGCTGATGTATGCCAGCATTTCCGTTGTCGCATGCTTAAAAACATCAACACGTTGCAGGCACAGAACTTTTTCGATCGGCGACAGACGTTCGTATGAGGATTGCGCCACGGAACCTCCTTATCGAGTTCTCGAAGACAAGGTATCGCCGACGCCAAGCCGGGTGGCCAGTTCCCGCGCAATGGTTTTCAGCCAGGCGTCGTCACCAGAGAGAAGAGGTTGCAGGGCCTCCTCCCAGAACGTTTCGGTGTCATTCGCTACGTCGATCGCTTCGAACGTTTTTCGGTCTTCCAATAACGGCACGACGAGGGGCCTTAGTTCCTGGTCGATGAGGTTGTCCAGGAACTCCACCGCGCTCGCTCTCAGGGCTGGACGCGCGCTCAGGCTGAAGTACGCGGAGTAGACATCGGCATGCGGGTAGATAAGAGCGAGAAGGCGGAATGTTCGTTCGACACCCTGATCCATTCTTTCCGCAAGCGCCTTTTCCATCAACCGGAGTGCTCCCCTGGCGTCGTTTCCTCTCTTTGTCGAGCCGGCGGACTCCAGGCTGCCGAGAGTGAGGCTCAGCTGTTGATGTCGTTCCGACTCGCGCCGGATGAGGTTCAAAACCAGTTCCGTTTCGAACTGAAGGTTTTCAAATCCCGCTCTCATTCTGTTCAGCGCCTTCAGCAGCGCCATATCCAGATGGGACGTAGACCGGTGAAGGTTCGCGAGCAGCAAAGTCGCCACATCCTGCCGTCCGGTAAACGAGAGTACTTTGGGAATGCGAGTGCGCACGTCCATCGGCACGTGTTCATCCTCGAGACGGTGCCGGAGCTCCGAGATGGCCGGTTGGCCCAGCTTCAGAAGACCTTCACGAGCCGCGCGGCGGAGTCGAGGACGGGCCAGCATAGGGATCAGGTGAGGAATGGCCCCTTCGTACTGAATCTCAGCGGAAGCGAGTATCGCCTGCCGGACAACATCCGTAGACGGATCCTGAAGAAGGCGGTCGAGGAAATCCATCCGGTTCGGGAGGTCCGCGATCGCAAGAGCGCGAGCCGCTGCAGTCTTCGCCGTTATGCTGTGCTCTCCGATGGTCGCCATTGCACTTTCGATAAGACGTTCGTCAATCAAACTGGAATCGCCCAGTCGGTATCTCGCCATGCAGTGGATCGCAGCAAGGACGATCCGGTAATCCGAGTGCGACACATACTCCCGAAGCTTGTCCCGCGAATGTGGCGACATCACACAGAGAAATCGAATCGCTTCGACCCGAACGTCCAGCTGCTCGTCGCTCAGAAGGGGCGCCACAAGAGGGAGAGAGCCGGCCTTCCATTCGGCCAGTACTGCGATCGTCCGGCTGCGCACCACGGCTGAAGGGTGTTCCATGAGCCGGGGAACGTGCTGAGCCCAACGCCGCGGGTCTGTTTTCCCAAGAAGGTCCAGGGCATAGAGCACCTGCCGCTCGTCCTCGCTGGAAAGCGCCTGTATTAGGGTGTCGTTCGTCGCGTTGTCCAGATTGCAGATCTCGAGTGCTTCCGGCTCGATGACCTTCTTCTCAAGGGCCGTTCTGAATGCCTGAACGTAGTTGCTGCGAACTGAAAGGCCGATCACAAGCCACATGAGGAGGACCGCCGCGGCGACGAGACTTAGCGAGGGTATGGCAAAGGACAAACCCGCAGTCAGCAGGAGAAGCAGAATGCCTCCGCTGGCCCGCCCTGCCCTGTCCACCAGGAGGTCGATGAGGCCTTTCACGGCGGCTCGGCTTTTCGCCGGGATCGGCACATACAGAAGCTCCATCCCCGACCGGTGCACCGAATAACTGAGACAGCCATCGATAAGTTTCAATATCGATACGGCCCACAGCGCTGGTCTTGCTGCGACGATCAGGAAACCGATCAGAAGCGCGGAGGGAAACACGAGTATGGAGTAACCCACGCCGAACCGCTTTAACAGGCGGCCCGTAAGAAGTGTCTGCATCAGGAGGGCAAGAAATCCTCCGTAAGACGCGAGCGTCCCAAAGAATGAGGTGAGAGCGTCTTTGGAATCGAATGTCTGCTTGGCCAGCACCTTGAATTCATAGTCCACAAACGCCTCAACGACGACGCCAGACAGCAGCAGCGTGACCATCATCGACAGGTACTGCGACTGTCGGATGTGTCTGAACGTCGACACGAGGGACTCTTCAGGCCTGTCGCCGCCGGGCCGTGGCGTTTCGGGAGAAGCTCCGGGTTTGCGCTGGGTAAGTTTTTGCAGAAGGAGTACGGTCACAATCATGAGGGCCGCACAGATGGGGAGCAGGGCTTCTGTACCCCACCACGGTGCGACGATCCTCGCCAGCACGCCTCCCGCAATTCCACCGAGAATGCCTCCGAGACCAATCCATGCGAAGGAACGTCTCGCCTCTCGGGCATCGAATACATGCGTCGCGATCGACCATGCCTGGGACGCCGCAATCGCCCCAAACAAGCTGACCCAGACATAGAGAATGTAGAACCAGGCACGTGCTCCGGAGGCTACCAGCCACCAGAAACCCAGAAGATTGGTCGCCGCGATGACCGACGTCAACCGCACCAAAGAAAACAGCCCCAGCCGCCTCAGCGCGGCGGGATAAACCGCGGAGATAGCAGCCATACCCATGGCTGAAAGAACATAAAGGTATGGAAGTTGTGATGGTCCGACCTCAACGATGAAGAGGGAATCGCGAACGGCCTTGGTGGTCGTATAGCACGTGATGATCAGCAGCAGGTATGCCCCCATCAGAAGCATGCGTTCACGAATCCCGGCTGCTTCAGTCAAGAAAACGCGAGGTGATCTCATGTATCCCTCAGGAGTCTCTGGTCGGGTGGCCCCTTACGCGGCAATACGCGTCGCAGACGTACCGTTCTTTAACTGACGGACGATTGCAACTGCAACCACAATCCAGACGACAACAAGAACGACATTGATCCCGGCAAACGTGCGAATACTCAACGCCAGTTGCGTTCCCGCAAAAACGAAAATCCCGCTCAGCGCATCGCCGGCACGCCAGAAGAAACCGTCGACCGCCGACTTCGCTTTATATTTGGCCTCCCGGCTGGTCGGAAGAAACAGCGCATGGCGGGCTGTATTCTGAATGGAATAATCCGCTGAGTTTTCCGCAATCTTGGCTACTCGAATGAGACTCAAAATGGGTATGAATGCCAGCATGGCATAGCTTCCCAATGCGATGATCGGAAGAAACAAAAGAGCGATACCAGTCCCGAAGTGCTGCATGATCCGCGAAACCAGAAACATTTGAAGTGCGGCGCCAACCAGATTCACCCAGAAGAAAAAGTCGGCATAAAACAATCCGATATAGCTCTTCTCCGCTGCGGCTGCTTCGTCTTCTGTGCTTCCTGCCACCATGGTCTGAGCCTGCGCCGCGACAGTCTTGCCCAGAATGAATTCGCCGGTGGTGTTGACGCAGTTGGACAAAAGAACGAGAACTGCCACCAGCAACAGGTAACGGCTCTTAAAGATTAGCTGAAAGCCCCCGACGGACCCCAACGGCCGTTCGGTCACTTCGATCTTTCTCTGGGCGTGCGCCGCCTCCACCTGTTGCTTCTCGCGGCGATGAATCCAATTCGTCAGGAGCATACAGACCAGGAGCAGAGCCGCAGATACCAACATCATCGCGTACGCTCCGAGTGGATCGAATAGCCAGCCCGCAAGTAGGGCCCCAAAAATCGCGCCGAGCGAAGCACCGATTCCCACAACACCAAAGAGGCGTTCACCTCTTTTTTGAGTGTAGACGTCATTGGCGAATGCCCAGAATTGAGCCACCAGCATGAGGTTGAACAACCCGACCCAGAGGTAGAACACGACTCCCAGTGCCGCTCCCATCCTGCCGAGCGCGAAAAAGAGGACCAGGTTGGATATGAAGAATGTGGTTACACCATTGATGAGCCACACTCGATTCACGCGGCTGGCCAACATCCCGTAGAGCGGAATAATCAGCAGGAAGAGCGCGGCTTGACCCGCCGACGCGTAACTCTTAACCTCCGCTCCGGCCTCCCCGAGGATCAGAGCCTCGCGAACGGGCTTGATGATGTAGTACGCAGTTAACACCGTGAATACATTCGCCATCAGAAGGAGGGCCGTCCCTCCTTCTCCCGGACGAACGTTGGCGAATAAGGAGAGAAACCGCTCCACAGCGTTCAGATTTCGGGAGTCCGGCGTCACCTGGTCCATGTGTGGTACCCCCTTCGCAGTATTGTGTTGCTGGAACAACACAACCAGCTTTAGCAGCTTAAGTGCCAACAACTGCGATGATGCCATAGACAAATGCAATCGAGACCGAACGGCGCGCTTGCTGGATAAAACTGAGACAGTCTCCAATCCCGATCTCAGAAACCAGACACTCCCCTGTGCGCACGATCTGTCAGACGATCTCAGGGAGTACCGGCGGAGATACAAAATTTCCATGCTGCCGTGCTCTATGGTTCGAGATCAAAACAGTTTACGAACCTGATTCCCACTCTAACTACAGAAAACAGAAAGAGAAGCGATTGCGGGCATCCCGAATGCATACCGGATGCAAAACGTCAGCGAAGGAGGAAATCGTGAAAACAGGAAAGGATGCGAACCGCGAAGGACTCTACATCTCTGAATGTTGCAAATGTAAAAAGGTAGTCCGAGTTGGGGATATGCTTCCCCGTTGCCCGAAGTGCCTGGCGCTGACCCTCTGGGAATTCGCCGGAGAAGACATTTTGAAGGTTGCCTGATGCAGGGTTGTCTGAGGGATCGACGAGATGCGGCGGGAATCTGTTTTGAGAGTCGATCACGCCGCGACGGCTCTCCCGATCGCCGAGGGCCCTGTGGCTTCTCTGCATCTGCGCCGTAGCTCTGATCCCTCTCAGGGCAGAGCGAACACGTAGATGGCGGTGACATTCCCGGGACGCAGTTCCGGGGTGAGCCGGAGTGCCGAACTCGAAACAAGGGAAGTTCCCGTGGACACGGCGACGTACTGTTTCCCTTTCGCAGCGTAGCTAACCGGAAAACCGGTGACGGGGGCGCCGAGGTTGGTTTCCCAGAGGACTTTTCCGGTACGGTCATCGAAAGCGCGGAACCGCCCGTTATCGTCGCCGCCGAATACGAGTCCGCCGCCGGTTGTCATCACGGAGAGCGTGCCGGCACGTTGCTCGAACTTCCACGACGTCTGGCCCGTTTCGACACTGATCCCGAAAACCGTACCGACCTTATCCACGCCCAGCGGCAGTTGCTGGACCATGCTCAGTCCGTAGACCTTCGAGGGGTCCCTTTGATCGGTGGTCGTCGTGGCTGTCTGACACATGTTTTGAAGAGGGAAATACATCATGTTGGTCAGGGGACTGTAGGCGCCCGCAGGCCAGTTCTTGCCTCCCGTGCTGCCCGGACAAACCACGACACTCTGGTTGATTCGGGTGAAGAGCGCCTCTCCATTGACGGTAACCGCGCCGGTTGCACCGTCGATCCGGCTGATCACGTTCTGGGAAACCGTCGGGCGAGCCCAGAGAAACTCGCCAGTCTGGCGATCAAGCGTGTAGACCACTCCGGTCTTGCCTGGAATCCCTGTAATCACTTTGCGGCGTTCGCCGGCTTTGATCTTCGGATTGATCCACGAGACGTCGCGCGCCGCTGGAGCCACAGCAGTATCGACCAGAATGCGCTCGAAGGGATGGTCCAGGTCCCAATGATCCACGATGTGCTGGTAGTACCACACGATCTTTCCGGTGTCGGCATTCAGGGCGAGAGTGCAGTTGTGGTAGAGGTGCTTGTTTTCGTTGCCGCCGAGAATGAACTTGGGTGCGGGAATGGTGACGGACGTCCCTACATATATAAGGTTGAGCTCCGGATCGTAGCTGGGCACCATCCACGTGCCCACATGCCAGCGTTGCTCCATCGGCACTCCGCCCCAGGTCTCATCCCCGGGCTCGCCCGGTTTGGGAATGGTGCTGGTTCGCCAGAGTTCTTTGCCTGTCTTCGCGTCATGCGCCGTGATGATGCAACCTTCGTTGCCGGCGCCGGGCTGGCACTGCCTTCCCGAGATGATCTTTCCGTTGGCGATGATCGGGCCCGAGCTCGCGTTTGCCGGTTTGCCTGGATCGAGGATCTGCGTTTGCCAGGAGAGCTTGCCGGTTTGCGCGTCGAGCGCATAAACGGAATTGTCCTGACTGGTGTCGATGATCGTGTTGCCGTAGATCGCGATGTTGCGGTTAGTGCCTCGTCGCCCGTTCGCCGCAAGCTGCCGCTGATACTCCCAGATGAAGTCGCCGGTTTGCGCGTCGAGAGCCTGAATAAGATCGCCCGGGTTGGGCAGGTACATCACGCCGTTGTAGATCAGAGGCGTGGACTCCTGCGAACCGCCCGCGGTCATGCCGCGTGTCCAGGCCAGGCGAAGCTGCCCAACGTTGGTCTTCGTGATCTGGTTGAGCGGACTGTAGCCCCAGCCGTCGAGAGTACGCCGCCACATCAGCCAGTCGTTCGGACTGGGCTTTTGCAGCATCGCGTCCGTCACGGGAACAAAAGCGGTCGAGTTCTGCTGCACTCGAGCTCCAAGAACAACGGCGCCTGCAACCAGTGCCAACCCTGCCAGGACCGACCATCGCTTCATGACATGTCTCCTTCGCGGCGGATATTCATTTTCGCGGGATTACCGCTGTGCAGGATAGCGCAGAACCTCCCGACGGTCTACAATCCGCAAACATGAGCAAGACCACGAAAGTCATCCTCGTCGTTGCGGGACTCGCGCTCCTGATAGGTTACATGTCGTACCTGACGATGTCCCCAGGGCAGATCACCTGTGAGGTGTGCATGGAATTCCACGGCCGCAGTGATTGCCGAAAGGCGACCGGCAAAGATAAGGAAGAAGCGCAGATGAGCGCGACGTCTACGGCATGCGGTCTTCTGGCGGGAGGCGTCACGGATGGAATCGCTTGCCAGAACACGACGCCAAAAAGCATCGACTGCCCGGTACGCTAGTCCCGATCCTCTGCAGGCGCGGTCTATGACCGCGCGATTTGCGGGGCCAATCGGTGTATCATCTGCGCCATGAATCGCGCCAAACTTGCGGGATTAACCGTCACAGGATTGGCGGCTGCATGGATCACAATAGCCGCGCAGACTACCAGCAGGCCCGTGACTTTCTCAGAACATGTGGCCCCCATCATTTTTGCCAACTGCGTTTCTTGCCACAGAGTCGGTGAGGCGGCGCCGTTCCCGTTGATGACCTATGACGAAGTGAAACTGCGCGCGAAGACGATTGCCGCCGTTACCCGGGTTCGCTACATGCCCCCGTGGAAGGCCGATCCCGGGGACGTCCAATTCCTCGGAGAGAGGCGTCTCACCGACGCACAGATCGACACCCTGCAGCGGTGGGTTGACGGTGGAATGGAGGAGGGAGATCCGAAAAAGACCCCGAAGGCGCCAACGTTCACAGAGGGCTGGCCGCTCGGCAAGCCCGATCTGATTGTGTCGATGCCTGAAGAGTTTCAGGTTCCGGCTTCAGGGCCCGATGTGTTTCGGAACTTCGTTCTGCCATTGAATCTTTCCAGGGATCAATGGGTCCGTGCGGTCGACTTCCGTCCCTCGGCGCGAAAAGTCGTACACCACAGTTTGTTCTTTCTGGACTCCAGCGGCGCCGCTCGCGAATTGGACCAAGCGGACCCGCTGCCAGGTTTTGCCGGCCTGATGGGAGGCACGGGAATTGTCAGCGGCCGGCTCACGCCCGCCCAGCTCATCGCGCGGGCACGGGGCGATACCACGGCATCCGCGAATCCGCAGGCGGCTGCGGGAGGGCGGGCAGGCGGCGCGATCGGCGGATGGACCCCCGGCGGCGGCCCACGGACGTTTCCCGATGACCTTGCCATGTTTTTGCCAAAGGGTTCCGATCTGATTATATCGACCCATTTTCATCCGTCCGGCAAGCCGGAGCGGGAGGCATCGACGCTCGCCTTGTATTTCTCCGAGAAGGCACCCACAAAAGCATTCTTCCCCCTCCAACTGCCGCCCTATGTCGGCGCCTTCAAGGGCATCAATATCCCGCCCGGCGAAGCAAACTACACGATAACGGATTCCTTCGTCCTCCCGATCGACGTGAAGGCGTTCTCTGCCTCTGCGCATGCGCACTATCTGGCCAGGGAGGTCAAGCTCACCGCGACGTTGCCAGGTGGAAAGGTGAAGACGCTCTTATCGATCTCAGACTGGGATCTCAACTGGCAGGGCAGTTACTCGTTCAAAGACTATTTCGACCTTCCGGCTGGCACTCGAATCGACGCGACCATTCGCTATGACAACTCTTCCGCCAATCGTCGAAATCCATCGAATCCTCCCGTACGGGTGACTTTCGGCGAACAATCGACGAATGAGATGGGAGCAGTCGGCCTCTCTGTGGTTGCCGCTAAGCCTGGCACTTTGCCGCGCCTGCGTGCCGCGTACGAGCAGCACGTCAATGAAGCGGTTCTCGCGAGCCCATTCTTGCGGGGACGAGGAGCGCTCCAAAACGCCATTCAAAACAGAGGACGCGCTCGGTAATTTCAGTTCTCAATGAAGCAGCCGACGGCTTCCGTGCGCGGAGGCGCAACAGGCATCCCCGCGGCAATCGCTTCAAGGGCGTCGCGCAGGTCATGGCGGGTTGCTGCCGGTCGCGATGTGCCAAGACTCGCATGCCGGTCATCGATCCGCCCGCGATACAGTAACTCTCCGGTCCGCGAAAGGACCGCCGCTTCGGGTGTCACTGTGGCGCCAATCCTTTTCACAAGGGTGTGCCTGGAATCGACAATCGCCGGTGCTGTGTGACCGAACTCCCTGAGGTAAGTCTTCACGCTGGCGCCAGTCGTCGCAGCCTCCGGAAAGACAAGAAGGCACCCCACCCCTCTTTTTTCGTAGTCCTTACAGATGCTTTGAATCTCCGGAGCGTATTGCCCTGAAATTGGACAAAGGGTCCCCATGAAGAAAAGCAGCGTCAGATCTGTTTGTGGATTCTCCAGTGATCCATGAACGACTCCATCAACATCGCGCAATTCAACGGAGACTTCTCGACTGCGGATGGTGATGAGCACAGTCGCCACGAGCGCGAGAGCAAGGACGGTGAACGTGAGACCAGCCTTTGTCGTCAAGGGATCCTCCC
>JGI10214J12806_10144365_pt1 | contig 13959 bp, 35 predicted proteins | sample WisConreferecore_FD_12806 | JGI IMG/M metagenome (IMG submission 12806)
TATCCGTGAATGGCTGGCAGACGCACTGCCTGCTGGCGTCTCGGTGCTGGCATAAGACGGTCATGGCCTCACGCATCGTCGCCGGTTTTCAGCGCGATTTTCAAGCGCAGGATGTGCCAGTAGAGCACCGCTTGGGCGTCGGTGACGTGCTGACTCAACTGCTGGATCGTCTCGGGTTGTGGATCCGTGGATTCGCGGGGCGGCGGTAACGGGTGCATATGCCTGCGACTTTGAAACAACCCTCGTTGACGACGCCAGACAAAAGCCTTGTCAGCGTGCGTCCGTCGATGGCGAAGGCGACCATCCCTGACAACGCGGTGCTGGATGCGTTGTCATCGGTTGTCAAAGACGCGGCGAAGTCGAGTCACGGCAAGCAAGGCGCGGCGGCGGCGGTGCTCGGGAAAGACGAAGGGAACTTCGCGCGGGATGTCAGTGCGGGCCGGACAACGTTGACCGACATGGCGAAGCTCGGGCCTGAATTTCTCGCCACCTTCGGTGCCTCGCTTCTCGAAACGTACGGACCTTTGGCGACCCCGAAAGCGCGAGCACGGCAACGGTTGAAGGACATTCGCACGGCAGCAGACGAACTCGATCAACTACTGGAGTTCATCGCATGAGCATCACTCATAACGGCTTGGTCTACGTCGTCACCAGTGAACAGCAACTCTTGCGGCTCATTCGTCTCCTGAATGCGGGGCTGTGATGCGGACACTGCTCCTCGATCGCTTGGCGTGGTATCAGCAGCAATTCGATCAGGCCGTCGAGGCCGACAAACCGTATTCCGTGATCCTCGCCATTCTCCGCGCCATGGGGGAATTGCAGCAGGAACTGGAGCAGGCCGCATGAGCAGTCGAGACAAGTGTTATTCGTGCGTCCATCGTCGTGAAGTTCCCGGATCGGCGCATTCCGCGTGCGCACATCCGGCGACTGAGGCGACACGGCGAAGCCCGTTCATGCAATTAGCTGGCACCGTCGGTAAACGTGGCGGTGATCAACTGATGGCGATGGCCTCAGAGTTCGGTGAGGGTCCACAGCGCGCGGCGGACCTGCTACACATTCGCGCCAACTATCACGGCATCAAGAACGGCTGGTTCGTGTGGCCGGTGAATTTTGATCCGGTGTGGCTTGAGAACTGCGACGGGTTCACGCCAACGACAGCAGAAAGCGTTACGTCATGACATGGGGCTGGTTCGTTCTCCTGCCGCTCGTCCGGTTCCTGTATTTGATCGCGCGGATCTTGGATCGGCATCGCATTGATGTGCGGTTGCAGCCGCCTGAAGTCCCTGAACCGACGTTGAAAGCGATTGTCGGCCCGTATGCGCAAGCCTCGCGGGTCGTGCCGTTTGAGAGGAAAGCCCGATGAACATGCTTAAGGTGTCGGACTATCTCCAGCTCGCCACGGATCAGGCGAAGTCCTACCGGGATCGTGTCGTGGCCGAGATGCAGGCCGATGTCCGCGCCTCGAGTGTCGTCGTCGTGCCGATGATGGCGGGTCCCGATGGTTCGCGCGTGCCATGCGGGACGATTTCCTTTCCGCGCTGCGTGGCCGATCAATTCGAGGTCGGCCGGCTGACTGTCTCCTCGATTGACGACGGGTACGTGATGCGCGTCTTTGAGCCGGGGACGTGGGCGCAAGTCACCGTTTACGGCCAGGACGATCACATTCTCTACGGTTGGATAGCGGAGTAGTCATGCCTGAAACCCAAGCCCTGTTAATTCCTGAAGCTGAACGCGTTCAGCCGTCACAGCAGGACCAGTTCATTCAGATGATCGAGCGTGTCGCGCTCGATCCTTCGGCGGACGTGGCGAAACTCACGGCGCTTGTCTCCCTCCAAGAGCGCATCTTGGACCGGAATGCGGAGTCTGAATTTTGGGCGGCGTTCGCCGCAATGCAGCCTGAACTCCCGAGTGTCAGCGAGCACGGCCAGATCATTGTGGACGGCCAGAATCGCGGCAACTACTCCAAAGAGGAAGACATCCAACGTGTCGTCCTGCCGGTGCTAAACCGGCATGGCTTCTCCCTCAGTTTTCGGACGGAGTATCCCAACGACCGAGAAATGGAAATCGTCGGCGTCTTGGCCCATCGGAACGGCCATCGCGAAACGGATCGGTTTCGATGCGAGGCGGACAAGTCCGGCAAAAAGAACGACGTGCAAGCGAAGGGCTCCACGCGCTCCTACGGTCGACGCTATACCACGCTCTCGCTACTGAACATCATCACGGGCGGCCAGGATGACGATGGCCGAGCATCTGCGAATCCGAAGGCGTCGACCACGCAGGAGCCGGACGGATTTCAAACATGGCTCGATGACATGACGGCGGTCGCCGATACCGGCACTGTCGCGCTCCGAGACGCTTGGGCTAAGTCGCCAGAGAAATTCCGGACGTATCTCCAGAAAACAGCCCCGTTGACCGTCGCCAAACTCAAGAGCAAAGCGAAGGCGGTTGACGCGTGAAAATTCTCGCTACGGAACAACGCTGCGATGAGTGGCGGTTGGCGCGGCTCGGTCGGATGACCAGTTCACGCGCGGCGGATGCCTTTCGGAATCCCCGGAAAGGCGCGACGGAATCCACGACGCGCCGGAACTATATCGTGCAGCTTGCCCTAGAGCGGCTCACGGGACGGTCCCAGGAGCGACATTTCCAGACCGAGGCGATGCGGGAAGGGTCCGAGCGAGAAGTCGATGCTCAGGCCGCCTATGAAGCCCTGACAGGCCGTTTGCTCGACACCACTGGGTTTGTCGCCCATGACGATCTGATGGCTGGGTGCTCGCCAGATGGGTATTTGGACGACTTCGCCGGGATCGTGGAAATCAAGTCGCCGATTCCAGCCACACATCTCGACTATCTCCGCACCAGTGTGATTCCACCGGATTACATGCGCCAGATCCAGCATGCACTCTGGATCACGGGCGCGCAGTGGTGCGACTGGTTGTCCTATCAGCCGGCGATGCCTGATGCCCTTCAGATCAAACTGGTGCGCGTGTGGGCAAAAGACATCGATCTAAAAGCCTATGAACTGCTCGCGCGGATGTTTCTCGCCGAAGTGGAGCAGGAAGTGAAGTCTGTTGAGGCGCTCGAGGGCGCCTTGGTCGCCTTCTGATGGAATCCTTCGCCTGCGCCTGCACGGTTAAGGACGGCAAGTTGAAACTGTTCAATCTGGACATGTTCAACCGCGCCCTCTATGCCATGCCAGACGGGTTGGATCTTGAACTGATCATCCAGGAAGTCGGCAAGCAGCGGACGAGTGCTCAAAACCGATTCTTTCACGGGCCAGTCCTGCGCGCCTTCATGGATCTCGGCTATCGCAAGCAGGAAGCCAAAGACATGCTCTGCCTGCGGTTCATCCCGCGCGAAGTGAAGACGATGGACGGCGAAGTCGTCACCGTGCCAGGGCACACGTCAGAGTTAAAGGTCAAAGAGTTCAACGAGTTGATCGAGTCCTGTATCCAGCTCGCCGCCGAAAACGACATCTACATCAAAGACGCGCAGGAATGGCGGTTGGAACATGCGCCCGAGACGGTGCTGACGGAAGGCCGGTATTGATGACTGTGGACACGGTTGAATATGCCATCGCCATGCTGCGGATCATCGCCGGTCAACGGTGTCGGACTTTCATCAGTCCGCATGGCGCGTGCGCGAAGAATGGACGCGTGCTTGGCGCGTATTACGGTGCTGAGGCGTGGTGCGACGCCTGCATAGCGGCCTCCGTGCTCGACCGCATCAAAGCCGACGAAGGAAAGAAGAAGTGAGCGGGCCACTTTCGTTCATGGACGGCCGTCCCACCTTAGCCGATCTGCAACAGCAGCGACGAGCGACACCTAAAGGCGCGACACCGTCACGGCTTCAGGTGAAAGTCGCGAAGGCGAAAGACGAAGGTAAAGAGGAACAGAGGTGGAAACGTGCCGTCTGGACACGCGACGGGGGAAGGTGTCGGTGGTGTGGTCGAAGTGTTCGTAAATGCCTCGACCTTGTGCCGGATCGCGGAGAGGTCCATCACGTATCGGGCCGTGTGGTGGTTGCGATCCGCTGGGACCGACGCAACGGGCTTCTGTTATGTGCAGCCGACCACGAACGTATCACCGGCAAAGTCGCCGAGCGGTTCCTGATTCACTCGCGCTACACCTTCACCGTGGATTCCATCGCTTACATAAACGCTGACCGGCCGGTGATGTTCCAGAGGATCGTATGACGCCACAAGAACAAGTCGCCTACAACGCCGGGAAAGATGCCGGCCTCCACGGCCCGAATACCGAGAACTGTCACTTTGGCCTCTTCGCACGGAAGGAATGGACGCGGGCGTGGGAGCGCGGGAAGGCAGAAGGGGATCGGCTGAAAGCGAAACAGGTCGCTCACGTATGACCTGGTGGGCACGGCTCCTCGTCTGGCTCCGGAAATCGGATCTGTCCGCTGGGTGGTTAGTGGATCGCCAGCGGCATGAATGCAGTCGTGGCGTCGATCTGCCCTGTATCGACTGGCAAGCGATGAGGGAGCGGGATTTATGAGTGATCGCGAGGACGAACCGACGGATCTGTTCGACGCGATCTGTCGCTTGGACGATTTGATCGACTGGTTACTGGACGAGACGTATGTCCTAGAGGCGGATCGCCTGCGCGACGTGTCGCAGGCTTTGAAAGCCTACATCGTGATCACGGCGCGTCCCGATGCAACCGAGCCTCTTTGACCAGCCGGTTCCTCAAGCGCCCATCGCGCGCTCTAGATCTGCGCGCAGCCGTGAAGCCTCGGCATCAGGCGCGCGTGCCCAGGTTAAAACGTTCGGCGTCAAGACCTCCGCATTACTTCAGTGTTTGCGCAATGGGGGGCCGATGACCCGGAACGAGCTGCAGGCCGTGTTGCAGTGGAACAGTCTGGCGAGTGTGTGCAGCATCCTCGATGGGTGTATTCGCAGAGGACAGGTTATTTCCAACGGTGATTACGACGTGCAGACGTGGAGCGGCAATCGAACGACTCGGCGCGAACGATTCAGGATTCGGTAAAGGAGAGCGATATGGCATACGGCAATGGCGGCACTTATGGGCAACCGGCAACAGTGACGGTCAACAGTGGAGCGTTCGCAGAGAAGGCGAGAACAAGCGTCGGCGAGGACCTCGATCACAACGATAAGGCGATGGAAGCCCTCTCTCAGGCGATCAGTGAATTGGAATCACGCTTGGTGCCCATTTGTACACCAGAAGCGCCCGCCTCGGTTGGACAGGGCAGTGGTGCGACGCCGGCCCCTATGGTGTCGTCCGTCGTCGCCAGTTTGCGCGCCCAGGGGTATCGGATCGACGCCGCTACACAGCGCATTCTCGCGTTGTGTCACCGCATCGAACTCTGAAGGAGTTTTCATGAGTAAACGCAGACCGACCGTTGCCGCAGGAGGCGTCCTCGAGCGCGGCTACGTCACCGACAAACTCGGACGCATGGCAAAGATGGATCCGCAGACGATCGTGGAATTTCCCGACTGGGCGGAAGGGTATGTGGATGCGGTGAAAGAACTCCAGATCTGGTTGAAGACGCAACCGCAGCGGACCACACGCCACGGCGGAATAGGTCGGAAGTAGTTCATTAGATCAACAGCGGGGCGGGGTAGAGAGGCGGGCGGATGGCCTGGGTTCGGATTCACGACGGCGCGATGACACATCCCAAAATCATCGGCTTATCCGATAAAGCGTTCCGCTTATGGATCTGGGGCTTGTCCTACAGCCAGCAGCATTTGACGAACGGCCTGATTCCCGTGGTGGCGATTCCGGCGCGCGTCGTCCGGGCGACGAAGGATCTCGTGGTGGCGCAGTTATGGGACCATGGAGCGAACTGCTACCAAGTGCATGACTACCTCGATTGGAACGACTCGAAGGCCGACGTCGTGAAGAAACGCACCGAAGCGAAGGACCGCATGACACTCGCCCGTGAACGTCGTTCAGAAGCGCGTTCGCAAAATGTTCTAGAGAGAACAAACGCACATGTTCTCCAGAGAACTTCTCAAGAAGTTCTACGTAGGGTAGGGTTAAGATCTTCTGAAATAGAAGAAAAAGAAGATCCCGTTTTTCAGCGCGCGGCCGATTTTCTCGAGCGCTATGCGGCGCTGTACGAGAAACACCGCCACGGCGCGAAGCTCTTGCGCCAAAAACCTGCGATTGATTGGGACCGTGCCTGCCAGCTCTGTCGGCTCTGGCCCGATGACCGACTCGACAAAATGGCGGAAATCCTCCTCACGACGGATGAAGAGTGGGTGACACGGACGGATCGCGGCTTCGGGATTTTCTTCACGAAGGCGTCCTGGTGCGATGAACGGCTCAGTGCGTGGGAAGCCGAGCAAGCGAAGAAGGCTCGCGCATGATTTCGCCCTACAGTCGCACGCGCAATCGGCAACTCATTCGCGTGCTGAAGCTTATCGCCATTCTGCAAAAAAAGGGCGCGACAGTGAAGGATCTAGCCGTGACGCTAGAGGTGTCACAGCGCACGATTTGGCGTGACTTAAACGCCCTCGATTACGCGGGGTTGCCGTTGCGGAATTGGGGTGATCGTTCGAGCGGGAGCGTCTTCACGCTGAGACCTGCCGCATGAGCGTCTTTCTCAACGAAATCAAAAAACTCTTCGGTCCTGTCGCGGACGCGCGTGCTGCCTGGCGAGCCGACGGCATGAACGAGCGGGAGATTGCCAAGGCCACGGAACGCATGGTCCGGCACCATCTGGACCCGCTGACGGCGCCGCTCGAGCAGTGGCCGGAGTGGATGCTGCGCGGACGCTGCGCCTACTGTGACGGCACCGGCCTCGTGATTCACAAAGGCGTCACGAACCGTCTGCGTATTGAAGTCGATGAAGGCTTCCCGTGTTCCTGTCCGCTTGGGGCACGGTTTATCGACCGCCAGCCGCCGACTCCCGATCACACGCAAGCGGGGAAGGTGACGAAACCGAAAGTCTTTTCGAGGTTTGGTCGGTGATCCAGGCGCCGGCGAGGCCGGAGTCGGGGACGTGAGATCGGAAATGCAAGAACTGTATGCGCGCAGGGCCACTCGGGAGATACGTCAACGTTCGTCGTACCGCGTCGGCGTCTCGGGTGTTCAGGACTGATCGCGATTGGCGGAAGAAGAGCAAATCTTATGGGGATGAATCGCGGCGTGTGTCAGGTCTGCGGCTTTAAGTATGCCGTGACGAAGGCCGGAACAATGGTGCGGCATCATCGTTTACGTGCTGGGCGTTCCATGTCGTGTGCTGGCGTGGGACTTTTCTCAGAAGAACAACAGGAGTTGAATCGTCGTCAAGGAGAACACTTCGCGCGGACGTTTGAGGCAGCGGCGAAGGTCGGTAAAGTCGGAGACTGACGTGTTGATCCGCGCCGATGCACGGGCATTACCGCTCAGCGATGGCTGTATTGATGCGGTTGTAACGAGCCCGCCGTATTACGGGCTGAGGGATTACGGCCATGCTGGCCAGATAGGCCTTGAGCGTTCACCAGATGCGTACGTTGCCAGCATCGTCTCGGTGTTCGTGGAAGCGCGGCGCGTGCTGAAGGATGACGGGGTCGCGTGGCTGAATCTTGGCGACTCTTACGCTGGAAGTGGGCCGAGCGGGGCGAGCTACCAATCTGAGACGACGAAGCGGCGGGCCGAAATGACGCACGACGGGGCATTCGCCATCAGTAAGACGCTGGGCGTTCGTGGCCTCTCATATGCCGAAAAGAAACCGATCCCCCCTGCTGGTCTGAAGTCCAAGGACTTGATCGGCATCCCGTGGCGTGTCGCCTTCGCGCTGCAAGCCGATGGCTGGTACCTCCGCTCCGACATCATCTGGTCAAAACCAAATCCGATGCCAGAGTCCGTCACCGACCGGCCCACAAAAGCGCATGAGTACCTGTTCCTGCTGACGAAGAGCGAGCGGTACTACTACGACGCGCAGGCGATTGCGGAACCTGTCAGCGCGGCGATGTTGCAGGAGATGGAACAAGGCTATGACGGCCTCGGGTTGAAAGAGTACGAAGCGGCTGGCGTGCAGAATCCGTCGTCGGTGAAGGCGCGGATTATTGAAAATTACCGGAAGCGAAACGGAGCTTTGGCGAGAGGTGGAGAGACTGACAGTGGTCGTGGTCCTGGTCGTGGGGACGGTGGAGCACCATGTAATAACCGAGCCCAATTAACGCGCAATCGTCGGTCTGTATGGACGATCCCCACGATGCCCTACGCCGGCGCCCACTTCGCCACCATGCCCGAGAAGCTCGTTGAGCCGTGCATCCTGGCAGGCTGTCCAATGGGCGGTCTAGTTTTAGATCCATTCTCAGGCTCAGGCACGGTCTTAGCGGTGGCGGAACGACTCGGCCGGCGTGGGGTCGGGGTGGATCTGAATCCGGCGTATCACGAACTGGCGAAGGTGCGGACGGCGCAACGCGGCTTACGGTTTGGGGTCGATGAGGCGGTTGTTTGATGGCTCGTTACACGGTGCATCAGAAAGACACCACCCAAGACGCCCTCGTGGCGTGGCTGGAAGCGCGAGGATGTCAGTATCAGCACATTGGACAGCCCGTCGATGGATTGCTCTCGGTGCCCATTCGGAAGCAAGTGGGCGAGCTAGGTTCCGGCTATCTGACTATTCCTGTTGAGTGGAAGTCGCGCCGTGGCCATCTCAGGCCAGTGCAGGTGTCATTTATCGAGCGGTGGTTGGCGCCCGTGTATGTCTTGAAAACTGAAGTCCAGTGTGCGGCGATGCTCGCGGAACTGGGCGCGGTGAGGACGTGAGCGATAGATATTTTGGTTTAGGCGTGAGGCTATGAATGTTTAAGAGGGGCGACAGGGTTCGGTACAACGCCCGCGGACGTGAATATACGAAGCATCCCTTTCGAGCCGGAACGTATTCATCATCAGGGCGCTTTGGGGACGTGGACATCGTGTTGTGGGATGGAAATAAAAAACGTGCAGTTATCAACCAAGGATTTCTCGAATTACTACCAGCGGCCGACGCGGTAGATCCCCATGCCACTAGCACGGGAACGCCGTCCACGCGCGAGAGAATGCCTGATGATTTTTGAATTTCTTCCTGTCGGTCGATCCTGATGGGCGGCGTCCCACGGAAAGGCAGTGTGAAAGTGGCTGAACAGATTATCGAAATCGACGAAGACGGCAAAGTGCACGGCAACGATTTAGAGCACGCTCTTGCATCGGCGCTGAATCGGTTCTGTGCTGAGAACGCCTCAAACACGCCAGATTTCATCCTGGCGCAGTTCCTACTCGGGTGTCTCGCTGCGTGGAATCAAGGCGTGCAGCAGCGTGAGACGTGGTATGGCCGCGATGCGCGCCCAACGTGTGGTTCTGGCACGGCGGCTGTTAATCGTAACTAGTCCGATGATCACAAATAAAATGTGTCCGATTTGCGGAAACCCAGAGTTCCAGCATCGTCACCGATACGATGAAACACCGCCAATGGGGCATGCATATCCGTTCACACAATTACAACGGATTGTGGCTCGGCTCATGCTCTTTATATGGCCTACGACTCGTGCCCTCTACATTATTGGCGACATCGGGGAACCGTGACCAAAAGAGGGTCGCTGATGGCGGCGTCCCCCACGATCCAGGCAGGACGAAAAACGAAGAGCAGACTCATGCGCGCGGAGGCAAATAGGGAACTCGCGGGCTGACCTACCGCGTCGAAACGAAGGAGATACGTGATCGATGGACAAGAAAGACGAGCAACCCGCACTCACCATCGTGTTGCCGGTCGGCGACGACGATGCTTTATCTGAAGCGCTCCGACTACTCACACGTGCGATTGATTTCGTGGGTGTTGCCGACGGTAAAGCGGGAGGGTTATTTGGTGGCGAGTATGGGTACGGAGCCAACTACGAGAACTCCGTGTTTTTGATGCATCGATTCTGCTGGTGCGACGAAGAGTCGTGTTTATGGTGCGGAGGGAGCAGTTGCCGTGGGGATATTTCGCACGACCCACATACGGCGGAGTGCTATCAATCGAAGCTGCACGCGCTTAAACGCCAGTTCGGAAAGAAGACATCTGATGACTGGTACATCGTCATAGACAGTAAGCAGTACGCCGCCGCTCGTGACCGTTTGTGCGCCACGATGGGACTTGATCCGCTCCGTGGTTCAGAAGTGCATTGCTCCTGCGGTGTTGATAAAGACTGGAAACGACGGTACGACGCGTGCGAATGCGATTGGCACCGTGGCCGAGGAATCTACCGTTTTGGCAACGCGGTCGCTGCGCCTAATTTTTGGCACAAGGCTACTGGCGCTCAAGTGCGCTGGTACAAGTACATCGGTCGAGGCATGGAGACGACGGTTCCACAAGGGATCGGATGGGCTGAGGTCTTCCAACAATGCCACGAATCACTACAGTCGGTCGGCGCGGTAGATCCCCATGACGGATCAACCCCCGTCTGACCACGCGCGTATCGTCTTGCACTTAAAGGATTTCTGATTCATGTCTGACGCCCCCACGATCCAGGAGCAGCTCCAGCAGGCGCTCAGTGCGTTCAACGCGCAGCCTGAACACGACCACCCGCACACTGATCCGAATGACTTCTGTATTCTCGTTGCGGATTGCCCTCGGTGCGAAGCATGGGATGAACTACTCGGGGCTCTTCTAGAGGACCCTGTTGCGGTCGAAGCCCTCCTCCGCGATCGCCTCCGATCACCCGAAGAGAAGGCGTTACGGAAACGCGCATTGGGCATGATCGATGAGTGGATGCACAGCCCTTCGGATGGGTCTGCTGCGCAAGGCTGGGCGTATGAAATCCTCGAAGTCTGTCGGCAAGCCCTTGAAAGTCAGGAACCCTTGAAAGTCAAGAAGGCTGAGCGCATGGCGGACCCGGCCTCGACGGGGAAGTAGGAGCGATGACCCTGAAAGTTCGTCGTGCTCAGCTAGATCGCAAGCGCCCGATCCTGGAGCGGTTTTCAGGTAAGCCAGAACATTGGTTGTATCTTGTCCAGTCATGGGGCGAGGACGCTGCGGGGTTGATGCGTGCTGGCGATGATCGTGCCAGATATTCTGCTGAACTTGCGGCAAGGTTTGCTCATAAGGGCGGTTTTGTTGGAAAGGAAGTCTGATGTCTGACACCCCCTCGGCCTCGACGGGGAGCCTGCACGCGCCCTTGGAATCCGAAGAAGTCAAGCGTCAGTTTGAGCTGCTGCGAACCTTCATCGCCCAAGGCGCGCAACCGTTCATTGCTCGATCAGATGCCGGATTTCTTGTGGCTTACATTCACGCCCTCGCCGCCGATCGCACCCGCCTCCAACAGGAGAATGAAGAACTAACGAAGGATTTGAAACTCAACGCTCAGATGTTGGCGCGGCAATGTGATCTGGCTCGTGCGGCTGAGAATGAGCGCGATTCTGCGGTGAAGCAATTTCAGGCAGCGGAACGAGACTGTCAGACGCTCCAAGCCTCCCTCACCCGCCTCCAGACAGAACGGGACGAAGCGTTCAAGGAACGGAACACGTTCGAAATCATGTTGCCGCCGCTTCATCGTCGGATCGCCGAACTCAAAGCCGAAGTCACCCGCCTCCAGACACAGATCGCCCAATTAGAAGCAGAACGAAACAAGCAGAGTCCTCATAAGCCGCCTTCAGTTCACCATCTCTGCGGGCCGAATACGATTGGGGTAACCGGCCCTCCACACGCATCGTGGTGTCATCACATCCGAACGTGGGTAGACGGCGCGGCCCAACAAGACGATTACGAGTGCGGCGCGTGCGGAACGAAGATTTCAACGAATATCTCGGAATGGCGCGAGCCTGATGAACCCGTGGCCGTCCTCCCTGCCGAGCGCGAGGCGCCGCCCCAACCAAAAAAGCACGAAGACGATCAAGCGCGCGTGGACAGTCCGGACGGCTAAGGGCGCCCTCGTACCGCAGCGGAGGACAGGGGTTATTTCAACGGATCGCCAGTGCAGGAAGGAAGAACGTCTTTTATGAACGTGATGAAATTTTTCCTCGTGATGGGCTTGACGATGCACGGGGCCTTTCAAGTTGCCGCGTGGACAATCGTGTTACTGGTCGGGTTGTTTCGGCCCGTGCTGCATATTGAAACGCTCCAAACGAACGTAGCGCTCGGATGGCTCTGTCTCGCTGCCGCGTATCGGATTTATCGGTCGTGACCGATCCTGACTCCGTCCTCGCCTCCGCCCAGGAGACGATCCAGGAGGCGATAGAAGTCGTCCACGAAGCGAATCGCCTGCTCAGCGTGGCCCTCGCCGCGAAACGGTTGCAGGTCTGTCCCGCCACGGTGCGTCGGTGGATCAAGTGCGGACGCTTGCCAGCCTCACGGTATCCGGGCGGTTTCAAGATCAAATTTTCAGACCTCCAACAAATACAGCGCACACTCGTATACACCCATCAACATACGTAGATAGACAGACACACCGTTCAGGTTCAGACTGAGCGCATTACGCTCCATCCGGTTTCCCTGTCGTGCTGACGGATGCGCGATCATCCGGGCGTCTGGATCGTGCGGACCGATCTCGAGCACGTCCTGATTTATCGCGGGAAGCCCGTTCAAGATCGAAACGGCCACTGGCCTTTCCCGCTCTGGCCGGATGGACACCGCATCGAACGGTTCTGCGAACTGGCCGTCAAGTTGTGCGGCTGGGATTCCCTCCCGAAAAACGTGCCGTATTCCGTCAGCCTCAACCCCGATAGGAGATCACTGATGCATCCGAAAACCGTCGAGTTTCTGCAGAAGTTCACCGAGCAGCACGGAACAGGCAAAGTCAAGCACGGTCACAAAGGCACGATCGATCCCGCGGACCTGAAGACGTTCGCTTCCACATTGATCGCGAATGCCAAAACGGTGCCGCCCGAAGAATTGCCGGCGCTCATTGACGATCTCGGCGGCTATCTCGACACCGCGGTTGACGCGCTCACGAACTAGCCATGCCGGTTCACCTGTCACCGTCGGCGATGCTCTTCTTGGCGATCTGGACGCGGCTGCGTCCGTTCGTCTGGGGCTTCGTCGCGGTGCTGGTGCTGCTGGCCTTAGAGACGGCGAGACACGAACGGCCATGAAGATCTTCGTCGCGCTCTGTGTCCTCGTCTCATCTCCAGCCTCCGCGCAATGGGCGGTGCTTGGTCCGCAGCCGGTGCTCGTCTACCGTGTGAACTTCACCGCGAACCCGAATCCGTTCCTGACGGACGCTCAAGTGACCGCCCAGATGGATAGTGTGGATCAGTTCTATCGCCGGACCTCCTATCAGCAAGCGTCGATCACGTCCACGATGACCGTCTGGTTCACGATTCCGCACGATGCGTCCACCTGCGACTTCACGGCGATCGGGAACACGGTTCGACAACTGGCACTCTCGGCCGGCTATCCGGTCCTGACGACCCTCCCGCTGTATGTCTGGCCGCATCTGAACTGCGGGTGGGCGGGCTTGTCCGTTCAAGGCCGCATGTATGTCAACGGCGAATTTGACCTCCGGGTCATCGGCCACGAACTCGGCCATACGTTCGGGCTGCAACACGCAAACGGGTCTCGCTGCACCCCGCCGCTCAACACGACGAGTTGTAGCTCCGCGAATCAGGGCGATCCGTTCGATTTGATGGGCGGCAGTGGCGGCGGTGATTTCAACAACATCAGCAAAGCCCGCGTCAGTTGGACGACGATCCCGCAAGTCTGCGCCGATGGCGTCTACCCGATCGATTTCTTAGAGACGATGCCGACGGGGATTCCCAAGGGTCAGCGTCTCCAAGTCACGACCTTTTTTAATCCGCAGTTCCTCGTGGTCGAACGGCGTCAGAACGTCGCCGGGCTGTTGATTCGTGTGGCGTGGTCCTATCCGAATTTTGTCACGAACGATTTGCTCTATGACATGACGCCCGAGACGAACAGTTGGCAGGATGCGGCGTTACTGGATGGCCAGAGCGTCACCTATCCCGGTGTCGTGACGTTACAGGCGCTCGCAGCCGGCAGCGTGGGCGTGACGTGGCTGACGAGTCCGCCTGGCTGTCAGTCCAC
>JGI10214J12806_10028014_pt1 | contig 13936 bp, 11 predicted proteins | sample WisConreferecore_FD_12806 | JGI IMG/M metagenome (IMG submission 12806)
CGGCGAGCGCGTCGATCAGACTTCCCCTGACAAAACGGGCAAAGCTTGCCGCGCCCGCGATCCCGAGCACGAACACCGGGAGCACGAGGTGACGCGCGCGATCGGCAAAAGACGCCGCGCCGTGCGCGCCGGGTGAAACCATTCCCGCCGTGGGAAGCCACGAGTGGTCGACGGCGAACCAGGTGATGAGGAGATAGGCGAGATAGAACGGAGGAATCGAATACAGGAGAACGGTGGTGGTCGAGACGATGTGATCGGTGCGCCCGAAGCGCCGCCGCGCCGCCCACGCACCCACCGCGATGCCCAGTGCGATCTGCACGCACAGCGCGAGTGCGGTCAGGAGCAGCGTGCGCGGCAGGGTTTCCGCGATCAGGTCGCGCACGGGCCGTTGGTGCAGAATGCTCGCGCCGAAATTTCCGGTGAGCGTTCGTCCCAGCCACCCGAGGTATTGCCTGTAGAGCGGCTGATCGAGACCGAGCGAGACGCGCATGCGCTCGATGTCGGCCGGGCTCGTGCCGGGCTCGACATAATGAGCGAGCGGATCACCGGGAATGATGTGGAGGACGATGAAAACGAGCGTGACGGTAATCGCAACCAGCACGATCGCGTTCAGAACACGGCGCAGCACGAGTCCGGCCATGCCGTGATTGTAGCAGCTATGCGTCCATAGGAACCGTGATAACCGGCGAGCGGTTGGCCGTCGCCTCGTCGAGGCGGCGCACCGGCGTCTTGGTGGGCGCCTCGTGCAGCACGTCCGGCGCTGTTGCGGCCTCGCGCGCGATCTCGAGCAGCGCGTCCGCGAAACGATCCAGGGTCTCGCGGCTTTCGGTCTCGGTGGGCTCGACCATGAGCGCTTCCGCCACCGTCAGCGGGAAGTACACCGTCGGCGCGTAGAAACCGAAATCGAGCAGGCGCTTCGCGACATCGAGCGTGCGGATGCCGTGCTTTTCCTTGAGCGCTTCACCGCTGGCCACGAACTCGTGCATGCAGCGCGTGCCGTACGGAATTGGATACTGCTTCGCGATGCGCGCGGCGAGATAGTTCGCGTTCAGAATTGCCGTCGAGCTGGCGCGACGAATGCCGTCGGAGCCCAGACGCATGATGTACGTGTACGCGCGCAGGTAGATCCCGAAATTTCCAAAGAACGAATGCAGCGCACCGATCGTCTTGGGGCGGTTGTACTCCAGGTGATATTCCCCGTTCGCCTCCACCACGCGCGGCACGGGAAGGAACGGCTCGAGGTGCGACTTGCACGCCACGGGACCGGAGCCCGGACCGCCGCCGCCGTGGGGCGTCGAGAACGTCTTGTGCAGGTTGAAGTGCATGACGTCGATCCCGAAGTCGCCCGGCCGGGCCTTGCCCTGGATCGCGTTCATGTTGGCGCCGTCCATGTACATCAGGCCGCCGGCCTTGTGGACGAGCTCGGCGATCGCCTGGATGTTCTCCTCGAACAGCCCGAGCGTCGAGGGGTTGGTGATCATCATCCCGGCGGTCTTGTCGGAGAGCTTCTTCTTCAGGTCCTCGAGGTCGACGCCGCCCCGGTCGTCGCTCTTGACGCTGACGGTCTTGTAGCCGGAGAGCGTCGCGGTCGCGGGGTTGGTGCCGTGGGCGCTGTCGGGAATGAGGATCTCGGTTCGCTGGTCCTGCTTCTGCTCCTGGTGGTGGGAGCGGATGAGGAGGAGGCCGGTGAGCTCGCCCTGCGCGCCGGCGGCGGGCTGGAGCGTGACGGCGTCCATGCCGGAGATCTCCGCGAGCATCCGCTCGAGGGTCCACATGATCTCGAGGAGCCCCTGGACGGTCTCGGCGGGCTGGAGCGGATGGAGCTTGGCGAAGCCCGCCATCGCGGCGATCTTCTCGTTGATCTTCGGGTTGTACTTCATCGTGCAGCTGCCGAGCGGGTAGAAGTTCCCGTCGATCGAGAACGTGCGATGGGAGAGCTCGGTGAAGTGGCGCACGATCTCGAGCTCGGAGACCTCCGGCAGCAGCGGCGGCGCCGCGCGGAGGGCCTTGGCCGGCAGGTATGCCGACGCCGGCTTGTCGTTCGGCCCGGCGGCGGGGAAGTACGCCGTTCCGCGGCCGGACTTGCTCTTCTCGAAGATGGTCTTCATCGGATCGACTCCCCGAGGGCCGAGACGAACGCGTCGATGTCGGCGCCCGTGTTCCGTTCGGTGCAGCACAGAAGGACGTGGTCGCGCAGATCGCGGAAGAGCGGCTGGAGGTTGAGCCCGCCGAGGAACCCGCGCTCCTGGAGCTTGGCGAGCGTCTGGGCCGGGTGGGGCAGCTCCGCGACGAACTCGTGGAAGAACGGGTAGGAGAAGGGGATCTTCACGCCCGGGATCTTCGCGATCTTCTCCGCCAGCTCGTGGGACCGCTGGACGCAGATCTCGGCCACGCGGCGCAGGCCGCCCGGCCCGAGCGTCTCGAGGTAGATCGTCGCGCGGAGCGCCATGAGCGCCTGGTTGGTGCAGATGTTGGACGACGCCTTCTCGCGGCGGATGTGCTGCTCGCGCGCCTGGAGGGTGAGCGTGAAGCCGCGCTTGCCCTCGGCGTCGACCGTCTCGCCGACGATGCGCCCGGGCATCCCGCGGATGAACTCCTTCTTCGCCGCGATGAATCCGGCCCACGGGCCGCCGAAGTTCATGTCGATGCCGAGCGGCTGGCCCTCGCCCACGGCGATGTCGCACCCGCACTCGCCCGGCGACCGGAGGAGGGCGAGGGAGACGGGGTTGACGCTCGCGATCGACAGCGCGCCGACCGAGTGGGCGATCTCCGAGACGGCCGCGAGGTCCTCGATGCCGCCCAGGAAGTTGGGGTTCTGCATCACGATGCACGCCGCGTCCGGAGCCGCCTCCTTGAGGGTGGCGACCGGCGTCTGGCCGCGCACCTGGGCGACCTCGACGATCGACGCGCCGAGGTGCTTGAAGAGCGACTTCACGACGGCGCGGTACTGCGGGTTCACGCCGCCGGAGATGACGACCTTCTTGCGTTCGGTGTGGTCGACGGCCATGGCGACCGCCTCCTCGAGCGCGGTGCCGCCGTCGTAGTGCGATGCGTTGGCGACGTCCATCCCCGTGAGCTCGCAGATCATGCTCTGGAACTCGAAGATGTGCTGGAGCGTCCCCTGGCTGGCCTCCGCCTGGTAGGGCGTGTAGGCCGACAGGAACTCGCCGCGCGAGAACAGAGCGTCGACGACCGCGGGGACGAAGTGGTTGTAGGCGCCGGCGCCGAGGAAGCAGCGGCCGGCGTCGAACGTGCGGTTGCGGGCGGCGAGCGCGCTCAGGTGTGCGAGGAGCTCCTGCTCGGGAAGGGCGGCGGGGATGTCGAGGGGCTTCTTGAGCCGCACGCCCTCGGGAATGGAGGAGAAAAGATCGTCGATCGACGCGACTCCGATGCTCTTGAGCATCTCGCTCGCGTCCGCCGGGGTGTTCTGGATGTAGTCCATCGTGGGCGGCGGTCGTTCAGTTTGTTAAAGGAGCGGGTACGGCACAACTACAGCATACCGCAACAGCTTACACGAAGTCGTCTTCGTCGACGTCCTCGTCCTTCGTTTCCTTCTCTTCCTTCTCGTCCTCCTCGGAGGACTCGAGGAACTCCTCGTACTCCTTCTTGGTCATCAGGGACTCGAGCTCCGCCGGGTCGGAGGGCTTGATCTTGATCAGCCACCCGTCCTCGAACGGCTCCTCCTTGAGGGTGTCGAGGTCGCCGGCGATGTCCTTGTTGACCTCGATGATCTTGCCGGTCAGGGGGGAGATCAGGTCGGCCACCGTCTTCACGGACTCGATCTCGCCGAAGGGCGCGCCCTGCTCGACGTTGTCGCCGGGCTTGGGAAGGTCGATATGGACCAGGTCGGCGAGTTGCTTCACCGCGTAGTCCGTGATGCCCACGGTGGCTTCCTTCTTTTTCTCGTGGTACTTGATCCACTCGTGGGATTCGCTGTACTTGTAGTCGTCGGGCCTGCCCATCCGAGGTTTCTCCGAAGGTGTCCGTCCTAGATAATCACGCTTGAAACGACTGTCAAGATTTTTTGCGGCGATAGAAAGGCAGCTTGACGACGGACGCCTTCTCGCGCCGTCCGCGGACGTCGATCTCGACGCTGGCGCCCTCCTTGCGGGCTTCCGGCGGCAGGTACGCCATCGCGATCGACTTCTCCAGCACCGGGCTCCACGTCCCGCTCGTCACCGTGCCCGCCTTCTTCCCCTCGTGGAAGACGTCGTATCCCTGACGGGCGATCCGCTTGGATTCCAGGACGAGACCCGCCAGGCGGCGCGCCGGCTTTCCCGCGGCCTGGAGCGCGGCCTGGCCGATGAACTCGGGCTTTTCCATCTCGATCGCGAAGTCGAGCCCGGCCTCGCGCGGAGTGGTCGTGTCGTCGATGTCGTTCCCGTAGAGGGGCATGGCCGCCTCGGTCCGGAGCGTGTCGCGGGCGCCCAGGCCGATCGGCGCGACGTTGGCCGCGATGAACCGGTCCCAGAGGGCCGTCGCCTTGGCCGCCGGCACGAAGATCTCGAACCCGTCTTCACCCGTATAACCCGTCCGCGAGATGAAATATTCTCCGAGCGTCTTGAAGGTGTAGTAGCCCATGTCCGAGGGGTCGACTTCCAGCACCCGCTTGACGGTCTCGACCGAGCGGGGCCCCTGGAGGGCGATGAGCGCGGTGGTGAACGTCTCGTCCACGATCTTCACGTCGCCGGAGACGTGCTGCCTCATCCACTCGAGGTCCTTCTCGCGGTTGGAGGCGTTGACGACGAGCAGGTCGTCCGGCCCGCCCGCGTAGAGGATGAGGTCGTCGATGACGGTGCCCTTCTCGGTGAGGTAGAAGGTGTACCGGCACTTGCCCTCGGGGACCTTGTCGACGTCGATGGTGAGGATCTTCTGGAGGAACTTGCGGCGGTCGGCGCCCTGGATGCGGACGCGGCCCATGTGGGAGAGGTCGAAGAGGCCGACGCGCGTGCGCACGGCCGTGTGCTCGTCGATGATGCCCGCGTACTGAATGGGCATCTCCCAGCCGTGGAAGTCGACCATCCGGGCCTTGAGCTTCACGTGGGCGCCGTAGAGGACCGTGCGTTCGGGCTTTCCGCTCATGATCGCGGGCGAGTCTAGCGGGGTAGAAACCGGACCGTCAAGGGAATTGCGGCATTCGGTTTGCCTCTCGAATGCACAATGATTCGTTATGGGTTGCGAACCGGTGTTCACCCCCTATAATTCATCCGTGGCCAAGAAAATCCTGATCGTCGAGGATACCAAGAGCATCCGCGAGATCGTGGCGTTCATGCTGCGGAGCAAGGGCTACGAAACCTCCGAGTCGGGCGACGGACAGGACGCCGAGGCCCGCGTCCGGGCCGATCCGCCGGACCTGATCGTGCTCGACGCCATGCTTCCCAAGAAGACGGGCTTCGACGTCTGCCAGTCCCTCAAGGCCGACGAGAAGCTGAAGAAGATCCCCATCCTCATGCTCACCGCCATCACGCGGGATACGGGCAAGAGCGACGAGTACTGGAAGGAGAAGTCCCAGGCGGACGATTTCATGTCCAAGCCCTTCAAGGCGACGGAACTCGTCGAGCGCATCGAGCGCCTCCTGAAGTCCTGAGTCCCGAGTCGCGTCCCCCCCCTCCGGCAGTCGATTTTCGGTTTTCGATTTTCGGTCGCCAACTATGATGGGCGGCCATGCTCCGGGAGTATTTCCGCCACGTCGCCGCCTTCACGGCGCCCGCCAGGTTCTATCTCTCCGCCCAGTTCTTCTATGCGGTGGGCCAGACCGCCGTCTGGGTGCTGAGGAACCTCTACTTCAAGGAGAAGGGCTACTCGGAGGACGTCATCGGCGAGACGCTGGCGGTGTCATCGTTCGGCGCGGTGCTCGTGGTGCTGACGATGTCGCGGTTCATGGACCGGATGAAGCTGCGGGGCTTCTCCTGCCTGGGCGCCGTGGCGCTGTCGGCGGGGCTCGCCGGGGCGGCGATGGCGTCGTCGAAGCTGGCGGTTCTGGGATTCTGCTTCCTGTCCGGCGTCGGGAGCGCTCAGCTGGAGCTGGGGACGGCGCCGTTCCTCGCGCGCCACTCGGCCGCGGGAGAGCGGCCGTACCTGTTCGGCGTGAGCACGGCGCTCAGCCCGCTAGCGGGGCTGCTCGCGACGCTCGGCATCAAGGGCGGGGCGGTGGCGTGGGGCGAGAACATCGACACGTACCGCACCTTGATGGTCGCCGCCGCGATCGCGACCTCGCTGTCGATCCCCGCCTTCCTCGGGATGCGCGAGCGGGCGCCCGAGCCGGCGCCCCGGGAGCGGACGGGGTTCGACTGGAAGACCGCCGCCCGGTTCTTCGTTCCGGAGGCGCTGATCGGCCTCGGCGCGGGGCTGACGATCCCGTTCATCAACCTCTACTTCCGGGAGCGGTTCCACCGCGGGGCGGGAGAGATCGGGCTCTACTATACGGGCGCCCAGGCGCTCGTCATGGTCGCGTTCCTCGCGGCGCCGCTGCTCGCGCGGCGGTTCGGCCCGGTGAAGACCGTGGTCGCCTGCCAGCTGAGCTCGATCCCGTTCTTCCTCGCGCTGGCGCTCACGACGTCGCTGCCCGTCGCCGTCGCGGCCTTCCTGCTCCGTCACGCCTGCATGAACATGGTCCATCCGGTGGGGAGCCACTTCGCGATGGAGGTGATCAATCCCGGCGAGCGGGTGCGGGTGAACGGCCTCAAGCAGGCGGCGAACAAGATCGCCTGGGTGGTGGCCAACGCCTTCGGCGGCTGGATGATCGCCCACACCCGGCTGGTGCGCGACGGGTTCGCGACCACGATGTTCGTCACGATCGGGCTCTACATCGTGGGGAGCGCGCTGTACTGGAAGTTCTTCGCAGGCGTCCCCGCCGGGCAGGCGCCCGTCCCCGAGGCCGAACCCACCGCCGGAACCTGAAGAGTCACCACAAAGTCACGAAGGACACAAAGGCGGAACGGGCGACTCCGCTCCCTGAATTGGGGATCCCCTCGATCGGTGGGGCTCTTGCGTGAGCAGAGCTTCTTGACCAAGTTGAGTTTCCTAGTCAGATCGTCTCCGGGCAGAGAATCTCTTGGTGGCTTTGTGCCTTTGTGTTTCGACTACTTCCCGAGCGAGGGGACGCCCGACGCGACCAGCTTCTGGGTCTCGCTCTCCATGAAGTAGCCGATGCGGCGGTGCTTCTCGTACCGCTTCTCGAGGAGGCGGTCGATCGGCTGGGCGATCAGCTCGTCGAGATACTTCACGAGGGCGGCCTTCAGGATCTGGCCCATCTCGGCGGGGTTGCGGTGGGCGCCGCCGAGCGGCTCGGGGATGACGTCGTCCACGATGCCGAGCTGCTGGAGCTCGGGGGGCGTCAGGCGCAGGAGCTCCGCCGCGAGGGGGGCCTTCGAGGCGTCGCGCCACAGGATCGCGGCGCAGCCCTCGGGGGAGATGACCGACAGGTACGCGTTCTGGAGGATCGACAGCTTGTCGGCGACGCTGATGCCGAGCGCGCCGCCCGAGCCGCCTTCGCCGATCACGATCGAGACGATCGGGGTCCGCAGCTTCGACATGTCGAACAGGTTCTTGGCGATGATGAAGGCCTGGCCGTGCTCCTCGGCCGCGATGCCGGGATAGGCGCCCGGCGTGTTGACGAGCGTGACGATCGGCAGCTTGAACTTCTCCGCCAGCTTCATCTTCTCGATCGCCTTGCGGTAGCCCTCGGGGTTCGGGCTGCCGAAGTTCCACGCCATGCGCTCCTTGGTGGTCTTGCCTTTGCGCTGGGCGACGAGCATCACCTTGATGCCGCCGACCTTGCAGAGGCCCGTCACCATCGCGCCGTCGTCGCCGAGCGCGCGGTCGCCGTGGAGCTCGACGAAGTCCTCGAACACCATGGTGAGGTAGTCCATGAGGTCGGGACGGCTGGGATCGCGGGAGAGAAGGACGCGCTGCCACGCGCTGAGCTTCGCGAAGATGTCGCGCTTCTGCTCGTTGGCGCGCGTGCGGAGTTTGTGGATCTCCTCGGAGAGGTCGACGCCGGCTTTGCGGGAGAAGCTCTCCAGCTCTTCGATGCGCTTCTCCAGCTCCAGAATCGGCTTCTCGAAGTCGCGTTCGACGGGGTTTTCGGCCATATCGATTCTTTTCCCCCCAGGACCCGCCAAAGCCCGGATTTTACCGGATTTGGCCTCCCCAAAGCAACAGTGATGGGGAGGGGCGGGGCCTCGGGGCCCCATACCAAATGTGAATCACCGAACTACCTGATTACGATAGCTTTACAGTCGGTTCAACTTTTTGGACCCTCGCGGGGCCTGATCGGCCCCAGCTGGCGCACCCGGACGACCGTGTCTTTCTTCTCCCATTTGGACAGCTCGTAGAGGACGACCGTCATCGAGTCCCACCGGTCTTCTTTCTTTTTCGCGAGCATCTTGAGCACGATCGCGTCCAGGGCGCTGTCGAGCGTGGGGACGAACGTGCGCATCGACGGCGCGGGCTCCTTCAGATGTTTGTCCGCGATCGCCTGGTGCGTCGTGCCGATGAACGGGGGCCGGCGCGTGAGCAGCTCGTACGTCATCACGCCGAACGAGTAGACGTCGGCGCGCGGGTCGCACTTCTCCCCGCGGATCTGCTCGGGCGCCATATAGAGGGGCGTCCCCTCGATCCGGCGGCTGAACTGGAGGAATCGGTCCATCTTCGTCTGCGCGAGCGAGAAGTCGATGAGCCGCGTCTCCTGCTTGGCGTTCACCAGCACGTTCTCGGGCTTGATGTCCTTGTGGACGACGCCCTGGGAATGGACGAACGTGAGGGCGTCGGCGACCTGGCGCAGGATCCGGAACTCGTGCTTCACGAGCCGCTCGGGCTTGTTCCAGAGCGTGTACTTCAGGTTCTCGCTCTCGAAGTACTCCATCACGAACGCCGGCGGGTTCGAGTCGAGCATCTCGACGACCTTGACGATGCCCTTGTGCGCCAGCTTCTGGGTGATCGACGCTTCCTTCTCGAACTGCTTGACCTTGTCGCCGTCGACCGCGTTCGCCGCGGACATCTGCTTGAGGGCGAACACCTCCTGCCGGGAGTTGGTGACGCGCCAGACCGTGCCGACGCTGCCTTCCTTGATCCGTTCATGGATCAGGTAGCCCTTGATCGTCTTGCCGATCATGATGCCCCTATTATCGGCATTTCGGGGGTCGGACGTTCTGTTGATTTCCGGGGGGCGCAATGCTAACTTACGCGCACTTCCCGGGGGATTCATGATCTGGCGCGTGGACGTCGCAACCAAAGAGGGGCTCGTCGACCCGACGTCCCGCGGTGCCCAGGCCGGGCTCGTCGAGTTCGGCCTCGGGGCCGTCAAACAGGTCCGCGCGTGGCAGGTCTACCTGCTCGACGGGGAGCTCGACCGCGCGGGCGCCGAACGCATCGCCCGGGACCTGCTCCACGACCCCGTCGCCCAGGTGTTCACCCTCAGCGAAGGGGCCCAGCCTCCGGCCGCTCCCGCGGGCACGCAGACGATCCTCGTCTTCAAGCGGCCCGGCGTCATGGATCCGGTCGAAGCCAGCGCCCTCAAGGCCGTCTCCGACCTCGGCCTCTCCGTGCAGCGCATCCGCACCGGCATGCGATACGTGGTCGAGGGGGGCGACGGCAAGCTGCGCGACGCCGCCGCCAAGGTGCTCGGGAACGAGGCCATCGAGGAGGTCACGCTCGGCGACCGCCCGTTCAAGCACATCGAGCTCGGGTCGAGCTACGCGTTCAAGAAGGCCGTCGTCCCGATCCTCAAGCTCGACGACGCCGCGCTTCTCAAGCTGAGCAAGGAGATGACCCTCTCGCTCAACCTGAAGGAGCTCCACGCGATCCGCGACTACTTCAAGAAGGTCGGGCGGGAGCCGAGCGACATCGAGCTCGAGACCATCGCCCAGACCTGGAGCGAGCACTGCAAGCACAAGACCTTCACCGGCCACATCACGTTCGAGGGGAAGGTCATCCCGAACCTGCTCAAGTCGACGATCGCCCAGGCGACTAAGGACTTGAACAAGCCCTGGTGCGTCAGCGTCTTCAAGGACAACGCCGGCATCATTGAGTTCGACGAGACCTCGAACGTCTGCTTCAAGGTCGAGACCCACAACCACCCGAGCGCGATCGAGCCTTACGGCGGCGCCAACACCGGCCTCGGCGGCGTGATCCGCGACATCCTGGGCTGCGGCCTCGGCGCGAAGCCGGTCTGCTCGACCGACGTCTTCTGCGTGGGACAGCCCGACGCCAGGGAGATCCCGCCCGGCACGATCCATCCCCGCCGCCTCCTGCGCGGCGTGATGAGCGGCGTGCGCGATTACGGGAACCGGATGGGCATCCCGACGGTGAACGGCGCCGTCTACTTCGACGAGCGCTATACGGGCAACCCGCTGGTCTTCTGCGGCACGGTCGGCATCCTCCCCAAGACGATGTCGTTCAAGGCCGCGCAGAAGGGCGACCTCGCGGTGGTCGTCGGCGGCCGCACGGGGCGCGACGGCATCCATGGCGCGACGTTCTCGTCGGTGGAGCTGCACGAGGAATCGGAGACCGCGTCGAGCGGCGCGGTCCAGATCGGCAACGCGATCGTCGAGAAACGGGTGCTCGACACGGTCCTCCAGGCGCGCGACCGGGGCCTCTACACGGGGATCACGGACTGCGGCGCCGGCGGCCTGAGCAGCGCGGTAGGGGAGATGGGCGAGGACCTCGGGGCCGAGGTCGACCTCGAAAAGGTGCCGCTGAAGTACGACGGGCTCTCGTACACCGAGATCTGGATCAGCGAGGCTCAGGAGCGGATGGTGATCTCCGTGCCGCCCGCGAAGCTCGAGGAATGCCTCGCGGTGTTCCGCGCGGAGGACGTCGAGGCGACCGTCATCGGCCGCTTCCCGGGCGACGGCAAGCTGACGCTCCGGTACGGCGGCAAGGTGGTGGGCGAGCTCGACATGGAGTTCCTCCACGACGGGATCCCGCTGTTCGAGCGGACGGCGACGTTCCCGGCGATCACCGCCAAGCCGCTCGACCTGCCCGAGAAGAAGAGCTACGGCGACGACCTGAGGAAGATCCTCGCGAGCGGCAACGTCTGCTCTAAGGAGTGGATCATCCGGCAGTACGACCACGAGGTGCAGGGCGGCAGCGTCGTGAAGCCGCTCACCGGCGCGGCGAACGACGGCCCGAGCGACGCCGCGGTCGTGCGCCCCGTGCTCTCCCACTACAAGGGGATCGCGATCGCCAACGGGATGAACCCGCGCTACAGCGACCTCTCGCCCTACGACATGGCCGCGAACGCGATCGACGAGGCGATCCGCAACGTCATCGCGGTGGGCGGCGATCCGGATCGGACGGCGATCCTCGACAACTTCGCCTGGGGCAGCCCCGAGAATCCCGAGAACCTCGGCGCGCTGGTCCTCGCGGCGCGCGCCTGCCAGGAGGTCGCCGTCGCATACGGAACCCCGTTCATCTCGGGAAAGGACAGCCTCAACAACGAATTCCGGGTCGGCGGGAAGACGATCATCATCCCCCATTCGCTGCTGATCTCGGCGATCTCGATCGTCGACGACGTCCGCAAGTGCGTCACGATGGACGCGAAGGAAGCGGGCAACGTGATCTACCTCGTGGGCATCACGAGGAACGAGCTGGGCGGCTCCCACTACGCGCTGGTGAACGGGCTGACGGGCGGCAGCGTGCCGCGCGTCGATCCCGCGGCCGGACGGCACGTCTTCAGGGCCATGTCCGCCGCGATCCGCGACGGCCTGGTCCGCTCCTGCCACGACCTGTCCGAAGGCGGCCTCCTGGTCGCCGCGGCGGAGATGGCGTTCGCGGGCAATCTCGGGATCCAGCTCGAGGTCGGGAAGGTCGGGCCGGAGGATCTGCCGATCCCCGTGGCGCTCTTCTCCGAAAGCCCCTCGCGGTTCCTCGTCGAGGTCCAGCCCGCGAACCAGAAGGCGTTCGAAGCCGTCATGGCCAAGGCGCCGGTGTTCGCGATCGACGTCGGCAAGGTCACGGGCGACAAGAAGCTCGCGGTGCTCGGCAAGGACGAGGTCATCGTGAGCGAGACGCTCGCCGACCTGAAGGAAGCGTGGCAGAAGCCGCTCAGATGGTGAAGGTGCTGGCGGTCCTGATGCTGGCCGGGTGCGCTGCGGTGCCCGCTCCGGAATTGCCCGTCGTCGCCACGTACTCGATCGTCGCCTACGATCCCGAGACGGAAGAGCTGGGCATCGCGGTCCAGTCGAAATTCATCGCCGTCGGCTCCGTGGTCCCGTGGGCGAAGGCGGGGTGGGGCGCGATCGCGACGCAATCCTACGCGAATACGACCTACGGGCCGAAGGGTCTCGAGCTCCTGGCGAAGCATAAGCCCGACGAAGTCCTCGCGAAGCTGACGGAGGAGGACCACCGCCGGGAGTCGCGGCAGGTCGGAGTCGTGAATTCGCAGGGAGAGTCGGCGACGTTCACGGGCAAGCAGTGCAATCCGTGGGCGGGCGGGATCGCCGGCAAGAACTTCTGCGTCCAGGGGAACATCCTCGCGGGCGAGGACGTCGTCAAGAATATGGCCAAGTCGTTCGAGGAGTCGAAGGGCGACCTCGGCGAGCGGCTGATCGCGGCGCTTCAGGCCGGGCAGGATGCGGGCGGCGACGTCCGCGGGATGCAGTCGGCCGCGCTCCTCCTCGTCCGGGACAAGTGGGGCTACGCGGGGCTGAACGACCGGTACCGCGACCTGCGGGTCGACGATCACGCCGAGCCGATCAAGGAGCTGAAGCGGGTGTACGACCTCCATCGAAAGATTTTTCCGAAGCCTCAATAATTGAAGATGAGGAACGTTCGCCACAAAGACGCAAAGACGGGGCTTTGTGCCTTTGTGGTGAAGAACTGACATGGCTCAGCCGAGAGCGATCGTCCTGAAGGCCGCCGGCATCAACTGCGACCAGGAATCGAAGGCCGCCTGCGAGAAGGTCGGGTTCCAGGCCGACGTCATCCACGTCAACCGGCTCATCGAGAACAAGAAGCTGGTCCACGAGTACCAGTTCCTGATCGTGCCCGGCGGGTTCTCGTTCGGCGACGACCTGGGGGCGGGGAAGGTGCTCGCCAACGAGCTCCAGTCCAAGCTGATCCCGGAGTTCCGCGAGTTCATCAAGGCCGGCAAGCTGATGCTCGGCATCTGCAACGGCTTCCAGATCCTGACCAAGGCGGGGATCCTGCCGGAGCCCATGAACGGCTCGACCGCCCAGGCGACCCTGGGGAACAACGACTCCGGCAAGTTCGAAGCCCGCTGGATTCGGCTCAAGGTTTCCTCCTTAAAGTCCGAATTTCTGAAAGAGGAGGAGGTCATCGAGCTTCCCATCGCCCACGGCGAAGGGAAGTTCCTCCCGAGCGACGTTCAGTCGATGAAGCGGTGGGAGCAGGGGGGGCAGCTGGTCCTCAAGTACGTCGACCCCGAGGGCCGCGACGCCGGTTACCCCTGGAACCCCAACGGATCGACGTCCGGCGTCGCCGGAATTTGCGACCCGACGGGACGGGTCCTCGGCCTCATGCCGCATCCGGAGCGGTTCCAGGATGCGACGAATCATCCGCAGTGGACGCGGAGAGGGGCGGACGTCCGGCCCGACGGTCTCAAGTTCTTCCTGAATGCGTTCGCGTACGTGAAGAGGAACTTATGACGTTCCCGAGGGGATCCCTGGCCGCGGCGGTTGTTCTGACGCTGGCCGCCATGAATCGCCTCGACGCGCAGGATCCCCCCGCCCAGGCCGCCAACGAATCGTATTCCTCCCGCCGCAACGTCGACGTCCTCTTCGAACGCTCCAAAGCCGCCGGCAAGAAGGGCCTCGAGCTCTGGGTGACGAGCGACGACAACAAGACCTGGGTCAATCACGGCGACATCGACGCCTCCAAGCCCTCCGCTCCGTTCCTCGCGCCGCGCGACGGCCGGTACGGCTTCCTGCTCGTCCCGGTCGCCGCCGACGGTCGCCGCGAGACCACGCCGAAG
>JGI10214J12806_10049653_pt1 | contig 13715 bp, 12 predicted proteins | sample WisConreferecore_FD_12806 | JGI IMG/M metagenome (IMG submission 12806)
CGGCGGGTCGCTCGGTCGCGGGACGGCGACCGCCCGCGGGCTGATGTTCACGGTGCTCTCGGCGATCGAGAAGCTGGGCGTCCGGAAGAACGGGCTGCGCGTCGCGGTCCAGGGCTACGGCAACGCCGGATATCACGCCGCGAAGCTCCTCCACGAGGTCGGCTTCCGGATCGTCGCCTGCTCGACCTCGAAGGGCGGCATCTTCGTCGAGAAGGGATTCGACCCGGACGCGGTCCAGAACCACTATCAGAAGACGGGCGCGGTCGTCGGATTCAAGGGGGCGGACGAGGTCTCCAACGACGAGCTTCTCGAGCTGGACTGCGACATCCTCCTGCCCTGCGCGCTCGAAGGGCAGATCACGGAGCGGAACGCGTCGCGGATCCGGGCGCGGATCATCGGCGAGGGGGCCAACGGCCCGACGACGCCGGAGGCCGACGAGATTCTGGCCGACGCCGGGAAGTTCGTGATTCCGGACGTCCTGGCGAACGCGGGGGGCGTGACGGTCTCCTACTTCGAATGGGTCCAGGCGCTGCAGGAGTACTTCTGGAGCGAGAAGGAAGTGAACGCGAAGCTGAAGGAGCTGATGGACCGCGCGTTCCAGTCGGTGTATGCCGTGCACCAGGAGCGAAAGATCGACATGCGTCGCGCGGCATACGTCGTGGGGGTGACGCGGGTGGCCGATGCGCACCGGATGCGCGGGCTGTATCCGTAAAGCGGATCCCAGGGCTTGCCCTCCGAAGCCCGCCTTTGAGCAGACCGTCCTGCGCGCCTGAGATCGTGCGCTCCGGCGGGCGGAGGAGGGGTGCCAAGGATCCTGGTCACTTCATGGGTGCGAACCCATTTCCGTTTTTTTCGGCATCTCCGAAGATCCTCGAAATTCCCGGCCACGGCGAAGCTGTATAAAATATGGCTTCAGGAGGGGGTGACCACGCAAATGTGCATCCGGGGCGGGAGCGAATGATCGGGTAAGCCCGGGCGACCGGCAGGGGCGCTCGGGCGGAGCGGGATCGTCGTAGTCCTCCAGGCCTTCTTCGGATCGTGCCGAAGAAGAGAGAGGAGAGGAACGATGATCACCACGACCTGCCTGGCCGCCCTCTGGCTCGTGGGAGCCGCCGAAGCGGGCAACGCCGCGACCATCGAGGCCCGCCGCCTGGCGTCCGCCCCCCAGGACTCGAAACTCAAAGGCGTCTTCGTCAGCCCCGACCCCCGGCGCGTCGGCCTCATCGCCCGGCGCGGCGCCAAGGAATTCGCGGTGCTCGACGGCATCCCCGGCGAGGAGTTCGACGCTATCTCCTCCCCCCTCACGTTCAGCCCCGACTCGCGGAACATCGCCTACGTCGCCCGCAACGGCGCGGACCAGTATGCCGTGCTCAACGGTTTCCGCAGCGAAGGCTACGACGCCATCCACTCGCCGACGTTCAGCCCCGACAGCTCGAGGTTCGTCTACGGCGCCGCGAAAGGGTCGCGCCGCTATCTCGTGCTCAACGGCCGCCGCGCCAGCGACTACGACTCGCTGACCGCGCCCTTCGTGTTCAGCCCCGACAGCCGCCGCCTCGCGTACGTCGCCGGCAAGGACGGAAAGGAATTCGTCGTCAACGAGGGCGCCGTGCAGGAGCCGTTCGACATCGTCCTCCAGCCGCTCAGCTTCAGCCCCGACAGCAAGCATCTCGGCTACGTCGGCCTCCAGGGAGCGAAGGAGTACGCGGTCGTCGACGGCGTGAAGGGCGCCGACTTCGAGCGTCTGCTCCAGCCCGTTACGTTCAGCCCCGACAGCCGCCACTTCGCCTATCTCGCCCGCAGGGGCCAGACGGAATTCGCGGTCCTCGACTGGCGCAAGCAGGAGGACTTCTCCCGCATCCTCTCCGGGCTCGCCTTCACCGGCGACAGCCGCCACCTCGGCTACGTGGTGAAGCAGGAGGCCGGCGCCGCCGTGGTGCTCGACGGCCACCGCGGGGCCCCCTACGACCAGGTCACCTCGGGCCTGTATTTCAGCGGCGACTGCAAGCACGTGGCCTTCACCGCCCGCCAGCAGCGCAAGGAGTTCATCGTCGTCGACGGCATGAAGGGCCCCGACTTCGACTCGGTCGGCCAGCTCCTCTTCAGCGGCGACTTCGGACGCCAGGCGTACGTGGCGCGGCAGAACGGCAAGAGCTTCGCCGTCGTCGACGGCACGCCCTGCGAAGAGTTCGACCGCGTGGGCGCGCTCTCCTTCAGCCCCAACCTGAAGCGCACGGCCTACCTCGCCCGCTACCGGACCCACAAATGGCTCGTGGTGGACGGCATCAAGGAGCCCGCCGACGGGGAGATCGAGACCTACGGCTTCACCCCCGACAGCGGCCGGATGTGGTTCGTGGAGAAGCTCGGCGCGAAGAAGCGGCTGGTGTTCGACGACGCCAAGGGCGCGGAGGTCGACGGCCTCTGGATGTTCACGTTCAGCCCGGCGTGCGACAAGCTGGCCTACGTCGGCGTGCGCGGCAAGAAGTCGAGCGTCGTCGTCGGCGCGCTGGAAAGCCCCGATTACGACGAGATCTGGGCCCTCGCGTTCGACGGCCCGAAGGGGCTCGTCTTCAACGCCCGCGAAGGCAACGACGTCTGGCGCGTCTCCATGAAGCTGGAGTAGCCCCTTGCGCCGCCGCGTCGGATCCGCTATAGTCCACCCCGTTCGGGAAGTCCTTTTCGACTGCCGCTGACCTGTCCCGTCCGCGCGTACTGAACACCTTCCGCAGGATTCTTTCATGATCCGTTTCGACGAACTCCCCCTGATCGAGCCCCTCCTCCGCGCCGTGCGCGAGGAAGGATACGAGAACCCCACGCCGATCCAGCAGCAGACGATCAAGCACGTCCTCGAAGGCAAGGACCTGCTCGGCTGCGCCCAGACCGGCACGGGCAAGACCGCGGCGTTCGCGCTTCCCATCCTCCAGCGGCTCCAGTCGGTCCCCGTCCCCAACCCGCGCCACGTGCGCGTCCTCGTGCTTTCCCCGACCCGGGAACTCGCCTCCCAGATCGGCGACAGCTTCGCCCGGTACGGCCGCCACCTCCACCTCCGCCACACGGTGGTCTTCGGCGGCGTCGGCCAGAATCCCCAAGCCCAGGCCCTCCGGACCGGGGTCGACATCCTCGTCGCCACGCCCGGCCGGCTCCTCGACCTGATCGAGCAGCGCATCGCGAAGCTCGACAAGGTGGGAATTCTCGTGCTTGACGAGGCCGACCGGATGCTCGACATGGGATTCATCTACGACGTGCGCCGCGTGATCGGCAACCTGCCCAAGGCCCGGCAGACCGTGTTCTTCTCCGCGACCCTTCCCCACGACATCCAGACTCTGGCGAAGGACATCCTCAAGAACCCGGTCCGGATCGAGGTGACTCCGCCCGCCACGACCGTCGAGAAAATCTCGCAGTCCCTTTACCACGTGGACAAGCACGGAAAGTTCCCGCTCCTGCGCCAGCTGCTGAAGGACCCGTCGCTCCAGCGGACCCTGGTGTTCACCCGCACCAAGCGCGGCGCGAACAAGGTCGCCGAGCAGCTCAACCAGAACTTCGTGAAGGCGGATGCGATCCACGGGAACAAGGCCCAGAGCGCCCGCGAACGGGCCCTCGAAAACTTCAAGCGCGGCCTCTCCCGCGTCCTCGTCGCCACCGACATCGCCGCGCGCGGCATCGACGTCGACGGGGTCACCCACGTGGTCAATTACGACATGCCCGACGTGCCGGAGAACTACGTCCACCGGATCGGCCGCACGGCCCGCGCGGGCGCCGGCGGGATCGCCATCGCCTTCTGCGCGCCCGACGAGCGCGAAGAGCTGCACGCGGTCGAGAAGCTGATCCGGATCAGGATTCCCGTCCGGCCGGTGCCGCCCGGGATCGCCCATCCCTCCTCCGGACCCGGCGGGTCGCCGTTGCCGAAGCACGGCGCCGCTGCTCCCCACCCGGCGCAGCCTTCGGCCCCCGGCGCTCCGGCGAGACCGGCCGCGCCTGCTCCGCATCCGATGGCGAACAAGACGCCGCGCCGGTTCCTGTGGGGGAAGCGGCGCCGATAGGCGGCAACGGTCTCCGGCCCGTGTCGATGAAGCTGGAATAGGCGCTGTTCCCGGCTACAATCTTCACGCATGAGTCGTACGCTCTTCCTCCTCCTCTCCGCCATCTCCGCTCTCCGTCCGGAACCCGAACCGCTGCAGGACATCAACGGGGCGGAAGCGCAGTTTCGGGCTCTCGAAAAGCGCCTCCTGGACGCGGATTCGGTCTCCGTCGAAATCGACATCGAGACCCGCTTCAACTCCCAGCCGCCCGCCCAACTGAAGCTCAACGCCGCGTGGCAGCGCGACAACAGGCTCAAGTATTCGATCGACGTCGCGGTCGGGACGGCGACCGTCACGCAGACGGCGGTTTCCGACGGGAAGCAGCTGCGCGTGACCGTCGAGGGCAAATCGGAGCGCAGAGCTGCCCGGGCCGATCTGTTCCGGATCATGTCGGGCTCGCTGTCCCGCGCGGGAGCCGTCGCGACGATTCCGATCGTCATCGAAGGAGATCGGCCGAACCAGCCTTTCGACGAGCGCTATAAGGTTTCCGGCTTTGAGCTCGGAAAGAAGGAGAAAACCGGAGACCGTGAGACCCAGGAGATCTTCTACACCGTCGAATTCCTGCGGGGTAAGGCCAAGGGGACTCTCTGGATCGACGTTGCCACGGGTCTCCCGGTCAAGCGCGCCCTCGTCCTCACGGCGAAGAACGAAGTCACCAGGTACCTCGAGACGATCTCGAAGCTTCGCTTCAACGACAAGCTCGATCCGAAGATGTTCGACCTTCCCCCGAAGGATGAGTGATCCGATGAACCTGTTACTCGCCGCCCTGCTCTCCCTGAGCTCAGCCGGAGGGCTGTTCGCGTTCCAGGACGAACCCTACAAGCGCCCGCCCGAGTCCGAGCGCGTCGAGGGCGTTCCCCAGGGCAAGGTCACCCACGGCACCTGGAAGAGCAGGATCTTCGAGGGCACGATCCGCGAGTACTGGGTCTACGTGCCCGCGCAATACGACGAGAAGACGCCGGCCGCCGTCATGGTCTTCCAGGACGGCCACTCCTACGTCGGCGAGAAGGGGATGTTCCGGGTCCCCGTCGTGTTCGACAACCTGATCGCCAAGGGAGAGATGCCCGTCACGGTCGGCATCTTCCTCAACCCCGGCCACAAGTCCGAGACGCTTCCGAAGCCCGGCTGGGAGGAGAAGAACAACCGCAGCTTCGAATACGACACGCTTTCGGATCAGTACGCCCGGTTCGTGATCGAGGAGATCCTCCCCGAGGTCGGCAAGACCGTGAAGCTGACCGAGGATCCGGAAGGGCGCGCGATCTGCGGCATCAGTTCGGGCGGCATCTGCGCGTTCACCGTCGCGTGGCAGCGGCCCGACGCGTTTCACAAGGTGCTGAGCCACGTCGGCAGCTTCACCAACATCCGCGGCGGCCACGTCTATCCCTCGCTGATCCGCAAGACCCCGAAGAAGCCGCTGCGCGTCTTCCTCCAGGACGGCGAGAAGGACGTCGACAACCAGTTCGGCAGCTGGTGGCTGGCCAACCTGCAGATGGACGCGGCGCTCCGGTTCGCCAAGTACGACAGCAAGTTCGTCGGCGGCGTCGGCGGTCACAACGACAAGCACGGCGCATCGATCCTGCCCGACTCCCTCCGCTGGCTCTGGCGCGACTACAAGCCCTCGGGCAAGTAGCCCCCTAGGGAATTCTCTGAGGTCCCACCTTCCCGTTGAAATTCAGCGCCGATTCCCGGGGGCGATGTAATATGGAAATCGGGCCCCGCGGCAGCGGAACCCCCTACAGGAGGAATGGTCTCATGGCCGTCCCGGAGTCGGGATCGCCGCCCCGCGGCGTCGTGCTTCTCGTCGAAGAGGAGCAGCATGTCCGCACGCTCCTCGGCAAGTACCTCGCCGATCAGGGCCACGCGACCCTCGAGGCCCGCGACAGCGACGAAGCCCTCGAGCGGTGCAAGTCCCAGAAGGATCCGGCGATCAGCCTGATGATCTGCGACCTCGTGATGACCGAGATGAACGGCATCGAGCTCGCCCGTCGGGCCCGGACGTACCACCCGAACCTGAAGACCCTCTATCTGTCCGCCCACTCCCAGAGCAGCATGATCTACCGGGGCATCCCGCTGACCGACGTCTCGTTCCTGCCCAAGCCGTTCAAGCTCAAGGAACTCATCGCCGCGGTCAACGAGCTGCTCAGCCGCGCCAAAAAATAGGGGCCGACATGTCCCCCGACGAACGCCCGAACCCGATCGACGACATCGCCTACTACCACCACCTCCGCGGCCGGCTGGAGCATGAAGACGGGCTCATCGTCAGCCGCCTCGCGTGGCTGATGGCGTCCGAATCGTTCCTTTATACGGCCTACGCGATCGTGCTGAACGCGCCGGCGGCCACGCCCCAGCACCGGCGGCTGATGCACCTGCTTCCGATGGTGGCGATCGCGACGTCCGTGCTCATCTTCTTCGGGATCGCCGCCGCGATCCGGGCGATGGGATGGCTCCGCGGCCTCCTGGAAACGAGGATTCCGGACCCCGCCCGCCTGGGGCTTCCGCCGATCGACACGCCGCGCTTCATGAGAGCCGGACTCGCCGCGCCGCTCCTGCTCCCCGTGATGTCCATCCTGGTGTGGCTGTACCTGCTGGCGACCGGAATGTAGATCGCGTCACTCCCCTTCGGCCGCCACCGTCACGTCGGCCGATCCGTCCCTGCGGATCCGGATCCGAACCTTCCACGGCCGGCAGCAGACGGGGCAGTCCTGGACGAACTCCTCATCCTCCTCCTCGACGCCGACGGAAATGGTGCTCGGCTCTCCGCAGTAGGGGCAGGAAACCTCGACCTCGTCGTCCACGCTATTTCTCCGACAGATCGACGCGGACGATCTCCCGGTCGTTGCGGGCGAACACGCTTTTCATCGCGAAGGCGGGATGGGACCAGATCGTCATGCGGTTCTGGACCCGGCGCGTCGGCTCGACCAGCTTCGCCCGGCTGATCTCCTGGTAGCCCTCGGGGGACAGCGACGCGAGGATGAGGTCCCCCTGCTCGTTGTGGATGAAGAAGCGGTCCTCGTGCGGGATGAGGAAGGCGTTCACCCAGCGTCCCTCTCCGGCGGGCTGGCGCGTTTCCCAGATCCGCGTCCCCGTCTTCGCATCGAGGCACCGGAGCTGCCCGTAGCTGCACACCCCGTAGAGATGGGTCTCGGTCACCCACGGCGTGGACATGATCGAATGAAGCCCGTCGGTCTTGATCTCGTTGTCGCTCTTCCCCTTCCAGACGACCGTCGCGCTCTTTCCGTCCGCCCCCACCTCGATCATCATCGGCCCGTCGAAGAACGAGGTGACGAAAAGCCGGTTGCCGGCCTTCCGCGGCGACGAAACCGTCAGGCCCATCTTGATGTTGAACGGAACTTCCCAGAGCTGGCGGCCCGTCGACGGATCGAGCCCCGTCACCGCGAGCGGGTGCCAGATCACCAGCTGCCGCGACTCGCCGAACCGGAAGATGTCCGGGGCGCAGTAGCCGACGTGGGGGTCGTCGATCGCCCGCCACAGCTCCTTCCCCGATTTCTTGTCGAAACTGATGACGCAGCCGTTCTTGACTCCGGCCAGGACGATCAGCTGATCCCCCTCCACGAGCGGCGCTCCGGCCGTTCCCCACATCGGCAGGTTCCCGCCGAACTCCTCCACCGTGTTGTGCTTCCAGACCAGCGTTCCGTCCGCCGTGTCCAGGCACCGCAGATCTCCCACGGCGCCGAACGTGTAGACCCGATCCCCGTCGACCGTCGGCGTCGCCCGCGGCCCGGCGGGATACATGATGGAGTACTCGACCGGATAGGCGTGGGTCCAGAGGAGCTTGCCCGTCGCCGCATCGAGGCAGAGGACGCGCTCGGTCGCCTTGCGGCCCTTCCGATCCACGAGGTCGGCGACGTAGACCTTCCCGCCCGCGACGGCGGGACCGGCGTATCCTTCGCCGATCGACACCGACCAGACGCGAGGCAGCAGGCCGTCGGTCGGCAGCTTCCGGACGATCCCCGTCTCGCGCCACACCAGGTCGCGCTGCGGACCTCCCCATTGGGGCCAGTCGTCCGCACGCGCCTCGGACGCGGCGGCGACCATCGCCGCGACGGCCACGATCTTCCAGCGGTTCATGCGTTCTCCTGAAAAGCGTACCGTCCGGAAGATGCGATTCCACGATATTTCACCCAGGATGCGGAGAGACGCGGTCGGGTTCAGGGAGCGTCGTTGTACTCGACGGCGACGGGCGGGAGCTCCGTCGAGGTCGTGCTGCTGCCGCCGAAGTGAAAGTTCGGATAGTCCTTCAGGACCTGCTCCCAGCACGACGTCGCCCCCTGCCCGCCGTTCTTCGTGACGTGATTCGGCGAAGGCAGCGAGCCGCCGGAGCACCAGCGGAGCGGCGAGAACGACAGGTCCATGATGCAGGCGGAATCGGGCGGATCGTAGTTGTACTCGTCGTCCAGCCCCGGCGGAAGATTGTTCCCGCGCCAGGAGAGCTTCCAGGCGAAATGGGAGCCTTCGTGCAGGATCGTCGTCCTCCGGGCGTCGTCGGGGATGTCGATGCGCCGGTCGGTGCGCCCGAGCGTTCCCGACGGCGAGAAGAAGAGCACCTGCCCGGTCACGGGAAGGATGTCCCAGTTCGCCGACGCGTAGATGAGGACGTCGAGGTTCGACAGGTGGAGCGACTCGCTGCCCGACGGCTTGGCGCCGGGAGAGACCGCGTCGAAGAATCGGATCTTCGACAGACAGACCTGGCCTTCGGTGACGGACCAGAGATCCTGGCTGAGCTGGACGAACTTCCGGTACTGGGCTTCCATGTCGGCGATCGGGACGTTCTCCGCGAAGCCGACGTTCCAGACGAGGCCCACCGGCGGGCTCGATCCCTGCGGGACGATCGGCTCGACGACCGTGGTCGGAGCAGGGCCGGAGTGCTTCGAGTCGGAATGGTCTCCGCACGCCGGCACCAGGACGAGGAGGACGACCGCCGCCCCCGCGCGAGCGCCGTTCATCGGGCGAAGATCTCGACGCCTTCCACGCTGCCGCCCTCCGGCGCCTCCACCATCACGCTTCCCAGCAGGCGGCACTCCGCGTCCTCGATGTCGAGGCGGAGCGGCCCGGGGGGCACCGACGGAATGCGGAACGACTCCGAGGATCCCAGGCCCATCCGGTAGCGCGCGTCGCCGAGGGTGAAGCAAAGATACCGCGCCCGTTCGTCGCGCACGCGGCCGGACACTTCCGCCGCGCGCGGCAGCGTCACGTCCACCGATCCCGGCCGCACCGACGTCACGACGGTCTGGATGTACCCCTCCCGCGAGGCGACGAGGGTCGAGCTCCGCTCCTCGAGCCCGGAGAGCTGGAAGGCTCCGTCGGGGCCGGTGGTCGCCGACGCATCGTCGAACGTCACTTTGGCGCCTGCGACGGGCCGCCCCGCGCGGTCTCGCACGGTTCCCCGGAGCGCGAGACCGGTGTCGAGCTCGAAGTCCAGGAAGTGGCGGCCGGGCGGGAACTGGTAGGGGCCGAAGAGGCGGGGGCGGTAGCCTTCCGCTTCGACGCGGACGGTGAACGTCGCGACCGGAGGCAGGCCTTCGGCCTTGAACGCGCCGGTCTCGTCCGCCACGACCTTGCGGCCGATCGGGTCGCGGCCCGTGGCCGGCATCCCCTGAATCCGGAACGCGAACCAGAGCCGAGCGCCCGGGTGGGTGAGACCGGCGACCGTCACCGGCGCGGGGAGCGTGATCGTGCGGTGGAGATCGGGCTCCAGGAGGAAGGGCTCGGTCCACGCGACCGGCCGAGCTCCCGCCCGGGCGAGGAGCAACCGGCGCCCGGGCGTCAGGCCGTCGAACCGGAACCGCCCGGACGCGTCGGTCCGGGTGTCGCGGTCGCGGAATTCGCGGCTCCGTCCGGGAGCGAGAAGATCCCCGCGGCTTTCCGGATCGACGAGCGTCACGAGGGCGTCGGTCACCGGGCGACCCTCGGCATCGACGACCTCTCCGGTCAGGGAGAATTTCTCGGCCGGGACGGCGGGCGCCGCGACGGCGGAGACGGACGGGTTTTCGCGCACGACGGCAGGGGTCCGCGGGGGAAAGGTCGGCCCGCCGGAGCGGCACAGGCACCAGACGAAGACGAGCGGCCCGACCACGGCGCCGATTCCCGCCAGCTGCTTCAGGTGCGTCCGCACGTTCACCCGCCTCTCCATCACCGTCCCGGGTAGACCGGGCTAGTGATCCGGGTGGGGGTCGATTGTTACGCCGGAGGGGCGGAAGTCTGCGGCAAACGGACCGTAAAGGTCGTCCCCTTCCCCTCTTCGCTGCTGAAGGAGATCGAGCCGCCGTGCGCTTCGATGACCCACTTCGTGATCGCGAGCCCGAGGCCGCTGCCGCCCTTGTCGCGCGACCGCGCCTGGTCGACGCGGTAGAACCGCTCGAAGATGTGGGGACGGTCCTTCTCGGGAATGCCGATCCCCGTGTCGGCGACCTTGAGGACCGCCTCGGAAGCCTCGGAGGCGACGGTAACGTCGGCGCGTCCGCCCTCCGGCGTGTACCGGATGGCGTTCGAGATCAGGTTCGACACCGCGTCGCGCAGGCGGTCGCGGTCGCCCAGGACCGTCGCCGGCTGGACGTGGACCGTGACGGCGACCTTGCGCTGCGCGGCGAGCGGGCCGAGCATCGACGCCGTCTCCTCGACGAGCGGCGCGAGCGGGACCGGCTCCTTCGCGAGGGTGAGCTGCCGGGCGTCGGCCCGCGCGAGCGTCAGGAGCCCTTCCACGACGGCCTTCATCCGCACCGCGGCCCGGTTCACCGACCGGAGCGCGTCGCGGTATTCCTCCGCCGACCGCTCCTTCATCAGCGCGAGCTCCGCCTGGGAGAGCACGAGCGACAGCGGCGTGCGCAGCTCGTGCGACGCGTCCGCCGTGAAGCGGGCCTGCTGGTCGAACCCGGCCTGAAGGCGCTCGAACGTTTCGTTCAGCGTCCGCGCGAGACGGCCGAGCTCGCTCTGGGTCTGGGCGACGTCGATGCGCCGCGTCAGATCGCGGGCCGTGATGGTCGACGCCGCCTCGCTGATCCGCGCGATGGGACGGAGCGCGCGGGTCGCCAGGAACCAGCCGCCCCCCAGCGCCAGGACGGTGATGGCGCCCCCGGCGAACAGGCAGGCCGCCAGGAACTCGTGCAGGCTGTGGATCTCGTCCCGCGCCTTCCCGCCCACGAGGATCCACGTGTTCACCGGCCCCCGGATCGCGACCTCCCGCGAGCTTCCGCGGCTCCGGCGGAACTCCGAGGTCGGAATGTCGACGTCCTTCGCGGCGGGCGAGCGGTGGATCACCTTGCCGCCGCGGTCCCAGACCAGGTAGTACGGCAGGTCGTCGCCCCTCCGGAACAGGTTGCGGAGGCTCTTCGGCGCGTCGAGGTCGATGCTTCCGTCGTCCATTTCGACGAGCCCCGCCGCCAGGCCCTGGGCGTAGGTCTCGAGCTTCGCGTCCACCGCGCGGAAGATGGTGCGGCTGATCCGGAGGTAGACGGTCGCGCCGAACGCGGCGAGCAGAAGAAGGAAGATCAGTCCGTACCAGAACAGCAGCGTCGTCCGGATCGATCTAAACACCGAGGATGTACCCCTGATGGCGGCGCGTCTCGATGAAGGTCTTGCCGAGCTTGCGGCGGAGGTTGGAGACGTAGACGTCCACGACGTTCGAGAGCGTGTCGTCGGTCTCGTCGTAGAGGTGGTCGTAGATCATCGTCCGCGTCACCAGCTCCCCGCGGTGGAGGACCATGAACTCGGCGAGCGCGAACTCCTTCGGCGTGAGCTCGACGGGCTTCCCCTTCCGCTTGATGACCTTGGCGACGGTGTCGATCTCGAGGTCGGACACCTTGAGGACCGGCGAGGGCTTCCCGGCCGACCGGCGGACCAGGGCCCGGACGCGGGCGATCAGCTCGGCGAGCTGGAACGGCTTGGTGAGGTAGTCGTCGGCGCCGGCGTTGAGCCCCTTCACCTTGTCGTCCACGCCGTCGCGCGCGGTCAGGACGAGCACCGGCGTCGAGCTCTTGGACCGGACCTTCTTGAGCACCTCCATGCCGCCCATCCGCGGGAGCATGAGGTCCAGGACGATGGCGTCGTAATTCCAGCTCTCGGCGTTGAAGAGGCCGCTTTCGCCGTCGGTGGCGACGTCGACCGAGAATCCGTCCTCGACGAACGCGCGGCGGACCGTTTCCGCCAGTTCTTCCTCGTCCTCGACGATCAGCAGTCTCATGTCGGCCGTCCGGAGTATACCCGGAGTACCTTAAGGCACGATGAAGACCGCCGGGAAGAATTTTCGCGGCCGCTACACCGGGACGGGAACCGCCTCGGGAAGCTCGATCCAGAACTTGCTGCCTCTTCCCGGGCTCGATTCGACGCCCGAGCGGCCGCCCATGCGCTCGACCGCCTTGCGGACGACCGCGAGCCCGATCCCCGTCCCCGGATACTCCTCCTCGCGGTGGAGGCGCTCGAAGACGCCGAAGATGCGCTCCTGGAACTCCGGAGCGATGCCGATGCCGTTGTCCTCCACCCAGAGGCGAACGGAGCGGTCGCGCTTCTCCGACCTCACGAAGACCAGGGGGCTGGAGCCGGGAGTGACGAACTTGACGCCGTTGGACATCAGGTTCGCCAGGACCTGGACCAGCATGGCGGGATGGCCGTGCACCCAGCCGAGCGGCCGCGCGAGCCGGACGACGGCGTCGCGCTGGAGGATCTCCCCGGTCATCCCCTCCATCACCGTCCGCAGGAGGAAATCGAGGTCCACCGGCTCGCAGTGGAGATCGACGTGGATGAGCCCGCCGTACGTCAGGAGGTCGCGGATCAGGGCGTCCATGCGCCACGCCGACGCGGCGACGCGCCGCGCGAACTCCAGGCACTTGGGATCCATCTGGGCGCCGTAGTCGTCGATCATCGCCTGGCTGAAGCCGCTCATCGCGCGCAGCGGCGCTCGGAGATCGTGGGCGATCGTGTGGGTGAAGGAGGACATCTCGCGGACGGCCGACGCGAGCTGCTCGGTCCGCTCCGCGACGCGGCGCTCCAGCCCCTCGTTGAGCCGCCGCACCTCGGCCTCCACGTTCTTCCGCTCGATGCGGTAGCGGATGATCAGGTCCTCCGCGGTCTCCGCGAAGCGGTGGAACTTCTGCATGCTCTCCTTGAGGGATTCCTCGACCCTCCCGCGCTCGGCCGCGATCGACAGCGCCTGCTCGCGCAGCCGCTCCTCCCCCGCCGCCGCCTCGATGCCCGTCGCGATGACGTGGCGGACCGAGCCGTCGATCCGCGTCAGCAGCGTGAAATACCAGGAGATCCGCAGGATGCGGCCGTGCCGCGTCTTCCATCCCGCCTCGAGCCGGGAGGGAAACCGGCCGCGGTCGATCTCGGCGACGCCGGCCATGAGCCGGCCGACGTCCTCGCCCTCGGGCGCCATCTCCCAGAGGCGCTTTCCCCGCACCTCGCGGAAGGAGCAGCCCGTGGCCTCCTCGCAGGCCTTGTTGAAGAACGCGATCCGTCCCTCGTGGTCGAGGACGAGCAGCAGCGATCCCGCCGAGTCGAGCAGCGCGCGGATGAATTCGCGGTCGTCGGAGAGCTTGTCGGCCGCGCGGCGGCGCCGGGCCACCTGGACGAGCGAATGGCGGCGGCCCGCGACGCTGGTCCGGCTCACCCGGAGATGGAACGGCT
>JGI10214J12806_10104878_pt1 | contig 13271 bp, 13 predicted proteins | sample WisConreferecore_FD_12806 | JGI IMG/M metagenome (IMG submission 12806)
TCGTGCCTTGCTCAGTCGCCAACCATGCGCGAAAGCGATGATAGGCCGGCGTGTCGAAACGTCCTGGAACGACAACGTTCACGAGTATATCCGGCGCTAGTTCCAACGCGAGCGACCGGGCTGCAGCTGCAACGCCGCTTCGGAATACGGACGACAGCGCCAGCTCGCTCGACGGTTCGACTACTGAGCGCGCGGTAATGAACAGCATTCGACCGCGTCCCCACGCGCGCAGATGAGGGATTGCAGCAGTCGCGGCGTCGAGCGCAGGTCTCAGCATTGATCGATATGCTTGCTCACGGGACTGCGCATTCGACTTGCCTAAAGCCCCGGGTGAGCCGCCACCCGTATTGATGACGATAATGTCCAGCCCGCCCAGCTGCTGCGCCGCTTCTTCCACGACCTTTGCGGCGACGTCCACTGCCGCGAGATCGCCGACCACCCAGCCCGCCGCCCCGATCTCGCGAGAACACTCCCGCAATCGACCTTCATCGCGACCAGAGACGACGACTCGGGAGCCCTCGGCCGTGAGACAGGCCGCGATTGCCTTGCCGAGCCCGGAGCTGGAGCCGAGAACGAGGGCGCGGCTGCCTGCGAGCGCGAGATCCATCGCTATTCGACTGCGACGTAGATGTGGCCGTCGATCTCACGCAGAGGATAGGTCTTGACTGGGCGCGTAGCCGGAGGGTTGATCGGCTCACCGCTCGCGAGATCGAAGATCGAGCCGTGGCACAAGCAGGTAAGCCCGTTGTTCTCGACCTTGCCCGACGACAGATGGCAGGCAAGGTGCGTGCACAGGTTGTGCAATGCATAGGCCTTGCCGTTCAAGCGTGCGATCGCCAGCTCCGTCCCCTGAACTACGAAGCGCCGTACGCTTCCCTCGCGCACTTGGCCGCTGCGAGCTGCGCGATGAAAGTTGCCAGCGGTTGCAGCCGCGTCCTCGCCATCGACGGCGGCATCCTCGGAGACATCCTCAGTAACCAGACTGCTCAGATCGAAATCCTCATCGCGAAGCTCATTGGCGTCCACCGTGATCCGGCGCGCGAGCAGTTCCTTGGCGAGCATGATCTCACCGCCGCGGTTCAGTCCGAACGCGCCTGCGAGTTTGCCGTCCAGCAGGAAAAACGCCACGAAATCGCGCGCTTCGAGTGAGCCGCGAACTACGACCTCGTCCCACTGTTCCGCGTGTCCGGCGTATTGCAGGCTGTGGTCGTACTGGTCGGACCAGAACCAATGCGGATCGTCGTAGCGGGTGCGGTCGCCGAGCATGTTGAGCGCCGCGGCCGCGCCCTGGCGCGTCGCGTTGTCGAAGTGCTCCACCCGCATGCGGCGGTCGAAGAGCGGGTGGTAATGATTGGCGACATCGCCGGCGGCATAGATGTTCAGCGCCGTGGTCCGGCAAAACTCGTCGACGCGAATGCCGTTGCCAACGGTGATTTCCGTGGCTTTCGCCACATCCACATTCGGCAGGATGCCGATGCCAACGATCGCGACATCGCCGTCGATGCTTGCACCGTCACGCGTTTTGACGAGTACACGACCGCCAGCTGTTTGTGTGATCGAGTCGACCGCTACGCCACAACGAACGGCCACCCCGTGCTCCCGATGTATTTCCCCGCACACCCGTCCTAGTGCAGGACCGAGCACACGCTCGAGCGGAGCCTGCATCCCTTCGAGCATTGTGACGTCGGCTCCGAGCGTGCGTGCGGTGGCGGCGATCTCCGAACCTATGAAGCCGCCACCAACGATGACGATATGTCGACCGGGGCGCGCGTACTCGCGCACTCGCTGCGCGTCCTCCAGCGTGCGCAAGTACAAGATGGACTCACCTTGTGCTCCGGGAAACCTTCGAGGCGTCCCGCCAGTCGCTATCAAGACAGCGTCGGCACGAAGCTTGCGTTGATCTTCGAGCACGACATCGAGGCTTGTCCGATCCACGTGGTGCGCGCGCGCGCCAAGCTCCAGCTGTATGTCGTTCTGCGAATACCACTCTGGCGCCACAGCCCAGATCTCTCCCATCGCAGTTCGGCCCTGCAAATATTCCTTCGAGAGAGGAGGGCGCTGATAGGGATGGTGCGGCTCATCCCCGACAATGACGATCGAGCCGTCAAATCCGCGACGGCGTAGCGTGCGGGCGGCGGAAGCAGAAGTCTGACCGCCGCCGATCAGTACGAACTGGCGCTTCATGCCGTCGGACCGGATGCGCAAAAGCGTTCATGAGGTGCCGGCTCGACATCGCGCACCTGCGGCTCGGGCGCAACGTAGACGACACCGTCTTCGACCTTGACGGGGAAGACGGGTTGGCACTTTGCCCACTGATCGACCCAGCCGGTCTTGAGATCGAATGCCCACTGGTGGCCTGGGCAGACGATCTTGCCCTTGAACACGAGGCCTCGCGACAGGCTGCGCTGCTCGTGAATGCAGATGTCACGCAGTGCGTACACTGAACCGTCCACGTAGAAGAGGGCGACGTCGACTCCGGCGATCGTCACCTTCAGCTTCTTGCGCTGTTGGAGTGGAGCGATCTCCGTGGCTCTGATCCACTCAGTCATGGACGGTGCTACACCGAGCCGACTGCGGCGAGCTCGGAATCAGCGTGTTTGAAATCCTTCACATAGTAGTCGTAGAGCGCTTTTGTATATGAGAACCGCATGTCGGCGGCATCGCGCACAGCTTCGAGGCACTCCTGCTGCGACTCAGGTGTGTCCGCGTGTCGCAGCACGATCTCGTAGCCGCGCTCGCCGTGCACTTCGTCGGAAGTGATGTGCAGCTCGAAGAATTCCACTTCGTCTTCGCTGAAGCCGTACTTCTCCAGCAGCGGCGGATACTGCCTGCGATAGATGTCTGGCACCTGCGATTCGAGACCGACTACCAGTGCGGCAGTTGCCGCAACCCAGTTCGAACGCATCGCGGTCGCATAGCACCAGCCCTGCAGGCCGCGCGTCACGGGGTTCATATTCCGCGGATCCTGGACCCTTTGACGGGTCGTGCCGCACGCCTCCGCAAAGCGGATCAACAGATCCGTGTGGCGAATGTCGGCGAGCTCCTCCTCATACATATTCTGCAAAAGGAAGTCCTTTGCTTCCGTGGCGTGATCGGGCGCATTGGCATAGATGTGTGCCAGGTAGTCCGCGAACGGTCCGACATAGTGGTAGTGGTTCTCGGCCCAGCGCGCGAAGTGCTCGCGCTTGAGCTGCCCATTGGACCAGGCAACGCTGAAAGAAGCGTCTTTGGCTTCTCGTCCCTGCATGGCTTCCTTGATGGCTGCGCGGAATTGGGTCTTGTCGAGTAGCTGTGCCATGGGGGACATCCTCGCTTTGGTTTGACCTGGAATGTATACTGCAGACAAAATACCTGTCAACGCCTCAGATTGTGGTTCACCGTGGCGTTTGCTTCGAAGCTGGCTTACTGGACTGTCCGCAATGTGCACCTATACTGCCAATCACCATGTCAACTGAGTCTCTCCAGCTCGATCCCGTCAAGACGAATCCCGGTCTCAAGGACAAGGTGTACGTCGCCCTGCGTGATGCGATTGCGCGCATGGATATCTATCAGGGGACGGAGGCGCCAAAGCTCGACGAGCGCTATCTCGCGGAGAGCCTCGGCGTAAGTCGCACGCCAGTTCGCGAAGCGTTGTCGCGACTTGAGCAGGAGGGTCTCGTCAGATCGATCCCGCGTCGCGGCGCTTATGTAGTGCGTAAGACCAAGAAAGAGATTCTCGAGGTCATCCAGGTGTGGGCCGCGATCGAGAGTATGGCCGCGCGTTTGGCGACGACGGTCGCGAGCGACGAGGAGCTGCGCGGTCTGCGCAAGATGTTTGTAACGTTTCAGCATCCGCATGGCCCACAGGCACGGATCGACGAATACTCCGAGACGAACATTGCTTTCCATCAAGCGATCATTGCGTTGAGCGGCAACGAGCTGTTGCGCAAGCTGTCAGACGTACCGCTGTTACACATGCGAGCAATTCGCGCCAAGACGATTGGTGAGCAAGATCGTGCAAGCCGCTCGATTGTGGACCACATGCACATCATCGAAGCGCTCGAAGCGCGCGACGCTGACCTGGCCGAGCGGTTGGTGCGTGAGCACTCGTTCGGGCTCGCCGAGCACATCGAAAAATACGTCGATTATCTCGAGTAATACGCAGTTTACTCGCCTACCAGCAGCGTCTTCGCGATCAGCGCCAGCGCTGACAATCCGGACAGCCAGAGTACCGCGCCGCGCGCTCGGCGATCGTTCATGCGTCGCACGACGTGCCCGGAGATCCAGAAGCCCGCAAGCAGCGGGGGTACGAACACAGTGCCTGCAATTGCCTCGTGGGCAGAAAATCTGCCGAACAAGGCCAGTACGAGCAGCGAGAACGCCGAGCCGACTACGAAGTAGGCCGCCATCGTCGCGCGCATGGATGCTGCGCTGTCATGCTGATACGCAATTGCGAGCGGCGGTGCGCCGATCGACGTGAGAGTCCCCATGTAGCCCGATGCGAAGCCTGCTGTAAGCAAGTTGCGCGCCGTGGGTAGCACGCGCCAGCCTGACATGCTGAGCAACACGGCTGCGAGCACGAGACTACCGAACACGAGGTTGTAGGTGGTCAAGGGCAACATCGAAATCGTCAGGCCAGCAAACACAGTTCCGGGAATGCGCCCAGCGAGTGCGAACCACAGGCCTCTGCGGTCGATCGCGTGGCGATCTCTGACCGCGATGAGCAGCGATACCAGCAATGCCAAAACCAGCAAGGGTCCGGGCACCAGCCGTGGATCGAGCAACAGCAGGACGGGCGCGGCGACCATGCCGAGTCCGAGCCCTGTGCTGGCCTGAAGAGCCGAGCCACCGAACACTGCGAATGCACCTACCAGGAGCAGAGGCCAGTTGGTCAATTCGATGCCTACAGACACGCGTCGCCCCTCACCCAAGTGACAGCTCGTATACTGAAGCCAAGTTGTGATCTCAACGCATCTAAGTGGAACAACAAGTTACGTCAACTCACACCCGAGGCGTATGTGCCGCTTGACTCACCTGCCATACAGTATGCAGTATACATGACAGTTCAACGCCCAAACGTCCCACACGCGTAGCCCGGTTTCAGGGGAAGGCACGCGTATTCGAACAATCGAATGTGAGGAGAACGATAGTGGCTACTTTGATGCGATCTGCAGTACGCCCGCGCATGCCGTCCGCACATGTGCAACTCACCGGTGCAGCTTCGTTGACGATCTCGCTGCTTGCCGCTGCACCCGCCGGAGCCCAGGACGTGCCCGGCGATACGCTCGAGCAAATCATCGTCACGGGTACGCGTCGTGAGGTTTTGTCGCCGACTGACGTCTCGGCGCCTGTCGACATCATTCCGGTCGAGCAGCTGAGGGACCAGGGCGACGTCGACATGATCAACCTGATGCGCGCGACAGTGCCGTCGTTCAATGCGGACGCGAATCCGCTGAGCGGCACGCCCACATCGATGCGGCCCGTTTCTCTTCGCGGCCTGTCGCCTGATCACGTGTTGGTGCTTGTAAACGGCAAGCGACGTCACCGCGGCGCGAACGTCGCCACGTTCTCGGGCGGCAAGACCGATGGCTCGCAGGGACCCGACATCTCATCGATTCCAGCGATCGCGCTAGGGCAGGTGCAAGTCCTGCGGGATGGCGCCGCCGCACAGTACGGCTCGGACGCGATCGCCGGCGTGATCAACTTCATACTGAATGACAGTCCGCAGGGCAGCGACCTGCAGGCGAAATACAGCAGCACGTATGAAGGGGACGGCGATCGCTATCAGATCGCGGGCACGACCGGCATGCCACTGGGTGATTCCGGGTTCCTGCGCTTCAGCGGCGAGTATGGCGGACAGGATGAATCGATTCGCGCCATTCAACGGCCCGATGCTGCAGCATTGCAGGGTGGAGCGAACCCACTCGTCGATCCTCAGGCCGTGCCAGATCCCGCGACGAATTTCGGCATCCCGGATGTGCGAGATGATTTGAAGCTGTTCGTCAACCTGGCGGCGGACATCAGCGACACGGCGAAGTTCTACGCCTTCGGCAACTACTCCCGGAGAACCACGGAAAGCGACTTCTTCTATCGCAATCCGACCGATCGCTCCGGTGTCTTTACCGATGACGCCGGCAATTTTCTGGTCGGCGACATGACGCCCGATGATGGCGCGAACTGCGCAGGTGGTATCGACTTTGGCGGCACTGGCGTCGTCAACGATCCGATTGCGGTAGGTGCGCCCGACCAGGTAGCTCGTATGTCGAGCGTGCTCGCGGATCCGAACTGTTTTTCATTTCTCGAAATGTTCCCGGGAGGCTACAGCCCGCGCTTCGGCAGCGACGTGACCGACATGGCGGGGGCAATGGGCATCCGCGGCAAGCTATCGAGCGGCTTCACCTACGACGTCAGCGCGAGCGCCGGGCGGAGCGCGATCTCATTCTTTGCGAGTAACGTGCCGAACCCGAGCCTCGGCGCGCAGTCGCCGACGGAATTCAAGGAGGTCGGCGACCGCATTGAGCTGGACAAATTCGTCAACATTGACGTGTCATATCCGCTGCCGGTCGCGGCCTTCGCTTCACCGCTTAACATTGCCGCGGGCTTCGAGTGGCACGACGAACAGTTCCAAATCGTCGCGGGCGAGCAGTCATCGTTCGAGGCGGGCGTGCTCGGCAGCCAAGGCTTCCTGATTGGCGAGGAGGCGATCCCGGGATTCTCCCCGAAGATCGCCGGCACGTTCGGACGCCACAACATTGCCGGCTATCTTGACCTCGAGACCGACGTGACCGAAAACCTGACGCTCGGTGTCGCTGGTCGGCACGAGCGCTTCTCGGGCGACGTCGGCAGCGAGACCACGTACAAGGTCTCCGGCATGTTTCACTTCACGGATAGCTTCGCAATCCGTTCGACGTACGCGACCGGCTTCCACGCCCCGTCGGTAGGCCAGGAACACTTCTCCACGACCACAACCGAGTTCGATGAGGAGGGCAACCTCGTCGAGTCCGGCCAGATTCCTCCGACCAGTCCGACGGCACGATTTGTCGGCGCCAAGCCGTTGCAGCCTGAGACTTCGAAGAGCATCAGTGCAGGACTGGTTTTCGACAACGGCGACCTTACGCTGACGCTCGACGCCTACAAGATCACGGTCGATGATCGAATTACGCTGTCGGCCAGCCAGGAGCTCACCGAAGAGCAGAAGCAGGCGTTGGTCGACGAGGGCTTCCAGTCTGCCGCGGGGATCAGTTCGTTTCGTTTCTTCACCAACGACTTCGCTACCGAAACCAAGGGTGTGGACTTGGTCGCATCGATGCCGCTCAGCTTCATACCTTGGGGCAGCAACGACCTGAGTCTTGCCCTCAATTACAACGAGACCGAGGTGACGTCCTTCGATCCAAACGATCCAACCGAGCTGCTCGACACGGTGCGCGTGACGCAGATCGAGGACAACTATCCGAACTTCCGCGGCAACGTCGCCTTCGTGCATCGCGGTGACGCATGGCGCAGCCTGCTGCGCGTGAACTACTGGGACAGCTTTACTGAGATGCACGTGAACGGCAATCTGCCAATCTTCGCAAGCTCACAGGTCACCGTCGATTTCGAAGTGGCGCTGAACCCGTGGGAGCACTTCGAATTTGCGGTGGGCGCCGAGAATGCGTTTGGGCAGAAGCCAACGCGCAACCCATGGGACTTCATTGTCGGCTCGGCCTATCCCACCACCAATCCGTATGGTCTGGACAATGGCCTCTGGTATCTACGACTGAGCTACAAGTACTAATCACGCGCCGCGGTTGATGGGATGCGCGAGCGCTATGCTCATGCGACGCACGAGGCTGCCGAACCTCTGGTCAATGCAGGAGGTTCGGCGCCTGCGCGAACTCGCTGCAGCGGGCGTGCCGATCGACTCAATTGCAGCGACGCTGCGCCGGACGCGCTCTGCCATAAAGAACAAAGCCGGCTTCCACGCCATTTCCCTGCGCACGTAGCATCAATCGACGCTACCTGAACACCTCACTGCCGTGCGCGCGTACGCGTTGAGGTTGAGCTCATCGGCTCGCGATACCGACGCCGTGTTTGCAATCCCGCGGATACGATGCCGCCGCGATTCATCCGCTGCTGATGCTCACAGGATTTCGACACGGACTGAAGTTCATGGGACTGGAATGAAGCTTGTTGTATGCTCGATTCCGAACAAGCCGACGCAGCTAAGCATGCGTCGTTAAAAAGACTACGCTCACGGGAGTTACGGATGCTTCGCAAACTCTGCGCTCTTGCACTGGCCGCGCTTCTCGGCGCGCCGCTCACCGCGACAGCAATTCCAGTTACGTATCAGATCAAGTTCACCGCGCTCACTGGATCTGTCTTCACGTCGATTTTCCCAGCCGGAGGTGGGTCGCCCACCGTCCAGGTTGAGAACGCCGCGGGGAACGTCTATTTCGGCCAGTTCGCGGTGGACGACGGGATTCTGTCGACGGACGGGATCGGCAAGCCTGGGAGCCTCGACTTCCTGTACATCCAGATGGAAGACAACATCTGGGCTTACAACCGTGCCGGTAACAACTCGCTGCGGGGATTTCGGGGGCCGATTCCCGGTGATCCGTTCTGCATGATATCCATGGCCTGTCAGGGCGCTCCCTCGCCCGGCTTCGATGTCGTCGACGGCGCCATCACGAATCTCCGCGGAGGCGTGTTTGGCCTCGCAGACGTGCCGTTCGTCGATTTCAGCGGGTTCGGTCCGAACACTTTCAATGCAACAGGCGCAAGGGGGTTCAGCGCTCCCGGTACACCGTTTTCCTATGTCTCGGGTGTCCAGGGCACGATGGAGCTCTTTCGAGTGCCTGAACCCGGCACACTGCCGCTCCTGGGATTCGGACTGATCGCTCTGACACTCACGGTCCGGCGGGCCCGAAGCCGAGATCCGGTCAGACGCTAGGGATCGCGTGCGCGAAGCTGATGCATCCCACCTTGCCGCGAAGAAAAACCTTGGCAGTGGGCGGTGGCAGCGGTCCCTGATTGGCTCCGAAAAGTGCGCTCATGACGTCGCAGATCGTGAAGTTCTCGATGAGGAACTTGGCCAGATCGATCTTGGTCGGCAGCGACGTATCGGCAATGACGCCGGTCGGTCCGCGAAACAGCACCCCGACGTGCAGCCCGAAAGGTGATGCCCCGTAGATCTGGATCGAGGGGTCTTGCGGGTCAGTAGAGACGCGCAGTGTTGCTTCGAATGGCGCCAGGCGCACGTGCGGCACGCCGGCTGCGAAAGACAGCAATGGATACGTGGCCGAGTTCGCAGTCGTGGAGAGCGGCTTCGCTTTCGGGTCGAAGGCAAAGTGACCAGAAAAGAAGTCGCCTGCCGCGATGCCGTTGGCGCCGACCAGAGTGGCCGCGAGTTGTCCTGAGAAGTGAAACGATGTGACGGCCATACGCAAACTCCTTGATGCGCGCGACGAACGCCGATGGACCGGCGCCAGAGTATATGTGCATGCCTGCCGTTGGCCCATTGACCCTTCGGGTGCGCCCGGGCTGCGGCCGAGCGTTGACAGCCGCCGTAGTTTCGCGTTGACTGCTGCTCGTGCGCTCCAGGCGCCAGCAGGTTCGCGCGAAGGGCCAAGCCCACTGATCTGATCGATCTACTGCACGTCCACCATCCGTGCTGCCTGATTGCGAACCGCAGGCTCCAGCATGGAGGTCGTTATGACGTCGCAGACCCTGCCCGATCGCCCCAATCTCGAGCAACTGAAGAAGCAGGCCAAGAGCTTGCTGCATGCCGCGCGTGCCAAAGAGCCGGCCGCACTTCAGCGCTTTCAGATCCTGCCTACGCTGGGACGCAAGTCCCTCGCTGAGCTGCAAGCCGCCGACCTGGCTCTACACGACGCACAGTCGGTCATTGCGCGCGAACACGGCTTCAAGTCGTGGAATGAGCTCCGCGAGCACGTCGAGGAACGCACGCTTTCGTTCACTGCTGCCGTCGAAGAGTTCGTACGCTGCGCAACGGGCAGCGCGCCCACACGTGCGATGCGCCTGCTCGCGATGCATCCCGGCATTGCACACGCAAGTCTTCAGACCGAGCTCGTCCTCGGTGATGCCGCCGCAGTTCGCGCGCGGCTCCAGCGGGATCCGGAAGCGGCGCGTAAGCCCGGCGGCATTCAGAACTGGGAGCCGCTGCTGTACGCCTGTCACACATGCCTGCATCACGACACAGCGGAGCGAGCTGCTGGTCTTGTGGAGATCGCACGTGACTTGCTCGCACACGGTGCGAATCCGAATGCCGAGTACCACTGGAACTGGCACCGCGAGCTGCCGCGCACGGCGCTGTGGGCTGCGCTATGCGCGACCAGCCACCTGCCACTCGCGCAAGTTCTTCTGGAAGGCGGAGCGAATCCGACAGACGGTGTCTCGACGCACATCACCGCGGGTAGCGGCAATCTCGCCGCGCTCGAACTGCTGCATCGCTTTGGCTTGAACGTCGATGGCATCCCGGGTGGCGTGCCGCCGCTGCGTTACATCCTGGGCTGGGCCGACAAAGACACCGGTGTACGTTGGTTGTTGGAACACGGCGCGAATCCAAACCTTCCGTGGGGCGAGCAGAACGATGCTCCGTTGCACATCGCGGCCCAACGCTGGGGCGTGCCGATGGTCGAGCTGCTCGTGAAACACGGCGCTGACATTCATCAGCGACGCGCCGACGGCCGCACGGCGCACACGCTGAGCGAGCTGCATGGCAATCGAGAGATCGCCGCGTGGTTATTGGCGCACGGCGCGACAAGCGACCTGACCGCGCTGGAGCGCTTCATCTCAATGTGCGCCCGCGGCGATCGGGCCGGAGCCGAGGCGATGTTGCGTGCCGAGCCGGAGCTGCGTCATGAACTTCGTCGTGAGCATCACTTGATGCTGCACGTACCTGCCGAGCGTGGCGACGCGAAGATTCTCGACGCGATGCTCACATGCGGCTTCGATCCGAACGTGAAAGACAGCGACGGTGTTACGGCGTTGCATCGTGCGGCGATGGCCGGCCACGCCGACGCCGCGCGCGTGTTGATCGCGCACGGCGCAGGCGTCAACGCACTCGACGGCATGTTCTCCGGGACACCGCTTCTGTGGGCCGCCGAAGGATGGAGTCACGGGCCAAATGCCGCCGACTACATCGACGTGGCGCGTGTACTCATCGCCGCCGGCTCCTCGCGCGAGTGGGCCGCGCCGGAGAAGGCGCCGGATCCAGAGGGAACGCACGTGAAGTTGGCAGAGCTATGCCGCGCGGCGGGCACGTAACGCGTCGACATACTTGACAGCTCAACGCGACCGTCGGCCGCAACCGGCTGATTTTCCGTAATGCCGGCATGCGGCACGGCGGTTGCACGCACAACGGGACGCCGGGATAGGAGAAACTCAATGAAGACGAGTTCAAGAACGGCGTTCGCCACCGGAATGGCGATGATGCTGGCGCTGACGACGGTCCATGCGATTCCCTGGAACGAAGTCGTCGATGCCGGCGGACTGGACGATCCTCAGCAACTCGTAAGCGGTCCGCATGACGCCATCGCCGGCAACGTCGGCGGCGGCGATTTCGAAGACGCTTACGCATTCCACTGGCTCGCCGATGGCGACTTCTCCGCGATCGACACCGAGCCGCCGCTGCCCGTTGGCCTGATGGCGATCGCGCTGTACTCATATGCCAATGGCGTCGTCGGCAACGCGTTCACGGCGTACACCGACAGCAAGATCGGCATCTCGGTCGCGGATCTGCTCGCGGGCGACTATGTCCTGCATCTGGTATTCGACGATGACGGCGCCGATCCGCCGTACTTCCTGCAGCTCTCAGGTCCGATCGGCGCAATCGGCGCGATCGAGCAGGTTCCCGAGCCCACAAGTCTCATGCTGCTCTGGGCGGCCGCGCTTGCAGTGTTCGCAACACGCTTGCGCAGTGCACGGCGGAGCCTGCAGTAGCTGCCCGCGCGGCCTTGCACGGATCGCACTCATGCTTGCACACTCGGCGCCTGCAATGGCGCCGAGGGTTTTCGCATGAGCACGAGCCAGGTGATCTTTCGCAAATGGACGGGACGGATCCGCAGCACGCAGCAAGAGGAGTACGTCGACTACATCGCCGGCACCGGGCTCGATGACTACGCCAAGACGCCCGGCAATCTCGGGTTCGAGATGCTGTTGCGCGACCTGGGCAACGGCGAGACGGAAGTCAGCACCCTCAGCTGGTGGACGACGATGGACGCCATTCGCGCGTTCGCGGGCGACAAGCCCGAGCTCGCACGGTACTACCCCGAGGACGACAAGTACCTCGTGCATCGGCCGCTGCACGTGGAGCACCATCGCGTCGTCGCGAGCGAATTGCGCGTCCCGCACATCGATCCGTCATTGCGTGCGCGGACGTGATCTCGCCAGTGACTCGTCTCGATTTACGTCGGAGGTAAAGTCCGATCGGCTTGGTGCGCCTGATCGGCCGATCGCCGGTGCAGCGCGACGGTGCCGACAATGCGTGCGGCAAGCGTAGAGCGACGGCTGACGCCGAGCTTGGAATACGTGCGCGCGAGATGAGCCGTGACCGTGGAGCGACTGATTCCGAGACGACGGGCAATCGCTTTGTTGGCGAATCCCTGCGCCTTCAGCACCGCGATCTGCAGCTCACGAGCAGTCAGCAGTTCGGAGAGTCCCTGCACTCGACTTTCCATGAACCGATCATGCGCCTGCCGGCAGCGGTCGGCATTGGCCAAAAGGGTACAATCCCGCGACGCAACTAGTGGAGCCAGGGCCATGCCCAGCGAGATGCAGGACTACGTTCCCAACATGAGCTACGCGGCGGTCAAGGCGAAGACCGGCAAGGACTGGGCAGGTTGGTTCGGCGCGCTCGACAAGGCGGGAGCCGCGAAGCTCAAGCATCCGCAGATCGCACAGCTGCTGCACGAGAAGCACGGCGTGCCGGGATGGTGGTGCCAGATGGTGACTGTCGAGTACGAGCTCGCGCGCGGCCTGCGCGTGCGTCACCAGACGGCGACCGGTTTTTCGGTGTCGGCTTCGAAGACGATCGCGACGACCGTGTCTGCGCTCTACACCGCGACGTCGAGCGCAGCGAAGCGCAAGCAATGGTTCCCGCAAGGCGAGCTCGAAGTGTCATCGCAGACCAAGGACAAGTATTGCCGCGGCGCGTGGAGCGGTGCACGGCTCGAGATCGGCTTCTACGCGAAAGAAGCCGGCAAGGCGCAGATCGCGATTCAGGTGAACAAGCTTGCGAAGCGCGCCGACGTCGATCGCGAGCGGGCCGCCTGGAAGGCGGCCCTGGTGAAGCT
>JGI10214J12806_10458903_pt1 | contig 13254 bp, 10 predicted proteins | sample WisConreferecore_FD_12806 | JGI IMG/M metagenome (IMG submission 12806)
GCTTCAGGATTCCGCGCGTCTCGTCGATCGACGGCTCAGCGACATGCACGCAGCGGAACCGCCGTGCGAACGCTTCATCTTCGGCGATGTGCTCCTTGTATTCGCTGAGCGTCGTCGCCGCAATGACACGGATCTCGCCGCGCGCCAGCACCGTCTTGAGCATGTTCGCGGCGTCTGAGGGAGCCCCGATCGCCGAACCAGCGCCGACGAGCACGTGCGCCTCGTCTATGAAGAGGATCAGGTTCGGGTGTTCTTTGAGCTCTCGGATGACGTGCTGAATGCGTTCTTCGAACATGCCGCGCAGCGGCGTTCCCGCGACGACGGCGTTGATGGACAGCGAGACGATCTGGCAATCACGCAGTCGCGGCGGCAGTGTCTCCGGCTCGAGCTCCATCCTTCGCGCAAGACCTTCAACGATCGCGGTCTTGCCGACGCCGGGCTCGCCAAGCAGCATTGCCGAATTCGAGCGCTCGCGGTGGCTGAGGATCTCAGTGAGCTGTTGAATCTCCGTTTCCCGACCGGCGAGTTCTCCGATGCGATCCTGACGTGCGAGCGTGTTCAGGCTGACGCCGAACTGCGCAAGCGTCGGCGGAAGCTGAAGCCGCCGTTCAATTGTCTCCTGCCGATCATCGTGCTCTTTCGCACGAAGCTGAAAACGTGCCAGGACCGAATCCGCGTCGACCTGCTGTTGCCGGAAGATCGCGCTTACCACGCCGCCTTTCTCGTCCAACAGCGCCATGAACAGGTCAGCAGGCGTCATCACGGCGCGCCCGACGCGATTCGCGCGCCGCAGTGCCAGTTTGCAGACCAGCCGCGTCTCGGTCGGCACTCGCAGCTCGCGTGGCATCCCAGGCTGGATCGCGTCCAGATACGCTTCCGTCTGCTCGATAATCCCTGCCCCATCCGCGCCGACATCTTCGAGCGTTGCTGCGAACAACTCCCGTTCTGTATGGGCGAATGCGAGCAACAAGTGCACATCCCAGAGGAGGGAATGACCGCGTCTGCGCGCTTCATCGACGGCATGGTCAAGCAGTTGTTGGGCGCGGTCGCTGATCTGATGAACCGAGATGTCGAGATCCTTGACCAACACGACGACTTCAGCCTCGCTCGGCGGCGCAGCAAGATTAAGGCCGGTCAGACAGGCCAATCGCTGCACATCGCGTTGACACGCGTCGCGAAGTTTTCCCCGCTCGTTGTGGCTTTTCCCGGCCGCTGCTGGAGCGAGCGCACGCTTACGCGATCTCGCAGGGAGATCTTGTCAGCACCGCGCATTCAGGCACGCGTGTTGCGGCGACCGCGTCAAGTCGCGAGATGTCGGAGTTGCTGAATCGGATGATCGCCGGCCGTCTCGAACAGGCGGCGGAGATCCTGAGCCGCGAAGCCGCGGATCCGCGGTTTGTGCGGGCTTACACGCTGGCGGCATCATCGGTGCGCCACTGGCCGATCTCGATGGCTGTTATCTACAGGCATCGGGGAGTGGAAGGCCTCGAGGACGTGCCAGGCGTCGGGCCGGGCATTGCGCGCGTGATTCGCGAGCTCCTGACCCACCATCGCCTGCCACCGCTGGATCGACTGCTCTCCACGGCCGGGGATTCCCCGGCTCCAGGGCCGGAACGGCGCCCGTCGGCCGAAGAATTACTGGATGTCGATCGCGAGTACCGGCAGAAAGCGGCGGCTGGGGAGCTTCCGCTGATCGCACCGCAGCGGTTCAATCCGACGGGCGATCGGTGGTTGCCAGTCCTGCACACACGGCGGGGGGCCCGGCGGTACACAGCTCTTTTCTCGAACACCGAGCGCGCGCATCGCCTGGGCCGGTCGCGCGACTGGGTCGTGCTGTATGTTCGCGACGCCGTTGGAGAGCATCAGTACACGGTCATCACCTCGACACATGGCGTGCTGCGCGGCCACCGCGTAGTCGCGGGTCACGAGCATCGTTGCCGGGCGGCGGAACGACGCGCCGCATGATTGTGGAATCACTCGCGCGTGGCCGGAATTTTCACCGCTGACGAAGGGGCGGTCCGTACGGGCCCGCCTGCGGATGTGGTACTTGCAGCGTTGCTGAACACCAACCTAGGTACGTGAGTTGCTCCCTCGATGGTCGTGACTAATTGCGACGACCCGCGAATGTCGGCACACCGGCGGAGGATCGAGGATCTCCTCGTGCGCATAGAGCGTGAATTCCTCGAGGATCCCGATCTGAAGTTGACGGTATCGGAAGCCGGTCGGCGGTTCAGTGCGGACGAGCTCACGTGCGAAGCGGTCCTCGACGCGCTCGTCGACGCGGCGGTCCTGGGCAGAACGTCCGATCGCGTCTACGGCCGTCTTTCGCGGCATCTGATGGCCGCCTGACGATCGGTGAATGTCATGGCGCACTTCCACCCGGGGCCTTGCTCCCGGATTCTGATTCCGGAACTAAGCTAATCGTATGACTCCGACACCGTTTACCGAGGCGCTGCTGCGCCTGGCACTGGCGGCGGGGCTTGGCGGCGCAATCGGATTGGAGCGCGAGTTCCGCCACAAACCTGCGGGACTTCGGACCAATATGCTCATCGCGCTCGGATCCGCGTTGTTCTCCATTTTGTCGGTTGAACTTGGCGGCGGCGCGGCCTCGCCGGACCGCATTGCCGCGCAGGTCGTCACGGGAATCGGGTTTCTCGGCGCGGGCGCCATTCTTCGCAGCGGCGAGAACGTGCACGGGCTTACGACCGCCGCGACGATCTGGGTGAATGCGGCGATTGGAATGGCCGCGGGGCTTGGTTCCTACACGGTTGCTACCGTCGCCGCGGCCATCACCCTCACTGTCCTGGCGTTGATGCCTGTCATGGAGAAAATGGTCGACAAGCGACGAGGAGAACGACCGTGAAGCACGTTCGACACGCGCCGCTTAGTGCGGCGCTACCGCGCTGAAGGCCACACCGAGATAGTACGGCCAGAGCAGGATCGCCAGCACGCCTTTCCAGAACGTGAGATGGAGATAGCCGACTGAAAAGAGCCAGCCGAACATCCATAACGTGCCGGTCCACGTGTGCTGCTCGACTCGAATTCGTTCCATAGCCTAATTAGTTCGCACGAGTAGTGCCAAGAGCGCAATCCATTCTTCTTCTCTCCCGGTACGGCCTCGCGATTTCGTATGCGACTTCTTTCCCATCCAGTGCGCGGGTTCTCGCACGTCAGGTGTGGATTCGCGCGCTTGTTCCGGCACGGGCGGCAAGGGACGTTGCGCCGGCTTTTGCACGCTCGATGTTAAGTGAGGGAATGCCTGTGAAGGCGTGGATCACGCGACGACCCGTCTTCTCATACTTCCTGGGTGCGTACGCGATATCGTGGAGCATCGCGGTGCCGCTTGCCTTGCAGGCTCAAGGCTTCCTGGCGCCGCGTATTCCTCCGGCATTCCATTACCTGACGGCGTTCGGCCCGGCTGCAGCGGCGATGCTGCTTGCGCGACTGCTGCGAGAACCTGCTCGAAGCAGCGAGGGTGTGCCGTCGACATCGATCGCTCGTTCGATTGCCTGGTGGACCATCGGGTTCGCATCGCCATTGCTCTTGTTCGTGATCGCACAAGTGGCTGGAACGATCGTCGGCCAGACCGTGGCGACCTGGAGGTCGCTGGGGCACATCAACTTCCTCCCCGATCTCGGGTTGATGGCATGGGCGTTCTGGTTCATGACGAGCGGTTGCGGCGAGGAGTTTGGTTGGCGAGGCTTCGCCTTGCCACGGTTGCAGCGAACGCACTCGGCGATGACCAGCAGTGTGCTGCTGGCGGTCGGCTGGGCGGGATGGCATCTACCTGCGTTCTTCTACATCCCGAGCTACACGGCCATCGGGCTACGTCTTCTTCCCGGCTTTGTTCTGGGCGTGTTTGCTGGCGCCATTGTCCTGACTTGGCTGTACAACAGCAGCCGTGGCAGCGTGCTCGCGGCAGCGCTGTGGCACGCGTCGTTCAACTTCGTGACGGCATCGCCAAACGCTGCGGGGCTTGTGGCCGCCGTAACGAGCACCCTCGTCATGGTGTGGGCGGTCACCGTCGTATGGGGCTGTGACTGGGCGACACTCGCGCGTCGATCGCCCAGGAGGCGATCCGTGCGGGCAACTCGCGACGAGAAGGCGCGCCCGCTTCCAGGGGACGAACGGATTGAGCAAGCCATAGACACGCTGACGCACGGCGTCACGATTCGAACGGCGCCGCGTGACGTGTGGCCATGGCTCGTGCAGATGGGGGCGGGGAACCGCGCAGGCTGGTACAGCTACGACTGGCTGGACAATAAGCGCCAGCCGAGCGCCACGCGAGTTGTCCCGGAACTTCAGCATCCTGCAGTAGGTTCGATCTTTCCTGCGCTGCCGGGCGTGACAGATGGATTCACGCTGCTGGCGATCGAGCCCGAGCGGGTGCTGGTGCTTGGATGGCTGGCACCGGACCGCACCGTGCAGGTCACCTGGACGTTCGCGCTCGAAGAGATATCGCCCGACGTGACGCGCCTCCTCGTGCGCGCCCGCGGTGGACCGGGGTATCGATTCCACGGATTGCCACTGCTGCTGACCAGAGTCGTCGTCCGCGTCGTTCACTTCGTCATGCAGCGTAAACAGCTGCTTGGCGTCGCCAGGCGGGCGGAGGTGACCATGTCTCATCCATCCGCGTTCAAGTCTCCCGAAGGTGAAGCCGCATTTCTCGCCGCTTATGACGCCGCGATGAAGCTGTGGCCGGTTCCCTACGAAGAGTTCGACATTCCAAGCCGGTTTGGGATGACGCACGTCATCGTCAGCGGTCCGAAGGAGGGTCCACCATTGGTCCTCTTACACGGGTACGACGCGACATCGCTGATGTGGGCGCCGAACATCGAGGATTTCACCCGGGAATATCGGGTCTTCGCGATCGACGTCATGGGGCAACCCAATAAGAGTTTTCCCACGGTGCCGATACGAGATGCCGACGACTACGCTGTGTGGCTCGCCGAGACGCTGGACGGACTGCACCTGGACCGCGTCTGTCTTGCAGGCCAGTCGTACGGAGGATGGTTGGCTCTCAACTTCGCCTTAGCCGAACCTGAGCGTCTTCGTAAGCTCGTGCTGCTGTCTCCGGGCGGAGGCTTCGTCCCGATGGCGAGGCAGTTCACCCTGCGCGGGATGCTCATGGTGTGGTTCCCGGCACAAATCACGGTGAACTGGTTCATGCGGTGGCTGGGACTCACCGAACGTCGTGGTGGTACGGACGTGCGGCTGTTGCTCGAGCTGATGTACTTGGGTCTGAAGCATTTCCGAGTTCCCGTAGAGACCTTGCGGGTCATGCCCGTCATGTTCCCTGACGACCGACTGCGGGCGATGCGTGTCCCGACACTGCTGCTCATCGGCGACCGTGAAGTGGTCTGCGACCCGGCGGTGGCGTTGGAGCGGGCGCGCCGGCTGTTCCCCGATGTCGAAGGCGAACTGGTGCGAGAGTCCAGCCATGAGATGTCCTTCAGTCAGCGTCGAATCGTGGACGCGCGCGTGCTCGAGTTCTTGAAGAAGACACCGGCTCGTGAGCGGGCGATTGCTGAACGCTCCGTCGCGTAACGCCCTAGTCAGTTGAAAGGAGAGGTCATGCTCGCCATTCTCGTCGTGATGCTCACGGTGGCGGTGCTGTATTGGTATCCGCTTCGGCGCTGGATGAACCGCTGGGGCGCCACTCCCTCTGATCTGACGCGTGTGATGGCGGGCGACGGCCTCATAGCGAATCCGAAGTATTCGGGGACGACGGCCGTTATCATCAACGCACCGCCAGACCACATCTGGCCCTGGTTGGTGCAAATCGGCTATCAGCGTGGAGGGCTTTACAGCTACGACTGGCTGGATCGCCTCTTCGGCTATCTCGATCGTCCCAGTGTCACCCGTATTCTGCCGGAGTTTCAGCATCTGGCTGTGGGTGACCGGATTCCGCTTGGAGTTGGCCCGAGTTGGCCGGTGGCCGCGATTGAACCTGATCGATCGCTTGTGTTGGACATGAGAAATATGGGCGGCTTTGACTGGGTCTGGCAGTTTGGTCTTTACCCGATCGATCGGAAACGAACACGACTGGTATCGCGCAGTCGAGTGCACCCGCAGAACCTCTGGACGCAGCTGTTGACGTATGTGATCGAGCCTGCGGGATTTCTCATGACGCGGCGCATGTTACTCGGCATCAAGGAGCGGGCCGAAGCTTTGCGCTCGGCAACAGCGGATGATGCTCGCAGCGCTCGGCGTGTCGCCGCATGACAATCAACGCCGCCTGGCACAACGCACCGCACGGCGCGCTGAAATTTCGTCGCTCCGTGCGAACTATTCACGGGTGGGCCTTTCCGAAAACAGCGTTCCTGAAGACGTAGACCATCGGCATGAGCGGGGCATGAGGTTTGCCGCAGCTCCAGTTGCTGATTTTGCGTGAGCGCGCAGACGCCCCAAGGAGGGTCTATGTCAGTAGCCGTACTGGACCGCACAGCGGTCGAGGGTCACGTTACCCGCGGCTTTGAAGCCGTGCGCGAGGCCTTCGCGGAGAACTTCACGCGACGTCGCGAGCTGGGCGGCGCCTGCTGCGTCTATTACAACGGCGAAAAAGTCGTTGATCTCTGGGGCGGCATTCGAAACAAGCAGACGGGCGCACCGTGGGAGCGGGACACGATGGTTGTCGTCCACTCGGCGACCAAGGGTCTGGCGGCGATGACGCTCGCCGTCGCGCATTCGCGAGGGTGGCTCGACTACGAGGAGCGCGTGTGTGCGTACTGGCCGGAGTTCGCTCAACACGGCAAGGAGCGAATCACCGTGCGGCAGCTGCTCGCACACCAGGCAGGACTCTTCGCGATCGACGAACCCGTCGATCGCAGCGTGGTTGCGGACTTCGATCGCCTTGCGGTGGTGTTGGCGCGCCAGAAGCCCGCCTGGGAGCCCGGCACGCGGCAGGCCTACCACGCCCTCACGCTTGGGTTTTATGAGGGCGAGCTGCTACGACGCGTCGATCCCTGCCACCGCAGCCTGGGACAGTTTTTCCATGACGAGATTGCGATGCCGCTCGGGGAGGACGTTTTCATCGGGCTGCCCGAAACGATTCCGAATTCGCGGCTGGCGACGATGACGCCGCCGCGGCCATTGGACATGCTGTTCGGGTTCCCGCTTCGTTTCACGGTGGAGGCGTTGAACCGACGTTCGAACATCTATCGGGCGCTCGAGGTCAACCCGGGGACGCGCGTGTACTTCGATGAGCAGCGCGTCTACGCGCGCAATCTCGAAGTGCCGTCCGGCAATGCCATCGGCACCGCTCGAGGCATCGCGCACGCATACAGCGCATTTGCCGGTGGATCTGAGCTCGGTTTGCGCAAGGGAACACTCAGGCTGTTGAGCGCCCCCGCGATTCCGCCCGCGCAAGGTTTCTACGACGAGTGCCTGAAGGGCGCAGGCGTGAAGTTCTCGCTGGGTTTCATGAAGTCGAGTGCCGCCTGGCCATTTGGCGGCAGAAGCTCGTTCGGTTCGCCGGGAAGTGGAGGCTCGCTCGGTTTCGCGGATCCCGCTGCCGGTATCGGTTACGCCTACGTGACGAACCAGATGGGAACGGCATTGACCGGAGATCCGCGAGACGTGGCGCTCAGACACGCGCTGTACGCCGCACTCGAGCAGCAATGAGGCGTCACCATGTCGACGCGCAAGTGGTTCGTCACCAGACATCCGGTGGCCGTTTACTTCGCGACCACGTTCGCGATCTCCTGGGGCGCGGCAGCTGCTGCCATTGGCGGATCGGGCGGAATGCGTGGCACGACCCCGGGGAGTGATCCCCGGTTCGCCTACGCGCTGATCGGAATGCTGGCTGGTCCAAGCGCCGCCGGCATTCTGTTGACCGCACTTCTGTACGGTCGCAAAGGCGTGCGCGAGTTATTCGCGCGAATGCGCGCGTGGCGAGTGGGTGTCGAGTGGTACGCCGTGGCGCTCTTGACCGCTCCGCTCGTAATGCTTGCTACGCTCCTTGCCTTGTCGGTTGCCTCCCCGGCTTTTCTTCCGGGGATCTTCACTTCGGACCACAAGACATCGATTCTCCTGGTCGGCGCCGCCGTAGGACTCTCGGCCGGTATCTTTGAAGAAGTGGGGTGGACGGGGTTTGCGATCCCGACGGTGAGACGACGGCATCATCTTGCGGCAACCGGGCTGATGGTCGGCATCTGGTGGAGCGCGTGGCATCTTCTTCCCAACATGTGGTCGAGCCGGGCGGCGGCGGGCGAGCTCACTCTTTCCACGTACATCGCTTCAACGGCCTTCGGTCTCTTCGTCGGGTACCTGACCGCGTTCAGAATCCTGATGGCGTGGGTCTATGAGCACACTCAAAGCGTGTTCGTAGCGATGCTCATGCACGCCAGCTTCACCGCTAGTTTGCTGATTCTCAACCCCGAGGGTCTATCAGGCATGCACCTTGTCGTGTATTCCTTCGCGCTCGCCGCCGCGGTGTGGATCGTGGTAACCGCGGCCGTCATCGCAAGTCGCGGGCGACCGTTGCGAGAACCGGTCCGCAGGCGCGCTGCGTGAAACGCCTTGGCACGACGCCAGCGTTCCGTGGGCCGCAGGGCGCGCCGGTGTCGGCAGCATCGCGGAAATCACTGTCCTCCGTCTCGGCGGACTCGATCAGTGGGTGATGATTCGTGGTCAGAAGGTCGCGAACCCGATTCTGGTGCTGCTGCACGGCGGACCAGGGATTCCCGGAGGTTCGTGCAGCCACGTCAATGGCGACCGACCAATTCGGCCGAGTGCTCGCCAGCCTGCCAGCCACCGATTCGAACGACGGTGCAATGGTCGCGTCAATTCCAGGTGCGCGGGTGCGGACGCTGTATGCGAGCACCGGTGAGGTGGTGCCGCTGGTCGCAGTTGCGTTCTGCGTTGTCACGCTCGTGCGCGTATTGCGACGACGATCCGGTGTTGCCGAAATCGCCATCCAGGGAGCGTGAAATTCCGCGGCGGTGGTAAAAGTTCCGGTCTCAGGCGGCGGACCTGTAGGGCCGCCTCACGACACGTAGAGGCGGGCTTTCAGGACCGCCGTCCAAACCTGATGGCATCGCACGTGCTGATCCAGTGGCGGAGATCCGTGCGTGACCGCCACAGCTCCACTGGAATTATCCGAACCCGTCGCCGGCGCCTCGCATGTCTTCACCGCCCGCGGACTGACGAAGGTCTACGAAATGGGCGAGGTCCGGGTCGAAGCGCTCCGGGGTGTCGATTTCGACTTGGCGACGGGCGAGTTCGTTGTGCTGCTCGGTCCTTCCGGTTCCGGCAAGTCAACGCTGCTCAATATTCTCGGCGGCCTCGACGTGCCCACGGCCGGCGAGGTGACCTACGCGGGCCAGAACCTCACGACGGCAGACGAAGCGGTGTTGACGGCGTACCGACGAAGGCACATCGGCTTTGTGTTCCAGTTCTACAACCTGATTCCGAGCCTCACCGCCCGCGAGAACGTGGCGCTCGTGACTGAACTCGTCGAACACCCCATGGCACCTGAGGACGCGCTCGCGCTGGTTGGGCTGGGGCAGCGTCTCGATCATTTTCCTGCGCAGCTCTCCGGTGGCGAACAGCAGCGCGTCGCCATCGCCAGAGCCATCGCAAAGCAACCCTCGGTACTGCTCTGCGACGAGCCGACGGGTGCGCTCGACATCACGACGGGTGTCGTGGTTCTCGAAGCGCTCGAACGGGTAAACCGCGAGCTTGGAACCGCGACGGTGGTCATCACGCACAACGCCGCCATCGCCGGCATGGCCGACCGCGTTGTCCGGCTCGCAGACGGGCGGGTTGCCGGCATCGAAAGGCGCTCGGGGAAGGTCGGAGCAAGGCAGTTGCAATGGTAGCGATGCCAGCGCGCGTCCGGATGCTCGATCGCAAGCTGCTGCGCGATCTCTGGGCAATGCGCGCGCAGGCGGCTGCGATTGCCGCCGTCATGGCGGCCGGCGTCACGATGTTTGTGGCGTACTTCTCGAACTTCGATTCGCTGCAGCGGGCGCGAGCGGCCTATTACGAGGACGCCCGCTTTGCCGATGTGTTTGCCACGCTGAAGCGCGCACCGTCGCGCATCGAGGCGCGGATTGCTGCTGTGCCGGGCGTTCATGCCGTTGATACACGGGTAGTCGCGGACGTCACGCTGGACGTCCCCGGTATGTCCGATCCGGCTACGGGGCATCTCATTTCGATACCGGAGCGGGAGCGGCCACGCCTCAACGACATCTATCTGCGCCGTGGCCGCTGGCTCGATGCCGCCAGGCCAGACGAGGTGCTCGCGAGCGAACTGTTCTGCGAGTCGCACGGTCTCGACCCAGGCGATCGCATCGGAGCCATCATCAACGGCCGTCGTCGCGAGCTGACCATTGTTGGGATCGTCCTGTCGCCCGAATACGTCTATGCCATCGCGCCAGGCGAGCTGTTTCCCGACGCCAGGCGGTATGGCGTTTTCTGGATGAACCGCCGCAGCCTCGCGTCGGCCTTCGACATGGAAGGCGGCTTCAACGATGTGTCGTTGGAAGTCACGGGCGGTATCGCGACGTCGGACATCATCGCGACCGTCGACCGTTTACTCGAGCCGTATGGTGGCCGAGGCGCCATGCCGAGATCGCTGCAGATCTCCGCGTGGACGCTCGACAACGAGCTCACACAGCTGCAGACCTTCGGCCTGCTCGTGCCGGCCATCTTTCTCGGGGTTGCGGCGTTCGTGCTGCACGTCGCGCTGACGCGCGCCCTCGCGCTGCAACGGTCGCAGATCGCCGCCCTGAAGGCGCTTGGATACTCCAATGCCGCGGTCGCGTGGCACTACGTGAAATGGGCGCTGGTCGTCGCCGGCATCGCCGCGGTCACCGGCGTGGCGGTCGGCGCGTGGGTCGGTTCGAGCTTCATCGGCATCTATAACGCGTTCTTCCGGTTCCCGACGCTCGCGTATCACTTGTCGTTCGGCCTCGTGCTGCTATCGATTGCAGGCACGCTGATGGTTGCGGCATTGGGGGCGCAGTCCGCCGTACGGCGCGCGGTGCGCGTACCGCCAGCGGAGGCGATGCGTCCTGAACCACCGGCCCGGTACCGGCGAAGCGTCGTGGAGTCACGATGGCGTCCACTGCGGTTGTCGTTTGCGATGCGCATGATCGTTCGTACGCTCGAACGCCAGCCGATGAAGGCGGCCGCGTCGGTTATTGGGATTGCATTCGCGGTTGCGGTGCTGTTTGTCGGCCTCGCGTTCATGGATGTGATGAATGTGCTCATCGAAGAGCAGTTCAACCAAACAATGCGTCAGGACGCGACACTCACGTTCGCGGAACCGCGGAGCGGACGCGCGCTACACGATGTCGCTCACCTGCCGGGCGTCCTCGAGGTGGAACCTCTGCGAACCGTTGCGGTGCGGCTTCGCGCAGGCACCCGGTCGCGAACGCTGGCCATCACTGGCCTCACCGCCATGCCACGCCTGATGCGTGTGATTGATCGCACGTCCGGAGCAGTGGCGATGCCACCAGACGGACTGGTCCTCTCGCAAATGCTTGGACAGGTGCTTGGAGTTGCCGAAGGCGACACGCTGCGTGTCGAAGTGCTGGAAGGACGCCGTCCGGTGCACGACGTGCCGGTCGCCGCGATGGTAGACGACGCGCTGGGCCTGCAGGCGTACATGCGGCTCGAGGCGCTCCACCGGATGCTGCGCGAGGGAGACACCGTTTCCGGGACGGCGCTGACGATGGACCTCGGCGAACGGGACCGATTTTACGCAGCCGTCAAGTCGATGCCCGCGATTGCGGGGGTCGCGATGCGCGATACGGCACTCCAAAACTTCCGCGACACGATGGCGGAGCACATGAACCTGTCGATTTTCATCAATGTCATTTTTGCTGCCATCATCGCCTTTGGCGTTGTCTACAACTCGGCGCGCGTGTCGCTCTCGGAGCGGAGCCGCGAGCTGGCTAGCTTGAGGGTGCTCGGTTTCACGCGCGCTGAGATCTCGCTCATCCTGCTCGGCGAGATTGCCATGCTGACGATACTGGCGCTGCCGCTCGGTGTGGTGATTGGCTACGAAATAGGTCAGCTCATCATCGCCCAGTTCACCAACGAGGTGTATCGCCTGTCCTTTGTCGTGAGCCCCGCAACGATTGCCTGGGCCTGGCTGACCGTGATCGCAGCAACGATCGTGTCTGGTCTGCTGGTCCGGCATCGGCTCGATCGTCTCGACCTCGTCGCTGTCCTCAAGACGCCGGAGTGACGCCATGCTTCGACTTCTCACCGACCGCCGCCTGTTGCTTTCCGCAATCGTTATTGGAAGTCTCACCGCCGTTGCGCTTTGGCCCAGCGCCGTGAAGGTCGAGGTTGCTGCGGTATCCCGAGGTCCGCTCGCGGTCACCATTGACGAGGAAGGACGCACCCGTGTGCGGGATCGCTTCGTCGTGACGGCACCCGTAACCGGACGCGTTCTCCGTATCGAGCTCGAACCCGGCGACCGCGTAGTGCGTGGGGACATCGTCGCACGCGTGCAGCCGGCCTCGCCGCCATTGCTTGATGCGCGGTCGCGAGCGGAGGCGCTGGCTACGGTGGAGAGCGCCCAGGCAACGCTGGGACACGCTCGTGCCGAGGAGCAGCGCGCCCGTGCAGCGTTGGCGCAAGCGCAGCGCGAGCTGGCGCGGACAGGGCGTCTGACGACCGCGGGCATTACAACGATGCAGGATCTCGACGCGCGTGAGGCCGACGCCCTCGTCGCGGAAGAGGCCGTCAACGCGGCGGCGTTTGCCGTGCACGCGGCATCGGCCGAGGTCGAACGCGCGAAAGCTCGAGCGGCAACCCCGGTCGGAGCGGGCGGCGGCGCAACGGTCGTCGTCAAGGCCCCGGTGAACGGCGTTGTGCTCCAGCGCCTCCGGGAGAGCGAAAGTGTCGTGCCCGCTGGCGAACCGCTCGTCGAGATCGGGGATCCCCGGCAGATCGAGATCGTCACCGACCTGCTGTCCACCGACGCCGTTCGCGTCAAGCCTGGCGCGCGGGCGACCGTGGAGCAGTGGGGTGGCGAGAGCGCCCTCGCCGCAACCGTCAGGCGGATCGAGCCGGCAGGTTTTACGAAAGTGTCCGCGCTCGGCGTCGAGGAGCAGCGCGTCAATGTCGTGCTCGACTTCGCCGACGGGGACGAAGACTCGCCCTTGCTCGGCGACGCGTACCGGGTCGAAACGCGAATCGTGATGTGGGAAGCGGCGAATGTCTTGAAGGTGCCCACCAACGCGTTGTTCAGGGACAACACTCAATGGGCCGTGTACGTCGCAAGCGGCGGGCGCG
>JGI10214J12806_10094493_pt1 | contig 13243 bp, 26 predicted proteins | sample WisConreferecore_FD_12806 | JGI IMG/M metagenome (IMG submission 12806)
CGCGATCCTCTCTGGCGCCGCGCTCGAGACGTTCGTTGCGTCGGGCGCGCTGCTCGGAGCGGCCGCGCTGCTCGAGGGCACCGCGTTTGTCGTCTCGGCCACGGTGAGCGGCTCCGGAGCCCTGCAGGCTGCCGCGGCGATCCTCTCGGGGACCGCGTCGGAACGCTTCACGGCGGCCGGCGCTCTTCTGCATGGTCCGGCGATCCTCTCCGGCGCGGCGCTCGAGCGCCTGTCGGCGTCGGGCGCGCTCGCGATCGAGCCCGCCATTCTCGACGGGTCAGCGACCACGGCTCTGATCGTCCTAGGCGCCGGCGGCCTCGTCGTGCCGGTTGCTCTGCTCTCGGGTGCCGCCCTAGAGCGGTTCGTCGCGACGGGGCAGCTGACCGTGCCCGCGGCGATCTTCGCCGGCTCAGACCTCGAGCAGATATTCGACCTCGTCCTGGTCGAGGCTGGGCGCAGGCTGGTGATACAGCTGCTGGCGGGGCGCAAGCTGCGGACGGACGTCGACGCGGGACGGCGAGAGAACTACGATCTGGACGCGGGACGCTGATGGCGAAGGCAGACCAACAATTCTCACCGGTCTACACGAACAACCGCTGGGAGTTCGAGTTCCAGGTCGTCGACGAGGACGACCCCGCTGAGCCGCCGCTCTCGATCGCGGGGCATACGATCTACTTCGCGCTGACGCGATTCAACTCGCGGGGACAGCCGATCGTGGGCAGCCCGCTACTCGACTTCAACTCGGTGGACGACCCGAGCGTCGTCATGATCACGAACGCAGCACAAGGGCAAGGCATCGTGATCCTGCCCGCGTCGATCACGATCGACGTGCCGCCGAAGGACTACTACCTCGAGATCGAGGACAAGGACGCGAGCGGGAACCCTGTTGTGGTTTCGACGGGGACGCTTCCCGTGCTGCCGAACGTCGTGAACTCCTGATGGCGAAGAGGCAGACGGCGAGCGGCTGGCCGGCGTCCAACCCCGAGACGCGCAACGTGGCCGAGCTCGTCCCCTCTGCGCGCAACGCTCGCAAGCACACCGACGCCCAGGTCGACAAGATCGCGCGCAGCATTCGCGAGTTCGGCTGGACGAACCCGGTGCTCGTGACGGAGAGCGGGACGATCCTCGCAGGACACGGTCGCGTGCTCGCTGCCGAGCGGCTCGAGATCGCCGCGGTGCCCGTGATCGTCGCGAGGGGCTGGACGGAGGCGCAGTGTCGCGCGTACGTGATCGCCGACAACAAGCTCGCCCTCGAGGCCGGGTGGGATCGACGACTTCGTGCCGAGCTGAGCGGTTGGACGTCAAGACCGACAACGACAACCTGCCCGCGAAGCTCGCGGTGCGCAGGTACATGCTCAAGCGCTACCACGCGGACGGCGACATTCGCGTGTTCGACGCGTGCCAGGGCAGCGGCGTGCTCTGGCGCGAGCTGCGGAAGGAGTTTGCGCTCTCGAGCTACTGGGGTGCGGACATGAAGAAGAAGTCCGGCCGGCTCGCGCGGGACTCGGTGGAGCTCGTCGCCGCAGGCCTCTCCGAGAACGTGCTCGACGTCGACACCTACGGTTCGCCGTGGGGACACTGGGCTGCGATCCTCGCCACGCTGCGCGCTCCCACGACGGTCTTCCTCACGATCGGCGAGCACGGCGTGCGGCAAAGGCCGCTCTCGCAGGCGGAGGCGAAGCTGCTCGGGATCGGCAGGCTGTACGTCAAGACGCCGCACAAGCTCCGCCTACGGCTCGCGCGGGTCATGCTGGAGCAAATGCTGGCGCGCGCCGAGCTCCGGGGCGTCACGATCGTGGAGGCCATCGAGGGGGAACGGGGCACGTCCGCTCGGTACCTCGGCCTACGCCTAGAACCGGCCTCCGCCTCGCCCGCTGCGCTCCCTGGCGCGATCGCTGCCCCGGCTTCCTGACTACTCCTCGGCCCGCAGGCGCGCCTACAGGCCCTCCCACGCGGCCCGCGGGAAGATCCTTCCCCGTTCGAGACGAGTTGGGTTTTCGTCGATCCTCTCCAGGCGCAATCGGCATTTTGCCGATACGCTTTCATGCTGGGGGAGTGGTTCTCCTGGCCAACAAGAGGAAACGGATACATGGAAACCAAGTTCAGCACCGCGTCTCTGGCCATCGTCGCTCCGAAGCTCGCGCAACGGATCGAGTCCGGACGTGACCAGGCGAGCTCGCTCCTGCGCGCTCTCGAGCAAGACGAGATCACGGACGAAATCGGCTTCTTCGGCCCGAAGCGCGCCAACGATGCCCTGCCCCTCGAGATCGGGTACGACGCCGACTCGAACGAGGTCGCCGCTCGCGTCGGCGAGGGCTCGTGGCGCGGCTTCCATTCGCACGCCGTGCGCCAGCTTGGTGAGCGTCTCAAGCTGCCGGGCGGCTGGATCCACGAGCAGATGAAGGCGACCGGTTGGCAACGCGCCTCCGTCGCCGACCTGATGAGCACGCACCTGGCCAACACGACCGAGAAGGACCGGTTTCTCGTCCGCTCCGTCGGTGGCCAAGTGCGCGGCATCCTCTCTGACGCCTACCGCCGTCTCTCGAGCCCGATGATCGCCGAAGCGTTCCGCTCCACGATCGAACGCGCTGGCGTGATCCCGTTCGAAGCGACGCGGACCGATCTCAAGTGGCACGTGCGCGGGATCCTGCCGCAGCCGATCGAGATCACGAGTCCGCAGCACGGCACCGAGTACGTCGGCGTCGGTCTCCGGATCAGCAACAGCGACTTCGGCGCCGGCGCGCTCGACCTCCAGGCCGAGGTTCTCCGCCTGCGCTGCATCAACGGCATGACGGGCGAGTCCATCCTGAACGTGATCCACATCGGCGGTCGGCTGCCCGCGGACATCCGCTTCTCCGAGGAGACGTACCGGAAGGACACCGAGGTGCAGTGCGCCGCGCTCCGCGAAGCGCTCCCGCAGCTCATCACTCCCGACTACATTCAAAAGACGCTCGCTCCGGTTCAGGAAGCGATGAGCACGGAAATCGACGGCGCCGAGACCATCAAGGGCCTGGTCCGCGCGCAACGCATCACGAAGGGACAAGCCGAAGAAGTCGAGCGTCTCGTCATGAACCGCGACGGCACGATCGTCCCGCAAGGTCCGGTCACGCGCTGGACGATCTCGCAGGCCATCGCCGGCCTCGCGAACAACGACGGCCTCGACCTCGACGATTCGACGGAGCTGCGCCGCACCGCGCAACGCGTCGCGATCTCCAAGTAGCCTCCCGTTTCCTCGGGGCGGCACGCTGCGACTGCCAGCAGCGTGCCGCGTTTCTCGACCCGCAACGACAAGGAGACCTCATGGCCGAAGAGACCGCGATCGCTTGGACCGATCACACGTTCAATCCGTGGATGGGCTGCACCAAGGTCAGCGCCGGGTGCACGAACTGCTACGCGGAGACGCTCACCGAGGGCCGAATGGGCCTGCACGTGTGGGGCGATCGCGCGCAGCGCCAACGCACCTCGCCGAAGAACTGGCGCAACCCGATCCTGTGGAGTCAGGCGGCATTCTCGGACGGAGAGTCGCGGCGCGTCTTCTGCGCCTCGCTCTGCGACGTGTTCGAGGACCGGCCGGAGCCGAACCTGTGGCGCGCGGACCTGTGGAAGCTCATCCGCGACACGCGAACGCTCGACTGGCAGCTGCTCACGAAGCGACCCGAGCGCCTGGTCGACGAGCTGCCCGCGGACTGGGGCGATGGCTGGCCGCACGTCTGGCTCGGCACGTCGATCGAGGACGAGCGCGTAGCTGATCGCGTGCGGCACCTCGTCGCCGTCCCGTCCGTCGTGCACTTCGTCAGCTACGAGCCCGCGCTCGGGCCGCTCGCTCACGCGCTAGACCTCACGGACGTCGAGTGGGTGATCTACGGTGGCGAGAGCGGACCAGGCTACCGCGCCGAGGACAAGCAATGGGCGCGCGACATGCACGCCGCGTGCGCGCGCGCGGGCGTGGCGTTCTTCCACAAGCAGAGTGCAGGACACCGGACCGAGCTCGGCATCGAGCTCGACGGCCGGATCGTGCGCGAGTACCCGCAGGAGCGCCGCACGCTGGCGCGAGGGGAGCTGTTCAAGTGAGCCAACGAATGGACGAAGGCGACGCTCCCAAGCTGAGCAGCGTTCGACTATCCGACATCCCGGTCCGCATCGTGCCGCCGCCGCTCGAGGTGATGACCTGTCCGGTGCTCTGCACGTCGAACCTGTCGCACGACGAGGCGCAACGTTCTCCGTCTGAGTGGCCGACGCACTGCCACGAGAGCGAGTTCGGCTTCGTCGTCTACTTCGGGACGCTCGAAGCGCTTCGCGCAGCGATCACCGACGACGTGGTCGAGAACGCAGCCGATCCTCTCGCTCAAGGGCTTGCCGAGCTCGACAAGTGGCCCGGCCTGCTGTCCGCGGCTGAGTGGGCCGAGCAACACGGGTTCGAGTGGTTGCGCTTCGACCGAGACGCCGATCCGCAGCCTGGCTGCCTGGAGTTCGACTGGTGAGCACGAAGACGAACGGGTACGCGCCCGATCTGTTCTCGGAGCACGCGCGCGCCGCGCAGCTCGGGCTATTCGTTGTTGAGCTCGCCCGTGCGATTCCCGGTACTGACGGAAAGAAGTCGAGGCCCGTCGCCGGAGAAACCGTGGCAGACTTCGAGCACCGTCGCTCCATCGTGCTCGGGAACATCCTCACGAAGGTGCGCGAGCTCTTCGACCTGGATAGCCCGGAAGAATCTTCCTCGCCGAAAAACCAAGTAGACTCTAATGCCGAGCCTGGAGATCTGCCGATAGGTGGGGCATGAAGAAGCAATCCTCGAGTCGGCCGCGCACGCGTCGCGATGCCCAGGTCGTATTCGCACGGCGAGTTCTGGAGATCCTGCGCGAGCGCCAGTTCTCGATCGACTACCGCACCACGGTCGAGCAAATCGAGCACGTGGCATACGCGCTACACCTGCCCGAGAAAGCGAAGGTGTCTAAGTGAGCTCTATCCCCGCACGCGCCTACCTGTACCACGGTCACCGCGGCCTCTGCCGCGACATCGTGTGCTCCTCCTGCGACAGCAAGCCCGAGTCGCTCGAGCTGTACTGCGCGCTGGACTTCGAGCCCGCGACCATCGAGCAGCACGGCGAGGATACCGGCCGGCGCGAGTGGGTGCGCCAGGGCGACAACGGCGCCGACGTCTTCGGCCGCGTCTACGCCGTCACCTGCGACCTGTGCGGCGAAGAGATCGAAGAGGATGTGTCCTCTTGAAGGCTCCCGAATCCCTCGGCCTCTGCCCGGTGTGCGGCGAGGAGGTCTTCGACACGGACGAGGTTGCGATCAGGTGCCCGGCGTGCGGCGCCGAGCTCGCATGGGACACGCGCGACGGCGATCCGCCGCGCTCGATTCTGACCGTAGACAAAAAGCCAAGTAGGGGGGTGTAGCTGTGGAACTCAGGGACAACGACATCGGCCGGTGCGTGTGGGCAGCCGTCGGCGGCTACGGATGGCGACCGGCTTCGGTCGTCGCTCTCCAGCCTGTCGCAAGCGGCGGGCACAAGGTGCGACTGCAATTCGAGACCGGTCGCAAGGGCGGCGGCCAACGGCACTCCTCGCAGCTCCTGCCGCGCGACCCGACGAAGCGCGGGAAGGACAAGCCGAGGCCTCCGCACGAACAGCCGCCCGACGTCCAGACGTGGAACCACGGTTCCATCGTCGAGTTCCTGCCGCTCACCGCACGCGGTCGCGCATGGGTGAAGACGTACACGGGCGGCGAGACGACCGCCGAGCACCGCTACGGGATCGACATCCTGCAAGGCATGCTCGACGCTGGCCTCGTGCTGATCGACGGGCGCACGCAGCAGGTAGCGAGGCCGAAGTGAAGCGCAAGCGCGAAGACTCCACGCGCACGCTGCGCGAGTTCATCCGCGCGAAGGGTGGACTCGCCTACTGCGCCGACCTCGAGGCGCTCACGCGCGAGGGCCTGGGCGAGTTCCACGTCGTCGCGCACCGCAACCGCGGCCGCTGGATCAACATCCGCCTGCCATCGCGCACGAAGCCGATCGTCCACGCGCGCGGCCTCGCTCGTGGCATGCGGCGCGACGATGCGACAGAGCTCGCGTGGGAGGCCGGGTTCTTCTTCGAGCGTCCGGCGATTCGCGACCTGATCGACGCGCTCGACCGCGACGTCGCTCACCCGGACGCGCCGGTCGAAGCGCCGACCGACGAGGAGCTCGAGCAGCAAGCCGCACGCGCTGACCTCTCGTGGGCAGCGTTGCAGTCGTTCAACCGAAAAGGCAAGCGCGCTCTCGCGCGCAGGAACAGGAGGCTCGCAGCGTGAACGAGAAGTCGTTGTCTCTCGGTCCTGTAGGCGTCCGCGCGCTGGTCGCGCTATGTTCCCACGTCCTCACGCATGGGACCTTCGCCAAGGACGGGAAGCGGATCGCTCGAGCCTTCATCGGCGCCGCTGGCCGTACGGAAGAGGTGCTCGTCTTGTTGCGGTCGCCTGAGGCGAGGAGCTCGGCCGCATCAGCGAAGCGACTCCGTGAAGCTGTGGCGGAGCTCGATGCGGCCCAGGAAGCCGACGCGCGGAATGCTCGCGAGGTGACTCCGCGGTGCGTCGACGCGCAGGAAGGCGGCTCGTGATCGTGCGCATCACCGTCTCGCGCGTCCTCTCCGCGGAGGAGCGCGCAGCCCTCGCCCGGCACCTTGGCAAGCCGTCGGTGGGCAGCCTGAGCGCTAGCAGCTGGGCGCAGCGCCTCGTCGCCCAGGCGCTCGCGGCGCTCGTCCTGGCCGAAGCTACCTGCGACACCCCCATGTGCGCGCTCTCCCGCGGCCACGAAGGGGAGCACGTCACCCCGTGAGCAAGAAGCGCCCGGTGCACTGGATCGACGGCCCGACCCGCCACGCGCCGCCCCGCATCGTCCTCCGCGGCCTCCAGCTCGCGCCAGGCGCCGCGAACCCTCTCACCTGCCGGCGCCGCGCCTCGCTCCTAGGCCCCTCCCACGAGGTTCCACGTGGAACCCCCTACGCGGCCGGAACCCGTCCGACCTTCCGGTTTCCGTTCAGCTGCGCCCCCCGATCTGTCGATCATCTCTCTAGCGCGGACAACCCCGCGCGCGAAAGGACCAGGACCATGAAGTGCCAACTCTGCGGGTGCGAACGACAAGAGCGGACCGACGGCTTCGCGCCCTGCCAGGAGTGCGAGCTCGCGGGCGACTGGGACATGGGCCCCGCGGCCTATCAGCGGGCGCTGTTCGGCCTGTGGTTCGAGCCGGGCTTCGTGGCCGACCACGGCGACCCGACCGCGCGCCGCATGATGGAGCTCGCCGAGGTGGCCGCGTGAAGCACCTCCTCGCCCGACACTGGCGCCGGCTGCTCGTCCTGGGCCTGCTCCTGGGCTCGATCGCCCTGATCGACCATACGCAACGGCAGCTGTACCGCCTGCGCCTGGACTTCCTCGTCGGCGACTGCCGCGCCGGCCTCGAGGAGATCCACGACCGACTACCCCCCGCGCGCTAGGATGTCCCCCTACGAAGAGCCGGCAGGCGGCCGGGAGCGGCAGGGATCAGGTCGCGCGGTTCCCCCTGCCGCTCCCGCTGGCCAGGGCGAGGCGAGTCCGGTCGCCTGGTCACCCTTCGAGCAGCGGGTGCGCGAGGCGCTGGGCGCTCCTCGGCACGACGTCGACTGCCAGGCGTCGCTCGCAGCCGCGATCCAGGTCGAGTGCATTCACGGGGCGCTCGTCTGCCCCACGTGCGACCCGTGCTGCTGCGCCCGCCAGGGCTGACAGCCACCACCACGGCTCCACAGGAGGCGCTCGCCACGTGTCCCGCCCGTCGACTCGACCCTGGCTCGTCCACGTCCTACGGGCAGACGGCGAGGCCTACTGCGGCGCCGTCCCTGTCACGCCGCGCCGTTGCCTGCACTGCGAGGCCTCGCCGACCGCGTCGGGGCCCTGGCTGCTCTGCGGCGTGCTCCTCCACCGTGCGCATCCGGCCGGGAGCTGCAACGCGCCCTCGCTGTCCGTCCGGGCGCAATGTCCACGGTGCTCGCTCCTCGAACAGGCGTACTCGGCAGCGGTCGACCAGGCCCGAGCCGCGGCCGCCCGCGAGCCGCGCCTGCCGTTCCCCCCATTGCCAGGCGCCGGGCCCTGAGGCACGATCCCTCCGCGCATGGAGGATCCCACGTCCCCGGCTGGAATCGTTGAACCGCCGAAGCGGCGTGGCCGTGGACGACCCCCGCATTCGCCGGAGCAGCGCGCCGCGAAGCTCGCGGCCCGACGGGAGCACAAGGCCGAGCAGCAGCGCAAGCGGCGCCAGGACATCCGCGCCGAGCGGGACCGCATCGCGAATATCCTGGCTCGGCCCGCCGTGCTCGAAAAACGTCGAGTGCGTGAGCCGGGGAAATCCCCCGAGTTCGTGCCGACGGCCGAGGACCGCGCGCGCGTCACGACGTACGCGGGCCTGGGCACGCCACACGACGCGATCGCGCTGCTGGTCTTCGACCCTGCGACCGGAACGCCGATCTCCGAGCGCACGCTCCGCGAGGCCTTCGAGGTCGAGCTCGGCCAGGGACCGGCTCGCGCGAACAGCTCGGTGGCCGAGTCGCTCTACAAGATGGCGACCGGCACGGGCGGCGTGAAGCGCATCCCGGCCGCGGCGATCTTCTGGCTCAAGGCTCGCGCGGGCTGGCGCGAGACGGTCAACATCGAGGCCGACATCCGCGCCGGCGTGCTCGTCGCTCCTGCAGGCGTCTCGCCCGAGGAGTGGATCGCTGCGGCGCGCAAGGTCGACGTCGAGAAGCTCGAGCCGGGTGGAAGCGAGAGGGCGATCGCGTGAGGTTCGACGTCCGAAAGGACAGACCCCCTCGCGTACAGCGATGTACACCAGGAGCCGAGGTGCGGCGAAGCCGAACCGAGCTACCACGGTCGACACCCTTCGGGCTCTCTGTCAAGTGTCCAGAATCTGACAGAGCGGAGGCACGGCCTGTGAAGACGATCGAGGTAGGCCAGGTGTGGCGCGAGCGGACGACCAAGTTCGAGCGCTACGTGCTCGTGATCGAGGTCTCGCTCGAGGAGCTGCCGATCCTGATCGAGCAGCGCGTGCGAACGCGGACGTGCACGATGCACGGCGTCGTTTCGAAGAAGCCCGGTGCGAGCGGGCGCATGCGGGTTGTCGACTTCCGCCGGCGCTTCGAGTTCGTGAGCGATCCGCGATGACGGTGCACCTCGTCACGGAGCCCGACGGCGCGCGTGCGATTCGGACCGCGTGCGAGATCGACCTTCGCAACGGAATCACGATCGGGACCACGAAAGACGAGGACCGAGTGACGTGCCCGACGTGCAAGCGCGCGCCGAGATCCTGGAGCGGGCTCCCTGGCTACAACTACGAGTCCGGCATGGCCGAGCAGCCGCAGGCGCGCCCGTGATCGACACCCTGATCATCATCCTCTTGATCCTGTGGCTGCTCGGCCTCATCGCGATGCCAGGCAACGCCGTGCACGTGTTGCTGGTGATCATCCTCGTGCTGATCGTGCTGCGCTACTCGCCCAGGCCGCCGCGGTGGCGAGCGTGAAGAACGGCGGCCGGGGCATGTGGACAGAAGGCGCTGTCGAGAGCCGCATCACGGACCTGGTCGGCGAGCAAGGGTCGCTGTCGAAGCATCAGATTCTCTATGCGCTGCGGGATGCGTTCCCGCGCGAAGCGGTCGTCGAGGCACTCGTGCGCTTGCGCCTGGAGGGTCTCCTCCGAGGGCGTTCCTCGAAGCTGAGCCTCTGCGTGCCTGGAGAGAACCCTCCTGAGCTACCGGGCTTCTGCCTGCGTTGCGCCGAGGACGTGCGTCCGGTGCAGAAGTCGGGCCCTTGATCCGGCGAGCCCCGAAGCGCAGGCTTCTCGCCCGATGGGACACGAGCACGAAGGGCACGACCACGATCACGACCGCGAGCGTGATCACGACCGGCACAGCGCGCCGGTGGTCGTGAACGTCAACCTCTCGTGTTGTCGGCAGGGCCCGACAGCGGAAGAGTGGAAAGAGTTCGAGGCGCGAGTGCGCGTGCAAGTGCACGAGCTCCGTCAGTCCCGTTTGCAACTCGGCGCTGCCGTCCAGGCGGCCAATCGACAAGGAGTAGAGAGATCATGAGCCCCGCCAGAGACGACCCGAACATCATCGACGTGCTGACCGAAGAGGTCACCGAGACCAAGGGCGTGATGCAGTCCGCCGTCGTGCTGATCACCGGGATCAACGACCGCGTCACCGCAGGCATCGCCGCCGCGCGTGCTGGAGACTTCACGAGGCTGACGGCGCTCGAGGCCGATCTGCAGTCCGGCAAGGAAGGTCTCGCCGCGGCCGTCGCCGCCAACCAGGGCGATCCGTCCACGCCGGGCGACATCGCGATCACGAACGCGGGTTGGGACGAGAACCAGCGCGCGCTCTCGAAGCCCGGCGCGTTCGCGTCGTACACGCACGACGTCAACTACGTCTTCATCCCGAACTCGGGCACGGGGATCAACGCGGACGTCGCGGTCGCGATCGGCTCGAAGCCGAGCGATGACACGATCATCCTCGACGGTTCGATCGGCGCCGGCGCCAACGGCATGACGGACATCGGCGGCGTGATCCGCAAGGTGACGCCGGAGATCGCGATGCGCGCTCGCTCCGCCCGACGCCGCTAGGGCACGCTCTCTTCTCCCCGGCTACGAAACGCGCGGCCGCTTCTGCGATGGGGCAGGAGCGGCCGCGCTCGCACAGAAAGGCTCGCCTATGTTCCTGATGGTTCTGTTCACCCTGCTGTTGATTGGGCTCGCGGTCCTGGTGCTGCTCTTCGTGGAGCGCACGCCTCGAGCTCTGCTGCCCTGGGTGCTCACGCTGCTGATGTTCGCGATCCTCGGCTACGAGCAGTTCGGAAACGTGCTCGAGAAGTGAGCGGCCCTGACTGAGCGATGGCCAGCGTTCTCGCGGTCCTCCTGGCGGTGCAGGCGTACGCGACGCCGACGTTCCTCAACCGGGGACTGTGGCTGCTGCAGGAGGGCAGGAGCCTCGAGGCGCTGATCTGCCTCGACAACGCGCCCGCGTCCCCCGAGAGAGACTTCGCGATCGGCGTAGCGCTCTCCTCTCTCGGCCGCCATGACGAGGCCGCCGCGGTCTACGGCGCTCTCTACGTGGCCAAGCCGGACATCCGTCTCCTGTACGACTGGTCGGCCGCTCTGACCGACGCCGGACGCGACGCGGAATCCGTCGCACGGCTGGCACTCTTCGCCTGCGAACCGTGGGACCGGCAGGTGGCGGTTGAGGCGCTCGACGTGATAGCCGAGACTGCCAGCCCCGAGGAACTCAAGGAGATCCGATGCCGCATGCCATTCTCGCCGTAGGCCATCAAGTGAAGATCGTCCTCGACCCGATCGAGGCGCTCAAAGCCGACCTTGGCTCGCCCGACCCCGCCGTCGTTCGGCAGGCACTGCGCGAGATCCGGCAGCTGTGCACGAAGGTGCTGCTCGTGGAGATGCCTGCGAGAGACGTCACGGCGTGACGTATCCCACCGGGGGCGCCCCCGCCCTGCCCGCCATTCAACCCGTCATTCGCCCGCTGTCGCATTCGTCGGTTGTGACCGTCAGCCTGCTGCTGACGATCCTCGCTGGCGTGTCGTGGACGGTTGCGACTGTGACCGGCAGCAAGGCCGCCAACGAAAGACTTGAAGCAGTCAGCAAGGCGGCAAACGAGAAGATGGAGGCGCTACTCCAGGCGCACGAGAAGCGCATCGACCGACTGGAGGACCGTGTGTTCACCTACGAAGCGTGGCCGGCCGTGAACAAGTGAAGCCCGGCTATCTCTCGTCGTCGTTCGGCTTTGCCGGCTCCTGCGTCGGCGTGATCTACCTGATCGCGAAGGAGCCTGTGCCGGATCTTTGGACCGCGATCCTGCGGGCCGTGGCGTGCTGTAGCCTGGCGTACCTCGGAGGGAAGTACCCGTTCGCTAGAGTGGAGATGATGGCGGCCTCGCGCAGCACGCCGGAGGACGGTTGCAAGACCGGAGTCGTCGATTGACCGAAGGCATTGCTCCCCACTTCACGCCGATACCGGACCCGACGGTACTCACCACGGAGCAGCTCACGCGCGAGAGCTTGCACCTGCGCGAGCTGTTCGCGACTCGGCTGGACGCGATGGACAAGGCGGTTGCCATCCTGCAGGCGATCGCGGACCGAAGCCCGACCGTGAACGAAGTCTATTTGCAGCACGAGGAGAAGTTCCGGGGGGTCGAGCGTCAGTTCGCTGAGCGCGACACCCGCATGCAGGAGTCCGGATTGCAGGCAAAGCTCGCGGTCGATGCCGCTCTGCAGGCGGCCAAGGAGGCCGTCGCTAAGAGTGAAGCGGCCACTATGAAGGCGATCGATCAGCTCGCCACGCTCATGGCATCGAACAGCAAGGCGAGCGACGACAAGATCGACGACCTCAAGGGGCGGCAGTCGGCGCTTGACGGACGAGAGCGCGGCCTCGACAAGGGGCGCGAGCCCCTGACCGCAATCTGGATGATGGTCGTCGCTGCCGTGATCGCGGCCGCCGTCGCGTTCGCAGCCGGGAAGTTCAGTGCGTGACCTCAGGTGAATGGCTGGATCGACCTCGCTCCATCGAGCGACTCGCTGACGGTCCACGTTGCCGCTGACGGCGACGACTCGAACGACGGCCTGAGTCCGGACGCGCCGAAGCGCACGATCGCCGCGGCGAAGGATCTTCTGCGGCACGAGCGCCCGGACTGGATGCTGCTCCGTCGAGGCGACACGTTCCGCGAGCCTGTCGGCCAATGGAAGAAGTCGGGACGTTCGCTCACCGAGCCCATGGTGCTCTCGAGCTATGGCGTCGGCCCGCGGCCGCTGATCGACTCGGGCTCGCGCGATGGCATCCACACTGCGGCGAGCGGCGGCTCGCCTGCGACCATCGAGCACCTCGCGCTGATCGGCCTGCGCTTCCGTCCTCGCGAGTACGTGGGTGGCGGCGACTGCGTCGGAGCCCGCATGCTCCAGCCTGGCCGTCACCTGCTGATCGAGGACTGCGAGTTCTCCGGGTACAGCACGAACCTCGTCCTGCAGGCCGTCGGCGGCCGGCACTTCGGCTTCGTCGTGAGGCGCTCGGCCGTGCTCGACGCCTACACCGTGCACGCGCTCGCCGGCGATCACTCGCAAGGGCTCTACGCGTACGGCGTCGACGACCTTCTCGTCGACGAGTGCGTCTTCGATCACAACGGGTGGAGCGAGAGCGTGCCCGGAGCCGAAGCCGACATCTACAGCCACAATCTCTAC